>JAEAMG010002197.1_pt1 | contig 12479 bp, 17 predicted proteins | sample 8958741 | NCBI WGS metagenome assembly JAEAMG01 (sample SAMN16933256, study PRJNA681125) | bioreactor sludge metagenome | isolation source: anaerobic bioreactor treating anionic surfactant - SDBS | place: India: Bengaluru | collected 2019-02-28
CGAACTGTATCCGGAAGTGGATTTCACCTGGCTGGAGTTCGCCAAGGGCGGGCATGGCGTGTTCCTGCTGGCCGCCCGGCAATGCCGGGAGCATCAGGCGTTGTTCCGCGAGCGCCTGACGCAGCGCTGATCAGCGCGTCGCCATCCAGATCAGCAGGCCGGCCTGGAACAACGCGAAGACGATCAGACAGACGATGGTGAAGCGCAACGCGCCGTCTTCGCGACGCAAACGGCTCATGCGTTCCTGCATCTGGCGAATGTGCGTGTCCTGCTCCTGCAGATTGCGATCGGCCTGTTCGAGCATCGCCGCCGCGTCGAGCAGCTCGATGATCTGCACCTTTTCGGCATTCCAGTCGCCACGCAGTGCACTCACGCGTGGTGCGCCGTAGGTGGCTTTCGGCGATGTCTGCGGGTAGTCGACGTCGAAGCCCTGGGTACGCAGGCAGTGATCGCGACGCAGCCGTGCGTCCTCGCTGGCCGAGTCGTTCGCCAGCGAACCGCCTTCGACGAGGTAGTGCGACCAGCGCTTCTGGGCCCAGGCGATGCCTTGGGCGAGCAGAAAACGGCCCAACCCGCGGTTGACGGGTTCGAGATTCAGTCCGCTGTCCGGGCCAAAGCGCAGCTCCTTGCTGCGATGGTCCGCCCAGACTTCCAGCACGTTGCGCTTTCGCGAGAGGACCTGCCCCGGCAGATTGATGTGCAGGCGCAGCAGGCTCTGGTCCGCGCTGTGTCGCTCCACTCGGGCCAGCTCCACGAAACGCAGCGGCCGCGGCCCGCCATCACGCTCGGTCGGCAGCGGCGCCAGACGTAGCAGGTGGAATCGTTCGGGCACCAGATCGGCCCACGGATGCTGTGGCGGCGGCGTGGTGTCGGGGGCGTTGGTATCAGTCATCGGCGCGTTCCTTGGCTGCGCTGACTCGCAAGCGGTTTGCGGTTGAGTCGCCGGCTTATCGGCCGGTGGCTGAAGGACTGGATACTGGCAGGATGCCATTTCGCTTCAGAAAACGCGTGATGCCCTGCAATAGCGCATCAGCGATAGGCAGTTGCGGCGCATCGTAAGAGGCCAGTTGCTGGTGCCCGGTGGCCGGGACGATACGCAGCACGTGGTTCATGCTCTCGATCAGCGCGAGCTCGGCATCCGGCTTGGCGCGCTTGAGCGCCCGCGCGTCACGTGCGCCCACCTGGATGTCGTGTGTGCCCTGGACGATCAGCGTCGGCACCTCGACGGCGGCGATAGCGGCGGCCGGGTCTTGGGCAAACAGCGAAATCAGATAGGGTTGCACGCTGGGCCGGAACAGCACCTGCAGCGGTTCCGGGATATCGGCATGGCTGCGGCCGGCCTCCAGTTCATCGATGAGGAAATGGCTGGTGGCCAGCAACGCCGGCGGCAGGCGCCCCTGCAGCTGTTCGCGCAGCACGTCGCCGATGGGGCGGCCACTGCCGGCGATGCTGATCAATGCCGCGGCGTCTGACTGCGGCGCCGCGAGGCTGGCGATCAGGGCACCTTCGCTGTGGCCGATGAGGATCAGCTTGCCCAGACGCGGATCCTCGCGCAGGCGAGCGCTCCAGGCCAGCACGTCGCGGACGTAGGCATCTACGCTGAGGTCGCGTTCCTGCGGGGCTGCCGACAGGCTGGCGCCGACGCCGCGCTTGTCATAGCGCAGGCTCGCCACGCCCTGTTTGGCCAGGCCTTGCGCCAGTCGCTTGAGGCTGTCGTTGCGGCCGGCGGGGTTGTTGCCGTCACGGTCGGTCGGCCCGGAGCCGGCGATCAGCAGCGCTACCGGCACCGGTTGCGTGCTTTTCGGCAACACCAGACTGCCTTGCAACACACCGTGGCCGGTATCCAGCGTCAGCGTCTGGTTGAGCAGGGTGCGCGCCTGGACGAGCGGGGTGGTCAGGGTCATCAGCAGTACGATCAGCAGGATGCGCATGGAAAGGGGCTTCGCCGGAAACGGAGGCGGTTCGATGCGGCCGCTGCCGCAAGGTTCACCGTTGCTTCAGTATGCGCGCCCGTCGGGGGCGGTGAAACCGCGTACGGCTCAGGTATACTCCGGCGCCTGTTTTCAAGGTCGAATCGCGGAGCGTCCTGCATGTCCGGCAATACCTACGGCAAGCTGTTCACCGTCACCACCGCTGGCGAAAGCCACGGCCCTGCGCTGGTGGCCATCGTCGACGGCTGCCCGCCGGGGCTGGACCTGTCGCTGGAAGACTTGCAGCGCGATCTCGACCGCCGCAAGCCCGGCACCAGCCGGCACACCACCCAGCGGCAGGAAGCCGATGAGGTGGAAATTCTCTCCGGCGTGTTCGAAGGCAAGACCACCGGTTGCCCGATCGGTCTGCTGATTCGCAACACCGACCAGAAGTCCAAGGACTACTCGGCGATCAAGGACCTGTTCCGCCCGGCCCACGCCGACTACAGCTACCACCACAAGTACGGCCTGCGCGACTACCGTGGCGGCGGCCGCAGCTCGGCGCGCGAGACGGCCATGCGCGTCGCCGCCGGGGCACCGAACACCGCGACGAGCTGACCCCGCAAGGCTTCCTGTCCAACCATGCCGGCGGCATCCTCGGCGGCATCTCCAGCGGCCAGCCGATCGTTGCGCATCTGGCGCTCAAGCCGACGTCCAGCATCACCACCCCCGGACGCTCGATCGATACCGACGGCAACCCGGTAGAGGTGATCACCAAAGGCCGTCACGATCCCTGCGTGGGCATCCGCGCCACGCCGATTGCCGAGGCGATGATGGCCATCGTGCTGCTGGATCACCTGCTGCGTCATCGCGCGCAGAATGCCGACGTGCGGGTGACCACGCCGGTGCTGGGGCAGCTCTAAGCGCCAGGCCCCGAGCTGCGGCCGACGGTCTGCAGCTCGACTCACCCGTCGCTTGAGGCTCGCAGCTCATGGCTAGGCTTCCGTACTGGCGCCTCTCCGGTTTCTATCTGTTCTATTTCGCCCTGCTGGGCGCGACGGCGCCGTTTCTCGGTCTGTATTTCGAGCACCTGGGGTTTTCGCCAGCGCGCATTGGCGAGCTGGTGGCGATTCCCATGCTGATGCGCTGCATCGCGCCCAATCTGTGGGGGTGGCTGGGCGACGTCACCGGCCAGCGCCTGCGCATCGTGCGTCTCGGTGCGCTGTGCACGCTGCTGTCGTTCGGCTTGATTCTGGTCGACAAGAGCTACGCTTGGCTGGCGCTGGTGATGGCCTTGCATGCGTTTTTCTGGCATGCGGTGCTGCCGCAGTTCGAGGTCATCACGCTGGCGCACCTGCACGGACAGGCCGCGCGCTACAGTCAGATCCGCCTGTGGGGCAGCATCGGCTTCATCCTGGCGGTGGTCGGTCTGGGCCTGGCGTTCGAGCGGCTGGGGCTGGATGTCTATCCGGCGGTAGTGCTGCTGATCATGGCCGGCATCGTCACCAGCAGCCTCTGGGTGCCCAATGCCGAGCCCGCGCAGCAAGCGGAAGTGGCCGGGCAGGGCGGCTTCCTGCGTCAGCTGTGGCGCCCCGGCGTGCTGGCGTTCTACCTCTGCGTAGGGCTGATGCAGCTCTCGCACGGGCCGTACTACACCTTCCTCAGCATCCACCTGGAGGCGCTCGGTTACACGCGCACCACCATTGGCCTGCTCTGGGCGCTGGGTGTAGTAGCGGAAATCCTGCTGTTCTTGGTCATGGTGCGGCTGCTCGAGCGCTTCAGCCTGCGTCAGGTATTGGCGGCGAGCTTTCTGCTGGCGGCGTTGCGCTGGCTGCTGCTGGGCAACCTGGCCGATCATCTGCTGGTGTTGCTGATCGCCCAGGTGATGCACGCCGCCACCTTCGGCAGCTTCCATGCCGCGGCGATCCATTTCGTCCAGCGCAGTTTCGGCCATCGCCAGCAGGGCCAGGGACAGGCGTTGTACGCCACCCTGGCCGGTGTTGGCGGCGCGCTTGGTGCGCTGTATTCCGGCTACGCCTGGAACAGCCTCGGTCCGGCGTGGACCTTCACCATCGCCAGCCTGGCGGCGCTGGCGGCAGCCGTTATCATTGCCGCACGCCTGCGGGACCAGCCGACGTAAAAACTGGCGAGTCCGCTCGCATCCCCACACCAGTCTCCGGAGAGTCGTACATGAGCGTCCTCAGCGTCTATCACCAGAATCGCCCCGAACAACCGCTCAAGGTGCTGACCCACCACGACGATATCGCCGCGACCCTGGCCGAGGCCGAAGTGCGCTTCGAGCATCTGGATGCGCGCGCGGCGCTCGCCGCAGATGCCAGCCCAGAAGAGGTGCTCGCGGCCTACCGTCCGCAGATCGACCGCCTGCAGGCCGAGCGTGATTTCGCCAGCGCCGACGTGCTGCGCGTGACCGGCAATGATCGCCAGCAGAATGAGCTGCGTGCGCGCTTTCTCGAGGAGCACCGTCATGCCGAGGACGAGGTGCGCTTCATCGTCGCTGGCCGCGGCTTGTTCTCCTTGCGTTTCGGCGAGCTGGTTTACGCCGTGCTTTGCGAGAAGGGCGACCTGTTGACGGTGCCCGCCGGCATTCGTCATTGGCTCGATATGGGTGAAAACCCGCATCTGGTCGCCATCCGCCTGTTCCGCAACAGTGAAGGCTGGAGCGCCGAGTTCACCGGTGACGACATCGCCAGCCGTTTTCCGCGGCTGGAAGACTGAACAGCATCGAAAAGCGTAGAGCGGCAGGGTCTAAAGAGGTATTGAGTACCTGATCGTTTCAGTCCACTAATCGCTTGGCTTCACTCGGTATTGGCGAAGCCTGCGAGGCGATGGTGCCTTCGCGCAGATCTGCCCGATGACAGAAATGGAGAGAAAGGTATGACAATAAAAATCAAGATTGCCGCTGGAATTGCCGTCCTGGCGCTGGGAATGCCACTTGCACTCCAGGCACAGGACAAGGCGCCTGAGAGCTGGCTGCCCAGTCTGATCACCACAACGCCGCAGGAGGGGTTCGAGCTGGCCGTCAAGTTGTCCAGGATGGGCGTCAAGAGCACTCAGCCAAACAAGGAGGTGCTGTTTCGCGAGCGCGGCAAGTACGCTGAGAACGGCGAAGCACTGATCCAGGCCTCGCATGTAGTGGCCGTGCATTTCCAGACGATCGCCGCGGCGAACGACTACTGGAAATAATTCAATCCGCCGGGTGGATGTGGATCATCCACCCCTCCCGAATCACCACTGGCGATCCGTTCCGCACGCTGAACCCTCGAACCCTTCCGGCATCCCAAGTACATCGTCACCGTAATCAGGAGCCTTCCCATGAGCGATGCTTTCGGCGGCCTATTTGGCCTGATCATCCTCGCGCTGGATATCTGGGCGATCGTCAGCGTGGTCCGTAGCGACGCCAGCAGCGGCAAGAAGGTGATGTGGGTGCTTCTGATCGTCATCCTGCCGGTGCTTGGCCTGATCCTCTGGGGGCTGATGGGGCCGCGCGGCAACCGCCCGGACCAGCGCGCACTCTGAGGTTGCGATGGACAACTGGAACACGCTGCTGGCCGTCCTGCTCCTGCTGGCCGACGTGCTGGCCATCCTCCACGTCTGGCGCCAATCGATCGAAACCGGGCGCAAGGTGGTCTGGAGCCTGGTCATCCTGCTGTTGCCGGTGGTCGGGCTGATCATGTGGGCGATCGCCGCGGCGCCCTTCAGGCGCCGGGTGATGGTCACCGCGGCCTTGACCGTCACCTGCTGGCCGACGATGGCCCGCACCGCCTGCTCGAACGGATCGAACGCGGCCGGCAGGCGCAGTCCGGGATTGGCCGCCACCCGTGGCCCCAGCAGCGGATCGGCAGCGAAATGCTCAGCGATGGCGCGCGGATCGGCATCGAGGTCGAACATCTTGCGCACCTTTTCGACGAGCGGTCGCCGATATGGCTGCAGCCGCTCGCTGCAGGTCAGTTCCAGCGCTGGCTGTTCGGTCAGCGGCCGCACGCTGAACCAACCCTCGACGCCGCCCAGGCGCAGGCTGCGGCTGTAGCGATCCACCTCGAGATGTTCGACGCCGGGCAACAGCCGCAGGGCGAAATGCTGCTGGAACTGCTGCCAGTCCCACGGCGCGAGGTAGGGCAACAACAGCGGTGCGGACATGCGGATACTCCTGGCTATGACGGTGCGTGCCCGGCGGGACGGTCGCTCTGCCCACCCTAGCCGGCGGCGCGTCGCTTGTCGTTCCAAAGTGTGCTTTCGAACCCGATGGTTTCCGCTGTCACAAAGGCCAACGTAGAATTCCGGTCCTTTTCGGGGGTGGCGCTGCTGTGCCGCCCGTCACGCCAACCCGCCACGGACCGTCGATGCGCTGTACGCTCGACGACCAACCAAGGGGACTCCCATGAGCGAATTCCAGGAAACTCTCTACGAGGGATACGGCCAGCGCCTGCAGATGGATCGTCTGCTGCACGAAGTACGCAGCGAGCAACAACACCTGGTCATCTTCGAGAATGCCCGCATGGGCCGTGTGATGGCGCTCGATGGCGTCATCCGTACCGCCGAGGCCGATGACTTCATTGGCCACGAAATGCTCGCGCATGTGCCGATCTTCGCCCACGGGCTGGCGCGCCGCGTGCTGATCATCGGCGGTGACGACGGTGGCATCCTGCGCGAGGTTGCGCGTCATCGCGATATCGAAAGCATCACCCTGCTCGGGACCGACCCGGCCGTGGTGGCGCTGTGCCGGGAGTTTCTGCCGAATCATTCGGCCGGTGCCTTCGACGATCCGCGGCTGCAGATATCGCATGACGATGTCCTGCAGTTTCTCGCCACCACCGAACAGCGCTTCGACGTCATTCTTGGCGCATCCACGGCGGGTGAGGTCCTCTCTTCGGAGGAGTTCTACCACGCCAGCCGGCGCTGCCTGAACGACGACGGAATCCTGGTGGTGCGCACCGGCGTGCCGTTCATGCAGCTGGGCGAACTGCAGTCCGCCGCCAAGCGCATGCAGGGCCTGTTTGCCGACTGGCACTTCTACCAGGCTGCCGCACCGACCTGCATCGGCGGGGCGCTGGCGTTCGCCTGGGGTGCCTGCAGCGTGGAGAGCCGCAAGCTGCCGCTGGAAACCCTGGCGCAGCGCTTTGCCGGCAGCGGCATCGTCACCCGTTACTACAATCCGCACATCCACGTCGGCGCATTCGCGCTGCCGCAGTACGTCCTGCAGGCGATCGGCAAGCCAAGCAACGACTGACGTCTCGCGCCCGCCGCCCGGCGGGCGCTGCCGTTCATGCCGGAAAAAAAGCCCATGGCATGAACACCCCCGGCATCCCATACTCAGATCAGGTGAGGGCGGTGAGACCCACGTGCTCACCTGCCGAAGCGTTTTCCGTCCATCGATCGAGAGGAGGTTGAATCATGAGTACCACCTTCCACGAGGATGTCAGCAGCAACGTTCTTCGCCAGATGAAAGAAGGCGGCTTCGATTTCACCCGGGTTCATCCCATCGAGTTCTATGCGGTCTTCGAGGACCGCAATGGTGCCCACGCGGCCGCGCGCAACTTTCGCGGCGAATCCATCAATGCGCAGATCCTGCCGCGCGAGGACGGTACCTGGAATCTGCAGGTCAGCAAGGTCATGTACGCCACCTTCGACAGCATCGGCAACTTCGAGCAGGACCTGGAGGAGCTGGTGGAGCCACTTGGAGGTGTGCTCGACGGCTGGGGCGTGACCCAGGAACTCGGCGGCGGCGGTTTCTAAGCACGCCTGCCGGCGTTCAGCTTCGCAGCAATCCGCTCTGCAGCGCCTGGTCCCACGGTGGGACCGGGCCGAAGCGCTCCTTGAGAAATTCCAGCAGCAGGCGCGTGCGCGAGTCCGCTTCGCGGGTCAGGCGCAGCGCATAGATGCCACTGGCTTCCGGGCGCGGCAGCCCGTGCGTGCAGAACAGCGGCAACAACTCGCCACGCAGCAGGTATTCGCTGATCAGCCAGGTCGGCAAGTGGGCGATGCCCAGCCCCGCGAGCACCCCGGACAGCAGCGCCTCGGCGTTGTTGGCGACCATGCGCAGGCGTCGCGGGCGGAACAGCCTGGCTTCGCCATCCTGCTCGAAACGCCAGGCATGCGGTGGCGCCAGCGCATCCCAGTCGAGGCCGTCGTGGCCGGGCAACTCGTGCGGTTGCGTGGGCGTGCCGCGCCGCTGCAGGTACTTCGGGCTGGCACAGGCGATGCGCACCATCGGCGCCAGTGGCGTGGCCACCAGACGGGTGTCGGCGAGTGGGCCGATGCGCAGCACCAGATCGACCTTGCCCAGATGCTCGCCATGCAGGTCGATGAAGCTGTCGATCAGGCGCAACTGCACATCCACGCCGGGATAGGCGCAGAGAAAGTCGGCGAGCGCCGGGGCCAGATGGCGCCGGCCGAACGGCGTTGGTGCGTCGATGCGGATCAGTCCTTCGGGCGTAGCGTCCAGTGCGCTGGCTTCGGCGCGGGCCAGTTGCAGTTCGCGAACGATGCGCCGGGCGCGCTCGGCGAAGGCCTGGGCGGCGGGCGTGCTGCGGATGCCGTGCGTGCTGCGGCTGAACAGCGTGCAGCCCAGCGAGTGCTCCAGCGCATCGATGCGCCGCGCGACGGAGGACGGCGTCAAACCGTGCAAGCGCGCGGCGGCGGAGAAATTGCCGGCTTCCAGCACGTCGAGGAACAGACGCAGTTGATCGGCGAAGGAGTGTGGCTGCATTGATGGCCCTCTGTTTTGCGATATACGCAAAGCCATTGTGCGTGGCTGTGCGTATCGAGGCCAGGCGCACCGCCTTACCATTGCGTTTTTTCGACGGAGCGACGCCGTGCCTGTATTCGATATCGGCTTGAACGTACTGCTTGGGCTGGCGCTCGGTGCGCTCGGTGGTTTGTTCGGCATCGGCGGCGGGCTGATCGCGATCCCGGTGCTCGGCGTGCTGTTCGGCCTGGATCAGCAACTCGCACAGGGCACGGCATTGGTGATGGTGGTGCCGAACGTGCTGCTGGCGATCTGGCGTTACCACCAGCGCAACCGCATCGATTTCCGCCACGCGGCGGCGCTGGCGCTGCCGAGCTTCTGCTTCGCCATCTTCGGTGCGGCGTTGGCCGTTTCGCTGGATGCCAGCCGCATGCGCCTGGCCTTCGTTGGCTTCCTCTTCGCGTTGGCGGCCCACACGCTGCTGCGGGCGTTTCGCCGTACCGCGCCGGGTAACGGACAACTGCGTCATCCCTGGCCGTGGCTCGGTGTGCTGGGCGCCGGTGCCGGCGCGCTCGGCGGCCTGTTCGGTGTCGGTGGTGCGGTGCTGGCGACGCCGGTGCTGACCAGCGTGTTCGGCACCAGTCAGGTTGTTGCCCAGGGGCTATCGCTGTCGCTGGCGGCGCCGAGTACCGGGGTCACGCTGGCAACCTATGCGCTGCACGGACAGGTCGACTGGATGCTCGGGTTGCCGCTGGCGGTCGGCGGTCTGCTCAGCATCAGCCTCGGCGTGCGGCTGGCGCACGCCTTGCCGGAGCGTCTGCTGCGCGTGCTGTTCAGCGGCTTCCTGGTGGTCAGCGGCGTGCTGCTGGCACTGGAAGCCTGAGGTGTCCGCAGCCGCGTCTGTGCCGCGCGGCTGCCGCCGGTTGCAGCGCTGGGGTAACATCGCCGCCTTCTCAGGTTGCGGTCCGTAGTCATGGAGCAGTCGTCGCCACTTGCCCTGTACCGGCAAGCCATCGCCCGTGAGGGTTTCGTCAGTGATGCCGCCCAGTTGCGCGCCGTCGATCTGCTGCAACACTGCCATGAGCAGGTGCACGCGGGCGAGGTGCCGGGCGGTGTCTACCTGTGGGGGCCGGTAGGGCGCGGCAAGACCTGGCTGATGGACATGTTCCATACCAGCTTGCGCGTACCGGCGCGGCGTCAGCATTTTCACCACTTCATGCGCTGGGTGCACATGCGCCTGTTCCAGCTCAACGGCACGGCCGATCCACTGCAGGCGCTGGCCCGCGAGCTGGCCGGCGACGTGCGTGTGCTGTGCTTCGACGAGCTGTTCGTCGGCGACATCGGCGACGCGATCATTCTCGGACGGCTGTTCCGGGTGATGTTCGAGGAAGGCGTGGTCATCGTCGCGACGTCCAATCAGCCGCCGGATCAGCTGTACGCCGATGGCTACAACCGCGCATCGCCCGCGGCACCGAGGACGCGGTCACGCAGGTCAAGGCCGGCGACCGCCAGCTACCGCGGCTGGCCGCGCATGACGATGCGGTGCGGCGCTTCATCGCGCTGGTGGACGAGTGCTACGACCGCCGCGTGCCGCTGTACATCGAGGCGCAGGTGGCGCTGGAGAATCTGTACGTCGAGGGCTATCTGGCCTTCGCCTTCCGCCGCACGCTCAGCCGCTTGCGCGAGATGCAGTTGCGGCGCTTCGGTTGAATCAGTCGCGGTAGAACACTTGCACCAGGTGGTAGCCGAACTGGCTTTTCACCGGCCCGTGCACCTCGCGCAGCGGCTTCTTGAAGATCACCTGATCGATGCTGCGCACCATCTGCCCCGGGCGCACCTCGCCGAGGTCGCCGCCTTTCTTGCCGGACGGGCAGGTGGAGTACTTGCGCGCCAGCACGTCGAACGCCTCACCATTGGCGATGCGCTTCTTTAGCTGCGCAGCTTCCGCTTCGGTCTTGACCAGAATGTGGCGCGCCATGGCTTTGGGCATTGCGAGGGTCCTCGGGTTGCGGGGCTGGCGATTGTAGTGCGCTGGCCGCGGATGTCGACCGGCGCGTTGGCTGCATGAACGATGGGCGGTAGTTTCGTCCGCGCCGCGGATACCGCCACCATCACCCTGTCCAGCGCAGTAGGGGTGAACACATGACGGCGAGCGCTCGCGAACCGACCCTGGTGGTGATGGGCGTCAGCGGCTGCGGCAAGACGCAGACCAGCCGGGCGCTCGCCGCTGAGCTGGGCGTGCGCTATATCGAGGCGGATGACTTCCATCCGGCGGAAAACCTTGCGCAGATGCGCGCCGGCCTGCCGCTGACCGATGCCCAGCGTATCGGCTGGCTGCAGGCGCTGGGCGATGAAATGCGGCGGGCCGTCGATGATGGCTGCGGCTTCGTGCTGGCCTGCTCGGCGCTCAGGCGCGGCTATCGCCAGGTGCTACGTGATGCGGTGCCCGGATTGCACTTCGTCCATCTGATTGTCGACCCGGAAACGGCACGCCAGCGGGTCGGTGCACGGGTCGGACATTTCATGCCGGGCAGCCTGGTCGACAGCCAGTTCGCCACGCTCGAATCACCCGCCGGCGAACCCGGCGTGCTGAGCGTGGACGCTCGCCAGCCGCCCGAAGAGGTACGCCAGCGGATCATCGACTGGCTGCGCGGCGAAGGCTCGATGCTGGCTGCTAGGCCGGCACGTCCTGACGCGCGCTGATCTGCTGGGCGATCTCGATCATCTGCTCGCGCATCCAGCGGTTGGCCGGGTCCTGGTCGGTGCTTTCGTGCCAGTAGATGTGGGTCTCCAGCGGCGCGATTTCCACCGGCAGCGCGGCCTGATGCAGGTTGTGGCGGCGGGCGAAACGTTCCGGCACGGTGACCACCATGTCGGTCTGTTCGATCACCTGGGTCGCCATCAGGTAGTGCTGCGAGCGCAGGGCGATCTTGCGCTGCAGGCCCATCTTGCCCAGCGCCAGGTCGACCAGGCCCAGGCCGCTGCGGCGACTGGAAATATGCACATGCGACAGCCCCAGGTACTGCTCCAGGCTCAGCTTGTCCTTGGCCAACGGATGACCGGGGCGCATGGCGCAGATGTAGCGGTCCTCCAGCAGACGGACATGGCGTACCTGCGGGTCGGTGTTGAGCGGGGCGTCCATGGCGAAATCCAGGCGGCCGGCGGCCAGTTCCTTGGTCGTCTCGCGGCGCTTGGCCAGCATGCTCTCGATCTTCACGTTCGGCGCCAGGCGGCGCAGGCGCTGGAACAGCGGCGGCAGCATCACGGCCTCGGTGAGGTCGGTCATGCTGACGCGAAACACCTTGTTCGCCTGCGCCGGATTGAAGGTGCGGCTCTCCTGCACCGATACCCGCAACAACTGCAGGGCGTTGCGCACCGGGCCGATGATGTTCTGCGCCATCGGCGTGGGCACCATGCCCTGCGCGGTGCGCACGAACAGCGGATCGTTGAAGGTCTCGCGCAGGCGGGCGAGGGCGTTGGAAACGGCGGGCTGGGTGATGCCGACGATCTGCCCGGCGCGGGTCAGATTGGCCTCGGTGTAGATGGCATCGAAGACGATGAACAGATTCAGATCGACCTTGTTCAGGTTCATTGTTGTGCTCTCCGGCGTGTATCGGAATTCGCCGATCATATATCGGTGATGAATGTTTATACACGAGGAAAATAGCTTAGATAAATCTCAGGGCCTCCTCTAGCATCCGAAACTACAAAACATTACCTGCCAGAAGGTTGTCGCCCATGGATTTCGCCTACTCCCCGAAGGTTCAAGAGCTAAGAGAGCGCGTGCAGGCGTTCATGGACGCTCACGTCTACCCCGCCGAAAAAGTCTTCTATCAGCAGGTCGCCGAAGGTAATCGCTGGCA
>JAEAMG010002233.1_pt1 | contig 12474 bp, 8 predicted proteins | sample 8958741 | NCBI WGS metagenome assembly JAEAMG01 (sample SAMN16933256, study PRJNA681125) | bioreactor sludge metagenome | isolation source: anaerobic bioreactor treating anionic surfactant - SDBS | place: India: Bengaluru | collected 2019-02-28
AATAAGAATACTTCTTGTTTTCATAATTTATATCAGTTATATTCCAACCACGTTTTAACTTCGGCATTCGAATCTGTAACAAACCGGATCCACTTTGCCTGAAAGGAAGATGGGAAATTATGTACAAACTCCTCTCCGGCTTTTACCGGATAAACTGCGTATTTCATCCAATCGCCATTTCCGGTCGGATCTACCTCAACCGTAAAATGAACCGTCTTTGTTTCTTTATGAGACAGTTTCAGAACTCGTTTATCATAGAACCCAATTAAAAAAGGATCAGAAGTTTCATTAGCCTGAACCTTATCATCTACCCACGGTCCACCGTGCCCGGTCGGTTTTCCCATTTGCCATAAATCGTCTATGACTCCTGCCCAGACAGCAGCTTTCTGATCATCAGAGATAATTATATGAGGATTCTCGGCGCTATTTTGCATATTAACACCTGTAATTATCAGCATACCTCTGTATGAAGCATAGTCGTTAATCTTAAATTGATGCGATGCGATGGGACGAATTTTTGCAAATCCGTCTGCATTTTCTGCAGGCAGTTCATAAAATGTTCCGTGGCAATTAAATAAGTCCCTTTCTGTTGCCACTTCCCGGCAAATACGCAATTCGCCTTTATTTGTTGCCTCAGTAAATTTATCATCCCCTAACGGCAACCGCCATCTTCGGTTTTTATCATCAACAATTAAAACCGAACCTTCATCAATAGAAACAACTTGTTGCGGAATTGCAAATTTATCTCTTATGAAGGCGGAAGTTTTAGGATCTTCGGTGCGGACAAGCTCAAATTCATCCTTCATCTCATAATAGCCGGTTTCTATGGTTTGACCATTTTCGGTCGTATTGGCCAATATTCCTAAACTCCGTCTGTTATCTCCAAGACCATACAACAAGCCCCCGGAGCTGTTTTTATCATTTACATCTGCAATTCCATTAAACATTTTGTCTGCATTGGTTAGTCTGGCATCTTTTGCTGTATACGAGAATGTTACTGTTGCAGAGGTATTTTTATTTGCTGTTACACGAACCCATTCTCCAGTCTCTTTTTCTGAAAATGGAAGAAACAATGTCGATTTAGCCTCAACCTCAACTACCTTGAGTCGAGTCCATTCTTTATTCCCATTTTTATCTACCTCAAAAAGAAATTGAACATGCTGATTGCCATCATTTTTTATCCAGGCGCAACGCTCTGTCCATCCCGAAAACAAAAACGGATCGGAAGGGACTCCACCTTTTACAGACTCATTGATCCAGATGGAACCTTCGGCTGTAGTCGGACCTAATTGATCTGGTTTATCTTCTGATGTAAACCAAAGGTTTGAGTTTGATTGTCCCGGACCTTCGATGCTTCCCTTCACCTTTCGCTTGTTCAGAAACTCTTTCTGAGCCGAATCATCACATCCAAACACCAATTGATCGTTCCATCTTGTAAAATCGCCAATAACTTTCAGATAAGCAGATCGGGGTCTGATACCGGAAGCATCAGAGGATTTGAAATTTTGTGGGAATTTCCAGAACAGACCATGCATTGTCATTAACAAATTTGGTTCAGACGGAGTGCCTATATCCCGTATCCGGGGCCATTCGGTATTCCAGCCATGAGCTCCGTCGTAACTATGACTAGCTTTAGGTAACCGGTAAAAAGCCCATTCTCCATTTTCTCTCACACCAAGAAGAACAGACTTATAATCCCAACCGGTACTCCATATCGGATCACTTTCGGGATTCTTATTTCCATAAATTCCACCCGGTCCTGTAACCTCGGTAAATTGATTCCGTCTCACCAGTTTCCAATCCTTTCCATTCCATTCCGACAACGATCCTGCCTCGATATTAAAATGAGTAAGCGCCTCTTTGCTGTCTTCACCATTATTTGAATAAACTAAAACTCCCTGGCCGGAATAGATTCCCTTTCCATGGCATCCGGGGAGAAGAGGACTGAACTGACCTGCGTCACTCTCTTTTCTCAATAGGTTTCCGTCTTTAAACAATGTTTTACCCTGAAGAGTGTGTACGTCAAATTCGTAAAATCCCTCTTCCATCGTACCTGCATATATTTTATTTTCAGGATCAGTCAGGTGTCTTGCCATTCCTGTATATCTTCCAGGGTACTCCTTTATGGATATGGTACGAACTTTTCCTGTATCGTCAATAGCATATGAACCTATGAAAAGCTGGTTGCTTTCTTTATGAATCATACGATTGGCGGGAGTCCCTCCCACACTTTCAGAACGGACAATCTGCCTATAATCTTTTGTAACCTGATATAGTTTGTCGGAAGACCCAAATGGCAAATGAGGACCGTACGTAATTACCCATAAGTCGCCCGCCCAGGGAACTACGGCCCCTGTTCCACATTCTCCTTCGTTATTATAATAAGCCAACGATGGATATATGCCCGATATGGAATCTGGGTTGGAAACAGTTTCTTTTTGAGTACTGCAAGCCGATAAGTAAACAAGCAACAAACAACACACTATTATTATATTTCTCATATTATTAAATTTAAAAATACAAAGACCTCTCTATTGAGTTGATTCCATAAAGAGGCCTTCATTAAACCATATTACAAATTAATACCCTGGATTCTGACTAAGATTATCATTTATAAGCACCTCTTTAGTAGGTATAGGCCACAAATATTGTCTGTCATCCCAGTTACGCTTTGACAGAACTGTTATCTGACCCGCATTTTCCATCTCCGAGAAATCAGGAATCCCGTCTTCATCCAGCTTAGGTGTTACAGGCCAAAACCATAAGCCTTTGCTGGTAACCTTTTCACGAAGTAATGCAGCAGGATACAAAATTCCGTAGCTCTTATTTGTAAGAGCCTTCGTTGCTAAACGCCAACGTACCAAATCCATATACCTCAATCCCTCTTTTGCAAATTCCATACGTCTCTCTTTTTCCATATCAACGCATTAAAAGATGCATACTGTGCATTAGCCCGGTTATCATTATTCTTCTGCATTTTGCCAGTATTATAATTAAGTACTTCTAGAGCATCAGGATGAGGATCGTACACAAAGCCTAAATGACGGGAACCAAATTCAACAATCGTAGCATTACATCTGGGATCGCGGTTTCTAAAGGGTTCATGCGGGTTAAAAAGAGGTGATTCATCTATTGGCTTGCCATCCGTACAAGTATAAGCTGCAAGTAAATCCCATGATGGATCCATAGCTGCCCAACCGCCCGGATTACGTGAAATAGTATTTAAAACGGTTCCATTTCCTATGGTCACCTTGTTTGTTATAGATCGGGGTATAACAAAAATTGATTCTTCCGAATTCCGGGTAGTGGTAAGAAAGAGTTTCGTATAGTTTGAATGTAATTTATAAACATTCAGATCCATACAAGCTTTCGCCGCATCGGCAGCAACCGACCAATCACCATTGTATAAAGCAAACCGGGCCTTTAAAGCCAATGCGGCTCCTTTTGTTGCCCTTTGAGACCCACCAGAATATTTAACAGGAAGTCCTGCTGCAGCTTTATCAAAATCCGCATAAGTTGCCTTAATTATATCTGCCTTTGGTGTACGCCCAATGGTAAAAGCAGTTTCAATATCAACAACTTCAGTCAGATATACCACATCTCCAAAATGTGAAACCAAACGGGCATACATACAAGCACGCATAAAACTAGCCTCGGCGATATATAAATCTATTTTAGATTGATTAATTCCTTTCGAAGCCGCTTTTTCCATATTAGCCAATATCGTATTAGCTCGTGCAATCGCTTTATACTGATTTGTCCACAACGAGGTAACAGAACCATCTTGTCCATTCAGTGTTCCATTTACAATACTTGAATTTGTTTCTCTATAAGTATAATCATCCGTCCAATCTTCACTATCCATTGGCCAGAAAATATCCCTGTACAGATCTTTGAGAGCCATCTCTATTTCAACCTCATTTGAATACCAATTTTCGCTGGAACCTTCAGCCAGCGGATTAAGATCAAGATCATTGCAACTACTTGTAAGAAGAACAAATCCTATCAATAATGTCCATATATATTTTTTCATTACATCTTCAATTTAAAAGTTAACAGATACTCCTAGTAGTAAAGAGGTAGTTATCGGATAAGAAGAAGATCCCATTTCCGGATCCCAACCTTTCGGAAATTTACTCAGACAAAACAGATCATTAGCAGAAGCATAAATCCGGATTTTATCAATACTAACTTTATTCGTCAACGATAAAGGCAACGTATAACCCAAAGTAAGATTCTTTAAACGGACATATCTGCCATTAAACAACCAAAAATCAGACATGGCTTGGTTGGAAGATATGTTTGAACGGGTAAGACGCGGATACCTTGCCTTGGCATTTTCCGCTTCAGATTTTAACGAACTCCAATATTTTCCATCCAAAATAGAAGGTATATTACCCCAGTTTTCACTCAATGGCTCTATCATCATACTATTTAAACGGACCAGCTGACTTCCAACGCCCTGAAATGCCATAGAAAAATCAAAGCCTTTGTATTTTGCTGATACATTTCCTCCAAACATATAACGTGGTAAAGATCCGCCAAGCAGTACACGGTCGTATTCGGAAGAAATTTTCCCGTCGGGAACACCGTCCGGACCTGAAATGTCTTTATACTTTACATCTCCCACCTTCACGTTATTATTTATCTTAGCCGAATTATTTAAATCTTCCTGCGTTTGAAACAATCCCTCACTAATGTATCCATACCACTCATTAAACTGACTACCCTTCATCTTCACCTGATCTCCAATAAACTGGGTTCCGCCCAAATCGCCCATTTCCGAAAGGAAATCTGAAAAGTTAACGGATACACTGTAACTAAAATCACCAGCCTTGTCATTCCAGCCAACCTCAAGTTCATAACCGTTTGTGCTCATTTTACCCGTATTTTTATCCGGATTATCAAAACCTACATAATCAGGAATTTCCAGGGCAAGCAACATATCCTTGGTTGTTTTATGATAATAGTCTCCGGTAAATCGTAATCTATTATCCAAAAACGAAAGGTCCATTCCAAGATCGAGAGATTCCGTAGTTTCCCACGATATATTCTGAATTGCATATTGTTGCTGAGCTGCTGTCAGTTCTGAAACAGCAATTCCGTTTTGGTAAAACAGAGCATTACTAAAGGCAATTGTAGCCTGATACGGATAATTTCCGATACGTTCGTTTCCCAGGGTACCCCACGAAGCGCGCAATTTTGCAAAAGACAACCAATTTAAATCGGCATCTTTCATAAAACTTTCTTCACTTACCACCCATCCGGCAGAAAAAGAAGGGAAAGAACCCCATCGATAGTCTTTATGAAAACGAGACGAACCATCATAACGGATATTAGCCTGTAAAAGATATTTATTCGCATACGAATACATTATTCGGCCGAACATAGACCGATAAGCAGTTTCGTATGCACTACCACCATTATCACGTAAGGAAAGGGGACCCAGGTCCAGGTATGGATAATTGGTCAGCTCGTACTGATCTCTTGAAGCAAAAAGAGTTTCATTATATTGAAAATAGTTTTCATAACCTAACATTACATTTAAGTCATGTTTGCCCAGTGTTTTAAGATACGTTGCAATAAACTGGGTGGTAACATTATAACTATCGTTACGGTCCTCAGTTAACTTGGTGGTAGAATGTCCTTCGTAATATCCACCAATTGTATTGGGGTCATTAGCTAAAGTATAGGCTGCGGCAAGACTGAATGATTTAATTTTATCAAAATTATAAATCGGAGCTACGATACCCGATATTTTCAATCCTTCTATCGGAGTAAAATCAATGGAGGCTTTTCCTCCTATCTGATTATACCATGAATCCTTACTTCCTCCATTTTCCATAATTGCATACGGATTCGATCCGGATTTACCTTCGGCCATCCGTCCGTCGTCCCAAACAGCTGCATAAACCGGAGCAGCAATTCGCATTCTGTTTATAGGGTCAAATACGGGCTGATGGGATTTCGATCTTTTAAAATTAAAATCCAATGTAGCACCCAAATAGTTATTAATCTTGAAATCGTTATTAACACGCGTCATAAATCGTTCGTAATACCGATCTGCATACAGTCCATCTGTCTTGTCATATGTAACAGACGCTTTGGTGCGGACCGACTTACTTCCCCCTGCAATATTCAACGAGTGGGTTTGTCGGGGTGCAGAACTTTTTAAGATTAAATCCGTCCAATCAGTTATCGGATAATTGTTCGGATCCGTGGCGTTATATTTAACCCAGTTCTCTACCTGGTCCTGGGAATAGGTCTGATACATTCCCCCGGCATTATTATCGTTATACCTCAGCTCATTTGTCATCTCTAAAAACCGCTGTATGCCTACATATTCCGGTTGCTTGGTTGGAATTTCCCATCCATACTCAAAATTATAACCTAACGTAAGATCATTCTCACTGGCACGTTTGGTTGTTATCAGGATAACACCGGCAGCAGCTCTGGAACCATAAATAGATGCTGAGGCAGCATCCTTCAGTACAGACATATTTTCTACATCGTTCGGATTTACCTGATTGATGTCTCCGGGAACACCGTCAACAATTACTAAAGGGCTTGAATCTCCGATGGTGGTTACCCCCCTTATCTTAATACTCCCGGCCGTTGCACCAGGAGCACTGTTATCTCTTGTAACCAACACACCGGCCACAGCACCTTGTAAGGCAGCAGACAATTGCGTTGTTTTTCTTGAAGATAGCAAATCTCCTTGTAATGAAGCAACTGCACCCGTAAGATCTTTCTTTTTAACAGTACCGTATCCAACCACAATTACTTCGTCCAACCCCTGACTATCAAGGGCTAGCTGTACATTGTAATGATCTGCTGATCCCACTTTCAGATTTGCTGAAACATACCCAACATAGGTAAGCAACAGGTCGGCATTTAAGGGAACATCTAGTGAGAATTTACCTTCTAAGTCGGTTATTGTTCCATTGGTTGTACCTGCTTCCACCACGTTGGCTCCGATAACTGGAATCCCGGTTTCGTCTACTACAACTCCGGTAATTTTCTTTTTGGATTGAGTGGATTTAAAGTTATCTCTGGGAATAAGGGCGATCTGATGATCGGTAATCTTATATTGCAGATCTGTTGTTTTCAGCAACAGATTAAGAACATCCTCAATCTTCTGATTGTCTGCTTTTAAAGTAACTTGTTGACGCAAATTTGTTTTTATCGCATCATAAAAAAAAGTATAATCACTAGCGGCCTCAATTTTCTTTATAGCTTCTGCCAACGTGACTTTTGCAAGGGGGATTGTAATTCCTTCGGCATTCTCCATTGCGAAAATTCGGGGCGATGAAAGAAAAATAAAAACGGCCAAAAGCAATAAACCGAATCTCCTTCTTATGAATATTCTCGTATAATTCATATCTTTGTATAAATTTAAAGTTAACATTATGTGAACCAGCACCAAACGGACATTTGTTAAATGGCTCACGTTGAAATTTTAAAGAGGAAGTAATTCCGAAAGGCATAGACTATCAGCTATGCCTTTTTTAATAATATCATTTACATAGGCATCTCATTTTAAAGGTTCTACATTTTTTATTGTCACCACATTGTTTTTATCAAAAGAATAGGATATAGGGTTGATACTCGCCATAATTCGAAGAATTACCTCAAGCGGTTCTTGCTTAATTGTAAATGTATAGGCCTGAGATAATGAAAGTGCAGGATCCAGTACAATGTCTACATGATACCATTTTTCAAGATATCGTACGATGTATTCAAGTGGTTTAGCTTCGAAAGTTATGGAAGAATTTGCCCAGAATGATTCAAAATTCACATCATCCTTTAAGAATGTAAGCTCACGAGATGTCTTACAATAGGTCGCCACCTGTCCGGGAATCAAATATTTCTCCTCTTTGCAATCATTTTTATAGACAGAAACGGACCCTTCAAGCAATGCAATTTTAACATCCTTATTCTCCGGATAAGCATTCATATTAAATTTTGTACCATATACTTTTGTACAAAGATCGGCTGTATGGACAATGAAAGGTTTATCCGGGTCTTTTGATACAGAAAAGAAAGCTTCTCCTGTAAGTTTAACCTCCCTCGACTTTTCATAAGCAGAATAATAGGTAAGTGTTGTTCCATTATTCAACCAAACAACAGAACTATCCGGTAGAATTACTTTAGACTTTCCACTCATAGACAGATAGGTTAAGGCCTTGGGTGTTTCACGGTTAAATTCCGCACCCAGATAATAACTGGCGCCAATGGCAAGCATGATAAATAACAAGGCGACCATACCTGCCATCCGAAGAAATGAGAATGTAAACGTATACTGTTTTTTTGCAGAGCGATGCATTTTTTGTTGCATTTCGGCCCAATAGTAGGATAAATCGGGATTATAAACACCCGACTCTTCCCTTACTTTATTCCAAACATTCTCCAGTTCAGCAAAAAGAAGGCGATTATCAGCGTCAAGCATCCATTGTTTGAACAGACTCTCGGATTGCTCGTCGGTTTCATTTTTAAGATGGGCAAGTATCAGTTTCCAGGGTATATCTTTTTTCATAATAAGAATCACTTTCAAATGTGACACATCAAAAAGAAGAAACCCTAACGCCAACTAAATAATTTACCACAAAAATGAATAACTGTCTCCCAGATATTCTTTTATATATTTAAGAGCTTTTGTAATCTGAGCTTCAACCGTTTTTACCGTTATGCCCATTTCATTTGCAATTTCCTTATTGGACAAATTGTCAAACCGGCTTTTTCTAAAGACCGCTTCACACTTTTCCGGAAGCGAACAGATAGCCTCCTCAATCAAATTCAATAATTCCTGTTCTTCTAATTTTGAATCGGTTTCGGCAAAATTAAATATAGACATATCATTTATCCATATAAACTTCTCATTATTGCGAATATAATTCAATGCCCTGTTGCGGGCCGACTGAAACAAATAAGCTTTGAAAGTAACCTTAATATGAAGAATTTCCCTTAATTCCCAAACATTTTCAAAAACTTCGAGTACAATCTCTTCTGCCTGGGTACCCTCTTTTACATACAGCCGTACAAATCGGCATAGCGGTGTAAAATAAGTCTCAAACAATAATTTGAAAGCCTGTTCATTTCCTTTACTGATCAGCTTCAGCAAAAAAATATCATCTTCTTTAGCGTCCATTCATCAGTAATTAGACTGGTTGCGGTGGTCCATGTGGGGTCTTTCGGTTCGCTTTAGCGGGATGCTCATGCCGTCTGTAGATTCCAGCCAGTTGTAAAGATCATGATTCAGCTCTTTAATCAGGGCCTGGTGTTGGGGGGCGGCAATCAGATTCCTTGTCTCATAAGGATCTTCCTGCAGATCGTAAAACTCGTTGGTATCCCATACGCCATGGTAGCGGATGTATTTATAACGGTCCGTACGTACACCGTGCATGGTGGGTGTTTGGGGGAATTCATGCTCCCAGTAATATTCGTAAAATATACGGTCTCTCCAGGGAATATCCTTCCCCTGCAGTAACGGCAGAAACGAATAACCAACCATCTGCGGAGCCTTATCCAATCCGGCACAAGCCAATATAGTAGGTGCCACATCCACATTCTGCACCATTTTCTCCAGAACTTGTCCGCCTTTAATCAGTTTCGGACTACGGATCAGCATCGGTACACGGACAGATTCTTCGTAAAACTGCCGTTTGTCTATCAATCCATGCTCGCCCCAGGCAAAACCATTGTCGCCCATATATATCACCACCGTATTCTCATCCAGTCCCGCCTCTTTCAGGTAATCAAGCACAGAACCGATACTTTCGTCTACCGAACGCAACGTTTCGCAATAGTTCCTCACCTGATCTTCCCACGGGCGGCCGTGGTAGGAATAGTCGACGCCATGCCAGCTTTCCCGCTGATTCTTCACCCAGTCGGGCAACATATTTTCGCCATAATAGTCCTTTCCCGCTGCAGCTTTGCCTGTTGACGGATCGATGGTAGGAAGTGCCTTTATCTTCTCCTTCGAAGTATCGAAAGAGGGAGGAATAACCAATGGTTTTCCGCTGTAACATCCTTTATGCCGTTTGGCCGGCGAGAAATTATCGTGCACCCCTTTATGGGAAAGATACACCATGAAAGGCTTATGGGAGGTCTGCTGCTGTTTCATAAACTCAATGGCATGGGTTGTAAGCAGATCGGTAACATAGGTACTGTCGGCATACCGGATCCACTTTCCGTTCACATTCAACCGCGGGTTGTAGTACTCACCCTGACCGCTGAAAGATTCCCAGTGATTAAAGCCCGGCTGCGGATCGCCCGTATCGTTGCCCATATGCCATTTTCCAAAGAATCCGGTCTGGTATCCCACCTGCTGCAGATATTCGGGGAAGAAGGTGAGTCCGGCCGGCATGGGTGCGGAATTATCCACCACTTTATGGCTGTGCGAATACATCCCCGTCAGAATGGAGGCCCGGCTGGGAGAAGAAAGCGAGGTGGTTACAAATGCATTTCTGATCCAGGCTCCTTCGCGGGCCATCCTGTCCATCGCCGGCGTTTCCAGCCAGGGTACTTTGCCAACAAAACCCATGTAGTCGTACCGATGGTCGTCGGACAAGATAAAGACAACGTTCAACGGCTTACCGGATTCAGAAAGTTTGGAAAGCTGCTGCCGGGCAACCGCAGTAGTGGAACTTCCTCCGGCAATCGCAGCACTGATCAATGCCAGGTTGAGACAAGATGGTTTCATACACAACAGATTTAAGATTCAATCATACAAACATACAGAATTTTGGCTGCAAACAGAACTTACAGCGAAAAAAAACAAATTTATAAAGAATAAAGACAAATTCATAAAAAGTTAAGAGAGTTGTTAATGAGAACTTTGTATCAAATATGATACCTTTGCGAAATAGAAAAACACAAATTAGCTCTATCATGGAAAAAAAACAAGCCATTCTGCTGGCCGGAGTAACAGCCCTTGCTGCAACCTCTTCCGCTTGCCAGGCTAAACAAAAAGCAGAAAACAAGAAACCGCTGAATATTGTCTTTATTATGACGGACGACCATTCATTGCAGACAATCAGTGCATACGACAAGCGATTCATCCAAACTCCCAATATCGATCGCATTGCCAACGAGGGTGTACTTTTTGCCAACAGTTTTGTGGCCAACTCCATCAGCGGTCCCAGTCGTGCCTGTATGCTTACCGGCAAACACAGTCACAAGAACGGATTTATCGACAACAATCACCATTTCGACGGGGCACAGCAAACGTTCCCCAAATTACTGCAGAAGGCCGGGTACCAGACTGCCGTAGTTGGTAAATGGCACCTCACCTCCAACCCCACCGGATTCGATTACTGGAATATCCTGATCGGTCAGGGCGATTACTACAATCCATTCTTTATCGACAACGGTGTAAAGAAACAGTACACCGGATATGCAACCAACATCACCACCGAGCTGGCGTTGGACTGGTTGGGAAACAAGCGCGATAAGAACAAACCGTTCTGTCTGCTGCTCCACCACAAGGCTCCGCACCGTACCTGGATGCCCGATACCTGCGACCTGGGAATGTTCGACGATAAAGTATACCCGCTACCGGCCAATTTCTACGACAAGTATGAAGGACGCCTGGCTGCAGCTCAGCAGGAGATGAGCATCATCGAAGATATGGACGAGGTGTACGACCTGAAGATGGCCGACAAGGAGAATGAAGTCCGCACAAAAAGCAAAGGGCTGGAAGGAGCCGGACGTGCCATGTACAACCGGATGAACCCCGACCAGAAGGCTGCGTGGGATAAGTACTACGATCCGATCATCAAAGACTTCAAGGAAAAGAAAAGAACCGGTAAGGAGCTTGCCGAGTGGAAATACCAACGTTACATGCATGATTACCTCAGCGTGATCCATTCGGTAGACCGTAACATCGGTGTGGTACTGGAATACCTGGAAAAGAACAACCTGCTTGAAAATACGCTGATTGTCTACACCTCCGACCAGGGGTTCTATATGGGCGAACATGGTTGGTTCGACAAACGGTTCATGTACGAAGAATCATTCCGCACACCGCTGCTCATGCGTCTGCCGGGCGGTAAAAAGGGAAAAGTGGATCAGCTGGTGCAGAATATCGACTATGCCCCCACCTTCCTCGAGCTGGCCGGAGTGAACATCCCCAATGATATACAGGGTGAATCGCTGCTTCCATTGCTGAAAGGTAAAAAGCCGGGCGACTGGAGAAGTTCGCTTTACTATCACTTCTACGAATATCCGGGCGAACATGCAGTGAAACGTCATTATGGCGTGCGCGACAGCCGGTATAAGCTTATTCATTTCTATAACGACATCGATGTATGGGAACTTTACGACCTGAAGGAAGATCCAAGCGAGATGAACAACCTCTATGGCAAACCGGGTACTGAAAAGATTACAAACCGGTTGAAAGAAGAGCTTAAGAAGTTACAGAAACAATACGACGATCCGATCGAAAGCAAACTTGCCAAATAAACCGGATCCGTC
>JAEAMG010002250.1_pt1 | contig 12464 bp, 9 predicted proteins | sample 8958741 | NCBI WGS metagenome assembly JAEAMG01 (sample SAMN16933256, study PRJNA681125) | bioreactor sludge metagenome | isolation source: anaerobic bioreactor treating anionic surfactant - SDBS | place: India: Bengaluru | collected 2019-02-28
GTGAAATCCACACCATGCTCGAATGCGGCGGCGGTCCCGCAGCCAATGCGGCTTATCTGCTGTCACGTTGGGGCATATCTTCCGGCATTGCCGCGACCGTCGGCGACGATTCTTACGGAAATCGGATCGCCGCTGATTTTACGGCCGTCGGCGCGGATATCACGTTCTTGGATCAAAACGCAAAGAACGTCACGCCCGTGTCCGTGATCTTGGTCAACCGAACAAACGGCTCGCGAACAATCATTAACCGCAAGGCAGCTTCCGCTGATACCGCGTTGAAACTTCCCACGGAATTTCCGCTTGAATCGCCGCCGCGGGTATTATTGTTGGATGGCCATGAGCTGGAAGCTTCGTTGCAAGCCTTGAAAATGTTTCCCGACGCCAAAACAATTCTCGATGCCGGTTCCCTGCGTGAGGGGACGCGCGAATTGGCAAAGCATGTGAATTACCTGGTCAGTTCCGAGCGATTTGCCTGCCAGCTTAGCGGACTTGCGGATTTGAATTCTTCGGAAAATCAATCGCGAGCCGTCGCCGCCCTGCACGCATGGAACGGCCATCCGGTTTTTATCACGCGAGGCGAAAAAGGCGTGCTTCATGGTGATAGCGAGCATGTCGAACATCTTCCGGCATTTTGCGTCCAGGCTGTCGATACCACCGGGGCCGGCGATATCTTTCACGGCGCATTCGCCTACGGCGTTTTCAGGGGATTGCCGCTGCAAGAAACATTGCGTTTAGCCTCGGCCGCCGCCGCGATTTCCGTCACGAGATACGGCGGGAGTTCGTCGATTCCTTCGTTCGATGAAACGCAGGAGATGTTGTGCCATGCTGGATGAAACTGTTTTTCGTGGTAGCCGGTTGATGGTTGTGGGCAATATCTGCCGTGACATAAAAATGTCACCGTTGCACGCGGAAGAACGTCTTTTCCAGGATGGCGAGACATCGGTGGACGCTATTTTTGAAACGATCGGTGGCGGCGGGGCGAACAGTGCCTTGTTTGCTGCGGGGCTTGGTGCGGAAGCTTGCTTTGCCGGTAAGGTCGGAGCGGATCCGCTTGGCAAACGACTCGAACAGGCCTTGCTTCGCCAAGGTGTTAGGCCTCTGTTGCGACATGATCCGGCAACGCCGACAGGCAGTTCCGTTGTGCTAAGCTATACAAACGGCTGCCGTCATTTCGTCAGTCGCCAACCGAATAACGAAACGCTGACGGATGCCGATATTGATCTAACGTTGCTGCCCGAGAGAGGGCATTTGCTCCGGGCCGACATTTGGTTTTCGCAATCCATGTTGCAGGGCGGCAATCTTCGGCTCTTCAAAGCAGCTCGGGAACGGGGACTCGCAACGTCTTTGGATCTGAATTGGGATCCCTGCTGGGAGATTGCATCGGAAGAAAGTATTCAGTTGCGAAAAGAGGCCGTGCGGAACATTCTGCCGTTCGTCAATCTCGTGCATGGCAACATTCGCGAGTTGAATTTGTTCGCTGATTCGACCGATCTCGATACAACATTGCGGCGAATCACAAACTGGGGCGCCGAAGCGGTTGTGCTCCATCGGGGAGCCCAAGGGGCCGGGTATTATTGCAACGGAAGGCTAAGCATCGAACCATGCGCGCCCGTGCAACGACATATCAACGCAACAGGCAGCGGCGACCTGCTGAGCGTCTGCATGATGTTGCTTTACGACCGAACGGAGGTTCCCCTCTCCGAGAGACTGCGATTGGCTAATCGCATCGTGGCAGAGTATATTTCCGGCGACCGGAATTTCCTTCCACCGCTGTGAAGGTTGCCCGGCAGTCGTTTTGTAGGGAATATAGATCCGATTCGCCCAAACCTTACTTCACACCGCAAGCCTTTTGGGCACGCAACAAAACGTCCGCGGCTTTTTTCCGGGCAGTGGCGGCGCCGTCGGCCAGGATTTCGCGTACGCGCTCGGGGTGAGCCTCGAACTCCTTGCGACGCTCGCGGGCCTCGCCATAATAATCGACCGCCAAGTCGGCCAAGGCCTTTTTCACTTCGCCGTAGCCGAAACCGCCCAGGTGATACTTGGCCGCCATCGCTCCGCGCTGTTCGTCGTTGGCAAACAACGAATAGAGCAAATAAAGATGATCGGTCTCGGGCACTTTCGGCTGGTCCATCGGCCGCGAGTCGGTCACGATCCGCATGATCTGCTTCCGCAGCGACTTGGGATCCTCGAACACATCGAGTGTGTTGCCGTAGCTCTTCGACATCTTTTCGCCGTCCACGCCGGGCACCCTGGCTGACGAATCCAAGATCTTGGCCTTCGGCATGACAAACGTTTCGCCGAAAAGATAGTTGAAACTCGCTGCGAGATCGCGAGCCACTTCGATATGCTGCACCTGATCCTCGCCGACGGGAACCAAGTCGGAATCGTACATCAAAATGTCGGCAGCCATCAAAACGGGATAGGTAAACAAGCCGGCGTCGGCCGTCAAGCCTTTTGCTTTCTTATCCTTGAAAGCGTGGCAACGTTCGAGCAAGCCCATCGACGTGCCGGTCATCAAAAGCCAGCACAATTCCGAAACCTCGGGCACGTCGGACTGCACGAACAGCGTTGCGCGGTTCGGATCCAGCCCCAGCGCTAGCAGGTCGATGGCCGCGTCAAGCGTGTTTTGCGCCAACGCGTTGCGGTCGCGGACCGTGGTCAAGGCGTGCAGATTGGCGATGAAGTAAAAGGCGTTTTGCCGCTCGCCTTGCAGTTCGATGTATTGCCGGATTGCGCCGAAGTAGTTACCCCAGTGGAAGCGGCCCGTTGGTTGTATGCCGGAAAGGATGCGCATGGATGCAGGGATTAAGGATTAGAGGCTAGTGATTAGGTTTTTGTTTTTGAATTGCTTTGCAAGGTTCCAACGACCTCCGCGACTGACCGGGCACCGAGTTCGGCCAGGGCGGCGGGCAAGGCGTCGAGAATCTGCATGGATGCTTCAGGGTTGTAAAAATTCGCCGTACCGATTTGCACGGCCGACGCACCGGTCACGAGGAATTCCATCACGTCGTCCACCGTGGCGATACCGCCGATGCCGACCAGCGGAATTTTCACGGCTTTGGAGACCTGATAGACGATCCTTAGCGCGATCGGCTTGATGGCCGGTCCGCTCAGACCGCCGAGCACGTTGCCAAGGATCGGCCGGCGCCGTCGCCAGTTGACGGCCATGCCCAGACACGTGTTGATCAACGACAAGGCATCGGCCCCACCGGCCTCGGCGCCCTTGGCAACCGCAGTGACGTCGGTCACGTTGGGCGTGAGCTTGGCGAGGATCGGCAACGAGCACGCTTTCCGCACGCCGGAAACCACTTTTTCACAGGCTGTGGGATTGGTGCCAAAATCGACGCCGCCGCTTACGTTGGGGCATGAAAGATTCAATTCCAACGCTCGAACGCCGGGCTTGCCGTCGAGTTGGGCGGCCAGTTCCACGTATTCCTCCGCCGTACGGCCGGCAATGCTCACGATGATCGCCGTCGGCAGCGAAGCCAAATAGGGCAATTGTCGCTCTAGAAATGCTTCGATGCCGTCGTTATCCAGCCCGATCGAATTCAGCAGGCCGCCGGTGGTTTCGACGGTGCGCGGGGGTGGGTTGCCTGGGCGCGGTTGGTGTGTAATCGTCTTGGGCAAAATGGCGCCGAGCCGCGCAATATCGACCATGCCCGCCATCTCGCGCGCATAGCCGAACGTGCCCGAGGCCACGGTAATCGGATTGGCCAAGTGCAGGCGGCCCAGATGAACATCAAGTTGAACGCTAGTGGAATTCACAGACGTAGTCATTAATCGCGGTAATAGCGCAACAGGAAACGACCCGGCGGACGCCCCCTTGGGAAACGGCGCATACGTAGGCCGTTCTCTTGCCGAGGCCAACTAGGAAAGCCGCCTCGACAAGAAAATCCCCAAACATGGGCGCGAAACCGCTAGTGTAGCGGTTCGGTCCGCTAGGTGTCAATTTCCGCTGGCCTATTCCACGGGCTTAGATCAAGCCGCCGTGCGTCCGGTAGGGCGTGCAATGGTCCGGCTGATCCAGGAACCAGAACCGTTCCCACTCGTCCAGGAATAAACGCATGTTCTCTGATGTGAACATCAATTCCTGGGTGCGACGGCTCGGATCCGCCGAGTAAGCCGGGAGCATGCACCCGACCGTCGAGCATAGCAAAGCGCCGCAGGCCAATGCCAGTAACAGGTTACGCATGAAACGATCCTCCGTGATGTTACATGCTTCGCGATCCGAAAAAAGTTGGCGCGTCGATCTAGTGCCACACCATTGGGCATAGCTCTAGCACCCTTCGGAGGCGAAACTCTTGAAAAGCTGGTTGTAAAACGGTTTTCACTCTGCAATAACGCGGTTGCCGGCAGACGTTAGCGTGTTTTCCCTAAAAAGGGTAAACATGCCGCAGCCACGCTAGTTCAGGATGATATTGCGATAAACGAAAGAAAAGAATGCGATGAGTAAGTAACTGCCAACAAACGATTCGTTCGATTGCGGGAAGATCACTATCAAAAACCGGGGAAATCGCTGCGGGAAGAGGCGATTGCGGTTTTCAGGGGTTTAATTTCAGGATTCCGGTTGGCCGGCGTCGTAAGTGGCCGTTGCGGCAAGGGGTTGCGGCGATGTTCGGGGCGGCGACTCTTTGCCGGGCGCCTTGGTCCGAGCGGCACGGGCTGCGGCCGCCGCCTGACGTTCCAACTCCTTGACACGTTCCTCCATCTCTTTGCCGGGCTTGAACGTGACCACGTATTTTTCGGGTACGAATACCTTGTCGCCAGTGCGAGGGTTGCGAGCCTTGCGGGGGGCTCGTCGCTTCACCTCAAATACGCCAAAGTTCCGAAGCTCGATCCGATGCTCTGCTACCAGAGCTTCCACAATGGCATCGAAGGTCTTCTGGACGATTTCCTTCGTTTGCAGTTGCGTCAGTCCAATTTCCTCGGAAATGGTTCGGACGATCTCTTTTTTGGTCACGACCCAATTCTCCTCTGAGAAAGTCGCCATGGGCATGATCGTGAGAGACAATTTTCACATGCCCTTGCTGCTCCAAGTGTAGGTGGCATAATGACTAGTGTCAAGTGCAATCCATGCAAGGAAGCTTCCGCCTACACGAGAACACGTAGGGCAACCATCGGATCGGAACCCATTTCCGCCGATGGCAAAACAAATCTAAATGCTTATTGTCAAAGAACTTAAATGTCGCCCTCACCGCAGGCGTTGCCGGCTGGCAACGTAACTCCTTTAGTGCGAACAACTTGCAAGAACTTGGCGTCCCACCGTCAAGTGGGGGTGCTGGATCGCATCCCTGCAAATCCATAGTAAGTCCCTGTTAATCGCAATGCCATTATCGTTTCGCCAGGCGGTAAACTTTAGCTAATCCGCAAAATCGGATGCGGAGGGTGGGATTATACGCTTTCGCCGGCCAACCAACCGGTACTGAAGGCGGCCTGAAAATTGTAACCGCCCACGGGTCCGTTTAGATCGAGCACTTCGCCTGCGAAAAAAAGACCTGGGACAAGCTTGCTCTGCATGGTTCGGGAATCGACTTCATCGAGCGAAACGCCGCCGGCCGTCACTTCGGCCTTGCGATAGCCCATTGTGCCGGCCGTTGGAATGTCGAGATGTTTAGCACCGTGCGCAATCCGACGCCGGGTGGCTTTCGACAACTCCGCCAGAGGCCGGTCCAAAGGCGTCTCGGCCAAAGTGATGACCGTTTCACCGACGCGATGCGGCAACCAACGATCGAGTAAAACCGAGGCGCGTCGTCTGCCGCTTTGGGCAATTTCGCGCGCTAAATGCAAATCCAGTTCACTTTCCGAAATATCCGGCAGGAGATCGCAACGCAGGACGAGCGCATTCGGGTGCGAAGTGTCGCTCACGACATGGCTGACATCCATGGCGGCGGGGCCGGAAACGCCGAAATGCGTGAACAACAAAGCGCCGCGCCGTTCGGCCAAATAAGGGCTTTTCTTTCCTTTAACACTTTCGATACTGGGATCGATGACTCGCACCAGGACATCGGGCAGGGTGATTCCTTGCAAGTCGGTTACCCAGGCCGCATGACTGGTGATGGGCGCCAGGGCCGTGTGCAGTTCGACAATGCGATGCCCCAGGGCGGCAGCCCATCGGTAGCCGTCGCCCGTCGTGCCGCAGGCGGGATACGATTGTCCGCCCGTAGCCAAGATGACTTTGTCGGCTTCGAGGGTCCGGTTCGTGGTTACAAGTTCGAATCCATTTGCACGGCGCTGCAGTTCGACCAACGACTCACTCAGGACAAAGGCACAGCCGCTTTGCTCCGCGCGGCGCACCAAAACGGCCCGGATATCGGCCGCGCGATCACTGGCCGGAAACACCTTGCCACCCGGTTCGACATAATGGCCAAGGCCTTCGGCCTGGAACAATTCAATGACTTGCCGTGGTCCGAGGGCAGCTAGGGCGGAGTGCAAAAAACGGCCCGAGGGCCCAAAGGCCTCGATGATGCCTCGGGCGTCGGTGTCGTGTGTAAAATTGCAGCGCGTTCCGCCGGAAATAAGGATTTTAACGCCCGGCTCGCGGTTTTTATCGATCAAAATGGTCCGACGTCCGCGCTGGGCCGCGCGTGCCGCCGCCATAAGGCCTGCCGGCCCGCCGCCAATGATTGCTACATCCCAATGCGTCATGCAATGATTGTACAACGCAAAGACGCACCTGCCCACGGCTATCGTGGGCAAGGCGTCTCTACTGTAGTGGGATTTATCGTAAAAACTGCTGGCACCAGAAAATTGTGCCGGCGGCGGTACGATAAGCGGCCACTCCGATCCGGGTGTGGCCGGGGTTCAGAATGTTCGCCCGGTGGCCCGAGGAGTTCATCCACGCATGCACCACGTCGCTGCTATGCGGCTGGCCCATTGCGATGTTTTCGGCCACCGGCTGATTCGTGTGAACCATGTTTTGGGTGCGGGTCATCCATGCGGCATGATCGCGGGCAGTGCCCATCAAGTCCTTGTCGACTTGCAACGGTTGCAAACCGAAACGGACTCGCTCCTGGTTGGTGTAAGACACGATGTTGGCCTCGATGGCGGCCAATTTGACGCCGTCGACCACTTTTTCTTCCAACTCGGGGGGAACGGCTTTTTGGGCTTCCGGCTTCGGATCGGCTTTTTGTACGACCTGCGGTTGCGGTTGGGCGTCTTTCGACTCCTGAGCTTGCGGTACACCCAACATTAGCGCCGAGGCGCAGATTACCATCTTCGTAATCAACATGAAAACGCTCCTTCTGTTCTGCGAGAGACCCCGAGCGCGTTGCATAAACCGAACATCGCAGCGGCAATCAGGTGTGCAGCAGGCCGCGTATGTCCGGTTAAAATTCGAAGTTCCGCTGAGGTCTCAGGTTACTTGCAATGCATCCTGCAACAATCTGGGCGTCCTGCGGAAACCTTTCCGGTAGGTTGCCAAGAACATACCAAAGCCGAATCAGATTGCAATAGTTGCAGCTAGGCAGGGGGGAGTGAGAGTCTTAATATGCTCCATTGTGGGTATATCAATATAGCTTTTTGGAGTGGCACAATTCCCAACACCCCCCGCTGCCTATTTTCTAGTATGTGTGGTAGACTTTTGGGGGTTTTCTTGATGCCTAGGTTGATACTGGATCTGGCTTACAACTAGTTTTCCGGCCTTCCGTTGGTCGGCCTCGGTTGGTTAGCTATCGAGGCATCGATAAGGGTTAGTCTGGAGGGATTTCGTGGCAGAGAAAGCTTGGGGCGGAGTATTCGATCAGGCAACGGACAAACGCGTCGAAGCGTTTACCGAGAGCATAAGCTTCGACCGCCGTCTTTATGCGCAAGACATCGAGGGCTCGGTGGCCCATGCGCAAATGCTCGCGAAAGTCGGGCTCATCTCGGCCGAGGAGTGCCACCAAATTGAGCAGGGACTAGCCGAGATACGCCAAGAAATTGAGCAGGACCGTTTTTCGTTCCGTACCGAGCTTGAAGACATCCACATGCACATCGAGAGTGCTTTGGTGGCTCGAATTGGTGATGTGGGGCGTAAATTGCACACTGCCCGAAGCCGGAACGATCAAGTGGCGACGGATCTACGGCTTTGGGTTCGGGCGAGCATCGATCAGATCGACGCCCGGCTCTTGGAGCTTCAGCGGGCGTTCGTCAGTCGTTGCGATCGCGATGCCGATGTGATCCTGCCCGGTTATACGCATTTTCAGCGAGCGCAGCCGGTGCTGGCGCCGCATTACTGGTTGGCTTATTGCGAGAAGCTCGAACGCGACCGGCAGCGGCTGGCCGATTGCCGTCGTCGTGTGAATGTATTGCCCTTAGGCGCGGCTGCCCTGGCGGGCACCAGCTTGCCGATCGACCGTGCCGAGGTGGCTACGCGTCTGACCTTCGAAGGCATCGCGGCCAACAGTCTCGATGCAGCCAGCGACCGCGACTTTGCCATCGAGTTTGCTTTCGCACTGACTTTGATTGCCGAACATTTAAGCACCTGGGCCGAAGAGTGGATCCTGTGGTCAACCGTTGAGTTCAATTTTATCAAGCTGCCCCAGACATTCTGCACCGGTTCGTCGATTATGCCGCAGAAGATCAATCCCGACGTGCTCGAATTGATCCGAGGCAAGACGGCCCGCGTGGTCGGCAATCTGCAATCACTGCTGGTGTTGGTCAAAGGATTGCCGCTGGCCTATAACCGCGATCTGCAAGAGGATAAAGAGCCGTTGTTCGATTCGTTCGACACGGTTCGGATGGCGTTGGAATTGGCTGCTCCCTTGGCCGCCGGGGCCGAGTTGAACAGGGCGTCGATCCTCGAACGGCTCGACCGAGGGCATCTCGACGCCACGACCTTGATGGAGCATTTGATTCGACGCGGCATTCCGCAGCGCACCGCCCACGGGCTGGTGGGCCGGTTGGTCCGCAAGGCATTGGATCGCGGCTGCCGGCTGTCGGATCTTACGCTGGACGAATTCCGCGAAGCGCATCCGGATCTGGACGAGAGCATTTATCAAGTGTTGGGGCCCGAAAAGGCCGTGGCCGCGATGCAAAGCTATGGTTCGACCGCGCCGGCGCAAGTCCAAGAACAAGTAGAACGGTGGAAGAAACGGCTGGACGAGTCGTAATACAAAAGACCAAACTGAAGGTGCGTGATTTTCCAAGTAAAATAGCCGGGGGCTAACAGCTCCCGGAATGTGCGTGATTCTCCGATCTTACCTGTGAGTAGTTAGCTTCCGGATGTTTGCTGAGAGATTGCGTCCCATTCCTAACAATTGTGTGTTGCGAGCTTCGCCATGAACCTTAGTCATCGGATCCTTGTTCGGTTTCTCGTTGTGATCGTTGCGGGATCGTTTGCCGCGAACGTTTGGGCGCAAAAGCCGAAAGATTCGAAGGCCGACAAGCCGGCGGCAGCGAAAACAAACAAAAAAGCGGCCGAGAAACCCGTAACGACGGATGAGCCGGAAGATCCGGCCGTGGAGGCCATTCTGGAAGCGAAGCCGGCCACGCCCGCCGAATGCGTCCGTGCGGCAAAATCGCTCTCCGACCTTAACCATCCGGACGTGGCCAAGAGGTTCCTCAAAAAGGTGCTCGATGCCAAGCTGAACGCGACGCAATTGGCCGACCTGGGCGAGGAGTTCGGCACTCCGTTGTTTCTCGACATGGCCGGCCGCGCCGCGGTGCAGCCCGAGGCCAAGCAATTGGCCGACGCCGTCGTGGCGGCCGTAGCGGCCAAGCTCGAAGATGGTAAACGGATCCAGGACTTGATCGGCCAGCTTCAAGATGCCGATGTCGAAAAGCGTTTGAAGGCGATGACGGCCTTGCAGGGCGCTCGATCCGCAGCCATCGCTCCGTTGTTGCAAGTATTGGCCGATCCGGCGCGTTCGGCCGAACAGGCCAACGTTCGCACGGTATTGGCGGGCATGGGGCAAGTCGTGCGAGATCCCTTGTTGGCCGTTCTAAGCCAAGCTGACGCCAAATTGAAAGTACAAGCGATTTTGACGCTTTCCGAAATGAACGATCGAAAAGCGGCAATCTATTTGTTGATGCCCAGCCTGTCGGAAAAGAGCGATCCCGAAGTGCGTGAGGCGGCCACGGCGGCACTGAAACATTTGAAAGGCGGCGTTCCCTCGCGGGCCGAGGCCATTAAAATCCTTGAGAGTACTGCAAGGGAGTATCTCGAGCGGCGCAGCAAACCGGACGAAATGATCGCCGCCGAAAAGGCAATCCGGTGGCGATGGGATGCGTCGAAACGGCAATGCGTGTCGAGCGTCTGCTCGCCTGACGACTTGGCTCTCGACGCGGCCTTCCGATGTGCGTCGGATGCTTACACTTTAGCACCCGATGATCGAAAAATCGGTCTCCTTCGGGCTGTCGCACATCTCGAATACTTTGGCCGTAGCGGCAGTTTGGATATTCCCATTTTGGGAAAAGAGTGGGAAGGCGTCAAAGCCTACAATGATATTCTGACCTATGCAATGGCCCACAATTGTGTGGAGGCAGCCCGTGTATCGCTGGTGTCCATCGGCTTTAGCAAAATTAAGCCCGAGGAGTTGCTCAACCAGGGTGATAAGCCGTCGCCGTTGGTGTTGGCTTTGCAAAGTCCCGATCGACGATTGCGGATGGCGGCCTTGGAAGCCATCGTAAAGTTGAAGCCAACGAAGCCGTTCCCCGGCTCCAGCTATGTTCCGGCGGCACTGGGATTTTTTGCTTCTAGCTCGGGTGAGCGGCGCGCCCTGGTCGGCAGTCCTTCGCTCGACCGATCGCGCGATTGGGCCGGCTCGTTGGCTGCCCTGGGGTTACACGGTGATACGGCCATCCATGGTGCGGAACTGCTTCGCTTGGCCGCACAGTCGCCCGACTATGAGCTGGCTTGGATCGACATGTCGATCAGCCGTCCGGAGGCCGAGGAGCTCTTGCAGCAGTTGCGTCGCGATCCGCGTTCGGCGTCGCTTCGCGTGGCGTTGGTGGCCCGGCCCGGCTATCTGGACGATGCCGAGCGGTTGGCCCGCTTGGATCCCTTGAGCAAGGCATTCTCTCGGTCGCTCGACGAAAAAACGTTCAAGTGGCAGTATGAACAATTGGCGCTGCTGGCCCCGCGAGAATTCGTGGATTACAAAACACGGCAGCAGCAGGCGGCCCGCTCGCTCGAACTGTTGGCGGAACTGAGCAAAACCTCGCGCAAGCTTTACGACTTGCGTCGCGTGCAAGATTGCGTGCTTACGGCATTGCGCAATCCGAAATTGGCTCCGAAGGCGGTGGAAGTTTTGGCCTCGGTGAATTCGGCCGAGAGTCAGCGGGCGCTGGTCGATTTGGCCAGTAGGTTTACGCAGCCGCTTGCACTGCGTCAGGCCGCCGGCAAGGCGTTTCGTGAAAACACCGAGAAATATGGTGTTTTATTAACCACCGCCGAGATCCAGCAACAATACAACCGCTATAACGAAAGCAAAGAGCAAGATGCCGCGACGCAAAAGGTATTGAGTTTGATCTTGGACTGTTTGGAAGCAGCCGCTAAGAGAAAATAAAGCTGACTGAAAAAATAAGGAAGCAACAGTCTAACTTCCCCTAACCTCTGACCTCTGACCCCTGACCTCTGACCTCTGACCTCTGACCCCTGACCCCTGACATGGCCCGTACCCCCATCAACGTCGATCTGAACGAAACGGGACCGCCGATTCCCGGCCTGATTGGTTCCGGGGCGGCCATGGAAAATATCTATCGGCTCACCCGGCAAGTTGCGCGGTCGAACGCTTCGGTGTTGCTGTTGGGCGAAACTGGTACGGGCAAGGAGTTGATCGCCAAAGCGATCCACCGGCTTAGTCCGCGCGGCAGCGGTCCGTTCGTGCGCGTCAACTGCGGGGCATTGGCGGAAAGCTTGTTGGAAAGCGAATTGTTCGGCCACGTGCGCGGAGCGTTCACCGGCGCGATCGACAACCGCACCGGACGTTTTGAAGCCGCGCATACCGGCACCGTTTTTCTCGATGAGATCAATTCGACCACTCCTAAGCTCCAAGTCAAGTTGCTTCGCGTGCTGCAAGAGCATGAATTCGAGCGGGTGGGGGATACGCAGACGATCCGGGTCGATACGCGCGTGATCGCCGCCAGCAATCGCGATCTGTTGGAAGAAACCGAGGCGGGGCGGTTCCGCGAAGACCTTTATTACCGCTTGAACGTCGTTTCGATTTATCTGCCGCCGCTGCGCGAACGGCGCGAGGATATTCCCGCTCTGGTCAGTCACTTTTTGAAGATTTACAACGAGCAGAATTTTTGCCACGTGCCCTACATCCAGCCGGCGGCCATGCAAGCCTTGCAGGATTATTCCTGGCCCGGCAACGTGCGAGAGTTGCAAAACTACATCGAGCGGGCAGTGGTTTTAGCGCCTGGCGACGAATTGACGCTGGATCTTTTGCCCGAAACCGTGCTGGGCGGCCGTCCGCGCCGCATCGGACGTCATCGGGGCGCCAATGTCGAAACGCTGGCATCCGAACTTGTGCAATTGGGAA
>JAEAMG010002251.1_pt1 | contig 12447 bp, 10 predicted proteins | sample 8958741 | NCBI WGS metagenome assembly JAEAMG01 (sample SAMN16933256, study PRJNA681125) | bioreactor sludge metagenome | isolation source: anaerobic bioreactor treating anionic surfactant - SDBS | place: India: Bengaluru | collected 2019-02-28
GTATTGCGAGAATACGGTGCTGCCGCAGTTCCTAGTTTTGAGTTCTTAGTTGAAATGCTTTTCAGCAGTCACGCTTAGGAGCGCCCACTTGTGTCCAGTTTTGTATTGTTCTAAAGATGTCAACATTTCAAGAACGTCCCCAAAATTAGAATCCGTGACGCGTTACTGCTTTTTCAAGTCTTTCCCGCTCGTCCCGTCTTCCCATTCGTCTTTATTCTTGAATACATATCGTCTTTATGCTAATTTTACACAGAAGCTTTGGGCCATTAGCTATCAGCCATCAGCACTCACGGTTCTATGTAAAGCCAAGTCTCAATGCATACCCTGTCGATCCCGCTGGTCCTGAAGGTTAATAGCCAAAAGCGCACTAATTCAAAAGGACGTTAAATCACATGGACTATAAGAACACGTTGAACCTGCCCAAGACACCATTTCCCATGAAAGGAAATCTCCCGGTAAAAGAAAAGGAGATGCTCAAATTCTGGGACGATATAAAGCTATACGGGAGACTCACCGAAGGAACCGCCAGCCGACCCGTTTTTATTCTCCATGACGGCCCCCCATACGCAAATGGTCACATCCATCTTGGCACTGCCTTGAATAAAATCCTTAAGGATATCATTGTCAAATCGAAATTCCTGTCAGGTTTTCGAGCAGACTACATCCCTGGATGGGACTGCCATGGGCTGCCTATTGAGCACCAGGTTGAGAAAGAAATGAAGGAAAAGAAGGCCTCTCTGTCAAAGATTGAGATTCGGCATCGATGCAGATCATACGCTGAAGGCTTTATTGATATTCAGAGAGAAGAGTTCAAAAGGCTTGGCGGCATAGGCCTCTGGGAAAAACCGTATATCACCATGGACTATAATTATCAGGCCATCATTATAGAACAGATGCAAAAATTCTTTGCAAGGAATGAGGTGTACCGTAAGAAGAAACCTGTCCACTGGTGCATGAGTTGCCTTACGGCCCTTGCTGAGGCCGAGATTGAGTATGAGATGAAAAAATCGACTTCCATCTACGTGAAATTTCCCTACATCGGAAATCGGGATGGCTTGTTTGCCAGTTTCCCTGACAAGCCAATCTTTATGCTCATTTGGACAACCACACCCTGGACGCTGCCTGCAAACCTTGCCATAGCGATCAATCCCACCTTCACCTACGTTGCATTTGATGTTGGTGGGGAAATCTACATTGCATTAAAGGAACTTGTGGAAGACATTACGCAAAAGGCTGGTATAGGCGAGTATAAGGTTCTCGGGGAAATACCTGCCGACGAGCTCATTAAGTTTTCCTTCAGACATCCTTTCATCGAGAGGGATTCAATCATGGTCTATGCTGATTACGTCGCATCCGACACCGGCACAGGGGCAGTTCATACAGCGCCCGGGCACGGCGAAGAGGACTATGAGACAGGAATCGAATACGGCCTTGATATTTATTCCCCTGTTAACGAGAGAGGAGAATTTCTCGATGAAGTCGAGTTCTTCAGGGGCATGAAGGTCTTTGAAAGTAACCAGCATGTGATAAAAAAGCTCCAGGAACTCGGGCGGCTTTTGCACCAGGAAGAGATTGAACATTCCTATCCCCACTGCTGGCGCTGCAAAAAGCCTGTTATTTTCAGGGCCACTGAGCAGTGGTTCATATCGCTCGATGAGAACGGATTGAGACAAAAAGCCCTTGATGAAATCGACAGGGTTAAATGGATTCCATCGTGGGGAAGGGACAGAATCTTCAACATGCTCCAGGTAAGGCCTGATTGGTGTATCTCCCGACAAAGGACATGGGGAATCCCAATTACCATATTTTACTGTGAGAAATGCAGAGAACCTTACTGGAGTGACGAGTCTTTCCGGAATGTTATTAAAGCAGTGAGGGAATCAAGCGCTGATATCTGGTTCGAGAAAGATGCTTCATTTTTTCTCCCTGAGGGAGCCGCATGTAAAAAATGTAACAACACAACCTTTGTTAAGGAAGAGGATATCCTGGACGTCTGGTTTGATTCAGGGGTCAGCTGGGCTGCAGTCTGCAAAGAGAGAAAGGAGCTCACTTATCCAGTCGACATGTACCTCGAAGGAAGTGACCAGCACAGAGGCTGGTTCCATAGTTCTCTTCTGACTTCGGTGGGGAACGAAGGCAATGCACCCTATAAGTCTGTGCTTACCCACGGTTTTGTTGTCGACGGCACAGGCAGAAAAATGTCCAAATCCCTTGGAAATGTCATAGCACCGGAGGAGATTATTGAGAAATACGGCGCTGAAATTCTGAGGCTCTGGGCCACCTATGAGGATTACCGTGACGACATCAAAATATCAAAGGATATCATTAACAGGCTCGTGGAAACGTACCGAAGGGTGAGAAACACCCTCAGGTTCCTCCATGCCAACATCAACGATGATTTTGATCCGGCGAAACATGTGGTTCCTTACGAACAGCTTTCCTATCTTGATCAATGGCTTTTATCAAGACTTCACAGGCTCATTGAAAGAGTAACCGAGGCCTATAATAATTATACCTTTCATGCCATCTACCATGCTGTCCAAAACTTCTGCACTGTTGATCTGAGCGCCCTTTATCTTGACATTGTTAAGGACAGGATTTATGTGGAGCACAAGAACTCGGTAAAGAGACGCGCTTCACAGACAGTTATTTACGAGACGCTGGTATCCCTTTTAAAACTTATTGCCCCTATCCTGTCCTCCACGGCCGAGGAGATGTGGTCGTACCTTAAGGGATATGTTAAAGAAGAAAGCGTCTTTCTCACTGCCTTTCCATCATCCAGGAAAGAATTGATCAAACCTCAAATTGAGGAGGAATGGGAAAAGGTCTGGCGGATCAGAGAGCTGGCAAACAAAAAGATTGAGGAAAAAAGGGCGGAAAAGGTTATCGGGCATTCCCTTGACACAAAGATAGTCATTAATGCAAGTAAGAGCGATTTTGCCTTACTCAGTAAGCTGGACGATGAATTAAAAGATGTGTTCATCGTATCTCAAATCGAGCTCCAGCCGGGTGGCAGCGAGACAGAGATTACTGTCTTTAAGGCAGACGGGAAAAAATGCGAGAGATGCTGGCAGTATGCAACAGATCTCAGTGCTGCCACAGAGAAATTCCCTAATACCTGTAAACGATGCGCAGATACCTTGTCTTCCTTATAGTTCCATGCATCTTCCTGCTCGATAGATGGACGAAACTCCTCATCGTTGAAAACCTGGCCTATCTTGAGGTCATCGAGCTGGAACCGTTCTTTTCGCTGGTACATGCGAGAAATTATGGGGGCGCTTTCGGGCTTTTTTCGGGGCATAGCTTCGCAAAGCAGTTCTTCATGTTTCTTCCCCTTATTATCATTGGTATCCTCATATATATGATGCTTGCATACCGTGTTTCTCTCGGCAAAATGTTTGCCCTTGCACTCATCCTCTCTGGGGCTGTCGGGAATGTGTATGAACGAATATTCTATGGTTACGTTACAGACTTTTTGGATTTTTATTTTCATAGTTGGCACTGGCCGGCATTTAACATTGCTGATATCTCGATTTCCACAGGAATAGGGTTATGGCTTTTTATAGAGTTTCGGGAAATGCTTAGGGCGAGACGAGCGGGAAAGGAAGTAAGAAGTAAGTAAAAACGGGAAAGACGGGTCAAGCGGGGAAGGCCGGATAACTTGAAAAACTGTAACGCGTGATCAGTGACGCGTAACGGGTTAAAACAACAGCTCATGTGCAGAATCTGTTGATTAAGTTTATTGAGTTGACTGGTTTATAGGGTATTTAAATCAACAAATCAACTGAATAACTCAAATCTGTAAGGCCGAATAGGCGATAGGTGATAGGCGAGAGGAAAGCGGAAGTGAAAAAGGTTGAATGGGCTGATTGGGTTGATTCATTGATTTAGTCAAAACCAATCAACCGACTCTATAGAGCTAAGAAAAACATGGATGACCCTTTACTGGAAGAGGAAAAGAAGCTCAGGCGATTGAGATTCATAGTTGATTTCGCTATTGAATACCTTCGATCGCAACAGTTGAATCATGATGAAGCCATTCGGGTGGTTGAAGGAGTCAGGAAGCATGCATTGAAGCTTTTTCCCGGGAAAGAAGATGCATTCGACATAATTTATGCTCCAAGATTCAAAAGAGTCCTGAATGAGAAGTTTCAAAGGTCATAGAAAAGCAGGTAATAGGCAATAGGCTATGGTTGATAGGCAAGGAAGGTTGCTTTGGGGACGTTCTTGAAATGTTGAAATCTGAAAGACAACTTGAAACTCGAAACGCGGATCGGGAATTGGCACGAGCGAGATTAGTCTAATGTTCCGATTGCCTAACTATAGAAGCTAGAGAAACTTTAGAAACGAGTTGTGCTGAATAGCTGGCAGGCTTGAAAGCTTGCAAGCTAACAAGAAGAAGAGGGGCAGTTTATGAGAGCAATAAAATATTTTGGAATAATCATTGTACTAATATCAGCAATACAGGGATTGTGGGGTTGTACGCCGGCAAGTCAGGATAAAGGCGCAAAGCCTTCTCCTCCGATACAGTTTGGCACGCTCCCGGTGATACAAGCCTTGCCACTGTTTGTAGCTGCAGAAAAAGGATATTTTAAGGAAGCAGGCCTCAATGTGGAATTGGTGCCCTTCAACTCTGCCATGGAAAAGGACGTTGCCATGTCTGCGGGCCAGATATCAGGTTATTTTGGGGACATGATTACGCCTATAGTTTTGACTGCCAATGGGACCCTCGTCAAGATCGTAGCTGCATACTTCAACGCTCAGAGCGAACAACGGATGTTCGCCATCCTTGCTGCTCCGAAATATCCGAAAAAAGACCTTCAAAGCCTTGCATCTGATGGTATTGCATGCAGCTCAAATACCATGCTCGACTACCTCATGACAAGGCTTTTAGGGAAAAAAGGAATTGCCGCAAACAAGATAAACCTCGTTGAGGTAAAAAGCATCCCTATTCGCTTGCAGATGCTCATGAGCGAACAAGTCCCGGCAGCTGTCCTGCCCGAACCTCTCGTCACATTAGCCGAGATGAAGGGAGCACGGGTGATTATCGATGATAGAAGAACCGGCATGACAGGTACTGTCCTTGTTTTCAGCGACCAATTTCTCGCAAAGAACCAAGAAATCGTCAAAACATTCATAAAAGTAGTCCAGAAGGCAAATGATTTTATCAATCAGAACCCTGATCAGGTTCGGCCTATCATGAACCGTGAGTGCAAAATGCCTGAGCCATTGCATCAGAGCTTTGCTATTCCCAGCTTTCCGAAATTGAACGTACCGAGAACTGAAGAAATCATGGATGTTTATAGCTGGCTCCGTGAAAAAAATGTCATAAAGACAGAAATGACGTATGGGCAATTTGTCGCAGAGGGTTATGTCCAATAACCTCCTTTGCGTAGAATCACTCAGTAAATATTTCCACGGTTTAAATGAGCCAAAAAGAGTTTTGGAGGATGTTAATTTTACCCTTTCATCCTGGGACTCCCTCGCCATTATGGGTCCTTCAGGATGCGGAAAGACCACGCTGCTCCTCATTATTGCAGGACTTCTCCCTTCATCTGGAGGTCTTATCAAGATTGACGGAGAACCCATTGATGGCCCTACCAGAAAAATTGGACTGGTGTTGCAGGAATACGGTTTATTTCCCTGGAAAACGGTTGGAGCGAACATCCTTCTTGGCGCAAATCTTCAAAAACTGAAGATTCCGGAAAAAAGGCTCTCAGAGTTCAAAAGTGTCCTTGGCATTGAAGACCTTGACCATCTCTATCCCCATCAGTTGAGCGGTGGTCAACGCCAACGGGTAGCTCTGGCAAGGGCTTTGATTCTTCGCCCTGCCCTTCTTCTCCTTGATGAACCTTTCGCGGCGATTGACGCCATCACCAGGGAACGTTTGCAGGACAGGTTGTTGGCTGTCTTTGGTCAACGACAATTCAGTTTCATCATTGTCACCCATAACATTGAAGAGGCAATATTCCTTGGTAAAAGGATTCTTGTACTCGATAATCGCGCATCCGGCGTAAAAACGGTTTTGGAAAATCCTGGCGTCGGCGATCTCCATTATCGCACAAAGCCATCCTTCTTTGAATTAAGCACAAAGCTCAGGAGCATTCTGGAGGAGTTAGATTGAAGAAACGACAACCTCTCATCACCTACCTTGTTACTATTATCCTTATTTATGCCCTCTGGTATGTGCTTTCGCTGCTTCTCGGCAGCAACCTTCTTCCAGACCCCTTCCTCGTGCTACGCCAGGGTATTTCAGAGCTTGATAAGGTTCTTTTCTGGAGCCATGTGGGATTAAGCCTCTACCGCATTCTTGCGGGTCTTTTTTTTGGATTCATTCTTGCCGTGCCAATAGGTCTTTTTCTTGGAAGCAATGAGAGGTTCGATCGACTTTTCGCCCCCCTTATCTATCTCGGCTACCCTATTCCCAAAATTGTTCTCATGCCGATAATCTTCGTTCTCTTCGGCCTTGGCGACATTGGGAAGATCTTCCTCATCACGATGATTATCTTCTTTCAACTCCTCATTACAACACGGGACAGCGCACGAAAGATTAGCAAGGAAGTCATTTATTCTTTGCAATCTCTGGGAGGAAACCGCTGGCACTTTTACCGACATGTGGTATGGCCTATAAGCCTTCCCGGCATCTTTACATCGTTGCGAATTGGAACGGGCACAGCCGTGGCCGTCCTCTTCTTTGTTGAGTCTATTGCAACCAGGAAAGGTCTTGGTTTTTATATCATTGACGCATGGGGACGCGCCGACTATCCCACTATGTTTGTGGGCATTATCGCATTATCATGTATCGGCATCATTCTCTATGAAGTTTTTGATCTCCTCGAGAGAAAGCTCTGCAGATGGAAAAACGCATAAATAAATCATATCCTTCAGTCCGCGAAGCCACTGAAAGAGAACGCGTGGGGATGGTAAAGGAGATATTTTCCACCATAACGCCCCGATATGACTTCCTGAATCACTTTCTGAGCTTGAGGAGGGATATTGCATGGCGTCGATTCGCTATAAAAAAGATGCGCTTCTTTCAAACAAAACGATTTCTTGATATTGCATGTGGCACAGGCGATCTCTCCATTGATGCTGCACGCAATTATCCCGAGATTGCTGTAAATGGGGTTGATTTTGTCAGGGAAATGATTCAGGTTGGTCAGGAAAAAGTGGATCAAGAAAAACTTGCAGGCAGGATTCAGCTCATGACAGGTGACGCCCTCCATCTGCCTTTTCGGGACAACACCTTTGATGTGGCAGCCATGGCGTTCGGCATACGGAACATCCCGGACAGACAGGGTGCTCTTCGCGAAATGCTTCGCGTGGTAGTTCCCGGGGGCCAGGTCATGATCCTTGAGATGACCTTTACCCGCAATCGCTTCTTTCAGGCCTTTTATCACATTTACCTGAATCACATACTGCCGCGACTTGCGAGGCGTTTCTCTTCAAACCCTGCCGCCTATCGTTATCTCGCTGACTCCATTATGAACTTTCCCACTCCCGACGAATTCACCGCATTAATGGAAGATGTTGGAATAGAAAATGTTGATGCATACAGCCTCACCTTTGGTGTAACATACCTGCATGTGGGAACGAAAAGAAATGAATCAGGCAAAAGGTAATAGGCCATGGTCAATAGGGAAAGCAAAAGAACGGTTTAACACTTTTTACTTTTAACGTTTTACTTTTCACTTATTGAGACATGGACAAAGAAAAAATCAAAGCGTGGATACAGGCAAGCCGACCACCTTTCTTTATTGCCACCCTTATCCCGATTGTCATTGGCTGGCTTATGGCGAAAAGCCAAGGATGGAATGGGGGAAGGTTTCTCCTCGTTCTCGTAGCCTGTTTCGTGGTCCACTTTGTTACCAACATCGCGAATGACTATTTTGATTATGTTCAGGGCACCGACTCAGGCAATGCCATTGGCGGGTCCAGGGTAATTCAGCAGGATAAAATAACCCTGACCCAGCTCGGCTGGGCAATCATCCTGCTCTATTTCATCGGATTCATCATTTCTCTCTATATCGTGTTCGGTCTCAAGCTTTACGGCCTGGCCCCGCTTATTCTTTTTGCTTTCTTCAGCAGCCTCTTTTATGTTGCGCCCCCCATTCGTTATGGATATCATGGCCTTGGCGAGCTTCTCGTTGCCATCAACATGGGGCCCATCATGGTGGTGGGTACCTACTGGGTTATTGCCGGCAAACCGAGTTTGGATGTCTTTTTTGTTTCAGTGCCTGTAGGTCTTATGGTTGCCTCTATCCTCTACTATCAAAGTCTCCCCGACATAAACACCGATGAGGCAGCCGGCAAAAGGACCCTTGCAGTCCGTCTCGGAAAACAAGGAGCTTGCTTCGTGCTTATCCTATGGCTTACCGTTATCTATTTCACCATTATTGCCCTCGTTATAAGCGGACTCCTCACATGGCTAAGCCTCTTGTCTCTTCTGACAGTCCCCATCTTTGTGAAGATAATCCGCATCGTCCGGAGCACCGAGGACTGGATCCTCCTCGATCAGTACGGGAAATACGTCCGCATGCTCTATTTCTTTAATGGCATTGCGATTATTTTAGGGGTTATGTAAACACAGCTCATAGTTCTATGCTAATAGCTGAAAGGAAATGCAGAACTGCAAATGATTTTGGCTTTTTCTATGAGCTTACAGCTTATAGCTATCAGCTGTTACGGAACTGCACCTGCCTTGCGAAGGAAAACTGCAATACCCTGTGCAAGGATGCGATATCCCTCTGCGTTTGGATGGATTGCATCGGCCTTCAGTTTACTGTCAGCCAAGATATCTGCCAGCAATGATGCCTCAAGGGGCACATCCATATCTTTTGCAATCTTCTTGTAGAAAGGGGCGATGGAAAGCATCAGTCCGGGAGCAGGCACTCCAACAAGAATCACCTCTGCCCCGGATTCACGGATCATCTGCACCATACGTTTTATGTTGCTTGCAGTCCTTTCGAGATCCATTCTTCGAAGCAAATCGTTTCCTCCAAGACAGAGCAAGACAAGCTTTGGCTTGTGAGCTGCAAGCTCACCCGGCAAGCGGATGATGCCCTCAAAGGATGTCTCCCCCGATATGCCTGACTTCATTATTCTTCTATTAATGAGCGTTTCAAGTATTTCCGGATAACTTGACCCTTGTGGGGCGCCAACACCTGCCGTAATGCTGTCGCCGAACGCCAGGATAACCGCATCATCCGGTATTCTGGAAAGCGAGGGCTGAGAGCTGCCGCAGGAAAAAAGAATGAGAACGAGAAAAAGACATATAAATGGGAGATAGCCTTGTCCCAGCCGAACAAAACTCTGAAGCTTTTTGGTGTTCTTTAGTTCTCGGTGTACATCACAAGGATTATAGTAATCCTTAGGGCATGGTGTCGTCGGGCTTTCCTTTAGCAAACCGTCGCGAGACGAGGGAGCTTGGTCTTTTTCGTAAGAAAAAGTTCCGAAGTCAAACGCAAACAAAGGTAGCCGCCGGAGCGAATGAGCGTGCTTACGGGGAAAGACGGACGCCATGCTCATCATCATGGAAAATCCGTAGCGATGTCATTCATCAGAGGCTAACGAGATCAATAGGAGTGAGGGTAACGCGCTCAAGCTTATCTTTCCGAACGATATAATCCACCTCGATACCGACTGCCCCCTCGCCGGGAAAGATAAACTTTGGCTCAAAGGCAAAAACCATGCCTTCCTGCAGGATTATATGGTGACGGGGCGTGATAACTGGCATCTCGTTAATTTCCAGGCCAAGGCCATGGCCGACAAAGCTGACCTTGCCAGGGCCAAAACCCATAAAATATTCATCGAGCCCAGCCTTTTTTGCCTTTGCTTCTGCTCTGTTGAACAGCTCAGTCCCGTCGATACCCTCTTTACCGAATGCCGTGGCATCTTCCACGATCTCTTTTGCAACTTCATAGGGTTTTCTAAACCGCTCTTTCAACTCGCCTACCACAAAAGCCCTTGTCTCATCTGTAATGTAGCCGTTGTAACCACCCCCATAATCGATCACAACCGGCACTCCTCTTTCTACCTTATTCAGCGATGGCCCCTGAGCGATGGCATGGGTAACTCCTGCGCCAGCTATGGGTACGTCTCCGCTCGAAGGTATGGTGCCTGATCGTCCATGGGTAATGTACAGATTCATCATCTCCTGGTTCAGTCCCCGCATTCTCAGGAAACCCTGATGACCAACCCTGCGACCTTCTGCTTCCAGGAACGCCGCGATATCAACCTCTCTGGCCCCCTCGCGAACCACATCATTCGCCCTTTTAAAGACAGCGTCACACACGCTCCCTGACCTCTTGACCTGCTCAATTTCAAAGGGGCTTTTTACAATCCTCAGGTCTCTGATAAGAGGCCAAACATCGATGGCGCCCTCGAAACCAAGGAAACTTTTCCACCGCTCATATACCGAAACAGGCACGACATCAAGCTCCATTCCCCATTTACCTTTCAGCATTCCTCTGGACATCAGGATGTCAATTACATCCTTGTCCCGTTTGATCGGGGTAATCTCAAGGCCCGTCTCAACAACAGCCCTTTCAACATTTCTTTCAATAAAAAGGAGTGGGCCATGGTCAACGGAAACGACGAGAACTCCTTTCTGTACAGTACCGGCGAAGTAAAAAAGGTCGACATTCTGAAGTATTATGGAGAATTCCAGACCTTGTTTCTCCATATTTTGCCTCAACTGATTGATTCTATTCTCTAACTCATCTTTTGGAGTAAAACTACCTTCGCTTAAATTTGTCAGCATAATTCAAAACCCTCTCTATTACTTCTTCCTTTCGAACCTTCTGCGAATCTTTCTCATTCCTCAGTTTTATTTCTACCAAGCCTTCTTTCAGGTTTCTCTCGCCAATGGTAACTCTGATGGGTATACCAATAAGATCACAATCTTTAAACTTGACTCCTGGCCTCTCCGGCCTGTCGTCAATAATTGCATCAATACCCTTCCCTAACAACTCTTTATACACAACCTCTGCCAGCTCCATGCTTTCAGCATGGGAGCTGTTTACAGGCAACACGCAGACCTCAAAGGGCGCTATTGCAAATGGCATAATCATGCCATTCTCATCGTGACCCTGTTCAATTGCTGCCGCCACTGTTCTCCCAACTCCTATACCGTAACAACCCATAACTGCAAGCTTTTCCTTTCCTTCCTTGTCCAGATATGCACAGTTCATAGCTCTGCTGTATTTTAATCCAAGCTTAAAAATGTGCCCCACCTCAATGCCCTTTGTTGAAGAGTGGGTGCCTCCGCATCGTGCGCATAAGTCACCCGGCTCGGCGATTTTAAGGTCATAGTACCCTTCCACCTTAAAATCCTCGATATTCACATCGACTGTATGAACATCCCGAGCGTTTCCTCCGACTACAAAATCTTCCATAAACATCACATCGCGATCTGCATAGAGAGGGATGGTAAGACCCATAGGTCCTGAGAAACCCAGGGGTCCACCCGTAACTTTCTCGATTGTCTCCTCATCGGCAAGCTCCATAGCATCAAGGGTGAGCATGTTGCGGAGTTTAACCTCGTTAATCTCCCGGTCACCCTTCACCAGGACGCCAATCGTACCTTTATCCGTATTATAAATGATGGTCTTGACAAGCTTATCCGGCGCTACGCCCAGAAAACGTGACACTTCTTCGATCTTTCTCTGACCTGGAGTTTCTAGATTCTTAAACTGACCTTTTGTGCGCGACACATCCCTGTCGATGAAGCCCACCTCTGCCCGTTCCAGGTTGGCGGCGTAACCACAGCTTCCGCATGAAATAATGATGTCCTCACCGGTATCGGCGAGAACCATAAACTCGTGGGAAAAGCTCCCACCAATCTGGCCGGTATCAGCCTCCACGGCCCTGAAATTAAACCCACATCTCTCAAATATCTTCATGTAGGCATCATACATATCTATGTAGCTCTTCTCGGCTCCGGCCTCATCCACATCAAAGCTGTAGGCATCCTTCATGGAGAACTCCCTTGAGCGCATAACACCGAATCTCGGTCGTATCTCGTCACGGAACTTCGTTTGAATTTGATAGAGGATTAAAGGCAGTTCCCTGTAAGACTTGACCTCCCGCCTTACCAGGTCAGTGACCACCTCCTCATGGGTGGGTCCAAGACATAATTCCCTGTCATTCCTGTCCCGAATCCTCAACAGCTCTTTGCCGTATTTGTCCCATCTTCCGCTTTCTTCCCAGAGTTCCTTCGGCTGCACAAATGGCATGATGATCTCCTGGGCACCTTTTCGGTTCATTTCCTCTCGGATAATATTTTCTACTTTCTTGAGTGATTTAAGACCAAGCGGCAGCCACGTGTAAACCCCTGATGCAAGCTTTCTTATAAATCCCGCCCGGAGCATGAGCCGGTGGCTTAAAACTTCTGCCTCTTTCGGGTCTTCCTTCATAGTAGGAATGAACATCTTTGAATAGCGCATA
>JAEAMG010002255.1_pt1 | contig 12426 bp, 10 predicted proteins | sample 8958741 | NCBI WGS metagenome assembly JAEAMG01 (sample SAMN16933256, study PRJNA681125) | bioreactor sludge metagenome | isolation source: anaerobic bioreactor treating anionic surfactant - SDBS | place: India: Bengaluru | collected 2019-02-28
GTTGCTGTGCTTTGAGCTGTTGTTCTTGTCTGAGTTTCATCTGTTGTTCTGCTTTGATCTCATCCACACATTTTTTAATGACTTGATAGGTTGGGTATAGAGTCTGGTATTGCTTGGCTTTGGCCGGATGTTGTTGTTGGTACTGCTTCCAAGCATGTTCTTTGAATTTTTCATTTTCCAATAAATCCTTCACACCATGTTTTTTCTGGTGTTCATGCTGACCTTTCAGTTTTTTGTGTTCTTGGTAAATCGCATCACGTTGGGCTTCCCAGGCTTTTTTTCCAAACAGTAAGGGTTTGTTCTGGGTTAATTCGTTGTGTTGATCGACCAGGCTTTGCAATTTGTCATGACTTTGCTTGAGTCCGCTTTTCACGATCTCTTGGGCAAGGTGCTGATTGAACTCGTTTTGATGTTTGTGGTGCTTGGTCAGGTTTATTTCGGCTTGTTTGAGATTGCGCTGCATAAAATCCAGGTCTAAATTCGCGTCTTTTGCGCTGATTTCGCGTTTTAGCACTTTGCCAAGGGTTTCCCTCTGTTTTTCCTCAAACAGGGCTTTTTCGTCAATTGGTGGCGTTTTAGCACTATTTTCAATCTGAGTCTGCTGTTCTGTTTTCAATGCACTGAGTTTTATCTCGTTTTCAGCAATCAGCAGGTCCATATTTTTGCCGTATTGTAGCTGAGCCTGATTTCTTTCTTTGATTTCATCATTGGTTCGGCTGATTTCGGTTTCGATGCCTCTTCTACGTAGTTCGGTGACTTTCGGTCCTTCGTGCAGGGTGGCTTCCAAGCCATTCTCTTGGTCTTTGTAGCTACGGTGGTCGACCCGGGCGGTGGATCCGGCCAGATCCAGGTGCATATTGCAGATATCGGCAAAGTGTTCGCGCCAGTGCTCGATTTCTCCACTGTGTTTCTGATCCAGTTCCCGGGTTTTCTCGGTAAAACCTTCTGGCGTAAGTTTACGTGTGCTCATTAGGATATGGGCGTGATAATTGCGCTCATCACTGCCGGATCCGGTATGCGGTGCATGAATACAGGCATCGACTGCTACCTGATGTCTTTCCACGATGCTGACACATAATTCTTCGAGCATGGCCAGACGTTGTTCCTGGTTCAGTTCACTGGGAAAGGCAATTTCAAATTCCCTGGCTACAGTCGAGTTTTTTCGGGTTTCCCGTTGTTCAACTTCGTTCCAGAGTTTTTCCCGGTTTTTTAAATGCTGTGGTGCGCCTTCGGGTAAATAAATTTCTTTGTATTCCACACCGGTTTTTCGGCTGTAGTCATGTTCTCGGCCTTCACGTTTACAATAGATCTTTTCACCTGCCCGATAGGCAATCGCAGCAGTGGCGGAACGCCCTGCGGATCGTGCTACGGTTTTGACTGAAAAGTGGTAAATCGCCATGCCTGTTTTTCGCTTTTAAATTTTCACGTAGTGAAATACAACCGTGAATACGGTTGTCGGGGTATTGGGGAGACCCCAATCGGACTTGCAAACGAAGTTTGCATAAGTGCGCTCTTCGAGGAAAACATTACTATACATATAGCACCTTGAATGCAGATTCAAGTGCGCTTATGTTAGGGATGGTTTCCCAGGATGATGGTATTGGATTAATGAGTGTTACTGAAATATTAGACAGTAAAATCAAGGCACAGGAAGAAAAGCTAAAGCAGTTAAAGGCTCAAAGACAGGCAGCACTGGCAAGAGAACGTGCCAAAGAGAAAGAACAGGCTCGAAAGGATGATACCAGACGCAAGATTTTAATCGGATCCTGCATGTTGAAAATTACCGAAGAAGATGAACAAGCCAGAGCAAAACTGATTGCTCAGATGGATAAATATTTAATGGATGAAAGAGATCGTAAGCTGTTTGATCTGCCCGCATTTAATTATTAATTTTTTGAAAAGATACATAGGAATTTGAAATGAGATTGCTAATTGCTTTAATTTTTCCCTGGCTGCTGTTTTTCACCATAGGGCGACCATTTGCAGGCATCATTTGTTTGCTACTTCAGATTACAGTTTTAGGTTGGATCCCGGCTGCCATCTGGGCGGTCTATGCTTTGTCGCAATACAAGACTGATCAGAAAATTAAAAGAACAATTCGCTCATCATAAATAGTGTAATTGTGTGATTTTTAGATCTGATTGATTTTGTGATTTTCATCACACTTATCCATGAGCGAATGATCAGATTGTGAAGATTATTTGAGCAATAAGTGATTTAATAAATCTTATAACAATAATTATAAAACTCCAGAGGTAAAGAAATTAATCCTCTAATTCTTAGTTAAAAAAATAATTAAAACAAGAATTAGAGGATTTCATTTTTTTATCGAATTCACTCTATTTTTTGCCACAAAGCTCCTATCCAATAAGGGTATGGGGCTACTTTTTTGACTTCGCATAAGAGATTTTATGTTAAATTTTTTATATCAAAATTTCAAAGTGTACTGATGAGTACACTTTGAATGGGTTCTAACACCCGAATTTCGTATATGAGATTTTATGTTAAATTTTTTATATCAAAATTTCAAAGTGTACTGATGAGTACACTTTGAATGGGTTCTAACACCCGAATTTCGTATATGAGATTTTATGTTAATTGGCTATTCATGATTGTTAGAGTATAATGCTTACAAAGTACTTAACTTGTACTAACTAATTATCTAACTTTTATGTATATAAATATATAAAAGTATCTTTGATATTAATGCAGATAGTAAATCTACAGCGCTGAGTTCAGGATGTACTGCGAGATGGTCTGAGGAGGGTTACCTCAATCTTAAAGATTGCAGCGATAGCTTTGGTCAGATTGCGAGATGGTCATCAGGGGCAAACCTTAGTTATATTCATCTATTTAATATCAATCCAACAGATGTAGTTAGGCATATTTTTTATGACTTAACTATAGATATTACGAATAATAGGAGCTAGCTAGCTCCTATTATTTTATGTAATAAAATCATTACTAAAAATATTCAAGTGAACCCTTTTCTTAAAAGGTACATATCTCTTGTGACAATCTAAGTAATCTCCGTTTATCTTCGAAGTATTAGCTTCGTCATAGCTAACATTGAAATGCCTTTTTTCATCAAGCTTATGCCCAAATCTTAAATGGGCTTTCAAATTACAAAAAACGTCATGCGGGCTTCCAGTTTCATGTCTTGAATGATTTTCTTTGCCTAGTTCAAAGTACTTTTCATCTTCATCCATAAAGAATTTCCTTTTATTTTCAGATCTTCTTTTTGGTTTTCTATATCTCTTTCTAATAACAGCTAGACGAGCATTAAATTCATCTTGAAAACTTTCCAATGATGATGAATTTTTTATAATTTCAGGCAATTCCTTATAGAGATCAGAATTGAAATTAATGAAAGGTAACCTTAACAACTCAATATCATCTCCGTTGTTAAAGAGACCACTAATAGATCTAAAGTTCTTAACGATTTTATTGATCTGTTTAGTTAAATATTGATTCGACAGAGGGTTATCTCTGTAATCAATATTTCCTACAAAAGCTACTTTATAAAGTGCATCACAAAGATTAATCCTATTATCTTTTATGATTAATAAATGTGTAAGTTTTTCGATTTCACTATTAATAGCCGGAGCAACTTTTTCTTGTTCACCTTCAAGAAAATACAATATTTTTCTATTATTTGAAATTTTCCCAAACATATCAGGATCAAAAAAAGAGCTTTCACTTTTTTGAAAGTAATCTACATGAAACCTACAACTTAAGATATTGATAATTAAAAACATAATCAACCTTAAGTTAATAATTTTACTAAAATTTTTGTTGGTATTTCAATTTGATCAAGTTCTTGCGGAGTACATTTCGTCTTTAACATCTCTAAAAATGCTAAAGTTAGTTCTTTTTCATTCGATGGTGAAGTCAATTTAGGAGTATTATTTTCATATTCAAAGACTTCATTTGCTGGAATTAAACCTATCTTTTCTTTCTGTGTGGGATGGTAAATTAACTTAACCTTTAACTTACTTGCATTCTCTTGAATCCATCTAACTATAGCTATTCCTTTTGTAGCTGCTCTAATATCTGCTTTAGTATGGTTTGCACCTAATTGACTCACTAGAAATGGTGATTTATTTACCGACCAAAAATCGGAAACCTTTTGCGTAATTTCTTGTAAAAGCTCTTTTTCTGTTAGCATATCTTTCCTATAGACCCTATTTAATTAAATAAGAGTTACTATTTTACTGTATTCCATCTCTTTTTTTTCAATCACTTAACATAAATTTATTATGCGAAAGGCCCATGAATGATGGGCCTTTTAGCGTTTTGAGCAATAGCGATCATTGGAAATTTATGGAGTTACTAGCTCAGCAAGCTTAGCAGCAATATCTGCTATAGGCTCTTCTATAGTACTTAATCCACTTCGAGATCCAAGTAAAGGGCTAACATCACGTAATTCCTCAAAAGTAGTGTCATGAACTATTGGAACAAGTAAATCCCGAGCGAGAAGGGCTGAAAGCTCTTTATCGGCGACACCTTCTCCTTTAACACGTTTAAGAAAAGATGGGGTAACTAGTACAATACCAACTCTTGATTTTGCTAAGCCTTTGTCAATTTCACGAAGTAATGATGAGCCAAGTAAAACATCTTTTTCACTAAACCAAACAGAGATACCTTTTGATTCAAGTAAATCATGTAGTTCTTTAGCTGCCCCTTTTCTGTCATCCCAAGCATGGCAAAGGAATACATCTCTTAAGTCTGGTATCTCAATACGTTTTTCTACGTTATCACGTACAGGTGAAAGAGTTCTTATTTCTTCAGGAGTATAGAATATAGTTGAACTTGATGGAGACCATCGAGCTTTTACTCTTCCAGATGATTGTCTACTACTGCCACTAGTATGGGATCTAGAACTGTTTGAGGATGAACTATGAGATGAATATGAATTATAAGAAGGATACGAATTGTAACCTCTACTACTGTAACCACCACCACATGCAGGGCAATTAGCTCTTGCACTTGCTGAACGATGACCATTAACTGGTGCTGTACATCTTGCCATATTTAAAAAATTCAATAAGTTAATTATCTTACTTTTAAAACATGAAATTTGAATGATTGCAATCAAATACAGAAAAATTTACTTTACTTATTAAGTATATAACAGCATTTATTTTTATATTCCCACTAACCAGTCCTTATTTAGTTAATAAGAGGTGAAATATGTTTGATATTCCTACTAAGACTACAGCCTTAACCCTAACTTTTTTATTTGGATTATTAGGATCAATGATTCTAGATCGAATGTTTTCAAGTCAAATGATAAGTTCTGAGTCTGTAATAAAATTAATTTTATTGGGAGGGCTATTTATTTTGACGAACATATTTAGTGACTCTATGAAAGAAAATAATTGGAAGAAAATGGCCATTTTTAAGTAATTTTATTGGCAATAAGTATCAAAACTGCTCATAAAAAAGTCGATTTGTTTCTAAATCGGCTTTTTGCGGTTTTTGAGATCGGTCAAGATTTTATAACTATATGAAAAACAACATATTTTTATAAAGCATTTCGTATAACCTCTATTATGTTAAATAATTAAGGATAAAAGCTTTATTACTAAATAGAACAGTTGCTTAAAGCAGTATAGAGTTAAGTTTGCATTTTAATATCAAGTTGTCTTTCAGCACCGATAATCACCATACGAATCCCATTTTCAAAAATGTCATCCGCATTCATATTTTGTAAGGTATTCACTCCTTGGAGCATGAGTGGATATATAGTTGGATCGGCTTCGAATGGTGGGTCTGATCTTATTTCTTCTTGCTGCTCCTCAAGGACCCACCCAACAATAAACCTTCCTAATGTCATAAGTAATGCAACTGCTTCAACAGGAGAAAACCCAGCATGAGATAACAGCGCAACTTGGGCCTCAATCGTGTTGAAATGTCCTTGACTGGGGCTAGTTCTTGCATGTAGACGAGCACCATCACGGTAAGCTAGTAGTGCTCGACGAAAGCTTACAGAATTAGCGAGCAACCAATCTTGCCATGTCATCCCATCGATGGGTAAAGAAACTAAATGGTGTTCATTTATAATGGTTTCCGCCATTGCTTCCATTAACAAGGATTTATTCTTGAAATGCCAATATAGAGTTGGAGATTTAATACCCAATCGTTGAGCTAGCTTGCGTGTGGTTATTGAATCTATGCCTTCTTCATTCAACATATCCAATGCGGTACGCAGGACTATTTCACGTGTCAGACGTTGAGGTGCAATATCTTTTTTACTCATAAATCTATCACTGATAGGGAGTGTGTGAGAGAATATTAATTCTATCATTGCTAGAGAAGGCATTTGTGAAGAAATCATTGAGCGTGATTTTAATCACTATATTTCTGGATGCTGTTGGGATTGGTTTAATTATGCCGATCTTGCCTGAATTATTACGGTCATTGGCTGGAGCTGAAGCAGGCGGTGTTCACTATGGTGCTTTATTAGCTGTGTATGCTCTGATGCAGTTCATTTTTGCACCTATCCTTGGAGCGTTGAGTGACCGATTTGGACGTCGACCTGTATTAATTATTTCAATTGCTGGTGCAACGGCTGATTATCTCCTAATGGCTGCTGCTCCTTCTCTATTGTGGCTATATATTGGTCGTATTTTTGCGGGAATTACAGGTGCCAACATGGCTGTTGCAACAGCTTATGTTTCAGATATTACTCCAGCCCATGAGCGTGCAAAAAGGTTTGGTCTCCTTGGAGCTGTCTTTGGTATTGGGTTTATAGCGGGTCCGGTAATAGGTGGAGTTTTGGGTGAATGGAACTTACATGCACCGTTCTTTGCTGCTGCTTTTATGAATGGGATTAATTTAATAATGACAGCAGTCTTATTAAAAGAATCAAAACACAGCAATAAAATGACTGAGAAGGTTCAGGAGCAATCAATATTAAAGAAATTATCCTATTTGATCACTCAACCTAATATGGCTCCATTGCTTGGTATCTTTTTAATTATCACATTGGTTTCACAAGTCCCCGCAACTTTATGGGTTATCTATGGGCAGGATCGTTATGGCTGGAGTATATTTATTGCAGGTGTTTCCCTTGCTAGTTATGGAATATGCCATTCTATTGCACAGGCTTTTGCTATCGCCCCTATGGTAAAGAGGTTTGGAGAGAAAAATACGTTGTTATGTGGAATAGCTTGCGATGCAATTGGTTTACTTCTTTTATCTATTGCTGTTGAAGAATGGGTGCCTTTTGCGTTGTTACCATTGTTTGCCCTTGGTGGAGTAGCCGTTCCTGCTTTGCAAGCAATGATGTCCAGAGGTATTAGTGATGAAAGACAAGGTGAATTACAAGGGCTATTAAGCAGTTTTAATAGTCTGGTGGCTATAATTGGTCCTGTATTAGTTACTAGCCTCTATTTTATGACTCAGGCATCAGCTCCTGGAATGGTATGGGCATTAGCTGCAATACTTTATGTAATCACCCTACCCTTATTGCTTAAGTATCGCCTGAATAAATATTCTGGAGTTCCATAAAATATTTAATTTATTGGTTTAAAAACTAATGGATTCTATAGTTTATCTAAAATTAACATAATACACCTTATACGAAATGATCTAAATTATTTGTTTTAATTCAATAGTTTATTTCGTATTGAAAAGCCCAACTCAGCTGAGATGGGCTTTTTTGATGATTTTTCATGTTCCACGCTTAATAAATAAGCAATGTTCCACGGTTTTATTCAGTTTTAATAAACCTCATCCGGTTTTTTGAGGAGTCATTATTTCATGTGCTTGCACTGAAATTGGCTCATCAAAAAACTGGAGTCCTGGCTAACCATACGGAAGGAAAAAACGGCTTAGGAAGCCCCTTTTTTTAGGTTCAGGCTCAACGTGTTCTGGAACAGGGATACGTTTATTGTCTTTCTGAGGAGTAGTCAATCCGTCATAGTTTGACTCAGTCTGTGGCCGAGGATCTGTTGCTATATTCGAATTAGTAGATTCATCTAGTTGATTAATATTTTCTTGTTTTGGCTGTTCTAAGGTGCCCTTAAACTCAATTCTATGAGTAAGATCTTCAATATGTTGCATCAAAGACTTTTCTCTTTGATTTGCTAACTCTAACTGATTTTTGAGTAAAGAAATTTGATCTTTTAATACATTTTCAACTTCAGATTGAACGTGTACTTGTACATCCTTTTGAACTTGTTCAGTACGTGCACTGGACTGAACACCGACTGGATTGCCATAAACTCTGATAAGTTCAGACAAGTCTATAAGTCCATCATGATCTCTTGATAATTCACCACTTTTTAAAGCCTCGTATATTGTTGTACGTGATTTTTTAAAGGCTTTACTTGCGTCCATAACGCTAAATTTTGTTGTGTTCAATGGAATCCCTCAGTGCGTGTACAAGGATGTTTATGTGAACATCCAATCTGAACATGAAGTTTATTTTGTATTAAAGCCTACTTTTTTTAGATATGGGAGTAGTTCTTCAAATTTTTGTGGATCTCGTAGCATTTCAGAAATTCGAACTGCAAATTGTGAGTAGCTTTCAGTACCTTGAGAATATTTATTCATCTCTGGAAGCTCAGACAGTTTACTGGCAAAAAGATGACGCTGTGCATCGGTAAATTTTGAGAAAATCTCAAGAGCAGTTTGCTCTTTGTTATGAGCTATAACGACTTTTTTCAGTTTAAAGTTGAATGAAAAACCAGAAATATTACGTCCCTTTTTATGTTGCTGACATTGGACGTTAATATCCGTGTGTTCATTAATTTGGGCAATAGCTAGATTTAATACTCGATCTTTGAAATTTCCCATTCTTGTATATTCATCATCAAGAACGCCTATTTTTTGTCTGAACTCTGCTAGTTCGATAATTGGGGTTTGACCCGTACTACGCCAAGCAATTAATAATTCATACAACCGCACAGCATAAGCACTGCTGAGATTACTAATCTGTTGTAACTCATATTTAGTGAATTGTTCTTCTAAACGTGTAATAAGTGGCACGATTGCAGGGGCAAATATTAACTTTACTGTAGCCTCATCATCGATATATCTAATCTCGCTCACCCAGCGACTTAAAACATTCTCTACATTTCCTCTTTTATTAATTTCTTGATAGCTAAATTGACGTACAAATAGATCCTTACAAGCATCTTTTAACGCTTGGTAAGCTGTTTGTCTTGCAACATTAAATTGATTTACATAACTCTCAGCATGCACTTCTAAGGGGTCATTTGCATTGATTCCTCGACCACTATCTCTTGCTTCGACGATAGCTAATAAGATCAAACGTTGTTCTACTAAGTCTAAGTTATAACTCGCATTAATTAAGGCATTATCTTTAACTACTAAATCCCGCATTTTATTTGTCTACATTATTACTTATGAATATAAATCTATGGTAATAAATATGTAGATTAATGCAAGGTAAACGTAGTTAAATCTACAAAAAAAATAATGTAGATTATTGGTAGGTAAACGTAGTCATATTGGTAGGTAAACGTAGTCATATTGGTAGGTAAACGTAGTCATATTGGTAGGTAAACGTAGTCATATAAGATCTAGAAGCCTTTATTTACAAAGTCTTGAGCATGTCTAAAAGTATTTAAAAGCTTAAAAATAATTAAAAGCCTAAAGTACGAAAAATTGCCCTTGGTTTTCGCTTCGCTCAAACTCTATTGAATCTCGCTTTCGCTCGATTCGTCGGGGCAATTTTTGGTTCACGTTTTCGTGACTTTTAGAAAAAGCAAAAGCAACTCGGAATTCGCTTCGCTCATAAACTTTTTTTTCTCGCTACGCTCGGTTTAGGAATCAAATTTGGAAAGTTCGCACCCATTCGGGATGCTCTGCTATGCAGGTGATTGATGGATAGGGAGCTTGTAATCAGGGAAAGGGATGGGCAAATTTTCTCAGTTCGCTCGTAGACACTCGCTCTGTTTAGCGACTCATGCCACGAGATTTCATTTTAGGCGCATGTTGCTGTGCTTTGAGCTGTTGTTCTTGTCTGAGTTTCATCTGTTGTTCTGCTTTGATCTCATCCACACATTTTTTAATGACTTGATAGGTTGGGTATAGAGTCTGGTATTGCTTGGCTTTGGCCGGATGTTGTTGTTGGTACTGCTTCCAAGCATGTTCTTTGAATTTTTCATTTTCCAATAAATCCTTCACACCATGTTTTTTCTGGTGTTCATGCTGACCTTTCAGTTTTTTGTGTTCTTGGTAAATCGCATCACGTTGGGCTTCCCAGGCTTTTTTTCCAAACAGTAAGGGTTTGTTCTGGGTTAATTCGTTGTGTTGATCGACCAGGCTTTGCAATTTGTCATGACTTTGCTTGAGTCCGCTTTTCACGATCTCTTGGGCAAGGTGCTGATTGAACTCGTTTTGATGTTTGTGGTGCTTGGTCAGGTTTATTTCGGCTTGTTTGAGATTGCGCTGCATAAAATCCAGGTCTAAATTCGCGTCTTTTGCGCTGATTTCGCGTTTTAGCACTTTGCCAAGGGTTTCCCTCTGTTTTTCCTCAAACAGGGCTTTTTCGTCAATTGGTGGCGTTTTAGCACTATTTTCAATCTGAGTCTGCTGTTCTGTTTTCAATGCACTGAGTTTTATCTCGTTTTCAGCAATCAGCAGGTCCATATTTTTGCCGTATTGTAGCTGAGCCTGATTTCTTTCTTTGATTTCATCATTGGTTCGGCTGATTTCGGTTTCGATGCCTCTTCTACGTAGTTCGGTGACTTTCGGTCCTTCGTGCAGGGTGGCTTCCAAGCCATTCTCTTGGTCTTTGTAGCTACGGTGGTCGACCCGGGCGGTGGATCCGGCCAGATCCAGGTGCATATTGCAGATATCGGCAAAGTGTTCGCGCCAGTGCTCGATTTCTCCACTGTGTTTCTGATCCAGTTCCCGGGTTTTCTCGGTAAAACCTTCTGGCGTAAGTTTACGTGTGCTCATTAGGATATGGGCGTGATAATTGCGCTCATCACTGCCGGATCCGGTATGCGGTGCATGAATACAGGCATCGACTGCTACCTGATGTCTTTCCACGATGCTGACACATAATTCTTCGAGCATGGCCAGACGTTGTTCCTGGTTCAGTTCACTGGGAAAGGCAATTTCAAATTCCCTGGCTACAGTCGAGTTTTTTCGGGTTTCCCGTTGTTCAACTTCGTTCCAGAGTTTTTCCCGGTTTTTTAAATGCTGTGGTGCGCCTTCGGGTAAATAAATTTCTTTGTATTCCACACCGGTTTTTCGGCTGTAGTCATGTTCTCGGCCTTCACGTTTACAATAGATCTTTTCACCTGCCCGATAGGCAATCGCAGCAGTGGCGGAACGCCCTGCGGATCGTGCTACGGTTTTGACTGAAAAGTGGTAAATCGCCATGCCTGTTTTTCGCTTTTAAATTTTCACGTAGTGAAATACAACCGTGAATACGGTTGTCGGGGTATTGGGGAGACCCCAATCGGACTTGCAAACGAAGTTTGCATAAGTGCGCTCTTCGAGGAAAACATTACTATACATATAGCACCTTGAATGCAGATTCAAGTGCGCTTATGTTAGGGATGGTTTCCCAGGATGATGGTATTGGATTAATGAGTGTTACTGAAATATTAGACAGTAAAATCAAGGCACAGGAAGAAAAGCTAAAGCAGTTAAAGGCTCAAAGACAGGCAGCACTGGCAAGAGAACGTGCCAAAGAGAAAGAACAGGCTCGAAAGGATGATACCAGACGCAAGATTTTAATCGGATCCTGCATGTTGAAAATTACCGAAGAAGATGAACAAGCCAGAGCAAAACTGATTGCTCAGATGGATAAATATTTAATGGATGAAAGAGATCGTAAGCTGTTTGATCTGCCCGCATTTAATTATTAATTTTTTGAAAAGATACATAGGAATTTGAAATGAGATTGCTAATTGCTTTAATTTTTCCCTGGCTGCTGTTTTTCACCATAGGGCGACCATTTGCAGGCATCATTTGTTTGCTACTTCAGATTACAGTTTTAGGTTGGATCCCGGCTGCCATCTGGGCGGTCTATGCTTTGTCGCAATACAAGACTGATCAGAAAATTAAAAGAACAATTCGCTCATCATAAATAGTGTAATTGTGTGATTTTTAGATCTGATTGATTTTGTGATTTTCATCACACTTATCCATGAGCGAATGATCAGATTGTGAAGATTATTTGAGCAATAAGTGATTTAATAAATCTTATAACAATAATTATAAAACTCCAGAGGTAAAGAAATTAATCCTCTAATTCTTAGTTAAAAAAATAATTAAAACAAGAATTAGAGGATTTCATTTTTTTATCGAATTCACTCTATTTTTTGCCACAAAGCTCCTATCCAATAAGGGTATGGGGCTACTTTTTTGACTTCGCATAAGAGATTTTATGTTAAATTTTTTATATCAAAATTTCAAAGTGTACTGATGAGTACA
>JAEAMG010002258.1_pt1 | contig 12412 bp, 13 predicted proteins | sample 8958741 | NCBI WGS metagenome assembly JAEAMG01 (sample SAMN16933256, study PRJNA681125) | bioreactor sludge metagenome | isolation source: anaerobic bioreactor treating anionic surfactant - SDBS | place: India: Bengaluru | collected 2019-02-28
CCGATGATGGCCGTCTCGCCCTCCTCGACCTGGAGGCTGGTGATGATGCCGTCGATCGGCGAGACGTAGGTCGTCTTGGCCAGGCTGTCCAGGGTGCTCTTGAGCGAGGCCTCGGCCTGCTTGATCTGGAAGGCGATGGCGTTGGTCTGGGCCACGGAGACGTCGTAGTTGGCCTTGGCCGCCTCGAGCTGGTCCTTGGAGATGAGGTTGTCGTCGAAGAGCTTCTGCTGGCGGTCGAAGGAGTTCTTGTCCCGCTGCAGCCGGGCTTCGGCCTGGATCAGGTCGGCCTTGGCGGCCCGGATGTAGTTCTGGTCGCGGTCGGCGTTGGCCTCGTACTGGGTCGAGTCGAGCTTGAGGAGGAAGGTGCCGGCCTTGACCTCCTGGCCCTCGACGACGCCGATCCTGACGATCCGGCCCGGGACCTGGGCGCTGATGTTGATGTTCTTCTTGGGCTTGATCTCCCCCGAGGCCGAGACGATCGAGGTCAGGTCCTGCTTCTTGACCTGCTCCAGGGTCACCTTGACGGTCTTCTCGCGGCGGGAGCGCAGGTTCCCCACGACGACCACGCCGAGGACGGCCAGGACGGCCAGGGCGATCAGAGGTTTCTTGTGCCGCTTGAAGAAGCTGGCCTTTTCACTCATGGTGCGAGCCTTTCCGGACGGACTGAAAACGTCGACGGTCTATTATACTACGTAAATCCGCGGCCCGGGTTCACGGGGGGACGGGGGGCGGCGCCCCGTCCCGGTTTGACCCCCGGCGGGCTTCCCCTATAAGATAGGGCCATGGACGATCTCCGGGACATCGCGCGGTTGGCCGAGGCCGCCGTCCGCGAGGCCGGGCTCTATCTCCGCGCCAACCTCGGCCGGGTGGTCGAGGCCTCTTATAAAGGGGCCGTCGACCTGGTCACCCCGTTCGACCTGGGCGCCCAGGAGATCCTGGTCGGCCGCCTGTCGGCCGCTTTTCCGGCCCACGGCTTCCTGGCCGAGGAGGGCCTGGCCCGGGCCGGGACCTCGGAGTGCCGCTGGGTCATCGATCCGCTCGACGGCACGACCAATTTCGCCCACGGCTTCCCCGTTTTCAGCGTCTCGGCCGCCCTCGAATGCGCCGGGCGCCTGGCCCTGGGCTTCGTCTACGACCCCATGCGCGAAGAAATGTTCCGGGCCGAGGCAGGGCGGGGGGCCGCGCTCAACGGCGCCCCGATCCGGGTGTCCGACGTGGCCGACCTCGGCCGCAGCCTGCTGGCGACGGGCTTCCCGTACGACGTCCGCCAGAGCCCGGTCAACAACCTCGACCACTGGGCGCGGTTCATCGTCCGGGCCCAGGCCATCCGGCGCTGCGGCTCGGCCGCCCTCGACCTGTGCTACGTCGCCTGCGGCCGGTTCGACGGCTTCTGGGAGCTCAAGCTCAAGCCTTGGGACATGGCTGCCGGGGCTCTGATCGTCGGCGAGGCCGGCGGCCGGGTCACCGACGACGGCGGCCGTCCGTTCGTCCTCGACGCGCCCGGCATCGTGGCCACCAACGGGCGCCTCCACGAGGCCATCCTCGAGGTCCTGAAGATGGCCGCCCCGGCGGAGGAGCGCGATGGCCGCTAAGCGCCGCGCCGGACTCGCCCCGGCCGCCGCCGGCATCGCCGTGCTGGCCGGACTGGCGCTGGCCGCCGCGGCTGCCGCTTTCGCCCCCGGCCAGGACGCGCCGCCCGCCGCCGCGCCCCTCGAAAAGACCGTCACCGTGGCCGGGGAGGCCGGCTGGACGGACACGGGCCTCGATCTCGGCCCGGGCGACGAGGTCCGCTTCGCCGCGTCCGGCGAGGTCCTCCTTCAGAAAGGCAATCCGGAGGCGGTCTGCGGCCCGGCCGGGATCGACCTCCTGACCACCGACCAGCCCATGCCCAGCGCCAACCTGGGGGCCCTGATCGGCAAGATCGGCCAGGTCGTGGCCCGCCGCGTCGACGAGAAATCGGGGACCGAGGTCCGGGACGAGGTCTTCGTGCTGTTCGTCATCGGACCGGAGAGCAGCGCCGCGGCCGCGTTCAAGGGGCGGCTCTATCTGGGGATCAACGAGAACGTGCTCCGGGACAACGGCGGCGCCTACACGGTCGCGATCACCGTGCGCCGCCGGCCGGCCTGATCTCCCGGCGGTCAGACGCCTTCTTCGCCGGCGGCCTTGGCGGCCAGGTGCTCGTCCATGAACTGCGTCGTGTAGCGCCCGGCCATGAAGTCCGAGTTGGACAGGACCTCCAGGTGGAGGGGGATATTCGTCTTGATGCCGACGATGGTCGTCGTCTCCAGGGCCGCCCGCATCTTCCGGATGGCCAGCTCCCGGCTGGGGGCGTAAGCGATGATCTTGGCCACCAGGGAGTCGTAGTCGGGCGGCACGACCCAGCCGCCGTAGGCCGCCGAGTCGACGCGGATGCCCTCGCCGCCCGGCAGGACCAGGAAATCGATCTTGCCCGGCGAGGGCGCGAAGGTGACCGGGTCCTCGGCGTTGATGCGGCACTCGATGGCGTGGCCTCGCATCTCCAGGGCGTAGGGCGGGGCGTATTTTTCCCCCGACGCGATCCGGATCTGGGCCTTGATGAGGTTGATGCCGTAGACCATCTCGGTGATGGGGTGCTCGACCTGGACCCGGGCGTTGGCTTCCATGAAATAGAACTTGCGGTCGTCGTCGACCAGGAACTCGAAGGTGCCCAGGCTCTGGTAGCCCACCTCGGAGGCGGCGTCCTCGACCTCCTTGATCATGCGCCGGCGCGTCTTCCAGTCGATGAACGGCGACGGCGTCTCCTCGACCAGCTTCTGGTAGCGCCGCTGGACGGAGCACTCCCGCTCGCCGTAGGCCGTGACCTTGCCCTGGCGGTCGCCGATGACCTGGATCTCGATGTGGCGCGCCCCGCTGACGAATTTCTCGATGTAGAGCGAGGAATCGCTGAAGGCGGCCTTGGCTTCCCCCTGGGCGATGGGGAACTGGTCTTCGAGCTGGCCGGCCGAGCGGCAGATGCGCATGCCCTTGCCGCCGCCGCCGGCCGCGGCCTTGATGATGACCGGGTAGCCGATCTTGGCCGCCACCTTCTTGGCCACGGTCAGGTCCTCGATGACCGTGTCGCTGCCCGGCAGGACGGGCAGGCCGGCCTTTTTCATGGTCTGGCGGGCCTTGTTCTTGTCGCCCATGAGCCGGATGATGGACGGCGGCGGCCCGATGAAGGTCAGGCCCTGGGTCTTGCAGATCTCGGCGAACTTGGCGTTCTCGGCCAGGAAGCCGTAGCCGGGATGGATGGCGTCGGCCCCGGTGATCTCGGCCGCGCTCAGGATGTTGGCGACGTTGAGGTAGCTCTCGGAGGCCCGGGGCGGCCCGATGCAGATGCGCTCGTCGGCCAGCAGGGCGTGGAGGGCCTGGCGGTCGGCCTCCGAGTACACGGCGACGCTCTTGACGCCGAGCTCGCGGCAGGACCGGATGATGCGGAGGGCGATCTCCCCGCGGTTGGCGACCAGGATCTTGGAGATCATGGGGCCTTAGCTCCCCGGCAGGATGGCGAAGAGCTTCTGCCCGAACTCCACGGGCCGGGCGTTATCGACGTAGATCTCGGCGATCGTGCCGTCGACGTCGGCCTCGATCTCGTTCATGAGCTTCATGGCCTCGATGATGCACAGGGTCTGGCCCTTCTTGACCTGGTCCCCGACGTCGACGAAGGGGGCCGAGGTCGGATCGGGGGCCCGGTAGAAGGTCCCGACCATGGGCGAGGTGATGAGGTGGTGCCCCTTGGCCGCCTCGACCGCCTGGTTCCGGGCTTCGGCCGCCGCGGCCGCTTCCGGGGTCTGGGGGGCGGGCGCGGCCGGCGGGGCCGCCGCCGCGGACGGCGCCGACGGGGCCTGGGCCGGGAGGCCGCGGGCGATCTTGACCTTCAGCCCCTCGATCTCGAGCTCGAACAGCGACAGGTTCTTCTCCTCGAGAAGGGCGACCAGCCTGCGAACCTCGTCATAGTCGATCCGGCCGGTCATGGGGCTCTCCGGGGGTGCGGACGGGGGGGTGTTCTTTTCGCTCATACCCTGGTTTTCCTTCCTTTTCGAACTTACCTTATCGGGCACGCCCCCAAAAGTCAAGCCGGGTTGACCGGTCCCAAGGCTTCGCCTATGATGGCCCGAGGGACGAAAACCGATGTTCGACCAGCTCTCCGGGCGCCTCGAAAAGATGGTCAAGTACCTCCGGGGCGAGGTCAAGGTCACCGACAAGAACATGGCCGAGGCCCTGAAGATGATGCGCCTGGCCCTCCTCGAGGCCGACGTCAACTATAAGGTGGTCAAGGACTTCGAGGCCCGGATCCGGGCGAAGGCGGTGGGCGAGGAGGTCCTCGGGGGTCTCAACCCGGCCCAGCAGGTCATCAAGATCGTCCACGACGAGCTGGCCGGGATCCTGGGCGGGGCCCAGAAGCCCCTCCAGTTCGCCTCCAGGCCCCCCTCGGTCCTGATGCTGGTCGGCCTCCAGGGGAGCGGCAAGACCACGACCTGCGGCAAGCTGGCCCGCTGGGTGACCGGGACCGGCAAGCACCCCCTGCTCGTCTCGTTCGACCTGAAGCGGCCGGCCGCCCAGGACCAGCTGCGGACCATCGCCGCGGGCCTGAAAGCGCCCTTCTACGAGATGACGGCCGGCCGCATGGCCTCCCCTAAAGAAGCCCTCAAGGAGCTGCTGACCTACGCCGCCAACCGGGGCTTCGATCCCCTGATCGTCGACACGGCCGGACGCCTTCACGTCGACGACGAGCTCATGGCCGAGCTGCGCCTGGTCAAGGACATCCTGGACCCGGTCGAGACGATCTACGTCGGCGACGCCATGACCGGCCAGGACGCCGTGCGCAGCGCCCAGGCCTTCGAGGAGCGGATCGGCCTGACGGGGATCATCTTGACCAAGCTCGACGGCGACGCCCGGGGCGGCGCGGCCCTGTCGGTCGTCTCGGCCACGGGCCGGCCCATCAAGTTCGTCGGCGTCGGCGAAAAAGCCGACAAGCTCGAGGTCTTCCACCCCGAGCGCATGGCCTCGCGCATCCTGGGCATGGGCGACGTCCTGTCGCTCATCGAGAAGGCCCAGGACCAGGCCGACCTGGCGGACGCCGAGGACATGGCCCGCCGCCTCCGCAAACAGGAATTCACCCTGGACGATTTCCGCAAGCAGCTGGCCCAGATGAAGAAGATGGGCTCGCTCCAGGACCTGCTCGGCCACCTGCCCCAGGCCGGGCCGCTCAAGGCCCTGGGCAAGGCCCAGGTGGACGAGCGGCGCATGGTCCATTACGCCGCGATCATCGACTCCATGACCCCGGCCGAACGGGCCGACCCGCGCCTGCTCAACGGCAGCCGCCGGGCCCGCATCGCCCGGGGCAGCGGCCGGCCGGTCCACGAGATCAACCAGCTGGTCAAGCAGTTCCTGGAGATGCGGAAGATGATGAAGGGCGGCGCCGTTCAGAAGCTTCTCGGCAAGCTCAAGTAACGTCCGCGGGTCCCTCTCTTCGGTTTGGCTCGGGGTCTGGCATCGATCTTTCCGCCGACCGGTCCGTCTTCTCGGCTGCGCTCGGGATATCGCTCCTTCCCCCCGCACCCCGGAAACCTTGTAGCTGGTTTCCCCCAGCCTTCGGCCGGGCCCCCCTTCCCTCACGGGGGCCTTCTCGCGATATCCCTCACCGCCTCGCGACGGACCCCGCTAATCGAGGATTCAGGGGGTGCCCCCGACCACACGAAAATCTGCGAGGCAACGCCCTTCGCCGCCGCGAGAGGGAGGCCAAAACGATAATGATAATGAGAGCAGATCCGAGCGCTTCTAACGGCCTTCTAGAAGGTGCTCGACGCATTCGAGCCAGAAGGCGGCGTAGTCTTCCCAGAAGACGAAGTTCAGGCCCCAGTGGGGGGCGGGATCGGACATGAAGGCCAGGACCCGGCCGCGGCCGCAGCCGCGGACCGCCAGCAAGGGGTCCCCGGTGTCCCGGACCTCGAGCAGGACCCGGCCCTCGGGGATGGCCACGGTCTTGTTGTAGCCCAGGAGCGGCGGCATGGTCCGCAGGTTGACGTTCTTGAAGAACCGCTCGCCGGCGGCCGTCAGCTCGGCGTCGAAGCCCTCCGTGCTCTCGATCAGGTCCTCGTGGTCCAGGCAGCGGACGGGCAGGAGCTCCCGGAGGCGGGTGCGCCCCCAGCCGCCCTTGCCGAGCTCGCCCGTGAAGGAGTACCAGCCGCCCAGGAACATAGCCGCCTTGCCGTCCTTGACGGCCTCGACGGTCAGGCGGATGCGGTCCGGGTAGGTCAGGACGGCCGTGCCGAACTTTTCCCGGTCGAAAAAGTTGGGGGCCAGCTGGAACAGCTTGGCGTCGACGTCGCTGAAGACGAAGACGTCGTAGTCGGCCAGGATGCGCTCGTAATCGCCGGGGCCCAGCTTGTTGTAGAAGTCCCAGGCGGGCACGGACTCGACCTGGTGCCGGCCGCTCGATTCCAGGGCCTCCTTGAGCCATTTGCCGTAGTTGAAGATGTCCAGCCCCTTGGGGGAGTGATAGAACGGCGTTTCGGCGAAGACGGGCCCCGTCAGGACCGCCCAATCGCCCACGTAGTAGATCTTGGCCATGTCCGGGCCTCCTTCCCGCCCGTAGGATATCAAAGAAACACCGGCAGCGGAATACCCCGGGGCGGGGGTGTCCTCTCGAGGGGACAGGGGCCCGTTTCCAGTTGACTTGCCCCCCGAATTCCGCTATCATTCACCAGCCAATACCTCTATCACGGAAGAGAAAACCACAATGATGACCATGCGCTTGCAGAGATTCGGCACCAAGAAGAAGCCCACCTACCGGATCGTGGTGATGGACTCCGAGAGGGCCCGCCAGAGCCAGGCCCTGGACACCCTGGGCACCTACACCCCGCTCGACGATCCCGCCGGACTCAAGCTCGACCTCGTTAAGGCGAAGGCGTGGCTGGCCAAGGGCGTCCGCCCCTCGGGCACGGTGCAGTCTCTCCTGGACAGGGCCTCCAAATCCGCGAAACCCCGCGCTTGATGATGTGAACGCATAAAGGAGGTCACGGTGAAAGAACTCGTCGAGCTCATCGCCAAGGCGTTGGTGGACCAGCCGGACCGCGTGCAGGTGTCCCAGCTCGAGGGCGAACAGACCACCATCCTCGAGCTCAAAGTCGCCCCGGAGGACCTCGGCAAGGTGATCGGCAAGCAGGGACGGACGGCCCGCGCCATCCGGATCATCCTCGGCGCGGCCGGGATGAAGCTGAAGAGGCGCTTCAATCTCGAGATCATTGAAAAGGGCTGACCTCGTCGCCCTCGGCCGGATCGTCCGGAGCCAGGGGCGCGACGGCCGGCTCAAGCTCCGGCTCTACGAAAAAGGCCCCACTGGATTCACCGGCACGACGATGTACATCCGGCGGGACGAGGGCGACGAAGCCTTCGAGGTCGAGGACCTGGCCCTCGACCGCAACGCCTACATCCTGAAGCTCAAGGGCGTCGAGACGCTCGAGGCCGCCGACGCCCTGGCCGGCCGCGAGGTCTTCGCCGCCGAGCGGGACTTCCGGGGCCTCGGCCCGGGCCGGTACTACGACTTCCAGGTCCTCGGCCGCCGGGTCCGGACCCGCGACGGGGCGGAGGTCGGCGTCGTGACCGGGGTGCTGGAAGCGGGCGGCCGGCTCGTCCTGGTCGTGGGACGGGCGGCGGGCGAGGTGTTCGTGCCCTTCCACGAGGCCATCGTCGTCAAGGTGGACCCCGAGGCGGGGGAGATCGTCATCGACCCCCCCGACGGCCTGTTGGACTTGAATGAGATTTGATATAATCACGATCTTTCCGGAGATGTTCACCGGCGTCTTCTCGGGAGGGGTCGTCAAAAGGGCCCTGGACCGGGGCGTCGTCCGGGTCGCGGTGCATGACCTGCGGGATTTCACCACGGACAAGCACCGCCAGGTGGATGACAGGCCCTTCGGGGGCCTGGAAGGAATGGTTTTGAAGCCCGAGCCGATCTTTCGCGCCGTCGAGGCCGTCCGCGAGGCCGGGGGCAAGGTCTACCTGCTCTCGCCCCAAGGCCGGACCCTGGACGACGGGCTGGCCCGGGAGCTGGCCGCCGAGCGCCAGGTGGTCCTGATCTGCGGGCGCTACGAGGGCGTCGACGAGCGGGTCGCCGAGCACCTGGCCGACGGCGAGATCTCGATCGGCGACTACATCCTGTCCGGCGGCGAGCTGGCCGCGGCCGTGGTCGTCGACGCCGCCGCCCGCTTCGTCCCCGGCGTCGTCGGCAAGGCGGGCTCGGTGCGCAACGATTCCTTCGCCGGCGGCCTCCTCGACTACCCGCAGTACACGCGGCCGCGGGAGTTCCGCGGCCTGAAGGTCCCGTCCGTGCTCTTCTCCGGCGACCACAAGAAGATCGAGCGCTGGCGGCGGACCAAAGCCCTGGAAAAAACGGCCCGGCGACGGCCGGACCTGACGGGCCCCGGAGCCCTTTCCCCGGAAGACCGGGATCTTCTGGCGGCATCCACGAACGAAAGGAAGGACGAATGAGCCTCATCAACGCGGTCGAGGATAAACAGATCAAGAAGGACCAGGCGCCGTTCAACGTCGGCGACACGGTCAAGGTCCACGTCATCATCCGGGAAGGCGACAAGGAGCGCATCCAGGTCTTCCGCGGCGACGTCATCGGCAAGCGCGGCGGCGGGGCCAAGGCGACCTTCACGGTCCGCAAGGTCTCCTTCGGCGTGGGCGTCGAGCGCATCTTCCCCCTGCACTCGAAGATGATCAAGCAGATCGAGGTCGTCCGCAAGGCCAGCGTCCGCCGGGCCAAGCTCTACTACCTCCGCGACCTCAAGGGCAAGGCCGCGCGCCTCAAAGAGGACCAGGGCTGACCTGGCGCTGTGGCCAGCCTCCGGCTCGAGAAGGCGCTCGCCCGCCAGGGCGTCGGGCGCATCGCGGGCGTTGACGAGGTGGGCCGGGGCTCGCTCTTCGGCCCGGTCGTGGCGGCCGCCGTCGTCCTGCCCGCGGACTGGCTCGTGAAGCGCCCGCCGGCCTGGGCCGGCGGCATCGACGACTCCAAGCTCGTCCCGGCCCCCCGCCGGGCCGAGCTGGCCGCCGCCCTGCTCCGCGAGGCCTGGGGCGTGGGCCTGGGCCTGGCCTCGGCCACCGAGATCGACACCCTGAACATCCACCGGGCCGCCCAGCTGGCCATGGTCCGGGCCGTCGAGGACCTGCCCGAGCCGCCGGACATCCTCCTGGTTGACGGATTTCCGATAAAAGAGGTACATTACCGCCAGATGGGCCTCCCTCAGGGCGACCGGTCCAGCCGGTCGATCGCGGCGGCTTCCATCGTGGCCAAGGTCTTCCGGGACGGCCTGATGCGGACCTTCGACGCGCTCTACGAAGGCTACGGGCTGGCCCGGAACAAGGGCTACGGGACGGAAGAGCACCTGCGGGCCCTGCGGGAGAGGGGGCCGACCGGGCTGCACCGGACCTCCTTCAAGCTCGGTTGAGGACGACGTCATGACCGTGCGCACGGACCGGGTCAAGATCATCGAGCAGGCCGAGAAATTCGTCCGCGCCGGCCGCGTCCGGGAGGCCATCGCCGAGTACGAGAAGCTGGCCCTCGGCGACCCCCAGGACGTCGGGACCCTGAACATCGTCGGCGACCTGTACGTCCGGGCCGGCCAGAACGACCGGGCCATCCGCGTCTTCCAGCGGGTGGCCGGGGAGTACGAGCGGCGCGGGCTGTTCTCGCAGGCCCTGGCCATCTGCAAGAAGATCCACAAGCTCGATCCCGGCGCCGCGGACGCGGCCCTCAAGCTCGCCGACCTGTACGCCCAGCAGGGCTTCGTGGACGAGGCCAAGACCGTCTATCGGGAGATCGCCGGCCAGCTGGCCGGGGCGGGCCGGGCGGACGAGGCCGTGGCCGTCTACGAGAAGATCGTCGGCCTCGACCGCGAGGACCACGAGGCCCGCCAGGCCCTGTCGCGCCTGCACCGGGGGGCCGGCCGCCTCGACGCCGCCATCGAGCAGCTCGACGACAGCGCCGATGTCCGCCTCGAGAAGGGCGAGCTCGAGGCCGCGGCCGCCGTCCTCCAGGAGGCCTTGCTGCTGCGGCCGGGGGACGGCCGCAGCGTCATCGCCCTGGTCGAGGTTTACAAGCGCCAGGGCCAGCCGGGCAAGGCCGTCGAGCGGCTCGAGAAGGAGCTGGCCGCGGCCCCCGACAGCGTCCAGCTCCTCAACATCCTCGGCAACCTGCACTTCGAGGCCGGCCGGACCCGGGAGGCCGAGGAGATCTTCACCCGCATCGTCACCGGCCATCCCCTGAACGTCAACGCCCGCATCAAGCTGGGGCGCATCCAGATCCTCAAGGACAAGCTCGACCAGGCCTACGAGCTGTTCGAGCCGCTCATCAACAACCTGGTCAAGAAGCACCGCGACGAAAAGGCCATCGGCCTCCTGGGCCTGATCCTGGAAAGCCAGAAGCCGCACCTGCCGGCCCTGGAGCGCCTGGCCCTGATCTACCGCTCGAACAAGGAAGTCAAGAAGCTCGAGGTCGTCGACCGGGCCATCCTGGACGAGCTTCGCCGCCTGGGCGAGAGGGAGCGCATGATCGGCGTCTACACCGAGCTCCTGGAGCTGCGGCCCGACGACGCCGGCCTGGCCGCCGAGGTCCGGTCCCTGCGGCAGGAGCTGCACCTGCCGGTCGAAGAGGTCGCCGAGGAGGCCCCCGAGCTCTCGGAGCGGGACCGCGAGGCCATCCGCGAGGTCATGGGCCAGGCCGACCTCTATCTCCAGCAAGGCCTGGTCCGGATCGCCCGCCGGCTCTTGGAGAACCTCCGCTTCCGCTACCCCGAGGACCCCCAGATCGTCCGCAAGATCGCCGTGCTGGACGAGGTCCGGACCCACATGGACGAGGACGAGATCCGCCGGCGGGTCGAGAAAACGACGCTTCTGGAGGCCCAGCGCCGGGAAAAGACGGCCGGCCGGAAGCCCGAGCCGTCCCAGCCGGCCGCGCCCGTCGCCGCCGCCCCCGGGCCGGCCGCCGTCCCGGCCGAGGCGCCCGGGCCCGCCCCCGCCCCGCCCAAGCCCGAGGACAGGCCCGCGGAGACGAAGGCCCCGGCCCGGCCGCGTCCGGCCGGCCCGTTCAAGCCCGAGGTGCTCGAAGGCGAGAAGGTCAGCACGGCCGACCTCTTCGCCGAGACGGACATCATCCCCTTCGTCACCGCCCCGACGGGCGAGCGGACCTATTACGACCTGGGCGACGCGGCCGCCGCCGAGCTACACTGGCTGGCCGCCGCCCGCTCGCGCCAGCTGCGGGACGGGGCGGCGACGCACGAGCGGGAGCTGGCCGGGATCGTGACCGAGTTCCGCAAGGACCTCCAGGCCAAGGCGAGCGGCGCCGGGGCTGAAACGCACTACCAGCTGGGCCTGGCCTTCATGAGCCAGGGGCTCACGGCCGAGGCCGTCGAGGAGCTGACCGAGGCGGCCAAGGACCCCGGCCTGGCCGTGGACAGCTTGAGCCTCATCGCCCAGTGCTACGGCCAGAGACGGGACTTCGAGGAGGCCGCGAAGTGGCTGGGGGCCGCCCTGGCCGAGGCCGCGGCCGGCACGGACCAGTATTACGCCCTGCTCTACGAGATGGCCGAGATCCGGGCCGCGGCCGGCGAGGGGGACCAGGCCGCCGCGCTCTTCCGGCAGATCCGGGACTGGAACCCCGGCTTCCGCGGCGTTGCCGAGAGGCTCGAGGCCCTCGACAAGGCGTCCGTGCCCTAGGCCCGGCCCGCGCCGTCAGAACCCCAGGATCAACCCCCCGCCCAAGCGGACGTGTTCGGCGTCCAGGCCCTCGAAGACGTAGGTCGCCTCGAGCGTCAGCCGCACGTTCCGCCGCAGCAGGTAGCCGTAGTGGAGCGTCGCCGACGTGTACCGCAGCTCGGGCAGGTCGGCGTCGACGATGTTGAACAGGCCGGCCCCGTACCAGCGGCTGTCGTCCCCCTTGGGCATGAACAGCAGCTCGGCGAAACCGCCCCGCGTGGCGATCTTCTCGAGGGGGGCGTCGGCGGCGAAGAAGGGATTGTCGTCGCGGCGCTCCACGTACTGGACGTTGAGCTCGAAGCGCCCGGCCGTCAGCGTCGCGTCCGCCCCGGCCATCCAGACGGAGTTGGCGAGGTCGACGGGACGCTCCTTGCCCAGGTAGCCGAAGGCCCCCAGCCGCAGGGCCGGCGCGACCTCCTGGGAGACGCGGAGCAGGACGTTCTTGTAGGGGTCCTGGTCGAAGTTCTCGAACACGCTCTCCCCGATGCCGTTGCCGTTGACGACCTCGAGCGTCAGGTCGGTCTTGGTCGGCAGGCCGTAGGTCAGCATGACGCCGCGGTCGTAGGTCAGGTCGATGGTCGAGTCGCCCGGCCGGGCGCCGTAGATGGCGTAGTCCTCGTACGGCAGCCGGATC
>JAEAMG010002265.1_pt1 | contig 12359 bp, 15 predicted proteins | sample 8958741 | NCBI WGS metagenome assembly JAEAMG01 (sample SAMN16933256, study PRJNA681125) | bioreactor sludge metagenome | isolation source: anaerobic bioreactor treating anionic surfactant - SDBS | place: India: Bengaluru | collected 2019-02-28
TAGGTTGCCGGAGCGCAATTGTCCCAGGAGCAGGAAAACCAGCCCGGTGACGAGCGCCGTCGCGGCAATGGCGGCGATGACCGTCGCCAGAAGGGCCTCGGGCGAGGCCCCCGGCAGCATGGCCCGGGCAATGGCGGCCGCCACCAGGCCCAGAATCGCCGCCGGGGCATCCTGCGGCCCGGCGATGATGCCGTGCAACGAGCTGGTCAGGCCCACCAGCAGCATAAAGACCACCGCGCTGACCAGCATCATGCCGACGCCGGTGGACAGGTACGGCGCCAGCGGCCCCGAGAAGATGAGCGCAGCCAGCGAAATCGCGATGGTGACGTTGATCACGCCAATCACCAGGCCGGCGGTCACGCCGGACAACAGACGCTTCAATGAGGAGGTTGCGGACGGAGCCACAGTCATGTCGGTAACCCTCAGCCATACCTATCTGGATGACAGGCACGACCCTGTACCCGATGTGACAATTCTACACCGGCGCCCCCGGACCGGCAAACCGCAGCCGCCTATCTGGCCACCAGCGGCAGGTATATCCGCTCGACCGCGCCCACGTACACGGTAATCCACACCTCAGCGGAAAACAGGCCATCCGCCGTGGTGAAAGTCACCTGCCCCTGCTGCCAGCCCGGCGCGAGGTCGTCGCGGCTGACGGTGATGGACGGCTGCGTCCCCATCGCCCCGCTCCCGGGCGTGACGGCCAGCCAGTACGCGCTGGACCTGGCGCTCCAGCCCATAAAAGCGGCCCCCTCCAGGCTCACGGCAATGGGCGCGATGGACGGCTCCGGCGGCTCGACCAGCAGCGTGAGCCGGTCCGGCGTAGCGCTGAGCGCGGCGCTGAGGCGCGTGGCGGCCGCCGCCTGCAGCATGTCAAAGGCCCCGGCGGAGCCACCCGGCCGATAATCGGCCAGAACCACAACGTGCAGCTTATCATAGTCGGTCGCGGTCAGGTCGTCCGTCCCGAACTGGAACACTGCCGTGGTACCAGGGGCGAGGCTGGGGATGCCGGTCTCGACCGCGGCCCGCGCAAAGCGCTCGGTGACCTTGACCCAGGCGTCTTCGTACACAATGCCATGCAGCGTCGCGCTGTTGGCCGGGGAGAGCGTCACCGGGCTGACGTTCTTGACCTGCACGTAGAACTGAGCTCTGCTTCCCTCCAGCCACCAGTAGGCTTCCACCTCGGCCTGGGGCGGCCTCAGCCCGGCCGTCTCCACCATCGCCTTGTACGCGTCATAGAACGCCTTGGGCCCGTTGCTGATCTGCTTCCCGCTGTCCACCATCACCAAAGGCAACGTGGCCGAGTTCCCGCTGAACGCCGCCCACCAGCGGCCCATGCGCGACGCCGGCGCATGGTCCACGTCGTATTCGATAAAGACGACGGGTTGGCCGGCGTAGTCGCGCGCCAGTCGATCCACTGCCGGACCGGCAGAGCGGCAGATGGATCAGGTCGAGCGCATGAACGCTTCCACTACGACCAGCCGGCCGGGGGCCTGGGCGCCGGCGCGCCCGGGATTGGCCAGGCCCAGCAAGAGGCACGAGAGGGCTAGGATGATGGTGTAACGACGCATGGACCTGAGTTCACACTCCCCGTTCGTAGTGCGCCCGTCGCCCGGAGGTGCACCCCCTCGGGGGTAAGGGCGTTCCTTTCTTTGGATAGCCGCTACTGCGCCTCGCGGACCTGGCGAGGTGGAGCCATGCTTGCGCCTTCTGCCCGGCCCATCCAAGGCGCAAGCATGGCTTGCGCGCTTCATGGGCGTAACGCGGGCTGTCAGCCCGCGGTCACTCCCCCACCTCGATCATGATGCGCTTGTTGATGCGGCCCTTGCTGTGATAATCCACCACGCGCACGTGACCCACCTCGCGGGTATTGGCCAGGTGCGTGCCGCCGTCGGCCTGCGTGTCCAGGCCCTCGATGCTCACCACGCGCACCACGGTAATGCCCGGCGGAAGCAGGTTGATCTTGGTGCGGATCAGGTCCGGGTGCTGGTCCGCTTCGGCGCGCGGCAGGAAGGAGACGCGGATATCGCGCGCCGCGGCCACCTCGGCGTTGACCCGCTCCTCGATCTCGCGCACCAGCTCGCCGCGCATCGTCTCGAACTCGAAATCCATGCGCGCCTTCAGCGGCTCCATGTTGCCGCCGGTGACCTTGGCCCCATAGTCACGCCACACCACGCCGCACAGGATGTGCAGCGCGGTGTGCGTGCGCATGAGCGCATAGCGCTGCTGCCAGTGGATCTCGCCATGAACCGCCGTGCCCACCGCCGGCGGCGCGCCCTGGAGCTCATGCCACACGAGTGGACCCTCCCGGTGTACTTTGACCACGGGCCAGGCGGTCGTGCCGGCCGACAGTGTGCCCGTGTCGCACGGCTGGCCGCCGCCGCCGGCGTAGAACGCCGTGGCGTCGAGAGCGACCTCCTGGCCGTTCCCGGCGATGACCTGCGCGTCAAAGGCCTTCAGGTACGAGTCGGTTTGAAAGAGCGGTCTGGTTTCCATATGCCAATCCTTCCTGGATTGCTGGAGCCAGGCTCCAGCCTTCTCCACGTCCCCCAGGGCGCAAGCACGGCTTGCGCAATCCAAGGCGCTTACAGCTTGACCCGCCGCAGCAACTGCGCGTTGACCGCGACGATGACCGTGCTGAGGGACATCAGGATCGCGCCAACGGCCGGCGGCAGCAGGATGCCGGCCCAGGCCAGCACGCCCGCCGCCAGGGGGATGGCGACGATGTTGTAGCCGGTCGCCCACCACAGGTTCTGCAGCATCTTGCTCCGCGTGGCCCGGCTCAGCTCGACAATGCGCGGCACATCGCGCGGGTCCGAGCGCACCAGCACCACGTCGCCGGCCTCGACCGCCACGTCCGTCCCGGCACCGATGGCCACGCCGACATCGGCGGTGAGCAGCGCCGGGGCATCGTTGACGCCGTCACCGACCATCGCCACCCGCTTGTCCTGCACCTGCAGGTCCTGAATCTTTTCCGCCTTCTTGCCCGGCAGCACCGCGGCAAATACCCGGTCCACACCCAGCTCTTTGCCCACATGGTTGGCGACGGGCGACGAGTCGCCGGTCAGCAGGATCACCTCCAGGCCCTGGTCATGCAGGCGGTCGACCGCCTCGTAGGATTCCGGGCGGATGGCATCGGCCACGGCAAAGACGGCCAGGGCATGGTAGTCCCAGGTCAGGTATATGGCGGTCTGGCCGCTTTCGCCAAAGCGTTTGGCGGCCTCTGCCAGTGCCGGTGACGGCTCGATGGCGAATTTCTTGAGCATCGCCGGGCCGCCCACCTGCATCTCCTGGCCCTCCACCACGGCCTGCACGCCGTGTCCGGGCATCGCCTCGAAAGCAGTCGCCGGCGGGATGTCCAGCCCGCGCTCCTGCGCGGTCTTGACCAGCGCCCTGGCGATGGGGTGCTCGGAATCGCGCTCCACCGCGGCCGCCACACGCAGGGCCTGGTCCGGATCCACGTCGTGGGCCACGACGGTCTCGACGACGCGGTGCTCGCCCAGGGTCAGCGTGCCAGTCTTGTCAAAGACCACGCCGGTCAAGTTCCAGGCCTCCTCCAGGCCGCGCCGGTTGCGCGCCAGCAGGCCGTTGCGCGCGGCCAGGGTAGTCGAGATGGCCACCACCAGGGGCACGGCCAGCCCCAGAGCGTGCGGGCAGGCGATCACCAGCACCGTTACGGCGCGCGCCAGAGCAAAATCCAGACCCCACCCCGTGGCGAGCCAGGACACCAGCGTAACGGCCGCCGCACCCACGGCGATGAGGGTCAGGTAATAGGCGGCGCGGTCGGCCAGGGTCTGGGCTCTCGAGCGTGAGCTCTGCGCCTGCTCAACCAGGCGCATGATGCCCGCCAGCGCCGTCTTGTCGCCGGTGCCGGTAACCCGCACCCGCAGTGACCCCTCCGCGTTGATCGTGCCAGCGACCACCTTGTCGCCCTCGTGCTTGGACACCGGGGCGGACTCGCCGGTGAGCATCGCCTCGTTGACTGAGCTGGTTCCACTCTGCACCAGGCCATCGGCGGGGATGCCGGCCCCGGGGCGGATCAGCAGCAGGTCGCCCTCCAATAGCTGGCTGACTGGCACTTCGGAGGTCTGCCCGTCCGCGCGAATGAGCACGGCCGTGTCCGGCAGCAGCTTCGCCAGCTCCTTCAGCGCGCCCTGCGCCTGGGCGATCGAGCGTATCTCAATCCAGTGCCCGAGGAGCATGATCGTGACCAGCGTGGTCAGCTCCCACCACAGGCCATGGCCCTCCAGCAGGCCCACCGTCACCGCAGCACTGTAGAGAAAGGCCACGGTGATGGCTAGCGAAATCAGGGTCATCATCCCCGGCTGGCGATCCGCCAGCTCACGCCGCGCGCCCTGCAAAAAGACCAGGCCGCCGATCACAAACACCGCTGTGCCAAACACCGGCGCGATCCACTGCGCCCCGCTGATGATCGGCGCGGTGTAGCGGAACCAGTGCTGGAACTCGGCACTCCAGATCAAGGTAGGGATGGTCAGCAGCAACGCGATCCAGAAGCGCGTGCGGAACATCTCTACGGTGTGGCCAGTGTGCTTGTCGTGGGCGGCATGTCCGGCATGCTCCGGCCCCGGCGTTGTTATGTCGTAATCGGCGTGGCTTGCGTGGTCAGGATGGCCTTCTCCGAGGACCGTTATGTCAGCTTCATCAGGTGCGGCGTGTTGTTCATGCCCCGCGGCCTGCGCCCCGGGCGCCTCCCCGTCATGGCCGGCGTGCTCTTTGTGTGCGGCGTGCCCGGCATGGGCATTGTGGTCCTCCTCGAGCATGTCCGGCTGTTCGGGCTGTGCCGGGTGCTCGTGATCATCCGTATTCAGCATTCAACTCCCCCTCCGATCCTTACTTCCGTCCCAATCACTCGTCCTCACAGACTATGACGAGCTGAGCCATCCAATTATACGGGCGATGATCCCGTATCGACAGACCTCAGGTTTGAGAGACCCGTGAGGTCTGTCAGACACTACCAGATGCCCGGTAACAGCCGGAAGCGCACTTGCCGGGCATAGTCGGCATAGCCGGGCAGCTCGGCTTGCAGGTCACGGTCCTCGAGAGCCGTACGGACGACCAGCAGCAGCGCGGTCACGACGCTGACCGCCAGTCCCCGCCACGAATCGAGCAGAACGCACACCGCCAGCTCGTAGGCAATGGCCCCCAGGTAAGCCGGATGGCGCACATAGTGATACGGGCCTCCGGTAGCGACCGCCTGGCTGCGGTCGGACTGCAATCGAACCAGCCACGAGAAGAAGGCGTTGGCATAGGTGGCCCAGGTGAACAGGGCGTAGCCCAGGGCGCACAGGATGAACGCACCCATCTGGGCGGCCGGAGGGACGCCCCAGGCCCGGCCATAGCGCTGATCCAAGCCGACCAGAATGTAGCGTAGCAGCGTGCCCAGGCCCATGGCGCTCAGGATGGCCCGGTCCCAGCTCTTGCCCCCCGTACGCGGCACCAGCCGCTCCGCCATCAGGCCGGGGTTGTAGCGCACGATGATGATGGCCGTCGCCAACATCCAACCGGCCATCACCGCCAGGGCAGCCCAGGCCGGCCACCAATCGACCAGTCCGGCCGACCAAAAAGGGCCACCGCCATCCCGGCGAGGTTGAGAACCTCGCGGATGGCATAGAGTACGACGACTTTCCTGTCCATGTGCTTTCTCCTCGCCAGGCAGGACTCACAGGTCTCTCAGACCGGTGAGGTGCGAAGACGCATGACCCACTAGGCGCTTTCTGCCGGCTTGTTGCCGGACCTGATCACGTCGCGCAGCAGCAGCACTCCGCCGATCCCGGCGGCCACCAGCGCCAGAGTGTAGGCGGCGAGCGATGCCAGCACCAGCGCCCACGGCCAGCCCGCCGGCGCGATGCGGCCCGACGCCAGCCCGGTGACCATGGCGAGCGCCTGGCCGCCAACGAGCGACCCCGCGGCGATCCCGACAGCCCAGCCGATCAGGCGCGTGCGCGCTCGCGCCCGCACGGCTGCCCAGATCAGCAGAGCTCCACCCAGCAGCGCCGCCGGAGAGAGCTCGGCGGGGATCAGATAGTCAAGATGGAGCACACTCTCGGTAACCAGCAGGTACAACGAGAAGAGAATGGCCGCCCAGAGTGGGAACCACACCAGGCTTGTTCCCAGGATTACGAGAAGATTCGTCAACGCGCCGCTCTTGGTCATGTCCGGCGATCTCCCTCCAGTTGCTCTACATACCGTGGGACAGGCTTCCCAGCCTGTCCGCACCCCTGCCTACGCCACCCTCCATGCCTCTTGTGCCAGTGCTATCGCCCCGCAGATCCCGGCGTCATCGCCCAGCAGCGGCGGCACGACATGCCGGTCAATCTCCCCGGCCAGAGCCGGCGAAACGACATAGCCGTTCAGCGCCTCCTGCACCTTCGCCCGGATCATCTCGAACAGCCGCTCCTGACCGAGCCTGCCGGCCTTGCGCACGCTGCCGCCGAGGATGATGCGCTGCGGCGACAGCACACACACCAGATTGGCCAGCGCGTAGGCGATGTACTGCGCCTCCAACGCCCAGGCCTCGTGGTCAGGCGGCAATTGCTCGGCGGGCATCCCCGTGCGCTTGAGCAGAGCCGGCCCGGCGCAGAGGCCCTCCCAGCACGCGCCGTGGAAGGGGCAAACCCCGGCAAACTCATCGCCCGGCACGCGGGGCAGCATCATGTGCCCCATCTCGGGGTGGACCAGACCGTGCACAAGCTGCCCGCCGGCCATCGCCCCCGCGCCGATCCCCGTGCCGATCGTGATGTAGACAAAATCGGTCAGGCCCTGGCCATTCCCCCAGTGCTGCTCACCCAGGGTGGCGCCGCTGACGTCCGTGTCGAACCCGACCGCGATGCCGGGAAACGCCTTCCGCAGCGGCCCGACGATATCGGTGTTCCGCCACCCCGGCTTGGGCGTGGAGGTGATGTAGCCATAGGTGGGCGAGCTCCGGTCCAGGTCCACCGGCCCGAACGAGGCGACGCCGATGGCGCGCAGCGTCCCGCGCTGCCGTTGCTGCTCAGCCAGCCACGCCGTCACCATCGGCAGTACCTGCGCCGGGTCATCGCCGGTGCGGAACGTCGCACGCGCCAGGTCGTGGGGCCCCGTGCCCGTCGCACATACGAATTTTGTGCCTCCGGCCTCGATGGCACCGACAAACGCATCTTCCCATTGCCCGGTCATATGGCGCCTCGTGCCTTTCCTATCGCGTCAGTGCGAGGCCTCGCCACTGGGAGCGAGACGGCCTGCGGCCCAGATGCGGGTGTCGCTTCGCTTGCAATGATAGGGCCTCGCCTGCGCCGTGCACTATTGCGCATCGTAAACGGCCAGGGCCGCGGGCAATACCTGTGTGACCACGTGACCCGCAGCAGGCAGGCCAGTGAGGATGGCACTAATCACCTCTGCGCGCGAGGCGCCCGCCTGTCTGGCTACCTGAACATGAAAAGGCACGCCGCTTTCCAGGCGCAATGCGGCGAGCACCGCCAGATAAGCCAGCGCTGCCGTCTTTTTGTCCAGCGCGCTGGCGCTCGCCAGACCCTGGACCATAGCGCCCCAGGCCTGCGCGTGCTGAGGCGCTTCGCTCATGAAGGTCTGGAACGCGTTGCTGATTCGTGGCGGCCGGTCACCCATCTGGCTCCCTCCTGGATGTGGTACTGCTCACGGTCCCGCGCGGCCAGACCCGGGCGCGGGCCCAACTCCTCCGCTTTCGCCCGGCTCCTGCTTCATCACCCGGCGGGCAAATAGAGTCCCGCCGGCAAACGCCAGGCCCATAAGCCCGGTGATGATGGTCACCGTGTACATGCCCAGAGTACTACCCGTAGAGTAGATCCGGGCGCTCAGGGGATTCTGCGGGTCGTAGGCCACGGTGACCGGGTCGCCGACCTCGTGGGCGGCGGGGAAGCTTCCGTTGGACAACTGCACTGTCCGGCGGCTGCCATCCGCCAGGATGAGCTCGACCAGAGGATAGTAGAACGCATTGCCCGAGCTGTCACGACGCTCCACGAGCTCCACCACCCGGCCCGGCCCGGTCACCTCGCGGGCCAATGCGCGCCGCGTGTTCAGCCCCGAAACCGTGGCGATGCTCAGCATGAGCAGGGCCACGGCCAGGAACAGCGGGACGATGAGCTTGGGCAACAGGAAAGGCTTGACTTCCTCCTCTGGTCTTTCCCACTCCTCCCCGGGCCAGCTCTCGACGAGCAACAGCATCTTTTCCCGGTCATCCTCGTCGGGGATGTCGTCCACCGTCTTGTAGCGCTCACCGTCGACCTCGACGGCGATGATCTCTTCGTCCTCTACCAGAATGGAGTACTTTTTTGCCATGTCCGCACTCCTCCGGGCTTGCAGATGTCCAGAGTCAGGCACTACTGCGCCGTACCCCCTCCTGAGGGGCTGACTCCGGAAGCCTGCGAGCCTTCGTCCTATGGCAATTCCGCAAACGCATCCAGCGACGCGTAGGCCACGCCCACCATGCTGGGGCCGGTGTGCGCCCCCAGCACCAGCGACATGGGGCCCACCGGCAGCCAGGTGCAGGCAAAGCGCCGGTCTACCTCCTGGCGCAGCAGCTCCGCCCCCTCCGGATTGTCGGAGTAGAGCACCTGCACGCGCAGAGCAGTGCCCGGGGCGTGATGGCGGGCCATCTGATCCACCAGGCCGTGCACGGCCCCCTTGAACGCGCGGGCCTGGCCGAGTTGGACATAGGTGCCGCGTACCTTCTCCACGCCGATGATGGGCTTGATGTTCAGCAGCGATGCCATCAGCCCCTTCATGTGGCTGATGCGTCCGCCGTGGATCAGGTACTTGAGATCATTGAGGGTGTAGCAGCAATCGGTGGCGGCGCCGATCCGCGCCATGAGCTCCAGAATCCGCTCCCTGGGCCAGCCGGCCCTTGCACCGCGCGCCGCGGCCTCCACCTGCCAGCCGGCCGGGGCCGAGAGGGTCTTGGTGTCCACGATGGTCACATGGGCCTCGGGCACCTGGTTCGCCCCGGCCTGCGCCGAGTTGACCGTGCCGCTCAAGCCCGACGAAATGTGGACGGAAAGGATCTCTGGGTCGGTGGCGGCCAGGCGGCGGTAGGTCTCGGCAAACTCTCCCGCCGAGGGCTGGGAGGTCACCGGCAAGCTCTCCGTCGCCTCTAACAGCCGGTAGAATTCGTGCGGCTGGATGTCCAGCCCTTCGCGGTAGGTGCGATTGTCCAGGGTCACGGCCAGGGGCACCACATGAAGCGCCAGACCGGCCATCTGCTCCGGGGCCAACCGCAGGTCCGTCCCGCTATCGGTTACGATTTGCATGATCTCCTTTTCATCCCCGTATCTGACTAGCCTGTTGCCGCCTGCAAACCCCGCGCCCACCCGGCGGCGCGCTCCAGCTCGCCTTCCACCAGCGGGCCTTCCGTGTCCTGGACGAAAAAGCCCTCTGACGGGGCGGCCAGCTCCCCGCCCTTCTTGGTCAGCGCGGCCACGATGTGCTTATCCGCCCAGCCGACGCGTTTCTGGATAAAGCGCAAAAAGCCAGGGATCTTGTCCAGAGGCACGCGCGTGTCAAAAGCCGCTACCTTCACGCCGCGCAGCCCGTCCGCCGGGATCATCGCCATAAAGTTCTTGATCAGCGGCGACGGCTGGAAGCCGCGCGTGGGCGAGCCCACGATCAGCCAGTCCAGGTCGCTGAGCTGCCCGGGTATGCAGGCGCTTACGCGGACCACCTGCACGTCCGGCGGAGAGCCGAGCGCCCGGCCGATGGCCTCGGCGACCTTCTCCGTGTTACCAAAGAACGAGTCATAGACAATCAACGCTTTCATACCAACACCTCCAGAAGACTCACCGCAAAGAGCGCCAAGATCGCAAAGAACAACAGATATACTTTGGTTCCCTTTGCGTTCTTTGCGCCTTTGCGGTTCAAACTACCCCGCCAGCTCCCAAGCCTCGCCAAGCCAGGCGCGCACCTCGTCGTCGACTTCGGCGGCGGAGCGCAGCTCCAAGTGATGGATGAAGCGGCCGGGGTAGGGCTCGACGATCTCCTTCCACCGCGGCGACACGTCGCGGCGCCGCAGGGCCACGGTCAGCACCAGCGGCGGGCGCGGGCCATGCAGGTACATGGCGGGCATCCACGCCCAGGCAAAGGCCTTGCGCCGCTGGAAAGCGACCTGGCTCTTGCTGACCCGCAACTGGGCCGGGCCAATCACCGCCAGGGCCAGGCGCAGGACCTCAAACACGCCCCGCGACTCTTCGTGCCCCGCAAAGAACTGCTCGAGGGTCACAACCGCGACCTTTCCATGCACATCAGGGTATCCGCCCCATCTCCCGTTCGCTTCTCATGTTGAAATGCTGCCAGACCAGAGCGGCGGTTGCCGCAGTAACCCGGCGATCCCCCAGATGAGCTCAAGTCCAGGTGAGGGCCACCGCAACAGCGTGACGACCGCCACAACCGCCAAAAGCAGGAACAGGCCGTAGATCCAGAGCGTCGTCCGGGTGCGTCCCGTCGCCTCCGCAGGAAGGCCGCCCCCGCCGTATGCGTCCGTCTTGATGTCATACAGGTTCGTCAGCATCGAGTTGCACACCAGCAGCGCTGCCCCGGCAAACCAGTAGGCCGGTCTTGTCACCAGGAGGCAGGTGGCTGCCGTCGTGAAACCTCCCGCGAACACGAGCAGAACATGGAATGGAGCGATGGGCCAGCGCATGATCAGACTGGCCCAGGCGGTGGTGAGCCAGCCGATGACGATAAAGAGCGCTGAGGCCGCATAGTACAGGATGAGATACCACCTGCCCGCCTGAAGTTCCGCTACAAGCGGGGCCAGCTGCGTGAGCAGCGCGCTGGCGGCCACACCGCCCATGATGCTCCACCAGGTGACCTGCGCCTCCCGCTGGAAGTACACGTCCTCAAGCCCGCGGTGGCTCCACAGGGGTTCGCCGGCCGCGTGCCGGTTCTGTGCTGGCGCAGGGGGCGTCGCTTCGACGTTGACGTTGGACTGCTCGCTATCGGTTCTGATCATGAACCCTCCGCCGGACTCTCAGCCTCCGAGCTGGTTCATAGCGCGGAACTCGTCGCCAAAGGTGTCGTTCTGGAAAGTGAACTCGACATGCAGCAGATCGGACCGGATGGAGACCGGCACCCCGCTCGCGGTGCACGTGGGCTTCATATAGCTTTCGACCTTCCTCCTGGACCAGCTCTCCAGCACGGCGTAGAGCTTACACGCCGCAAAGCCCAGCAGCAGGCCTGCCACCACGAACGCGGCAATGGCGAGGGCATTGTAGGCCAGACCTGCCAGGAACAGCAGGTAGCCCATTGCCGCCCAGAGCAGAAACGCCCCCACGAGCAACGCTGTGGTCGGGATACCCGCAGGCGCGACCTGGTGCTTGATGCAGGACCGGCAGCACGGGAGCCGCCAGGCCAGTGGATAGACGGGTATGCCGGTGGTTGTGACCTCCTGGAAGACATCGCCCGCGGAGGCATGTACATCGTGGCGCAGATCCAGAGTGCTGCCCTCGTTGGGAGCGCCGCAACAGGCGCAGCGAGCCGGCCAGCATAGTTGTTGCATGGCCAGCCGGGGCTTTTCGCCCGGGTTGCCGGTCACGATCGTCACCGGAAAGGAGACAGTGCGCATGCTGACTACCTCCTCCTGGCAGACTGAAGCGCGTGTAACACCTTATGATAACCCAGAAGCAGCGGAGGGGCAAATGGGGAAGGGGAGACGAGGTATTGGGGATCAGGCGGTGGGTCGCCCATGCCCCAGGGGAGCAGAAGAAGGCACATTGGCGCATTTGACTTTTTTTGACATCTGTGGTATAGTACTCGCTCGTAAGACGAAGTGTGTTCTGGCCGTAATAGATGAGACTGCCAGTTACTGCGGAGACTGGGCAGTCTTTTTTGTACCGCTCACACTGCTTCGCCTTCCAATAATACCAGTATGAAGGAGTGTTTCACGTGACCGAAAGGGTTACAGGAACCGTGAAGTGGTTCAACAATGGCAAGGGTTATGGCTTCATCTCTCGTGAAGGTGAGAAGGACGTGTTCGTTCATCACACCGCGATCGAGGGCGAGGGCTATCACACCCTGACCGAGGGGCAGCAGGTCGAGTTTGAGATCGAGGAAGGCCCCAAGGGTCTGCAGGCCGCCCACGTGCGGCCTGTGTAGTTGCCACAGGAGGATGAGGCAGTGACTAAGAGACTGTACGTCGGGAATCTCAGCTATCAGACCACCGATGTCAGACTGTCCGAGCTCTTTGGAGCGATCGGCACAGTCAACTCGGTGACTCTGATCACCGAGCCCGGTACCGGCCGCTCGAAGGGCTTTGCCTTTGTCGAGATGGCCGATGACGAGCAGGCTAACGCCGCCATCACCCAGCTCAATGAGCAAGAGGTCGATGGTCGCAA
>JAEAMG010002266.1_pt1 | contig 12345 bp, 11 predicted proteins | sample 8958741 | NCBI WGS metagenome assembly JAEAMG01 (sample SAMN16933256, study PRJNA681125) | bioreactor sludge metagenome | isolation source: anaerobic bioreactor treating anionic surfactant - SDBS | place: India: Bengaluru | collected 2019-02-28
CGCCGCCATCCGACGACCGTCAACCCGATAACCACGGCCAATACCGTTAATGTCGCAAAAAAACCAAGCGGCGAATGGCCGGCGTTGTTCCAGTTTTTGGCTTCCAAAATCACCAAATAAAGAACGTAAAAAATTGGACAAGCGGCGGGAAACAAGCTTTTCAAAGTCTGGAAGCGGTCGCTGCTGCGATTCAAAAGATGAAAATTGTAGCCATACAGCAGCGCTGTCAACCCGCCGACGCAAAGGCCGATGATACCCGATGTATTCAGCAGCACCTCGGCACACGAAAAATGCACCAGATGGGCAGCCACAATGCCCGCGGCCCAAGCTGTCCAAACACCTAAAAGCCACTTCACCACAATGGCGTTCCTTGCTGGCTGGAAAGAATGCTACACCAAGATCCAATGCTTAAAAGAGAGCTTCTTGGGGATAGATTCTTATACCCGAGCTCCCGACTCCCCATCCTTTATCGTAGCATCCGCCAGACGCTCCGCAAAGCGGGCCGGAACGACGTTCTTTTTTCGGGGGGAAGCGTCAAAAAAGATCGCCAAAAGGCAGGCCAGGGAGGCCCAAAGGCCGGGTAGGGCGAATATTACAAGACCGGCATGTAGCGCAATACTTCGACCTATCGACTCACCCCAATCCCGGCAGGGGACGAATCGGTCATGAAGTAAAAAGCCAATGTGGAGGGCTGTTGCCGTTATGCCTATAAAAGTGAGTGCCAACAGATATACTCTTGGCCGTCGCCGTAACAAACCGAAAATTGAAATTCCGAGAACCGCCAGAAGCTCTACTGCGGCTGCGATCAACCGAACCCTTGGAAATTCCTGATCGTGCCAATCACCCCAGGTGCTTACTAAAACCATCACAAACGGCACGATGTACAGATTGGGGCAGACTACCGGAAATAGACTCTTCACGAAAAAATAGTTTTCATTGCGAGTCAGGGCATGGTAATTGAATCCGTAGAGCACTAGCAGCAATCCGGCAATGGGAGCAAAGAGGAGTACTTCGGAAAACATGACCGCTCTGAATGTTTCTGGGGTAAACGCCCAACAAACATTGATGATAATGAATGCCAAAGCGCAAAGCATCCAAACCACCGATAGCCACTTGGCGGTGCGCATTTTTCGTCCTTTGCAACATGCCGCGATCAGGCTGGGCGATTCATACGCGACGGAAGGAACGCCCAGCGCGCGAATTTCATGATTTTGGCGAGCGTTCCGAGGCGAATACGGCGTTGGAAGACCGCTTCTGGCTGTTGTTTCATGCGTTCCAGCAGCGAATGATACGTGTCGGTCATCAGGCCGAAAATTCGCCGGCCGTCCGATTCTAATAAAGGGAACAATGCGTTTCCCTCGCAATAAAACTGCTCGGCTTGCTCGATCTCCATCTTCATCAGGCGAAAAAAAGATTCGTTTATCACGCCGCGTTGCAAATCCTCGACCGAATAGCCGCAGGCTCGCAAATCGTCCAAGGGCAGATAGACCCGCCCTTGCTCGGTGTCTTCTTTCAGATCGCGGAGGATATTGGTCAGTTGTAGTGCGACGCCCACCTGCCGGGCCGGCTCCAATGCCTCAGGCCCGTGAAATCCCCAAATGTGAATGCACGCCAGCCCGACGGCCGACGCCACATGCTCGCAATACGTCTCCAACGCTCTGAACGTCTCAAACGGCCGCGGCTCGAGATCCATCGCAACCCCCTCGATAACCGCCATAAGATATTTCTGCGGGATGCGGTATTTCTCAACCGTATCGGCCAGGGCTGGAAGGATGGAGAAGGGGAGAGAGGAGAGGGGAGAGGGGAGAGAGATTGGGGATTTTGGGATTTTGGGATTTTGGGATTTCACATTCGATTCACTGACCACTGGCCACTGACCACCGGCTGCTTCCCCTGACCTCTGATCCCTGACCCCTGACCCCTGTTTGCTAGCCCCTGCCCCCTGCCCCCTCAGAGCGCCCTCGACAGCCTCTTGCCATGCGGCAATCGCTTCGCGACGCACATCGGCCGGCGCAGGTTCGTCGGCCAAATCGTCGGTATGCCGCATGAAGGCGTAAAGAGCGTCCATCGCCCGGCGTTTTTCACGCGGTAATAATAAGAAACCGGCATAAAAGTTTGAACCCGCCCGGCGACTCATCTGCCGGCAGAATCCGTAACTCGCTTCGAGAGAGTTGGGGGAAGAGTGCATGGTTTACGTTTTCATCAATAGCCGGGAGCTAACAGCTCCCGGAGATGGATCTCGCAATTCTCGCACATTTCGGAAGTTGTTAGCTCCCGTCTATTTTGCGGTGTTGTGCAAGGTAATTCAATGCTTCCACCAGCATCGCACCAGGAGCCGGAGTTTATCGAACTTGGAAACGGTCGGCCGGCTGGTCCAAACATCGTAGTTCTGCCGACGAATAGCCTCTAGCGTAGCTAATCCCCCTTGGATAAACAACGCCACCGGCACTTGCAGCCCCCGCGACATCTGGCCCGGCAGCGACAGTCCCGCGCGAAGCCAACCTTCGGCCTGATCCACTTGAAAGGCGAGCAGACGGCGAAAGGCGTCGTTGCATTCGTGCCGCGCGAAGTCGGCCTCCTCGAAACCGAACCGGTGGCAAACGCTTTGCGGCAGATAGATGCGCCCTCGCTCCCAATCCCTGGCGACATCCTGGCAAAAATTCGCCAGTTGCAAGCCGGTGCAGATGGAATCGGACAATTTTGCCCGGTCCGGTGTAAAACATTCGCCAAGGTACAAAACCAGTTGCCCGACCGGATTGGCCGAATAGCGACAATAATCCAGCACCTGTTCGGCCGTTTCATAGCGCGTAACCCGCTGATCCTGTCGAAACGCCGTCAGCAGATCGATAAAGGGATCGATCGGAATATGAAAATGCGCGATCGTTTCGGCCAGTGCGACGAACACCGGATGGGTTGCCCGGCCTTCGTAACAGGCCCTGAGCTGACCTTCCCACCAGTCCAACAGCGACAAGCTCAACTTCGGATCACCGACCTCGTCGGCCAGATCGTCGGCCCAGCGGCAGTAGGCGTAGATATTCGCGATATGCTGCCGCAGCCGCAACGGCAACAACCAACTCATGACCGTGAAGTTTTCGTAGTGACTCGACGCCAACCGCCGACAATACCACCGACTCTCGTGAAGCGAGAGCGGCCCTGTCGTTTTGGCCTGCGGTCCGTAGCGTTCAAGATCGTCGGAAAACATGGGGCAGAAGTGGCTAGTGACTAGTGGTTAGTGGTTAGCAAACAGGGGTCAGAGGTCAGGGGTCGGAAAAAGTGGTCAGTGAATTGAATGCGAAATCCCCAACTCTCCAAATCCCGAAATCCCCAATTTCCAATTTCCAGCCCCTAGTCCCTAGCCCCTAGTCCCCAGTATGATACTTTTTACTTGGGGAGGGAACCATGCGCGTAATTTTGGCTGCGCCTCGCGGTTTTTGCGCGGGCGTAAACATGGCGATCGAAGCTTTGGATCGGGCCATAGAATTATTTGGCACGCCTCTGTACGTTTACCACGAAATCGTCCACAACAAATGGGTGGTCGATGGGTTCCAGCGGCGAGGGGTGGTGTTCGTCAGCAGTTTGGCCGAAGTGCCCTCGGGCGTAACTTTGCTTTACTCCGCCCACGGTGTCCCGCCGGAAATTCGCCGCGAGGCAGCCGAGCGGGGATTGCAAACCATCGACGCTACCTGCCCTCTGGTGACGAAAGTCCACAAGGAAGCGATCCGCTTCGCCGGCGAAGGTTACGCAGTTCTTCTCATCGGCCACGCCGGCCACGATGAAGTTGTCGGCACGATGGGCGAAGTGCCCGAGGCGATCCATCTCATCCAGACCGTCGAAGATGTAGACCTGGTTGACATACCCGACCCTGCCCGCGTAGTCTATCTCACGCAAACCACGTTGTCGGTCGATGATGCCGAGCGGATCATCGAGCGGATTCGGCGGCGTTTTCCGCAAGTGGCGGGTCCCTCGAGGGATGATATTTGCTACGCCACGCAAAATCGCCAAGAGGCGGTGCGGATCCTTGCCGCGGAGGCGGATATCGTTCTCGTCGTTGGCAGTCGGAACAGCTCGAACAGTCGCCGGTTGGCCGAATTGGCCGACTCGTGCGGCGTCGTGGCTCATCTGATCGACGGGGCGGCCGATATCCGCTTAGAGTGGTTCGTCGGCAACGAGACCGTCGTCATCACGGCGGGCGCCAGCGCGCCGGAAACGTTGGTGGAGGATTGCGTCGAGTTGCTTCAAAAACAGTTTCATGCTTCGGTCGAAACACGTGTGATCCGCGAGGAACAATTGCGATTTGTACTGCCCAAGCCCTTGCGATAGTAAATCGGAAACAACTATGAAAATCAACGACCTTGAGCTTTTTCTCGTGGACGTCGGACAGACGGATTTTCCTACGCCGATCCGCTCGTTGTTGGTTCGCATTACCACGACGCACGGCATCGAGGGCTGGGGCGAATCGGGGCTTGCCTGGCGAGTCGGCGAGCTTGCCGCTCGCCGCGAGGCCTTGCTGGCCGTCTTGGCCGGTCGAAGCGCCTACGACATCGAGGAGCTGCACTCGCTCGAAGCTCTCTCGTCGCCCCCGCTCCGCTCGGCCGTTGAAATGGCCTTTTGGGACATCATCGGCCGAGGGTTGCACCAACCGCTTTGCAATCTATTGGGCGGATATTATCGCCGGCGCGTGCCGGTTTCCGTGCGGATTTCAGGCCACAAGCCCGCCCAGGCCGCCGCTATCGCCCGCGAACTGGCCGAACAAGGGTTTCATACCCAAACGATTGCCTCCGCCGGTCGGCCCGAGGAAGATCTGAAGACCGTGGCCGCGATTCGCGAAATGGTCGGCGATCGGATTGAATTACGATTCGACGGCATGGCCAATTTCGACATGGAAACGGCCCGCGACCTTTCGACCGGCATGGAGCCCTACGGCTTGCAGTTCCTTCTCGACCCGTTGCGAGCGAAAGAACTGCATCCCTTGGCCTCATTGGGCCGCCAAACGAGCGTTCCTTTGGCCGCCTGGCGATCGCTTCACGGTCCAGCCGATGTGTTGGCGGCCGTGCGCTACAATGCGGCTCCGTTTCTCGTTGTCGATCTAGAGCAAGTCGGCGGCATTGTGCCTGCCCGCGTTTGTGCGGCCCTCGCCGCGGCGGCCGGTGTCGTTCCCGTGTTGGGCGGGCGGCCTTCCGTCGGAATTGCCGCTGCCGCCATGCTGCACGTGGCCGCTGCAACCGCGGCTTTCTCCACGATCAACGAAGTCGCGCCTCGACGGCTCCGCGATACGGTCCTGATCGACACGCTCCCGATCCACGACGGCATGATCCGCGTGCCGCAAGCAACCGGCCTGGGCGTTACCATCGATCGCGCCAAGATCGAACGCTATCAGGCGGCCTAGAAAAACTAGCGTAGCGTTTCATAAGTGATGTAATTTATGTACGAACGAGACTTCTGCCCCGGAGGGGCATTTGACAATAGCCCAGCAGTTCACTGCTGGGACCGAAGAATGTATTATCGGTCCATTACGTCCCGTAGGGACGATTGAAGGTGATGGGAAAGCCAGTCCCAGCGATGAATCGCTGGGCTATTTTCATGTGACCCTGCGGGTCGAAATCTTTGCTGACATTTTGATGAATCACAATCCATGTGAAACACTACACTAGCGCGCCGGCAATTCCGCAATCCGAAGGTTGCGGAACTTGAGATCGGTCGTGGGGTCATGGCCTTGCAATACAATCGTGCCGGCCTCGGTCCGAAGTCCCTTGCGCGGATTCTTGTCGGGCCGACGTGCATCGGTCCAGTCGCTCACCTGATAGCCATTGACCCAAACGGCCATGTGCGGTCCGTCGGCCAGAATCGTTTTCGTGAACCAAGTGAAATCGTCGGCCACTACCTTGCGGGCGTTTTGGCGGCGGAAGATGCCGCCCGTGCCGCAATCGGCCGGCTTGTTGCGGTCGCCGTCCTTGTAGCTGTTCTGAATCTGGCTTTCATAGCCGTTTTGGAATTCGCCGGGAATGCAGCGGAAAAAAACGCCCGAATTGAGTCCCTTGCCCGCCACGAACACATCCAGTTGCAAAATGAAATCGCCGTAACGGCCGGCCGTTTCAAGCTGCCCCTTGCCGTTTTGCAGACGAATCCAACCCTCCGGCGTGACGCTGAACACGCTCGCCATGCCGGGATAAGGCTTCCAGCCGGTCAGATCGCGTCCGTTGAAAATGCTTTTCGTGCCCAGCGGTCGCAGCTTGACGTTGCGAAACGTGATTTTACCTTTCCGAAATTGCAGTCCGATCGGTCCGCGCCCCAGCGGTGTGGGGTCCACATAGTCGGCCGTGGTCTTGTCGTCGAGTTTGACGAGAATGTGGCCGCTTTTCACCATGATATTCAACGTATGCCAACGCATCACGGGAGCATTCAACTTTGACGAATACTGTCCGTCCATGAAATCGATTCTTTTATTGATAACCTCGTCTTCGCTCGGCGTTTTGTTCAGTAGTTTCGCCGGTGGCTTTTGTCGCTGGACGATGCTGCCGGTGGGCCAATCGGTTTTGGTCTCGCTGGAGATGTTCACTTCGTAGCATTTGGTTTTCAGATCCGCGGGAGTGGGATTGGGGATCGTATGCAAAAAGACCCCGGAGTTTACGCCCTCGTTCACTCGGAAATCGACGTTCAATTCGTAGTCGCCGAACGAACTGGTCGTGGTAAGCAAACCGGCCTCGCCTTCTGAAGCGGTCAGCGTGCCATCGACTGCCTGCCAATTGGCGTTGCTCGAAGATTTCCAACCGAAAAGCGTTTGGCCGTCGAACAACAACAGCCAACCCTCCGCCTGTTCCGCGTCGGAAAGCGTATTGGGCTTTGCCGCGGCGGCCGAATCCGGCGTTTCCGCGCCCGGCAGTTCGGTTTGCGCTCCGAAAAACGTGACAATTCCCACGAGGAGCAGATATGCTGAAAAAATTAATCGTTGCATAATGGTGTTTTCTTCCAAGGGTTGTTGCATACGGTTGAACAACGCATTTCAACATGGAGACCTACGCATCACCGTTTGTCGTGTTTTTCCTCGGCAGCGCTACGCCGCGAATAAATCGGAGCAAGCTTCCAAAGATCGTCGCGACGGCCGATCGCATAATCGCGAGCGGCAATTCGTGCAACGACCGCCGCGCGGGGAGTCCAATATTTTGGATCCAACACGCAAACGTGCGATGGCAGCCGATGAGCCAATCGGGCAAGCACCGGCCCCGAGACGGCAATGCCGTTCGGCAAGTCGCGAATCCAAACGTCGGCGTCGATCAAGTGGCGCGGGCCGTCGGCCGCCCATTCTCCATCCGGCCGACGATCAAAACGCTGGGCAACCACTTCGCCGCGCTGGGCATCCATCACGACCGAGACGCTTGCAACATCCTCGGGCGATCCCGCGGCGATCACTTCAAGCGTGTCGATGCCCAGCACTTCTGCTCCCACGGCGTAAGCAAAAATCTTCGCCGCCGTCACTCCGACGCGCAGGCCGGTGAACGAGCCCGGCCCGTGGGAAACAGCCACCAACTGAACGTCGGCCGGCTGCCAGCCCACCTGCTTGAGCAAGGCCATCATCGCAGGCGACAACGACTGCGCGCTCCGTTGCGTCGACTCCAAATCAGCTTCGGCCAGCAGGCGGCCGTCCTGCATGGCAGCCACGCTGCCAATTTTCTCCGTGGTTTCAAGAGCAAGAATTTTCATTTCTCTGTTTTCCGCGTGGGGCGGCAATGGGGGGAACCTGGAGTTTACCTCCCCCCCGCGATTCTTGCAAACCTCTCCGAGGCCGGATCGGTCTCTCGGCATTCAGTTTTCTCGTTGAAATACCAATTTACCCTTGACATACCAAAGTGGGGTGTTATGCTAGTTACTGTGAAGTGCGAGCGTATCGCGGGTTATAAACTGCGTCGCTGATCGCTAAAACAAGCCGAAATTATCGCAAAGTGCGGTTTTCTGCGGATCTTAGCCCTCTCGACTGCAAAAAGCTCGCAACGAGTTCATTTGCTTCTTTGTAGCGGCCATCTTGCCCGGCAAAAAAACAGCCAGGCGAGGTTTCTTGCCTACCCGGTGCTTATTGATCTCCCTTGCACCCCGGCTCCAGGCCGATGCCTCGATGCCGAAATCCCGTTTTTGAATCTCGCTATGTGCGGGATTGGGCTCTTTTACGATGACGGTGTCGCATAACCCCGTGTATGCGGTAGGCTGCCGCGATTCATGCTTGTTGTAGAAAGCCGTTCAAGGAATTGTTGTTGATGAAGTTTGAAGATCTCGGCCTAGCCGAACCCTTGCTCCGCGCCGTCCGCGCCCAGGGCTATGTTGCCACTACGAAAATCCAAGCCGAGGCCATTCCGCCGGTCCTCGAAGGCCGCGACGTGCTCGGCTGCGCCCAGACGGGAACCGGCAAGACCGCCGCATTTGCTTTGCCTACCTTGCAGCGACTCGGCCGCGTGGAATGTCGCGTGAACGGCCGAGGGCGAAAAATCCGCGCTCTTGTGCTTTCGCCTACACGCGAGCTAGCCTCGCAAATCGCGGAGAGTTTTGCAGTGTATGGCCGCCATACGTCGATCCGGCACACCGTCATTTTCGGCGGCGTCGGCCAAGGAACGCAGGTTCGCGCTCTGAACAACGGAGTCGATATCTTGGTTGCTACGCCCGGCCGCTTGCTCGATCTCATGCAGCAAGGCTATATCGATTTAACCCATGTCGAAGTTTTGATTCTCGACGAGGCCGACCGGATGCTCGATATGGGTTTCATCCAAGACCTCCGCCGTATCGTCCAGAAAGTGCCGGAAAAGCGGCAAACTCTCTTGTTTTCGGCCACCATGCCCTCGGCCATTCGCGAATTGGCCGACGAGTGGCTCTCCGATCCCATTGACGTCCGCGTTGCGCCGCCGTCCTCCACCGCCGAAAAAATCCAGCAGTCGGTCTTTTTCGTTGATCAAAACCAGAAAATCAAATTGCTTACCCATTGGTTGCAAGAAACCCCTTGGACGCGAACGCTGGTCTTTACACGCACCAAACATGGGGCCGACAAAGTAGCCAAATGGCTCGTCAAGGCAGGCATCGAGGCCGACGCCTTTCATAGCAATAAGAGCCAATCCGCGCGACAGCGCGTTCTGTCGCGATTTAAAGCGCCGAGGCCCTTGGTGTTGGTCGCCACCGACATCGCTGCGCGTGGTCTCGACATCGATCATGTTTCCCATGTGATCAATTTCGATCTGCCGGTCGATGCCGATAGCTATGTCCATCGCATCGGGCGCACCGGCCGAGCCGGAGCGGAAGGCGTGGCTGTTTCTTTTTGCGATCGTGAAGAACGATCCAAGCTTCACGCGATCCAACGCGCCACGCGCCAGATCCTCGCGGTCGAGGATCCGCCGGCGGCCTTGCCTTGCTTGTTGGCCGAACCGATGGACGCATCTCCCGACTCCTCGCGAGGATGCAAAGCCGGCAGATCCGCCGGCGCGGCATCTCGCGGGTATCGCGGCGGCAAACGATTCTCGGGCCGCCATTCGAGCCTGCCTAAGCAGAATAAGCGGCACAGGCGGTTTGTTTAGAAAACGGCCGGATGCCCCTGCAAAATGTTGTGCCTTGACCTCCGGCGCAACCATGAAAGGGCGATTTCCCTAAGACACGGCTAGCACGGATCGGCACGGATGATGAGAAATGACGCGGATATTCGCGTTATTTACTCACGGAATCCATGTAGATCTGCGCTGGCCGTGTTTTTTAGGATGCGCCACCAATGGCATTATAGAATAACTCCAAAGTAGTAGCATGTAAAGGTTGTGTAATTTCGGGGGGTGTGGCCGTTGCGTCATCCGTGTGTCAGGATTAAGATAGGAGTGTTGGAAAATCACCTGGAGGACACGATGCGAATTGCGGTCGGCAGCGATCACCGCGGTGTGGAGTTAAGGGCCAAGTTGAAGAATTTCTTGCAAGGCCTAGGGCAGGAAGTCGTCGATGTGGGAACCTTCGGCGCCGAGGAAGTCGATTATCCCGACATCGCCGTCGAGGTGGCCCGAAAGGTGTCGAACAAAGAGGTCGAGCGCGGCATTCTGGTTTGCGGCACCGGTGTCGGCATGTGCATTGCCGCCAACAAGGTGCCCGGCGTCCGTGCGGCTCCTTGTTATGACGACATCACCGCCGAAATTAGCCGGCGTCACAACGATCTGAACGTGCTGTGCCTTTCCAGCGATCTCTTGGGCGAAAAGCTTGCCGATCGTCTCGTCGAGATTTGGCTCAACACGCCCTTCGAGGGCGGTCGCCATGCTCGGCGCAATCAAAAGATTACTGCCCTCGAATCTCCCAACGGCCAGTCGTAACGGCAGCCGTTCTTCGTGTCTCGTTGTTTCTTCCTCGAAGGTGTTGCCGTGCTTTTTACTGAAATCGTCGCCCAGACGGTCGACCACGTACGTTCCGCCTTGGCCAACGAGGGCACCGGCCATGACTGGTGGCATATCCATCGCGTCTGGCAGACCGCCAAACGCATCGGACATGCCGAGAATGCCGACTTATGCGTGGTGGAACTCGCCGCCCTGTTGCACGACATTGCCGATTGGAAAGCCCATGACGGCGATTCCACCGTCGGACCAAAAAAGGCCGGCGATTGGCTCCGTTCGCTCCAGGTCGATCCTGATGTGATTGAACATGTGTGCCGCATCATTGCCGACATTTCCTTCAAAGGCGCTAAGGTCGAACAGCCGAAACTGTCGCTCGAAGGACGAGTCGTTCAGGATGCCGACCGGCTCGATGCAATCGGAGCTATAGGCATCGCCCGTGCTTTTGCCTATGGCGGCGGCCGTGGGCGGTTGATCTACGATCCTGCCTGCAAACCCATCGAACACGACAGCGCGGCGTCCTATCTGAAGGCCGAAGGCACAACCGTCAACCACTTCCACGAAAAGCTGCTCTTGCTCAAGGATCGCATGAACACGGCCGCCGGCCGAGCGTTGGCCGCCGGACGGCATCAGTTCATGGTCGATTTTTTAGGGCAATTCCATGCCGAATGGGAAGGCCGTTTGTAATTCCGGGGAACGAATCCATTCTTGATTCCAGCCAGATCCTTGGCGTATCGCTCGCCGCAATCGCTTCGCGGCCCGAAAACTCGGTAGATTTTACGACCTGCTCCGTCCCACGGTGGAAAATTCCGCCGAAATAAAATCATTTTTGCATCTTCGACGAACGCTATTCCGGGCCGTGATTCCTGAAAGCCCGTGGTTCGCAAGTTCGGCGTCTGTTAAGCGGCGGAACCTGTGGCGATCTGAAGGACGCTGGACGCGCGCTCGCGTGTTGTTTTTCACCACGATGCACAAGCACGACAAGATCTATCGGTCGAAAAGAGAATGCCCGCCGATGCGACAACTCTAAGTACGAAAAGCCTAGCGACCGCGGCGCCGATTGTTCTTAACCGGTGATTGCGTGGAGTGGGATCCATAATTGAACAAACCAGAAAGCGAGGTGAATCCGAGGCAAAGAATAAGATGAAGGGAACCACTTTTATCATGGCGTGCATCGCGGCGGGAGTGTGGCCGTCGCCGCTTTGCGCCTATCGCGTTCGTTCTCCAGGGCCGGAAGCCGGCCATTCGCTCGAAGATTGGTTCATCTATTTGTTGAGCAATTCCGAATGCTACCGCGCATTGCGTTTGTCGCTCGTCGCATGCGCCTTTTTCGGTTTGATCGTCGGAATTGCTATGAAGCAGCATTTTGAGATCGCGGCCCCCAAAAAAGAGTTTGGGCGAACCTTCCTGCGAACGCCGACCGTGGCCATGGTGCTGACGCCCGTCGGCATCGCAACCCTATTGCTTGCGTATTACAATCACACGCCCAAATTATTCGCGGGCATCGAGTGGTGCCCTAGTTTCTACTTCGATCACTGGATTATCTTCAGCATCATTGCCGCGGCAGTCGGCGCCATCTTGGTTGCGATGTTCAACGTTCTGGAGCTGACCTTCGAAAAAGCTGAATTTCGCCTCCGCCTCAAGATCATGTGCTGTTGGCCGATTGCCATAAGCCTCGGCCTGATTATCATCATGGGCGTCCTCGGCATCGGCCTATTCGCCGGCGCTGCCATCGGGCGAAACTACGGATATCCCATCATCGGTGCTTGGTCGGGCGTATGCGCCGCCGCGGTTGCCCTGGCATTGATGGACGACATCTTCTGGTTCGCTTATTTCCCCATGGCAAGAATTCGCAGCGATAAATAGCTTTATGGAGTCTCAGATAAGCAATGGCGGGAGGCCCGGGCACCGACTGAAGGTTGGTCGGCGGGAAGCTCGGTAAACAGGAGTTCTCGGCCTCTATTCGTCGAACTCGGAAAGCTTTGCCCCGAGCAATCCGACTTTATGCCCATTC
>JAEAMG010002282.1_pt1 | contig 12270 bp, 13 predicted proteins | sample 8958741 | NCBI WGS metagenome assembly JAEAMG01 (sample SAMN16933256, study PRJNA681125) | bioreactor sludge metagenome | isolation source: anaerobic bioreactor treating anionic surfactant - SDBS | place: India: Bengaluru | collected 2019-02-28
CCGCTGGCTTGATTATTTGGATCGACACGGGACAACTGTGGGAGGGGGCAAGCCCTAATGCTAGAACGGGCAAACAGTAACCTGTGGCGAGCGGGCTTGCCCCGCGTTGGGCTGCGAAGCAGCCCCAAAACACAGCCCCGGACCTGCCTGGCACACTGCAGCGCTCTTATTGGGGCTGCTGCGCAGCCCAACGCGGGGCAAGCCCGCTCGCCACAGTTACAGTGTTCCTCCTTAACTGACTGGCATTAGGGCAAGCCCCCTCCCACATTGGTTTTATGTGAGCCTGATAGATCACGGTAGCCGGCGCCTGGGTGGTTCGAGCCCAACCTTGCACCGTCGCCAAACAACTTCTCGCGCAACGTGCCCTGGGCGTATTCGGTCTTGTACACGCCGCGCTTCTGCAACTCCGGCACCAGCCACTCGACGGCGTCGACAAAGGTTTCGTGAGTCAGCGCATAGGCGAGGTTGAAGCCGTCGACGTCGGTCTCTTCGACCCACTCCTGCAACAGGTCGGCGACGGTCTGCGGGCCGCCGACGAACAGCGGGCCAAAGCCGCCGATACCGACCCAATCGGCCAGTTCGCTGGGGGTCCAGACCTTGTTCGGATCCGCCGTGGAGAAAGCTTCCACCGCCGATTGAATCGCATTGGTGTGCACGTGCTTGAGCGGTTCATCCGGCTTGAACTGGCTGAAATCGATCCCGGTCCAGCCGGAGATCAGCGCCATCGCACCTTCATAGCTGACGTAGGATTTGTACTCGTCAAACTTGGCCTTGGCCTTGGCATCGGTCTCGTCGACGATCACCGTCTGCAAGTTGAAGATCAGGATTTTCTTCGGGTCGCGCCCGGCTTCGGCCGCACGGCGGCGGATGTCGGCGACGGTCTTTTTCAGCAACACCTTGGACGGCGCGGCAACGAACACGCATTCGGCCTGCTCGGCGGCGAACTGTTTGCCACGGCTGGAGGCACCGGCCTGGTACAGCACCGGCGTGCGCTGCGGCGACGGTTCGCACAGGTGGATGCCGGGCACCTGGAAGTGTTTGCCGACGTGGCGGATCTCGTGGATTTTGCTTGGATCGCTGAAAATCCGCCGTTCACGGTCACGCAGTACCGCGCCCTCTTCCCAACTGCCTTCCCAGAGTTTGTAGCAGACCTCCAGGTATTCCTCGGCGTAGTCGTAGCGCGCGTCGTGTTCGGTCTGGGCTTTCTGGCCAAGGTTCTTGGCGCCGCTTTCCAGGTAGGACGTGACGATGTTCCAGCCGATGCGGCCCTTGGTCAGGTGGTCGAGGGTCGAGAGCCTGCGCGCAAACGGATACGGATGTTCGAACGACAGCGACGCGGTCAGGCCAAAACCCAAGTGCTCGGTGACCAGCGCCATCGGTGCGATCAGCGACAACGGGTCGTTGACCGGCACCTGGGTCGCCTGGCGAATCGCCGCGTCGCCATTGCCGTTGTACACGTCGTAGATGCCCAGTACGTCGGCGATAAACAGGCCGTCGAACTTGCCGCGCTCGAGGATCTTCGCCAAGTCGGTCCAGTACTCAAGATCCTTGTACTGCCACGAGCGGTCACGCGGATGTGCCCACAGGCCCGGCGATTGGTGGCCGACGCAGTTCATGTCGAAGGCGTTCAAGCGGATTTCACGGGACATCACAGCACTCCGTTGAGGTGGTAGTTGCCGACGACCTGGTACTTCCAGCGCAACGGATCATCCAGGGTCGGTGGCAGCGCGGTGCGTTGGCCGGTCAGTTCGAACTCAGCGTTGCTGGCCGCGATAAGGGCCTCGGCGGCAGCGATCTGCGCTTCGGTGGCGGCCACCGGGCTGGGATGGGTGTCGGCGCGTTCAAGCAAGGCAGCGGCCACGTCGACGCGGATCTGCAAATCGCCGAAGCGGCTGATCACGTAGGGGTCATCGCTTTTTTCGACGTGGCGACGGGTGCTGTCCAGCAGTTGGCGTGCGAGCGTCAATGCGGTCATGGGTCAGGTCCTCAGTTCCAGGCGTGGCGCGCAGGTTTCACGCCGTTGAGCACGAAGTTGCCGATCAGGTGGTATTTCCAGCGGGCCGGGTCGTGCAGGGTGTGGGTGCGCGCGTTGCGCCAGAAGCGGTCGAGGTTGTGCTTGGCGGTGACCGAGCGGGTCCCGGCCAGTTCGAAGAGTTTGCTGCTGGCGAGCAACGCGGTTTCGGCCGACAGGACCTTAGCCTGGGCGACCACCAGCGAGGCTTGGGCAACCGTGTCTTCATTCGGTTCGGCGAGGGCCCGGTCGACAGCCAGGCCGGCCTTGGCGAGGATGGCTTCGGTGCCGTGCACACGCCATTCCAGATCACCGATGGCGGCGATGGTGAATGGATCCTGCCAGCCGTGATCCTGCTGGCTGTCGATCCACGGGCGGGCCTGGCGCGCGAAGATTTTTGCCTGTTCAAGGGCGCCGAGGGCAATGCCGGTGTCAACGGCGGCCTGGATGATTTGCGAAATCGGCCCATCGGCCGTGGGTTGGTCAAACGCCAGGTGGGCGGGAATCACCGCGCTCAAGGGCACGGTCACGCCGTCGAGGGTCACACCACCGCTGGCGGTGGTGCGCTGGCCGAAGCCGTCCCAGTTGTCGATGACGGTAAGGCCTGGCGCATCGCGCTCGACGAGGCCGATGAACGCCTGACCCTTTTCGTTATTACCCACGGTGGGCACGATATGCGCGAACAACGCGCCGGTGCAGTAGAACTTCTCGCCGTTGATTTGCGCGGTGTCGCCGTGAAAGCGGATCTGGGTATCGAAGGTACCGGCGTTTTTGCTCTTGGCCTCGGAGAAGGCGTTACCGAAGCGATAACCCGCCAGGACTTTTCCGAAGTAGTGGAGCTTTTGTTCCTCGGTGGCGGTTTGCACGAGGATGTCCACTACGCCCAGATGGTTCTGCGGAATTTGTCCCAAAGACGGGTCGGCGGCGGAGATCAACTTGATCACCTCGGCCACCGTCACATAGGACACCTCGGCGCCGCCATAGGCCTTGGGAACGGTGATGCCCCACAGGCCGCTGGCGGAAAATTCGTCAAGCTCGGCGACAGGCAGGCGACGCTCACGGTCACGCTCGCTGGCGTCGACGGCAAAGCGTTCGGCCAGGCGCTTGGCGACCTCGATGGCCTCCGCGTCCGAGCGGATGATATGGGCAGGTTGTTGAGGGTGGGCAGACATGGGCCGACTCCAGGCTCCGATGGGATACTGGAGTGATTGCAGGAGTCGTGCCTGAATTTAATCGTCAGTAAAATCAGGCGGTTGCTGCGTAAACAGACGTACAACCGCGGTTTCAAACCAGCAAAGTGTCCATCCACTGTTGGCTGGTAAACAGTTAGATCACCCCGTTGCGCACGAAGCGCACGGCGACGTGGCCGTCATTGCGATAGGCATGGGGTCGGTGGCTGGCGAACAACCCCGCGCGGCGGGAACAGCTCGCTGATCGGCACCGGCTGCTCGGCCGACTCCAGCCAACGGTCGGCGGCGATGCAATCGGTAAGCCATTGGGTGAGGTCGTCGGCGTTGTCCGGGTCTACGCTCATGCGCGCGGCGTTGCCGTTGAGGGATGGCATATCGGAGTTATAGCGGGACTTTCAATAAAACCAGATAGTCGAAAGAAATGCGGGACTATTCGGCCAAGCCGAGAAACAATTACCCCAACAGTGTGGTGCCGTAAACAGTTGGACCTTTCGAAGACTACGACCTTGCGATTCATTCGACACCCAACTTAAATACTCAGGGCGATGGCCCTGAGTATTGGAACCACCAGCATATAGCAATCCAGGATCATCTCAACACGATATATGGACTCTCATGAGAGTAACCCAGTACTTCATCATCGAGCATAACAAAATAACTGGCAAAGACGGACTCCGAATCGAATACGATAGCAAACTTTAAAACAGCCTCATAAGAGGGTTCCAACTTCTCAACGGTGATCACGGAAAATTCAGTACCGTTCCCTTTCACACTCCAGTAAATCTTATGCCCTATCGATATCCCTGGATACTGCGGAATAACAATCCGGCCTTTGCCACCGATCACCTCAATGTACTTCACAGTATTGCCATGAGAGGGTCTAATTTCTGGAGCGGGTAACAGCTGTTCCCTGGATAGGTGTTTTGCTTTCATCAGTATTTCCTCCATGAGATTATAAAAACCACTCAACATTCACTGGTTTGGCACGAATCAACTTATTGAATGGCAATACCGACTCTAATCCCCCTATCCAAAGAAAATAAGCTGTGAAACCTGACAGTTGACAGGCATAAATAACAGTGATCGTCAGATCACTATATTTCTCACGAACCGCACTACCACACCCTCTGGGTTGCGATAAGAATGAGGCTGGTGGCTGGAAAACATGAAGAATTCGCCGGCATTGATGGCGTTTTCCTGCTCGCCCACCACCAACGTCAAGCTGCCTTCGAACACGAACACCTGCACGCTCCAGCCTTCCGGGTCTGGCTCAGGGCTGTAGCGGTCCCCCGGCTCCAGGCGCATTTCCCACAACTCGACTTCGCGCCGCGCGGTGGCCTTGGCCAGCAACACCGCCTTGCTGCCGGCAATTTCACCGGCCCAGGCCAGTTCGTTGATGCGGCTGTGGTCGGGTGCATCCGGCGCCTGGATCAGGTCGCTGAACGCCACATCCAACGCTTCGGCCACGCGGTCGAGGGTGGACAGGCTGACGTTCTTCTCCCCGGCCTCGATGGCCACCAGCATACGCCGGCTGACCCCGGACTTTTCCGAGAGCGCGGTCTGGCTCAGGTCGGCGGCGTGGCGCAAGCGACGAACGTTCTGGCTGACGTGCTGCAGGACCGAGGCCCGTTGTGGATTTTCTTTGTGCACTATATTGCTCAATGGGTGGGTGTGCGCAGTATACTGCCCAGCGTGCGGCGCATTGTGCGGTCCGTGCCTTTCCCTTGCAAGACCGAGCCGCCATGACTACCCCGAACTCCCCGTCGCGTTTCAACCGCTTCAGCAAAGCCGAATGCATCCTGGTGTTTATCACCATGATTTGGGGCGGCACGTTTTTGCTGGTGCAGCATGCCATGACCGTCAGCGGGCCGATGTTTTTCGTGGGCCTGCGCTTTGCGGCGGCGGCGATTGTGGTGGGGTTCTTTTCCTTGCGTACCTTGCGCGACCTGACGTTGTTCGAACTGAAGGCCGGCGTGTTCATCGGCGTGGCAATCATGTTCGGCTACGGCTTGCAGACCATTGGCCTGCAGACGATCTTGAGCAGCCAGTCGGCGTTCATCACCGCGCTCTATGTCCCGTTCGTACCTTTATTACAGTGGCTGGTGCTGGGCCGTCGTCCGGGGTTGATGCCGAGCATCGGCATCATGCTGGCGTTTGCCGGGTTGATGTTGTTGACCGGTCCTGCCGGTGCCTCGTTGAATTTCAGCCCCGGTGAAATCGCCACATTGATCGGCGCGATAGCGATTGCGGCCGAGATCATTTTGATCAGTGCGTTTGCCGGGCAGGTGGACGTACGCCGGGTGACGGTGGTGCAACTGGCTACCGCGTCGCTGCTGTCGTTCCTGATGGTGGTGCCCATGGGTGAGGCGCTGCCAGGGTTTTCGTGGCTGCTGCTGTTCAGCGCGGTGGGCCTGGGCCTGACCAGTGCGGTGATCCAGGTCGCGATGAACTGGGCGCAGCAGAGCGTTTCGCCGACACGGGCCACGTTGATCTATGCCGGTGAGCCGGTGTGGGCAGGGGTAGTCGGGCGGATCGCCGGCGAGCGGTTCCCGCCGATTGCGATGCTGGGTGCGGCGTTGATTGTGGTGGCGGTGATTGTGAGTGAGATGAAGAGGAGCAGCTCGAAAGTTGTCGATGCCGAGGCCGAAGTTGAACCGGAGAGTCGCAGGTGATGCTTTAAGCTGCAAGCTGCAAGCTGCAAGCTGCAAGCTGCAAGAAATACGCGGTCGGCTATTATCTTGCAGCTTGCCGCTTGTAGCCGCCTTCCACTGCCTCTGTAGGATCCTGCCACATCTTGCCGTTTGGTGATCGTGAAAGCGGCACGTATGATGCATCCCAAACTCCCGCAGATTAGAAGCCTATGTCCCTGATAGTTCTACTGCTTCTGCCGTTCATTGGCAGCTGTCTGGCGGCCTTGCTGCCGCATAATGCACGTAACACCGAATCCCTGCTGGCTGGCCTCGTGGCCCTGGTCGGAACCGTTCAAGTCGCCCTGCTCTACCCCCTGATCGCCCACGGTGGCGTGATCCGCGAAGAATTCATGTGGTTGCCCAGCCTCGGCCTGAATTTCGTCTTGCGCATGGATGGGTTCGCCTGGTTGTTCTCGATGCTGGTGCTCGGCATCGGCACGCTGGTGTCGCTGTATGCGCGTTACTACATGTCGCCGGACGATCCGGTGCCGCGTTTCTTCGCGTTTTTCCTGGCCTTCATGGGTGCCATGCTCGGGCTGGTGATTTCCGGCAACCTGATCCAGATCGTGTTCTTCTGGGAACTGACCAGCCTGTTCTCGTTCCTGTTGATCGGCTACTGGCACCACCGCGCCGATGCGCGACGCGGTGCCTATATGGCGCTGATGGTCACCGGCGCGGGCGGCCTGTGCCTGCTGGCCGGGGTGATGCTGCTGGGGCATATCGTCGGCAGCTATGACCTGGACCTGGTGCTGGCTGCCGGCGACCAGATTCGCGCACATTCGCTGTACCCGGTGATGCTCGCGCTGGTGCTGATCGGCGCCCTGAGCAAAAGCGCGCAGTTCCCGTTCCACTTCTGGCTGCCCCACGCGATGGCGGCCCCCACGCCGGTGTCGGCGTATCTGCATTCGGCAACGATGGTGAAGGCCGGCGTGTTCCTGCTGGCCCGCCTGTGGCCGTCGCTGTCCGGCAGCGAAGAATGGTTCTGGATCGTCGGCGGTGCCGGCGCCCTCACCCTCCTCCTCGGCGCTTACTGCGCCATGTTCCAGAATGATCTCAAGGGCCTTTTAGCCTATTCCACCATCAGCCACCTCGGGCTGATCACCCTGCTGCTGGGCCTCAACAGTCCCCTGGCCGCCGTCGCAGCCGTGTTCCATATCCTCAACCACGCCACCTTCAAGGCCTCGCTGTTCATGGCGGCGGGCATCATCGACCACGAAAGCGGCACGCGGGACATCCGCAAACTCAGTGGCCTGGTGCGCTTGATCCCGTTTACCGCGACCCTGGCCATGGTTGCCAGTGCCTCCATGGCCGGCGTGCCGTTGCTCAATGGTTTCCTGTCCAAAGAGATGTTCTTCGCCGAAACGGTGTTTATCTCGGCGACCCAATGGGTGGAAATCGCCCTGCCGGTGATCGCCACCATCGCGGGTACGTTCAGCGTGGCCTACGCCCTGCGGTTTACGGTCGATGTGTTCTTCGGCCCGCCCGCCACCGACCTGCCCCATACGCCCCACGAGCCGCCGCGCTGGATGCGCGCGCCGGTTGAGCTGTTGGTGTTTACCTGCCTGCTGGTGGGCATCTTCCCGGCCCAGGTGGTCGGTTCGATCCTCGCCGCCGCCGCGCTGCCGGTGGTCGGTGGCGTGCTGCCGGAGTACAGCCTGGCGATCTGGCACGGCTGGAATGCGCCGATGATCATGAGCCTGGTGGCCATGTCCGGTGGCGTGGTGCTTTATCTGCTGCTGCGCAAGCAACTCAAGCGTGGCCGCTTCAAGTACCCACCGATCATCAGCTACTTCAACGGCAAGCGCGGCTTCGAGCGCAGCCTGGTGGTGATGATGCGCGGGGTGCGCAAGATCGAGAAACGCATCAGCACCAAGCGCCTGCAAACCCAATTGTTCCTGCTGGTGATCGTCGCAGTGATCGGCGCCATGATCCCGATGCTCAACAGCGGCCTTACCTGGGGCGACCGGCCGAAGATCCCGGGTTCCATCGTGTTCGTCACCCTGTGGTTGCTGGCGATTGCCTGTGCCCTGGGCGCCGCCTGGCAAGCCAAGTACCACCGGCTCGCGGCCCTGACCATGGTCAGCGTGTGCGGCCTGATGACCTGCGTCACCTTCGTGTGGTTCTCGGCACCCGACCTGGCGCTGACCCAATTGGTGGTGGAAGTCGTCACCACGGTACTGATCCTGCTCGGCCTGCGCTGGTTGCCACGACGGATCGAAGAGGTGTGGCCACTGCCCAATACCTTGCGCAAGGCGCGGATTCGCCGGGTGCGCGACTTCCTGCTCTCCACCGTGGTGGGCGGCGGCATGGCGCTGCTGTCCTACGCGATGCTGACGCGCCAGACGCCTAACGATATTTCCTCGTTCTACTTGAGCCGCGCCCTGCCCGAGGGCGGTGGCAGCAATGTGGTGAACGTGATGCTGGTGGACTTTCGTGGCTTCGATACCTTGGGCGAAATCACCGTGCTCGGCGCCGTGGCGCTGACCGTGTACGCCCTGCTGCGGCGCTTCCGCCCGTCCAAGGAAAGCATGCAACTGCCCGCGCAACAGCGCCAACTGGCACCGGACGTGGCCACCGACCTGGTCAACCCGCGCCAGGCCAGCGACACCGCCCTGGGTTTCATGATGGTGCCGGCGGTGCTGGTGCGCCTGCTGCTGCCGATTGCAGTGGTGGTGTCGTTCTACCTGTTCATGCGCGGCCACAACCAACCGGGCGGCGGGTTTGTCGCGGGCCTGGTGATGTCGGTGGCGTTTATCCTGCAATACATGGTCGCCGGTACCCAGTGGGTCGAGGCGCAGATGAGCCTGCGGCCGATGCGCTGGATGGGCTTCGGCCTGTTCTCGGCGACGCTGACCGGGATCGGCGCGTTGTTTGTCGGCTACCCGTTCCTCACCACCCATACCTGGCACTTCAGCCTGCCGCTGCTGGGCGATATTCATATCGCCAGCGCCTTGTTCTTCGACGTCGGCGTGTACGCCATGGTCGTCGGCTCGACGCTGCTGATGCTCACCGCCCTCGGGCACCAGTCGGTGCGCGCGCATAAACCGAGCAACCAGGCCAAAGTAGTCGCCGCCACCGAAGGAGCCGCCTGATGGAAGAAGTCATCGCAATTGCCATTGGGGTCCTGGCGGCCTCCGGCGTCTGGTTGATCCTGCGGCCGCGGACGTTCCAGGTGGTGATGGGCCTGTGCCTGTTGTCCTACGGGGTCAACCTGTTCATTTTCAGCATGGGCAGCCTGTTTATCGGCAAGGAGCCGATCATCAAGGACGGCGTGCCGCAAGACCTGCTCAACTACACCGACCCCCTGCCCCAGGCCCTGGTGCTCACGGCGATCGTGATCAGCTTCGCCATGACTGCGCTGTTCCTGGTGGTGCTGCTGGCGTCACGGGGACTGACCGGCACTGACCATGTGGACGGCCGGGAGCCCAAGGAATGAATTGGGTCAACCAACTGATCGTCGCCCCCATCCTGCTGCCGTTGCTCACCGCCGCCCTGATGCTGATGCTCGGCGAAAAACGCCGCCCGCTGAAGGCCAAGATCAATCTGTTCTCCAGCGTCATCGGCCTGGGCATCGCGATCCTGCTGTTGTACTGGACGCAAAAAGGCGGTCCCGGCTCGATTGGCGTATACCTTCCGGGCAACTGGCAGGTGCCGTTCGGGATTGTGCTGGTGGTCGACCAACTCTCTGCACTGATGCTGGTGCTCACCGGGATCATCGGCGTGAGCGCGCTGCTGTTCGCCATGGCCCGTTGGGACCGTGCCGGCACCAGCTTCCATGCGCTGTTCCAGATCCAGATGATGGGCCTCTACGGCGCGTTCCTTACGGCGGACCTGTTCAACCTGTTCGTATTCTTCGAGGTGCTGCTGGCGGCGTCCTACGGCTTGATGCTGCACGGCTCGGGCCGGGCGCGGGTGTCGTCGGGCCTGCATTACATCGCGATCAACCTGCTGGCGTCGTCGCTGTTCCTGATTGGCGCGGCGATGATCTACGGCGTTACCGGCACGCTGAACTTCGCCGACCTGGCACTGAAAATCCCACTGGTGCCCGAGGCGGATCGTGGCCTGTTGCATGCGGGTGCGGCGATCCTCGCCACCGCGTTCCTGGCCAAGGCCGGCATGTGGCCGCTGAACTTCTGGCTGGCCCCCGCCTACTCCTCGGCCAGTGCGCCGGTGGCGGCGATGTTTGCGATCATGACCAAGGTCGGCGTGTACACCGTGCTGCGCTTGTGGACCCTGCTGTTCTCCGGCCAGGCCGGCGCGTCGGCGTTGTTTGGCGGCGACTGGCTGGTGTACGGCGGCATGGCCACGATCATCTGCGCGGCGCTGGCAATGCTGGCGGCGCAGCGGCTGGAGCGCATGGCCAGCTTGAGCATCCTGGTCTCGGCCGGGATCCTGCTGTCGGCCATCGGTTTCGCCCAGCCAAGCCTGACCGCCGGGGCGCTGTTCTATCTGGTCAGCTCCACGCTGGCGCTGAGCGCGCTGTTCCTGCTGGCCGAATTGATCGAGCGTTCGCGCTCGGCCAACGACCTGCCGCTGGATGAAGAGATCGACGCACTGCCCAAGGCCATGGAGTCGCTGCATCCGCGTCCTGGCGTCAACCTGGATGACGAGCAGAAAGCCGTGGTCGGCCAGGTAATCCCCTGGACCATGGCTTTCCTCGGCTTGAGCTTTGTCGCCTGCGCCCTGCTGATTATCGGCATGCCGCCGCTGTCCGGGTTTATCGGCAAGCTCAGTTTGTTGAGTGCACTGGTTAATCCCCTGGGCCTGGGCAGTGGCCAGGAAGGCCCGATCCGCCCTGCGGCATGGGGCCTGATGGCGTTGCTGATCCTGTCCGGCCTGGCCTCGCTGATCGCCTTCGCCCGCCTGGGCATCCAGCGCTTCTGGACCCCGGAAGAACGCCCATCGCCTTTGCTGCGCCGCTATGAGTGCGTGCCGATCTTCTTCCTGCTGGGCCTGAGCATCCTGCTGACCTTCAAGGCCGAGCCGCTGATGCGCTACACCCAGGCCACCGCCCAGAGCCTGAACAATCCGGAGAACTACGTCATGGCGGTGATGGCGACCCGCCCGGTCCCAAGCCCCGAAGCCAAGACCGCCGCGCTGGAGGTGCAACCATGAAGCGCTTGTTGCCTGCCCCGTGGCTGTCCCTGGCGTTGTGGTTGCTGTGGCTGGTGCTGAACCTGTCCGTCAGCCCCGGCAACTTGCTGCTGGGCGCGCTGCTGGGCTTCCTTGCACCGCTGCTGATGGCGCCGCTGCGACCGCTGCCGATCCGCATCCGCCGCCCCGGCGTGATCATCCGCCTGTTCTTCGTGGTCGGTCGCGACGTGATCGTCTCCAACCTGCAAGTGGCCTGGGGCGTGCTGATATGCGGCTCGCGCCCACCGCGTTCGCGCTTCGTCAAAATCCCCCTGGACCTGCGCGACCCCAACGGCCTCGCCGCCCTGTCGATGATCACCACCGTGGTCCCCGGCACCATCTGGTCGGAACTGGCGCTGGACCGCAGCATCCTGCTGCTGCACGTGTTCGACCTGGAGGATGAAGCGCCGTTTATCGAGCACTTCAAGACCACCTACGAGCGGCCCCTGATGGAGATCTTCGAATGAGCGCCCTGCTCTCCAATGCGATCCTGTTCAGCCTGTTCCTGTTCTCCCTGGCCATGGTGCTGACGTTGATCCGCCTGTTCAAAGGCCCGTCGGCCCAGGACCGCGTATTGGCGCTGGACTACCTGTACATCCTGGCAATGTTGATGATGCTGGTGCTGGGTATTCGTTATGCCAGTGACACCTACTTTGAAGCGGCGTTGCTGATCGCGCTGTTCGGCTTCGTGGGCTCGTTTGCCCTGGCCAAATTCCTGCTGCGTGGCGAGGTGATTGAATGATGCCGTTATGGATGGAAATCGTCGTCGCGGTCCTACTGGTGTTGAGCAGCGTCTTCGCCCTGATCGGCGCGATTGGCTTGCTGCGCATGAAAGACTTCTTCCAGCGCATGCACCCGCCCGCACTGGCCTCGACGCTGGGCGCGTGGAGTGTGGCGTTGGCGTCGATTATCTATTTTTCGGTGCTCAAGTCCGGGCCGGTGTTGCACGGCTGGTTGATTCCGATTTTGCTGTCGATCACCGTGCCGGTGACCACGTTGCTGCTGGCCCGTACGGCGCTGTTCCGCAAGCGTATGGCTGGTGATGATGTACCGGCCGAGGTCAGCAGCCGCCGCTGAGCGCTGAGGCGAACACGGTTAAAAATGTGGGAGAGGCGGTGCGACGATTCGACTTGCTCCCGATGGCGGTGGTCAGCTACAGATGAGCTGACTGGTCCTATGCTCAACGCTGAGCGCCCGGCAGATAGGGCTGTTGTGGCGAGCGGGCTTGTCCCGCGTTGGGCTGCGT
>JAEAMG010002272.1_pt1 | contig 12233 bp, 9 predicted proteins | sample 8958741 | NCBI WGS metagenome assembly JAEAMG01 (sample SAMN16933256, study PRJNA681125) | bioreactor sludge metagenome | isolation source: anaerobic bioreactor treating anionic surfactant - SDBS | place: India: Bengaluru | collected 2019-02-28
TCCTACGGTTTGGCCTATTACCTGCTCAAGGAGGCCCGGGTGGCCATCGTCCCCGGCGACGCGTTCGGCGCCGGCGACTACATCCGCCTGTCGTACGCCACCTCCATGGCCAACCTCGAGAAGAGCATGGACCGCATGGTCGAGGCCCTGGCCCAGCTGAAAACGGCCAAGAAGACCCGCCGCGTGGCCTTGAGCAACGCCGTCACCCGGGTCAAGAAGGCCCCGCCCGTCGAGGCCGTGGCCGACGCCCGGATGCGCGACGCCCTGGCGGCCGAGATGGAGAGCCACCTCGGCTACGAAGGCCGCTACGAGTGGAACGCCCGCATCGGCGGCGCGGTCATCCAGCTGCGCACCAACGTCGCCCATCTCAACGACTTCTGGGTCGAGGGCTTCCCGCCCGCTCCCGGCGAGGCCGACGTCCGGCCGCACGGCGTCGTCTACGCCATCGACGGCATCGCCGGCCGCGAGCCGCGCGGTTTCTACCACGAGGCGACGCAGACCGGCGTCCTGGTCAACACCGACCTCTACGGCGCCCTCCGCGGAATGGCCCTCGGCCTGGCCATGGACATCGCCGGCCGTTCGGGCGGCGGGGCCGCCGGCGCGGTCCGGGGCATGGCCGTCGACCTCGACGGCCGCGGCCTCATCCTGGTGGGCCCGCCGGGGACCCAGAAGACCGAGCTCTTCTTCGGGCTCCTGGCCGACAAGCGCTTCAAGCTGCTGACCAACGAGCTGGCGTTCGTCGAGATCGCGGCCGGCCGGGCCCGGGCCACGGCGGTCGAGCGCAAACTGTTCATGCCCACGGCCGCGGCCGAGCTCGACCCCCGCCTGGCCGGCCTCTTCGACCGCAGCAAGTGCGAGAACGTCGTCGTCCGCAAGGAGGATTGCCAGGACCTGGCCTGCCAGCGGACCGACGACTGCCGGCTCGACCGGGGCTCGGCCTACTGCTACAAGGCCGCCAAGGAGGCCCACGCCCTGCTCGATCCCGCCTGGCTCGGCCCGGCGGCGGCGGTCCGGCAGACAGACCTGCGATGGCTCGTCCTGCTGCGCAACGACGCCACGTCGCCGGCCGTGGTCGAGTTGGCCCGGGACGAGGCCCTGCGGGCCCTCGCAGCCGGCGAAGCGGCCGGGGCTAAGCAGGCCCTGTCGGGAGGCAAGACCCAGCCCTTCTACAACCCCCATCTCCTGGGCCTTTCCCCCGAGAAGATCGAGGCCCAGAGGGCCTTTTTCGAGCCCCTGCTCGGCCCGGTGAAGTGCGTCCTGTTCAACAGCGGCGCGGCCGGCGCGGACCGGCTCAAGGATTTAGCCGGATCCGGGCGCTGAAGGCCCCGGAAGGGCCCCGGCCGGGCCGCCTCGGGGCGGCTAGCCTTCCCAGGGGAGGCGCCTCCCCAAATTATCACCCCTCCGTTCATCAGGGGCGATGATTGCCCGGGCGGGACGCCTTTCCGATAATGCATAACGGGGAAAAGCCCCCGGGAGCCGCCTTGAACGGATGCCGCATTTGCTATATAAATGAGGTCGATAAGGCCGTGACGAAGGGAAATCTCATGGAAAAATGCGCCCCTCGATCCGTGCGCCCGGGGTTCACCCTGATCGAGGTCCTGATCGTCCTCGGCATCCTGGGCATGTTCATGATCGTCTCCTACCCCAGCATCATGAACACCCTGGCCACCCGCGACCTCGACAACGCCACCCGGGAGGTCCAGACCTTCCTGCAGCAGACCAAGCTGCAGGCCGTCAACGCCCGCATCGCCCACCGGGTCCATTTCTATCAGCCCGGCGGGGGCGCCCAATGGGCCTACGCGATGGAGATCATCCAGGAGGACGGCACCTGGGTCCCGGCCCAACGGACGCCGGTCAAGACCATTTCCCCCCGCTACACGGTCGTCTTCAACCTGCCGGTCGACGGAACGAGCGGGGACCCCGTGGCCGTCTTCTCCTCCCTGGGGATGTTCCCGCAATACGCCGTCGGGCAGAACTCCNGGCCGTCTTCTCCTCCCTGGGGATGTTCCCGCAATACGCCGTCGGGCAGAACTCCGTCGCCCTGCGCAGCCCGAAGCTGCAGCAGAAGGGCCAGGACGACGAAAGGGTCCTGACCATGTACATGGGCGGGGCCATCCAATACCTCAAGCGAAAGAGCACCTGACATGCCAACGAGAAAGCGCCGGCACGATCGCGGCTTCACCCTGATCGAGGTCCTGGTCGGGCTTTTCCTGGTCGCCGTGGCCGTGCTCGGCCTGGCCGAGCGCTTCCTGGTGGCCGTGGCCAACAACCGCAAGGCGGATCAGGTGGCCCACGCCACCTTCCTGGCCCAGCAGGAGATCGATTGGCTGCGGGGCCTGACCGCGACCGAGCTGAGCGGCAGCATGGGCTTGACCGACGAGCTCCTGGACCTCAACACCGACGGGACGAACGACTACCGCCGGGTGACCCAGGTGGCCATGGCCTCCGGGGTGTCGTACGACATCCGGGTCCGCGTCTACTCGGCCGAGAAGATCGCCGTCGCCGATCCCCAGGAGCTCGTCGACAACCCGGATACCCACCGGCCCCGGGCCTTCGTCTCGACGATCATCACCAGGTAAGGGAGCACGCCCATGAGAACCCGCACAGGTCCCGCCCGGCGCCCGGCCGGCTTCACCATGATCGAGCTCCTGGTCGGGGCTACCGTCATGCTGGTCGCCGTCCTCGGGGCCCTGTTCATCTACGCCCGCAGCAACAAGGTCTCGGTCGAGCAGCAGATGGTCACCGAGATCCAGAACGACGTCCGCTCGGCCATGTTCTTCGTCACCCGCGACCTGCGCATGGCCGGGGCCGGCCTGCCCGAGGAGTTCTCGGCCTACTTCATCCAGGGCTGGGACAACGAGACCCAATCGGGCGGCGGCGAGGTCGAGCCGGACCGGGTCCGGATCATGGGCAACATCGACGAGCCGCTCAACCTGCCCATCCAGCAGTACCAGGGTTCGTCGGTCACCGTCGGCATCGACGACTACAGCTTCGAGCAGTATCCCTATCCCGACGCGTTCTACGAGAACAAGATCGTGGCCATCATCCCCAACCCGCAGTCGGGCTGCCGGGCCATCGAGATCCGGGGCGTCACCCACGTCACCCACAACACCAGCGGGAACAACGAGAAGCTCAACTTTTCGCCGGGGCTGGCCCCCGGGATCGACCCGCCGGGCGGCCTGTCGGGCACCTGCCCGGACTCGGACGACTACGACGGCGGCATGATCAGCTTCATCAACGTCAAGGAATATTGGCTCGATACGACCGGCACGGCCACGGGCGCGACCATGACCGCGGCCTTGGGCTACACCGGCGAGCCCGGCGTCCTCTACTGCACCCACAACGCGGTCCACTTCCCCATCGCCCGCAACGTCGAGAACTTCCAGGTCGAGTACGACGGCGACATGAACATGGACAACGACCTCGACGGCTGGTCGCCCTGGAACGACGGCTGGAGCCTGGACCAGGTGGCCCGCATCCAGCAGGTCCGGATCTGGGTCCTGGGCCGGACGGCCCAGGCCTTCACCTCCGTCGGGGGCACGCCGCCGGGCGGCATCCACGTCTATCGGCGGCCGGTCATCTCCAACAGCCCGGCGGCGGCCGACGACGACCGGCACCGCCGGTTCCTGATGGACTCGACGTCCAACGTCCGCAACATGAGCCTCAACCTCTACAACATCGGCCAGAGATGAGGAGCCAGCCATGAGCACGCGTCGTCCACGAACCTCCCGGGAGCGGGGCTCCGGCCTCATCGTCGTCATCATGATCGTGGCCTTCATGCTGGCCGTCGGCGCCCTGCTGCTGACCGTCACCGGCACCAGCCCCAAGGTATCCGACAGCCTGCGGCTCCAGGACATGGCCTTCAACGCCGCCGAGGCCGGCTTCAACGCCGCCTGGCTGGCCCTGAACGACTCCTTCACCGGCATGAGCATGACCTCGTTCAGCGGCCATTACCATAACGACTACGACGGCAATCCCAACGTCCTGGACGATCCGACCCTGACCAATCCCTTCTATTTCCGCAAGCTGACGGACGCCCAGATCATGGCCGACTGCCTGACCCACGCCGGCGACTACGCCGGCACCGTCATCTTCAACGCGGAGCCGCTCACGGGCGACCCCCGCTGCACCTACACGGTCTTCCTCATCAACGACGAGGCGCCGGGGACGGTCACGTCGGACGACCACGACTGCATCCTGCTCTGCATCGGCCGCGGGCCGCGCGACACCTATAAGCGGCTCGAGATCGTCATCGAAGTCGGGAACGGCACCGGGACCTGACGTCCCGCGAAAGGGGAAACGACATGAACGACAAAGGCTTGAAGCGCCAAGGGAGCCTTTGGCTTGTAGCGGCCGGCGCGGCGCTGGCCGCGGCGATCGCCCTGCCGAACCTGTGGTCGCAGACGACCTGCACCCAGACCACGCGGGTTTTCGCAGAGAATTTCAACACCCTCGACTTCAAGGATGCCGCCACCTCGTCGGTCGACGGCTGGACCGTGGCCGCCAAGGGGCCCATCACCCTGCCCGTCCTGGGCTCGAACTTCGCCGTCGCCAACGCCGGCAGCATGGGCGGCCACATCTTCGTCTCGGCGGCCGGCGACTTCACCGGGGACGGCTATCCCGACCTGATCGGCCTCGAGATCGGCGGCCAGGTCGCCTCCCCCCAGACCGCCCCTTATTCGCGCCTGGTCCTGATCCGCAACCGATACACGACCAATCCCGAGCAGCCGCTCTGGATCGACTGGTCCGAGGTCTACGACACCTTCGGAACGACCTATACCGGGCCGGCCTGCATCACCGTCGGCGACTACAACGGCGACGGGCTGCTCGACTTCTTCTTCATGCGCAACTCGGCCGACGAGTTCGGGTACACGAACTTCCTGGCCAAGATGTACATCAATTCCGGCACGGCCACCAACCCGAACTTTACAGCCTCGGACTCGCGCAATCTCGATTTCAGCTCCAGCCTGCGCGTCACCGTGGGCTCCGGCAAGAGCGCCACGACCTATTATGTCTACAACTACTGGGCCGCCAATCATCTGGCCACGGTCGACATCGACAAAGACGGTGATCAGGACATCTTGATGATCAGCCAGGACAAGATCTTCCTGCTGCGGCAGGGCGGCGGTTCGTGGCGCCTGGCCAAGTTCGCTCTGTCGGAGCTCAACTACGGCGGCGCCGCCGGCCGGACGGGCTACACGGGCCTCCCGGGCGGCTCCGCGGTCGCCGCGGCCGACTTCGACGGCGACGGCGACATCGACGTCGTCGGCGGCTCGGTCAGCAACGCCAACTTCCTCGTCTTCTACCAGAACGACGGCAAAGGCGCCTTCACCCGGAGCACCATCGCCATCCCCAACGCGTCATGCTACGGCACCGTCGCCATCATGGCCGGCGACTTCACCAACGACGGCCGGCCCGATCTCTTCGTGGCCACGGACGCCGCCTACCGCGGCATGCCCGCCTATCAGGCCCGCATCTGGTTCCTGCGCAACGAAACGATCAACTACGCCATCAACTGGACTTTCCGCTGCCTCAACGCCTGCGAGCCCCCGACGCCCGATCCGTACGACATCGACATCGGCACCTATCTCGACATCGACCACGACGGGGACATCGACGTCATCATCGCCGACGCCAACCACGCCGGCGACTACTACCTGATCGAGAACGAGCTGGCCGGCGTCTTTTCGCTCTACGGCCAGGCCGTCTCCACCAATATCGGGGCGGGCCTGCTCGACCCCAACCTCCACGCCGTCACCCAGGTCCGGGTGACCAGCATCCACCAGGGCGTCCTGGGCGGCGACCCCGCGGGCCTGACGGTGACCCTGTACTTCTCCAACAACGGCGGCAAGGAGTGGGAATTCTACCAGCAGTTCGAAGCCGACGACATCGATAACGTCACCAACCTGCCCTGGTACGAGTTCAAGTTCTTCGGCGCCGACCTGCGCTGGAAGGCCGTCCTGACCGCTCCGGAGGACGCCATGGCCGATTACCAGGGCGCCTCGTTCCAGTCCCCCTACATCGCCGACCTCGACTTCGAATACATCTACATCAACCGCCTCGAATACTCCCGGTCCTCGGCCGCGGCCACCGTCGTCGCCCGCAACGGCACGCCGACCAAGCTGGTCATCGGAGCCTCCTTCATCTACCCCGGTGACGAGGGCCAGCTCCGGGCCTATAACGTCTCCAACGTCTCCATCGCCGCCAGCACGGCCTCGCAGCTGTACACCCTGTCGACGTCGAACCTGAGCTCGTCCACGGGCCGCGACCTGTCCATCCAGGATTCCTCCATCCTCTGGGACGCCGGGCAGCTGCTCGACGCCCGGAGCGCCGATACCCGGACCATCTTCACGGCCATCCGCGAGGACGGCGATCTGGCCAATCCCCTGGTCCGGGCCGAGTTCACGACGGCCAACGAACCGGCCCTGGCTCCTTTCCTCCTCGACGTCCAGAACGACGACGCCGGCCTGATCGCCTTCGTCCGCGGTACGGGACGCGACTGGAAGCTGGGCGATATCAACCGCTCGACGCCCATCGTCGTCGGCCCGCCCAACCGGAACGCCGCCCTCATGGGCGACACCGCCTCCGATGACTCCTACGCCACATTCAAGGAAGACCACGCCAATAGGCCCCCGGTCATCTACGTCGGGGCCAACGACGGCATGCTCCACTGCTTCGACGTCCTGACCGGCGAGGAGCTGTGGGGCTTCATTCCCTACAACCTCCTGCCCAAGCTGAAGGAGATGTACCAGTTCGACCCGGCCGACCCGACGGTCCATTATTTCCGGCCCTCGCAGACCGGCTACATCGACGCCACGCCGTGCGTGGCCGACGTCCAGATCGGCGGCGCCTGGCGGACCGTCCTCGTCTGCGGCCAGGGCCCGGGCAGCGGCTCGGTCATCGGCGGCGGCCTGAACTATTACTGGGCCCTCGACGTCACCGATCCGGCCGATCCCCAGCCGCTCTGGGAGGTCACGCACATCGACGGCGCCTCGGGCATGCGGACCATGGGCGAGACGCGGTCGACGCCGGTCGTCGGCAAGATCGACGACGCCGGCACCCCCCGCTGGGCCGCGTTCATGGGCTCCGGCTACGACAACGACCCGGACTCGACGATCGCCGGCCTCTACTTCTACGCCGTGCGCATCGACACGGGCGAGTTCCTGGCGGCCCTGCGGGTCGATGCCGACGTCGATAGCAGCGCCTTCACCGGGGCCAAGGAGCCGTACCGCTACACCAACATCCAGCCGGCCATCGTCGCCTCGCCCACGGCCGTCGACAACGACCTGGACGGATTCGTCAATTACATCTACGTCGCCGACCTCGACGGGCGGGTCTACCGGCTGGACGCGACTGTCAGCAATCTCAACGCCTGGACGCTCGAGCCCATCTACGAGGACTACCTCAACTATCCCATCTCGACCAAGCCGGCCGTCTGGCTGAATCCCTACGAGTCGACGCCGACGCCGCCGCGGGTCTACATCGGGACGGGCGGCCACGACCGCAACCTGGGCACCTACAACCCGGGCTCCGACGAGTTCGCGACCCGGTCGTTCTCGTTCGTCTGCGTCATCGACCACGGGCCGACCGAGGTCGCCAGCAAGGACTGGATCGAATGGTACATCGGCGATCCGCTCCTTCTCGGCGGGCTGCCGACGACCAAGGACACGGGCGACCTCGATCCCGGGTCCAAGATCTGGGCCGACCCCGTCATCGCCGACATGATCATCTACTTCAGCTCCCTGACCGGCAGCATCGAGGCGGCCAATCCTTGCACCAACCTCGGCGAGGGCGGCCATCTCTACGGCCGGTTCGTGCGCCAGGCCTCGTCCATCCCGGTCGGCGGGACGGCTTTCCGGGCCACGTCGGGCACGCCGCCCGAGTACCTCCAGCTCCAGAGCAAGGCCCGCCAGGCCGTGACCGTCGGCGAGGCGGCTTACGACGACGCCAACAAGACCAACAAGCGCGACGTCTACGTCCAGGAGTACGACTCGACCATCCAGCAGCTGGTCCAGCCCATCGGCTCCCTGCTGCGGGTCAAGTCCTGGCGCGAGGTCTACCAGATCATCCGGTAGGCCTGCGGCGCGGGCTCCGAGCCCGGGGAACGGAGAGTGGCGGGCCCGGCCCGTCCTCTCCCCGTTTGACAGGGCCCGCTCCGGCCGCAATAATGGGGGCAGGACAACAAGCATGAAAAAGATCCTCGTATTCGTCGCCGTGATCGGCTTGAGCGCAACGCTCGGCGCCCAGAGCCTGGTCGAGCTGGCCAAGAAGGAAAAGGCCCGCCGGGAGGCCCTCAAGGGGCGGCCGGCCGTGGTCGTGCAGAACCGCGATCTGCGGACCGTCCGGATATCCCCGGCCGTGGAGGTCCTGGACGCCGGCGATGCGGAGGCGACGGGAGCGGAGCCGGCCGCGGCCGCGGACCCGGCCATCCCGGAGGGGGCGCAGATCGTGCCGCGGATGGAAGCCGCCGGCCCGGCCTTGACGCCCGAATCGGGAGCGGCCCGGCCCGGTTCGTCGACCAAGGTCCTCGAAGCCCAGCTCCGGGCGGCCGAGGAACGGGTCGATCTGCTGGCGACCAAGATGGCCGCGCTGCGCCAGCAATACGAAGCCCAGAACGCCATGGTGCCGGGAACGGTCATCCAGCAGCAGATCGTCGAGACCAACGAGAGCTTGACAAGGGCCCAGGCCCAGCTGGACCGGATCCGCGACGAGATGAAGAACAAGAAGGCCGGCGGCAGGAAGCGGCCCCAAGAGATCGAGCGCTAGCCGTCGAAGGCCGGCCGCCAATCCCCCGTCCCAGACCGGATCGCCGCCCCTGATCCCCGGGCCCGGCAGGGCCCGGCCCCGTCCGTCACCCGCCGTCGCCAGCCGCCTCGATACGCTCGGCCAGCTCATGCAGGATGAAGAGGTGGGCCTCCTGGATGCGGGGCGTCAGGCAAGACGGCACATCGAGCAGCAGGTCCGCCAGCGAGGCGGCGTCGCCGCCGTCCTGCCCCGTTAGGACGACCGTCAACAGGCCCTTGGCCCGGGCTGTCCGCAGGGCCGCCAGCACGTTCGGCGAACGGCCGCTGGTGGTCAGGGCCAGGGCGACATCGCCGGGACCGCCGAGGGCCTCGATCTGCCGGCTGAAGACCGCCTCGAAGCCCCGGTCGTTGCCGATGGCCGTAAGCGAAGAGGTGTCCGTCGTCAGGGCGATGACGGGGAGCGGCGGCCGCTCGGGCCGGGAGAAGCCGTTGACGAGCTCGGCCGCGAAGTGCTGGGCCTCGGCGGCGCTGCCGCCGTTGCCGAAGACGAGGGCCTTGCGGCCCGCCTGGAGGGCCTCGGCCAGGGCCCGGGCGGCGGCCTCGAGGACGGGGCCGCGGGTGCGCAGGAAGCCCCGCAGGACGCGCTCGAGCTCGGTCACCCGGTCATCGGAGCCGGTCATGGCGCACCTCCTTCAGCGGTCCCGGGGGCGGCGCCGGCCGCGGACCTGGCAGCCGGCTTGCCAGGCCCCGGGGCCTCAAAGCCTTCCGACGTCGCGATGGCCGCCCGCACCTGGTCCATCAAGCCGGCCATGGTCTCCGGCGTATGGCCCGTCACCGGGATGGGCCGGTGGAAAACGACCCGGACGCGGCCGCGGCGCGCGTAGGGCTGCCCTTTCGGCATGAGTTCCCGCGTCCCGAGCAAGGTCACCGGGACGATCGGGGCCCCGGTCTCGAGGGCCAGGAAAAAGCCGCCGCGGCGGAAGGGGCCGAGGTTCCCGTCGCGCGTCCGGGTCCCTTCGGGGAAGATCAGGAACGAGTAGCCCCGCTCACGCATCAGGGCGGCCGCCCGATCGATGGCGGCCTTTCCGCCGCGGGTGCCCTTCCGGTCCACCGGCACGAAGCCGGTGAAGCGCATGGCCTGGCCGGCGACCGGGATCCGCAGGATGGACTGCTTCAGGATGACCCGGGCACGGCCGGGGATGAGCATCATCATCAAGGGGCCGTCGAGGAAGCTGCCGTGGTTGGGCATGAAGACGGCCGGGATGGCCGGGTCGAAGCGTTCGCCCCCCTCGACCTCGACCTGGATGCCGAGGATGCGCCGGCTGACGCGCATGGCCCACAGCCCATAGGCCAGGACCGGCTCGCGCAACCCGGCCAGCATGCAGAACAGGAAGAACGGCAGGCCGAGGACGACGACGGCCACGTAGAACAGGACCAGGAGGACGGTTCGCATCAAGGCCCGCCGATTATAGCACAGCGGCCGGCCGCCCCAAACCTTGACCGGCGACGGATTCCCGGCATATCATCAGGAGCGGTATGAAGAGAAAGACCCTGATCGCCGTCCAGATCGTTCTCCTCGTCATTGTCACCGCCGTCGCTTTCGCGCCCTCCGTCCGGAACGGCTTCACCAACTGGGACGACCCCGAGCTCATCCTCAAGAACGACACCGTCAAGGGGCTGACCGGGCCGAATCTCCGGGCCATTTTCACGAATTCCTATGCCGGCTTCGGCGGCTACACCCCTCTGGTCCTGTTGAGCTACGCCGTGGAGCACGAGTTCTTCGGACTGGACCCGAAGGTCTTCCATGTCGACAACCTCGTCCTCCATGTATTGAATACGCTCCTGATCTATGCCCTCATCGCCCTGATCTTCAAGGACCTCTGGGTCGCATTCGCCGCCGCCCTTCTCTTCGGGGTCCATCCCCTGCATGTCGAGGCCGTGGCCTGGATCCAGGGCCGGAAGGACCTACTGTTCTCGTTCTTCTACCTCGCGGCGGCGATCGCCTATCAGGTCTTCCTGCGCAGGCCGAAGAGGCCCGCCGCCTGGTTTGTCTTGTCCTTGGCTCTCTTCGGCGGGGCCTTGTTCTCCAAGGTCGCCGCCATCTCCTTCCCCCTGATCGTCCTCCTCCTCGAATCCCATGAGCGGCGGACCCTCGACAAGCGGACGCTGCGCCGCCTGGCCCCGTTCCTGGGCCTGGCGGCCGCCTTCCTGGTCCTGGCCTTCCTGACCATGAGGACCAGCGCCTACGGCATCCCGGCGCCGAAGGTCCCGCTGACGTACGCCCAGAACCTGTGGATCTTTTTCTACGCCTTCATCTTTTACGTCAGCAAGATCTTCCTCCCCATCCGGCTTTCTGCACGCTATCCTTCTGATATCGCAGGATATCCGATGGACCTTCTTCTTAATGGAGCGGTCTTCGCCCTTGCATGTGCCTTCTTATGCTTCGCTTACCGCCGTCAGCGCGAAACCGTGCGATTTGGCGTTGGCTTCTTCATCTTCACGCTCTTGCCGACACTCCCATTTCATTTCGCTGGGCAACCCTACGCCGACCGCTATACCTATTTGCCTCTTGCCTTTCTCCTGACCATCATCCCCGCCGTATTTTTTAACGTTCGGCCCGTTGCGGCCCGTTTGCGCAGGGCTCAGATCGCCGGCGCCGGGGTTCTGACGGCCCTGGTCGTTTTATATTTTGGAGTATTGACCTGGTCGTACAGCCGCGTATGGCACGACAGCATATCGCTATGGACGAGAGTTTTAAAGATCGACCCCCGGAGTTCCCTTGCCTTGCGGAACCGCGGCTCTGCCTTTTCGGAAGAAGGGAATATGGAAAGCGCCCTGGCGGATTTTGATGCGGGCTTGAAGGTCGACCCCAAGAACCCCGTTTTCGCCATAAATCGAGGTGCCGTATATTTCAAGAAGGGCGAATACGAAAAGGCCATGCAAGATTTCAATTACAGCCTGGCCCTTGATCCCAACTCCGAGATGGCCTACATCAATCGGGCGATTCTTTGGGGCAGGCTTTTACAATTCGAGAAGACGGTCCAGGATTGCACGAGGGCCATCGCCATCAATCCTTATTCTTATCGAGCCTATTACTATCGTGGTACGGCCTACAAAGCGTTGGGAGCCTTTCAGCCGGCCTTGGCAGATTTCGAAGCTGCCAATAGAATCTTTCCTTCGGAGGCGACCCGCCGGGAGATCGAGGGCCTGACCGGCCGGAAGAGGCCGTAGCAGATAGTCTAGATCCCTTTACCTCGGCTTATCCTGGTATGATATAATCTCGGTCGATGCAGAACCTATCGATCATCGTCCCCGTTTTCAACGAGGAAGAGGCTCTCCCCGCGACCATCGCGTTCTTCAAGGGCCTCATTGGGGAGAGACCGGATACCGAGGTCCTTTTCGTCGATGACGGTTCGACCGATCAGAGCGGCCGGATCCTGGACTCCGCCGCGGGCTCTGGCCTGATCGTCATCCGCCACGCCCAGAACA
>JAEAMG010002302.1_pt1 | contig 12208 bp, 8 predicted proteins | sample 8958741 | NCBI WGS metagenome assembly JAEAMG01 (sample SAMN16933256, study PRJNA681125) | bioreactor sludge metagenome | isolation source: anaerobic bioreactor treating anionic surfactant - SDBS | place: India: Bengaluru | collected 2019-02-28
GGTGCCGTCAGCGCTCACGCCGCACCAGTCGGACTTCTTGCACACCGGGCAAGGCTCTAACCGCGTCACGCGTTTCCACCCGCTCATATGGCCAACCTTCTCCCGTTGAGCGTTGTAAGTTGAATGTTCAGCGTTGAGCGTTCTGCTTTTTTTGCCTTCATTCCGACCTCCGTCCTCAGTCCTCCGTCTTCCCAACCCCGGCGTCAGCCCACCCCCAAAAAGCGAAGCGGGTGCGGGGTAGGGCGCACTCAGATTTTTCGTATCCGAAAAAGCTCGTGCGCATCACCCCGCACCTCGGAGCGCTCCCCAGCCCTGCCGCGCGGCGATCCGGTCAATCGCCTTTACGGCCTCCTCGCGCCGCATCGGCGCGTCAAAGCCGTTCCGCTTCAGCACCTTCGTCTGACCGAAACTGGCCAGCCCGGAGTCCCACCGCCTGAACATCTCGTTCAGCAGTTGCTTGGCCTGCCCGTAGGGCATGCTGTCCGGATTGACACCCTGCTTCATCAGCAGCTCGCGCTGCCTGGGCGACAGCGATTTCCCCTTGTCCCACCCGCGCTCCTGCGACGGCGAAATGTCGAAAACGTCGAACGGGCTGACCCGCGTCACGCTGTATTTCGCCTTGGCCGTGAGCGCGGCCCGCTTCGCGGCCTCGCGGCGCTTCGCCTCGTCGATCTCGCGCTGCGCCCTGGCGATCTCTTCCGACATATCGACCGGCCGTCCAGCCTCGCGCGCCCGCTTGGCAGCCAGATCGACAGCCTCTTCCGACACGTTGCCGCCCAGGATGTCCGCCGTGCAGACCAGCTTGTGGCGTCCGGAGTTCCCCACGAAATCCACGATCAGGCACCCCGGCTTGCGGCTCGCCGCGATCATGGCCCGCCGCGCCGCGTCATCCGCCGCGCCGTTGAGCGCCCCGGCGATATCCTCGCAAGGCCGCGTGCCCCGCCCCGCCATCTGAGCGTAGAGCGACCGGCTCTTGGTGGGCCGCGCCATCACCACCACTTGCACGCCCGCATCGTCGAAACCCTCTGTCAGCACGCCGACGTTGCAGACGAACTGCAACGCGCCGCCGGAGAAATCTCCGAGCGTCTTGCGTCGCGAATCCTTGTCCGTCTTGCCGCACAGCCAGCCCGCGCACCCCGGACGATATCGGTTGAGGATCTCCGCCAGCCGCTCGGCCTGGTCCACCGACGCCGCGAACACCAGCGTCCTGCGACCGCCCGCGATCTTGAACGCCGGGTCGGCAATGCCGTGCAGGTTCGCCTCGTACTCCATCACCTGCGCCAGGTCGGCCCCGTTCAGGTCGCCGGCCGTCGTCCGGCAGCCGGAAAAGTCCAGACCCTCCACATGCACCATCTGCTGCTCCACGGGCACCAGCCACCCGGCGCCGATGGCGTCCGGCAGACCGTAGTCGAACGCCACCGCGCCGAAGACCTGCCCGAGCGCCTCCTCGTCGGCGCGATCCGGCGTGGCCGTCACGCCGAGCACGCGTATCCGCGGGTTGCGCATGTACCAGTCGATGCAGCGCCGGTACGTCGGACTCGTCGCGTGGTGTGCCTCGTCGATGACCAGCAAGCCGAAATCCTCCGGCGCGAATTTGGTCATCCGCCCGCCGCCGTCGCCGCCGGCCGTGTGCGTCTGGACGGTCGACACGACCACGCCGGGAGCGCCGCCCAGCCCGTCCATATCGGCCCGGTATTCGCCCATCTCGACATGCGCGTCCAGCCCCGTCACACGCCGGATCTTGTCCTGCGCCTGGAAAATGAGTTCCTCGCGGTGGGCGAGCACCATCGACCGGCACCCCGCCCGCCGGATGATCTCGGAGAACACCACCGTCTTCCCGCAACCGGTCGGCAGGACGACCAGCGCGGACGGGTTCTCCTTCCACGACGAAAATACCGCCTCCACCGCCTCGCTCTGATAAGGCCTCAGCTTCATGGCTTCTTCTTCCCCCCACTCCCAACTCACGCACTAACGCACTAATGAACTCATGCACTTCTTGATACTCTCCGGCACCACGTTGTCGTACCGGTATTTGCCCATCAGCCCGCGCCCCTTGCACGCCTCGCAGCCGATCCCCTGGCACATCGGACACACACACCACGGCTCCGCCGCCGCGATCTCCTTGTACGCCATGTCCAGATGCGCCAGCGCCGACCCGAAATTGATCTCCGACCACAGCGGGTCCTTGCCGTCCTGCGCGTCGCGTAGCGCCACCCGCACGCGGCTGACCAGCCCGGCCAGTTCGCGCGCCTCACCCCGCCGGTTCCAGATCTCCAGCAGATCGGGCGGGACCTCGCGCCCCCGGCCGTCAACCGGCCCGCTCGCCGGATTCCTCCTGACCGGCGGCGGCGTTGTCCGCCTGACAGGCGGCGATGAATCTCTCGATACTTGAGCGTTGGGCGTTGAACGTTCAGCGTTGAGCGTTGACGCTCCACCCTCTCCCGTTTGCGGCGGCGCCGTCAGGCGCTTCTCCGCTTTGTCCGTTTCCCCTTCAGCCCTCATCCTTCCGCCTTCCGCCTTATCGCCGTCCGTCCCATTCCCCGCCCGCTCCGGCGGTACACTCCGGCGCACCGGCGGCGGTTGCAACCTCACGGGATAGGTTTTTCCGTCCACACCGACACGGGGCTCAGGTGGTAAACGGTTTACTACCTGAGCGGAGAGCGTTTTGCGGAAATTGATCACGAAAACGCGGCTCACGCCGACGTGCTGGGCAATCGCCTCGTTGCTCATCTCCGGATGCATTTTGAGCGCGATTTCCAGCGCCCGGCGCTTGTCAGCGTTCGTACGCGGCAGCCCGTGCTCCTTGTTCGCGCCGCACGCGAACCAGACCGCGTCGTCACGCGTCCCCTCGCGCACCTCGGCGGCCACGCGCTTCTTGCCCTGCTGCCGCGCCATCGCCACGCGGTGGAACCCGTCTCCGAGCCAATGCTTCGACCCGTCGAAAAAGAGCGTCACCGGCGGGAACACTGCCCCGCGTTCGGACTCCGCCTCCGCGTACTCCCTCACCGTCTCCATATCGAGCGCCGCCCGCGTCTGCAAGCCCTCGGTACAGATCTCCGTCAGCGCGATGTGCTGTGTCTTGGCCATTGCCGACTCCTTTCTCTTTTTGTCTCTCTTTCAGCGTCCAGCGTTCTCTTCTTCTTCCGGCGTCTGTCCCAACCCCAAAGTGCGTAGCGGGTACTGGGTAGGGCGTGCCTTTCCGGCGCGAATCCGCTTTCTCTCTCACCTCGGCGTCAGCCCACCCGACGGAAGCGGAGCGGGTACTGGGTAGGGCGCACTTTGATTTTTTAGCTGGTAGCCCAGCGGCGGGTATTCCCGTAAAAAAGCTCGTGCGCATCTCCCAGTACCCCGTAGCGTCATTCGCCCCGCAGGATCAAACCCTCAAACCATCAAACTCTCTCTTCTCCCCTGTTCTGGTCAGAACGGCGTCGGCTCCTCATCGCCTGAGCCGTCCCCGTTCTGGCCTCCGTTCCCACCGAAGTGCGCCTCGACCGCCTCGGTGACCTTCGCCCACCCCTCCGGCGTCATGTCCGCCTGATCCATGCCCGTCGCGTCCACGCACGCAAACCAGAGAGCCTCCAACTCGCCGCGCCCCATCCCCGCGCCCAGTTCGCTCAGCCGCGCCCATGCAGACGACTGCGTGGCCGCCGCTTTGCGCACCGGCACCGCAGCCGCCACCTGCGGTGGCAGCGTCGGAGCCGTGTACCGCGTTGGCGGTTGCGCCCCGCCGGGCGATGCCTGACGCCGCGCAACCGGCTGCGGCCCGGCCACGGCGCGGAACTTCGGCCCGTACTTCGCCAGCACCGACTTCCGGTCGGACGGGTCGTGCAGGCCGCCGCCTGACCCGCCGCCCGGCGGATTGACCCACTTCACCTTCGGAAACAGCTTCGACGGGTCGCTGAACCCCGGTTCGTTCTCGACCACCAGCTCGACCGCGATGCCGGTCAAGTCCGTGTCCATGAACCAGTACGGATCGCAACCGTCCCAACCTGACCACTTTTTCAGATCCTCCACGCCGCGCGTGTTGATCGCCCCGTCCTTGGTCGTCAGCGCGTGGTAACTCCTGATTTCGCCGCCGCCATCCAACTGATGCACCAGGGCCAGCACCAGCGCACCCTTCTCACTCTCGTAAACGCTGGCCGCCTTCGGCCGCGCCGCATAAACACCGTTTTCCATTCCGTTTCTCCTTTTCCCATCTCCCACACTAATGCACTAACGCACTAATGAACTAATGCACTTCCCCAACGATCCTCGCCCACACCGCGCCCCCGTCGCCCTCGACGGGGATCGCCTCCTGCGTACTGCGGCTCTTGGCCATGCAGTGCGGCAGTTCGGCCGTATAGAGCGTGCGCGTGCCCGCGCCGCGCCCCTTGCCGTCCTTGCCCACGCTCACGTCGTAGCCGACGAACAGCACGTGGTCGGCCCATTCGCGGACGCGCAGCCGGATCGACGCCTTGCCGCTGTTCGGGCTCTGCAGGCGCGGCTCGTACCGCAGCCAATCCTCGCCCGCGGGGTTGGGCACCGTGCTGGTGCAGTCGTGGCACACCAGCACCACGTTGCGGCCCTCGCGGCAGTGGCGGTCGAGGTCGGCCAGCAGCGGCAGGAACGTGTCGAACACGTAGCCATACCCCTTACCGTAGCCGAAACCCTCGACGCTCGCCGAGCGCTTGCCGTCCTGCAGCGTGTTCGCCAGCGTGTGCGCAATCGCCATCTCCTCGGCCCGCGTCGCCGTGTCGACCACGATGCTCCGGATGCCGTCCCAGCCCTCGCTCTGCAGCGCATCGCGCAGGCTCTGCCAGTCGGTCACGCCCTCCACCGGCACGACGTTGCCGCCGATGCCCGCCGCGTCGAACTGCGGCTTAAGGCGCGGGAGCGACTCGTCCAGGTCGATGAACGCCACCGGCCCCGGCAACTGCGCCGAGAGCGTGGTCTTGCCGATGCCGCCGGGACCGTAAACGAGAATGCGGTGGCCGGTGGCCGTCGCGATCTTGCCGAACGCGACCCGTTTTCTTTCCGCCTGCGCGGGTGGCGGCGGGACGCACCCCGCCTGCCTTCTGATCGGTACTGCCTGTGTCATTTCGTCTTCTCTCCTTCTTTGTTTCTGTTAATCCTGTTCATCATGTCATCCTGTCCAATAAACTCCGCGATCTCCGCGCCTCCGCGTGAGGCCCTCTATCACCTAACAGCCTAATAGCCTTCAGCCTAACAGCCTGCCTCTCACCCCCCCGCTCAGCTCGGGATTGGTCTGCCCCACCGCAAACCCGGCGGGCGGTTGCGCCGGATCGACCGCGATGTTCTGCATGCAGAACACGCAGAACTCGCAGAATCGGCACGTCATCCCGCCGCAGTTGCGCGGCCAAGCGTGCTCCGGCCTGCGCGCCCGCCTCCCCGCCGCGCGCAACAGCAGAATCAGCCGCGACAGCTCCAGCCGCTGGATCGCGAACTCCTCGACGTCTTGATCGAGCACCGCCACCTCGCGTCTTGCGAAGTAGAAATCCGGGCGCTCCCGTGTGTCCGCAGCGAGACGCTCCCCGAATTGCTCGGGCGTCTCCGTCTGTTTCTGCTTGATCATCGGCTTTCGCGTCACGTCGTATATCACGGTCTGCACATCCCACCCCAGTGCCCGCGCCGCTAGAACGTACTGGTAGATCTGCGGGTTGAAACGCAGCCGCTGCCAATACTCGCTGTCGGCCTCCAGGCTGTCGCCCGTGGTCTTGTGCTCCACCAGCGCGAGCCGCCCGTCGCACAGCACGCCGAGCCCATCGATCTTTCCGCAGATGTCGAACGTGCGCGACCCGTCGAGCGCATATCGGAACTCCTGCTCCGGATGCAGCGTCTTCACGGTCTCAGCCTCTCCACCGTACCGCGCGTAGTAACCGGCCAGCAGCCCGGACAGCGTCGCCACGTCCAGTTCCGTGAAACTGTCCGCGCCCCCGCACGCCTTCGCCAGCGCGGCGGCGCACTCCATCCCTTGCCAGCGGCACTCCATCGCCGCATGCCACGCGCTGCCGAAACGCAGCGCCCCCGTGCTCACCGCCGCGCTGAGCCCCACCTCATACCGCCAGTAATGCTTCCGCGGACAGGCGAGCAGCGCAGCCATCCTCGAAGCCGTCAACGTGTCACTTCTCATCTTCATCAACTCCTTTCGCACACTTCCCACAACTCCCATTCCTCCCACTCGCAGGAGGAACAGGGCAAACTTGGTTTCCCTCCAAAATCGGAGCGGGTGCTGAGCCATGCGGACTTTGACTCCCTTCTAAAAGCGAAGCGAAGGCGGGCAGGGCGCTCTTGGATTTTTCAGCCGGTATCCCGGCGGCAGGCGCAGCCTGCGAAAAAGCCCGTGCGCATCGCCCGTCTGCCGGAGCGTCCACCTCACCGCACGCCTCGCACACGCTGTACGGCGCGAGCGGCAGGTTCGTCCCGATTTCGTTCCGCAGTTTCATCCACCGTGCCGCCCCGTACGCGCAAGCGGAGGCAAGACTGAACGCCACCAGCGCGACCGCCACCAGCCTGAGCCCGCTCATTCCTCATCTCCTTCGCGCGATGCCTGATGAGCCTTGGCCAACAGGTCGAGAATCTCGCGCTGCTTTTGGACGTCGCACGGCACGTCAATGACTTCGGTGAACACAAACGGAATTTTCACCGCTCACCCCCTTGCGCATCGTCTGTCCGCCGGAGCGCCGCCCATCCGTTCCGTCCGTTCTGTCTATTTTTCACCAGCCACCGCCTTCCCGTTCAGCGCCCCGGAACGTCAGTGTAAGTAGCGGCACCGCCCATCGTTCGCATCAGCGCGTCACAACAGCAGCGGAGGTGTCCCAAAAAAAGACAAAAAAGGGATGCCCGCTTGGGCATCCCTTTGACAATCAATGATTTGTCCGTTTTTTTTGCCGTCCCAAAAAATTCACCAAAATGCGGCACACTCCCTCATAAGTTCGGCCCTCACATCCTCAAAATTGTCCGGCCGCATCTTTTCCAAACCCTCTAGAACCGATTTAAGCACATCTTCGAGACTCCCCGTACTTCCCTTCCCCACCTGGTGCCGGTCCCACATCTCGTTGAAATGTTCAATGGCTTTTAAGCCGAAACCTTTTCTCCGCCTCTCGATCAAACTATACATCGCACGATGCGCCGCGTTCATGTCAGCATGCTGCTCCAGCGACCTGCTGAAAGTGGTCTTGGGAATCCCGAGCGTATCCGCTGCCTTGCTGACCGACCCCGCCGACAAAACACAAAGCACATTCCTGATGAAGACGGGGTCGGCTTTTTGGACAACCTTCAAAATGTGTTTCGACAGTTCATCCCTCAACCGCATATTTTCGATCTTGGTCGCCGCGAACTCGTGGCCGACCTTATCCATGCGCTCGTCGAAATGCCCCTTCGTCACGGGCCGGCACCTTTCAACTTCTCTGCACCTCTCCCCGCACCCGCCCCTGATTCCGTCCGGACCGGCCTCAAAACACTCGCCCAGCGGCAGAACCGTCAGCCCGGCCGCGCGCGCCATAATCTCAAGACCGGCATCGACGCGCGACATCAAAACACATCCCACCCAGGCCCGCTTGAAAAGCATCATGAACCGGTTGTGCAAGGCCGTTTCAACGCATGCGCACAGCCAAACGTGACGGCGCTCCGGATGCCGGGGGCAGGCCCCCAGATCCACTAGCCCGCAACCCTCGTCCAAAATTTCGGCACCGGCACCCACCCCAAGTGCTCGTCCCAGTTTCCCGCCCACCTTTGTTGTGGACAACTCCCACGCGGCAGCCTCGTCCGCGCTCAGATGGAAATCGCCGCACCCCCGGTCCTCACACCTACAGACCGCGACAAAACCGTCCCCGTCATGCGCCGGCAGAACCTCGTGGTTGCAACCGCACAACCCGCACCGGACATAACTGACACGGTTTCCCGTACGCCGCAAACAATCCGCGAACGCCACGTGTGACCCTTCGAAGACGTCCGCCCATGACCGCAGCCTTTTCGCGCGTCCGACCTCTGCCATCAGTTTACACCAGTCCGTCCGCATCTTCGCCTTCCTCCAAGCTGCCGGCTTCTATATTCTGCCCGATCACGAACCCGCTGCCCCGCAACCACTTCGTCACGCGCCGCCCGTTGTGGTCCTGCGTGTATCGCGCCCTGTTGCCGCTCACCGTCACCGTCCGGTGGCTTCGCGCGCCCTCGAACCTGATCCTGAAACTCGCCTGCTTCAGCTCCTCGTCCGCAGGCAGCCCCTTCTCGCGCTCGTACGACGTGAAAACGTCTTTCGACCGCCTGACCCGCACATCGTCCAAGGCTTCATCGGCCACCGTCTGAAGTTCCACCAGAGCGATCTCCTCTATCCCGTAAACAGTCCCTTCCAGCGCTCGCCGGCCCAGCTCCCTCAGCGGCTGAAGCGTGAAGACCTCCCCCTCCGCGAACAGGCCGGCGTCCCCGAAAAAGTGCCTTCCGACATTCTGCGCGTAAACCTTCCTGAGCCATGCGGACTGGACATTCATCCGCAGCGTCTGCGCCCCGGGGTCATACACGATCAGGTCCAGCACACCCGGCCAGTAATACAGGGGCGCCGCCGCCGCGTTCCTGTACTCCGTGTCCCGCCGGTACGGGGCTCCGTGCCGCACGATGTACACGGACTCGCCGTTGCGGCTATGAACCTCGATCTCGCAGACCGCCCCCCGCCCGTGTTCCTTGAAGACTGCCGCCAGCTCTTTCTCGAACGGACCCTTCGCCGCTCGGAAGTCCGCCATCGGCGGCACCGGCCGGCGCAGGGGTTTGAAATGCGTGAACGACTTGCCCGCGTCCAGCCCGACCTCGATGTGAAGGTTCCGCACCAGCTCCGCATCCTGCAGCCACGCCTGCAGCGACTTATCCGCCGTGGACGAGTCTTCCGACATATCGATGGCCAGCTTTCCCGCTTTCACCGCCTGGGCGATCCGGTTCAACCCGTTGTCGCTGTCAAGCCCCTTGATATAGTACAGCGCCTCGTGCAGTTCCTTCGGTATGCCCTCGGGCCTCAGGAAGACCGCCGCAAGCCTCTTGTAATAGTCGTCATCCCTTTCAGGTTCTTCGACAATGATCCCGTGCGCCCGCATTTGGGGTTCGTACGTTTTAAGAAGCTCGTTCAGATGCTGCCGACCGAGGTGCATAAGGTGTCCGTCATCCGTGTACCAGAACGCTTTATACGACGCCATGGCTCAACCCTCCCTCTCTCTCCGTTTCTCGCAATGACCTTGCGATTTTTTACCTGCCCCGGTTCATCACCCCACCCGCGCCGCGAGCGCAGCGAGTCAGCCCGCCCTGTTCAAGACCCCGCCTTCGGGCGGTCCAAAATACGCCTTGTCCGTTCCGACCGTTTCCCTTTCAGCCTTCAACCTTCATTTTCTCCACATAAAAAACCCGGGGGCGGGTGGTCCCGGCCCCGGGCGCTGCATGGCAGGAGTGGTCCTATGTTATTTAGTTGATTGTGTTCCATGTACGTTCGTCGTGTGTGGCCTGTGTGTGTCAACCTTGTCTCAAGATCGTTTGGCATTACGCGAGGCGATGGCACCCAAAATCGTCGGGACCAGATGATTTGCAGCGTCGATTTTATCAAGGGACTCCGTTGCGCCGGCGTTAACCATCTTTTCACGAACACCATCAGAATCATCGGATGTCAGCCCAATAACGATTGTGCCAGGGAACTCAGCCTTGATCCTTCGCGTCGCCTCAACGCCGTCCATGACCGGCATTCTGAAATCCATTGTGACAAGATCAGGCCTCAATTCTTGAACTTTGACTAGGGCATCTAAACCGTTAGAAGCATCACCGACAATTTCAAGACTCGGCTCGACCGAAACGAGATAAGATAGCGTTCTCACCATCGCACCCTAATCGTCCGCAATAAGTATCCGATCCTTGCATCTATCCAAGTCAAATTTCACCGAACCGCAATCGTATAGGCGGCGAAGATCGGCAGTCGTTTTTGCGTTCATGTCGAAAAAACCTGTTTTGTGTTTTGACGGGTTGACCCGCATCGGCAAGGATTTCACCTTCCGCCTGCCGCCAGTCGCGAATTTCCGGCCAAGGCTTTATACCGCGGGGTCATATTGATTTCGAAGGCTCGCTGGCTGATGCGCTCTGCGAGAACATCCGTTTCCAGAAACCCGCTCCCGATACCCGGCGTCATTCTCTCGTTTTCCGGGCTCAATCCGTCACCTCACCCAGTGTTGCCATGTTCCCGGACCGTCAGTCCTTGTCATGAATACCGCAGCAAGCCATGCGCTACTATCGCGCGGTCTGCGGTTCCTCTTGCCAGCCTCCTCCCAAAACAGCGTAGAGCCGGACCTGGTTGGCGAGCTTCGCATACCGGAGGATGACAAGCCCCTCCTGCGCGCTGTAAAGGGAGCGCTGCGCGTCCAGGACGCTCAGGTAGCTGTCGATCCCCTTGTCGTAGCGGGAGGAGGACAGGCGGTACGTGGCCGCGACGGCGTTGACCAGCGACGCCTGAGCCGAGACCCGCTCGCTCACGGTGCCGTGTACGGCCAGGGTGTCGGCCACTTCCCGGAAGGCGCTCTGAATGGACTTTTCATATTGGGTCACGGCGATTTTCTGCTGCGCCTTGGAGGCTTTTAACGCCGACCAGGTACGGGCGTCGAAGACCGGCACAACGATTTGCGGCGCATAGTTCCATGTGCCTGATCCGGTTTTGAAGAGCCCGTCAAGCTGGCTGCTGGCGGTGCCGAAGGCGGCCGTCAGGGAGACGCGCGGGAAAAACGCCGCCCGTGCGGCGCCGATGTCGGCGTTCGCGGCTTTGAGCAGGTTCTCCGACTGGGCCACGTCGGGACGGCGCAGGAGCACCTCGGAGGACACGCCCGCCTGGATAGCCCGGGGAGGCGTGACATCCCCCAGTTGCGCCGGCAGCAGGTCAGCGGGAACCGGGGTGCCGGCCAGAAGGTTCAGCGCGTTTACGTCTTGAGCGGACCGCTGTTTGAACTGCGCCACGTCGCCGCGGGCGGCGTCCACTTGGGTCTGCGCGCGGTAAAGGTCCAGTTCGGTCACCAAGCCGATTTCGTAGCGGCGCTTGATCAGGGCGTAGGAGTCCTGCTGTGCCTTCAGCGTGGTTTCAGCCAGCGTCAGGCTCTCCCGGTCCGCGGCCAGGGCCAGATAGGCGTCGGCGACCGACGACACCAGCAGGATCTGGGCGCTGCGCCGGGCCTCCGCCGTGGCCAGGTACTCCTGCAAGGCGCGGTCCTTCAGGCTGCGGATGCGGCCGAAGAAGTCGATCTCCCACGAGGCGGCGCCGAGATTGGCGTCGTAGCGGGTGGACGTGTTGCGGTGTCCCGAACTCGAGAGGTCGGCGGGGTTCCGCGTCCTGCTCATGTCGCCGTTCGCATCGATGGTCGGAAACAGGCTGGCGCGCTGGATGCCGTACATGGCCCGGGCCAACTCCACGTTCAGTGCGGCAACCCGCAGATCGAGGTTGTTCGTGAGCGACAACCCGATGACCTGCCGAAGCTTGTCGTCGGTGAAGAACGCTTCCCACCTTAAGTCCGCGACGTCCGAGGCGTTTGTCGTCGCCCCGTTTTCCGCGTAGGCCGCGCCGGTCGGCCACGCGGACGGAACCGGCGCTGTCGGACGGGTGTATTTCGGGGCCATCGTGCAGCCGCTCAGAAAGGCCGCTGTTCCAACCAGTGAGAGAATCCTGTTTTTACTCATTTTGTCCGCTCCGTCTCCGCGATCATTCCGTTGCCTGCGGCCCGCAAATCCCTGCCGTGCCGGCCAAAGGTCTTTTCGATCATCACATAAAACAGCGGCGTGAACAGGACGACGAGAATCGTGCCGGTGAACATGCCGCCCAGCAGTGAAACGCCGACGGCGTTCATGCCGCCCGCGCCCGCCCCGACCGCAAAAACCCAGGGCAGTATCGACAGGCCCGTGGTCAGCGCCGTCATGAGGATCGGGCGGAGGCGCAGCTTCACCGACTCGACCGCGGCCTCGACCAGTCCCGCGCCCTGGTCCGCCCGCTCTTTGGCGAACTGGACAATCAGGATGGCGTTCTTGGTGGTCAGACCCAGCGTGTTCAACACGCCGATCTGGAAGTAGATGTCGTTGGGCAGCCCCCGAAGCGTCGAGGCGAGAATGCCGCCGATTGCCCCGAGTGGCAGCATCAGCAGAATGGCAATGGGGACGGGCCAGCTTTCGTAGAGGGCCGCCAGATAGAGGAACATCGCGAAAACGGCAA
>JAEAMG010002306.1_pt1 | contig 12186 bp, 10 predicted proteins | sample 8958741 | NCBI WGS metagenome assembly JAEAMG01 (sample SAMN16933256, study PRJNA681125) | bioreactor sludge metagenome | isolation source: anaerobic bioreactor treating anionic surfactant - SDBS | place: India: Bengaluru | collected 2019-02-28
TAACCACCAGAAACAATGAAAAAGTAACAGCTATTTATCCATGAAAGTAAAACGACGTCAGTTTATCAAGGTTGCGTGTGGAGGTATTGCCGCTGCGGCGTTGGTTGAGCTCGGCGCGCGCACAGGGGTGCGCCCCTTTAAGGGATTCCGTATCAAGCGGCCGGATACCGATACTAAAGCGTTTCTAGGGGACCTTCCTGAAAGCGCTAGTGATCGTACTATATTGCGTATGTCTGATCTGGATAGGCTGCCTTGGTTTGAAAAAGACGCTACCGGAGAACTCCGTGTGGCTGGAGGCGCAGACTTGCCGCCCATACTCGATTGCCATACCCATGTCGGCTGGAGCCAAGGCATAGGAGCGGACATCAATATGACGGCAAGGTGCCCTGTGCGTTATTTTTTTGATCACGAGACACCACAAAACCTGTTATACGTGCAAATGCATCCTACCGAAGCAGAAAAACGGGCTTTAAGCCGGGAAACGGAACTGACGCTTATCAAAACACCTGAGCGCAACAAAACACACACAGCGGCAAATCTGCTGGCGGAAATGGAACGTTTCCACATAGGTCATTCCGTATTACTGCCTGTGGAAATTCCCATTCACTCCCGACACTTGGAACAAACGCATCGGGCAGCAGCGCTGAGCGAACAACTTGTGTCCTTGGCGGCGATCCATCCCTGGCACTGGTCCGATGCCAAAGAGGCCCGGCTGAACGAGATGCTCAAGGTCAGGATTCGGGGCCTAAAATTTCATCCTGTATTTCAGTTTATGGCCCCCGATGCCCCGGACGCTATGAAACTGTTCGGATGGTGTGCGGAAAATGATGTGGTGGTGTTGACCCATACTGGTTTTACCGGAAGGGAACCTGCCTTTATGCGTGCCCTGTCGGAACCGGAACGGTTCCACGCTCCACTACGGGCCTTTCCCAAGTTGAAAATGATTTTTGCGCACACCGGTTCGCGCGCGCGGTTTCCGGAAGCCTTGGAAGTGGCAAAACAGCATAAGGAACAGGTCTGGCTGGAATTTACCGGACAACCCGTTCCCAATATCAAAATGGTACTAGACCAGTACGATCCTCAAAAACTATTTTACGGTTCCGACTGGCCTTATTATCCTTCTTCGGTTTCCCTGGCACGGTTCCTGGTTGCAACATCGGGGCGCGAGCATTTGCGACAAGCAATTCTCCGGGACAACTTCGTCAACCTGCTTGGAACGGATGTGGCCTGACCGGAAACAGGGTTTACTCCATATCTAAAGGGTATACCAGGTGATAGATCAGGTTCCGGGGCCATGAGGGACGTTCTATAATACCTGAAGAGATAAGGTGTCCCCAGATGCATTTGTTTATCATTCCGGTTCTTGTATTGGGGGAACTTTTCTGTTGCAGCACGCTCATGTGCCAAGAACCCGAGCAAATACCTGTGTCCTCCGCACAGGCGGAAATCCTGCCAGGCGTTTTGCCCGGGGACGGTTCCGTAAAGCCTGCCGAAGTCGTAATTGTCTCCAGCTTTGACGATACTGCACAGCATGCCCTGTTTTTTTCACCGAAATTGGAACTCCCCCGTCCCTTGCTAGTTGTCCTGCATTCCTGGTCTGGCAATTACCTGTCGGAGGACCCTCTCGCCCCCATGGCTATTCGCGCTGGTTGGAACTATATTCATCCGGACTTCAGGGGCCCCAACTGCACCGCCGATGCTTGCCTGAGCAACAAGGTACTTGCTGACATAGAGGATGCAATTCAATATGCGCTGGACAACGGCAAGGTTGACAAGCATAATATTTTTGTTGTGGGCGCCTCCGGCGGCGGACACGCTGCGCTTGGTGTCTACTTAAGAACACGGCATCCGGTCAAACTATTCTTGGCTTGGGTGCCTATCAGTGACTTGACGATGTGGTATTGGCAATCGAAAAGTCGTAATAACAAGTATGCGCAGGACATCCTTCTCTGTACGTCTCCTGCAGGCCGATTGGACGAAGAGGAAGCGCGACGACGTTCCCCGCTGTATTGGGAGGTGTCCTCTTGTCCCGGGGGACGTCTCGAGATTTATGCCGGGATCCACGATGGCTATACGGGCAGTGTGCCTGTTTCACACAGTGTTCTTTTTTTCAACAAGCTCGTGGAGCTGCTGGAGGCGCCGGATGCGCGGGTACCAGACGCGGACTTGGTAAAACTACTGTCGCGTGGGATTACCTTAAATCCAGACATGGAAAAAATAGGGGGCCGGGACATATTGTATAAAAAAAATATCCCTGAGGCCTTACTGGCCATTTTCGACGGTGGCCATGAAATGCTGGCGGAATATTGTTTTTCCCGATTGTTGGAAGCAGCCACAGGGATAGATCCCTGACCTGGCCTGGTTCCGGCCAGACTTTCTCCCGCTTACACCACCGCTATATACCTGTTCTCACCTATAAGGCAGCAATTCCAGTTCGTAAATTTCTTTGAAGCGTTTATATTCGTCCTGCGTAATAGGGATACTATCGCTCATATAGGGATTGGAACGTTGAGACCGTGAATACAAAGGCACGTTATATCCCTTTTCCGTGGCATACATTTTCAGGAAGTCCACGGGATTGGAAATAGCGCACACAAGTGTATTAATCGCGTCTTGGGCGCGCAACACGCCACTGTAATTGCCGGCGCGATACCGTTCAAGAGCTGCCTTGATAATCTCGGGATTCAACATGGTGCCTTGGCCGATACATGCCCGCGCTCCCAGCGTTAGCCCGGTATAGTAAAGTGTTTCATTGCCAACAATAAATCCGAAGGTTTTGCCTCGAAGCGCGCGTATCAATTCATAAATGTAATAACCATCCGCGGTGGAAAATTTACCCGCTACAAAATTATCTATGGAAGCGACACGGCGAAGCGTCTCCGGGGCGATTTCATATTCTTTCCGCGTGCCTGGCGGTTGATAGACAAAAACAGGTCCTTTGACCTGTCCGCATATCGCGTGAAAATATCGCTCTATAAGCTGCTGGTGTGTTTCCCCTTTTTCGGGCAGCAAGGCTTCCGGCATGGTATAGACCACGCCAGCCGCGCCGGTTTCCAGAGCAAAGTTCCCTAACTCCACGCCTTGTTCAATGTAAGCCTGCGGATCAGGCCGGCGATCATAATTCCGGTCCCAAATACCGCTACAACCGACCAATACAGGAGCCACTCCTTTCAGATGGGCACATATATTGCGCGTAATCCGGCGGGTATCATCCATATTAAATGTATACATCAACCCCATACCGGACCGAATAAAGAAGGCACTTATGGCCTTACTTTCCAATAGAAAGTCCATAAACCGCCGCTGCCCGTTATCATCAAGGGTACCATCCTCCTTGAAAACTGTGAAGGTTGGGGCGATAGCCCCTTCTGCATACTTTGGAACATCCATTCAAAAACTCTCCTGTATCGCTTTTTTTAGTTACAAGAACTGTTAACGCAAACGCCATATTTCGCCATAGCATCGGCATTACCGTCGCTTATCATGCCATAAAAAAGTCGAATATGGCAATGAATGAATTCCCATTGCGCCAATGAAAGGCCTCACAGTCAAATACTCCGGCAATAGAAAAGCCCCGCACACATGCGCGGGGCCTTTCTTCTCACTCGCTCATAACAAAGAGGGAGCGGACCTGCGGGCTATGGTTTGCAGGTACTCTTGGGGAAGGAGTGACGTGAGGCAGAATTTTCACCATTTTCTGCCCGGGTCCGCTCCCCTTCGTTATGAGAGCCTCCATAGAGAAGTGCAAAGTGAGGCGGATCATGGGGGGAAATGCCGGCTGCAGGTACTCTTGGGGAAGGAGTGACGTGAGGCAGAACGTTTGCCGGACATCTTTTTGACCCGCCTCTGGTAGAGAAGGGGTTGGAGGCATAATGTATTATGAGGCCTGTGATCATTGTCGCGTTCCAATAGCTGCAACTTCGGTAAACGACGTTTGCACCTCACCGGACTTGTAATCCGGCATCAAGGTAATGTGTAACATAGAGACCGCCTGTTCCTGCATTTCAGGCGGGGTTGTGATTCGTATGGAGCTCCTGTTCTTATCTCGAAATACATCCGACGGAATCACCGCCTTGAATAAAGGATTCAACGCGCTGTCAGAGACATAGACATGATAACCCGCATGTCCCTCGGTATAGGGATCAGGAAGCCAGCTCAATTCCAACGCACTGACGGCACGACGACGGGTTTCCACCATGAAAATTTGTTTTTGCAGCGCGGAGGGTTCCGCCGGCTTTGTGGCAAATTGGCCTTTGAAATATCGCTCGGCATCCTTGTCCGGCAATACATTGCGCGCCTCTTCCAAACACCGGACTGCCGGCACATTATGATGTATTTCCGGAAGATCCGCCTTACGGAATAGCGCTTGCGAACCTCCGGTAAGCAGCACGAAATTTTTATCGTTTTCCACCAAGACCTGTCCCCGTACCACCGTCACTTCCGTGCCTGTGGGACCCGTGTCTACTTGGAACGACGTTCCCATCACCGTGACAATGCCATGTGGCGTGGTGACACAGAAACTTCGGGAATCACTATGAACATCCAGGAATATACGCCCTTGTTCCAGAACCAACTCACGCTCATTGACCACCTGCAACAGGGACTTCTCATAGAGAGTGGCTTGGCTCGGTCCCAACAGGCTGAAAAGCAACCGCGCATCAGTCCCTGTCTTCAATAGGCTACCGCGAAAAAGGAAATCCCTGGGCTGTGATTCTACAAATTTTTGGCCCGAAGGAGAACCTGTTTGAGCAAAGCCTCTACTATAGGTAATTAACCCTGCCGCATTGTCTTCCTTTACCAATGAGGAGGGCCAAGAACTCCATAACAATATGGCAAGAACAAACAACAACAGGGGCACAAATACTGGCACCAGAGAAGCCGCCTTGCCAAACCATGACTTTTTTTTCCGCTTGATTTCACTGGCTTTTTGATGTCCAAACACACTGAAATGCCGGTGCATGTCCATTTCCGGCAGGTGCGCCATAATTGAAGGCGTAAGGTCGTTACAGAGCCTGTCCTGCCCCAGTACCTCGAAGAGGCGAGCCGTCAGGGCACGCGCATTTTCCATTTCCGAAGTGCAAGCGGCACATCCATGCAGATGTTCTTCGAACTGAATTCTTTCGCTATTTTTCAGTTCATCATCTATGTAGGCCTGTTGCAGGCTTTTTATTTGAATGCACGATGCCACTTCAAAATGTCCTCTTGCGGGCTTGTTTCACCTTGTTTTATTTCCTTTTGTTCCAAGCTTTCGCGAAGCATTTTGCCCGCACGATTCAATACTCCACGTATTTCATCATAAGACTCACCGGTAAAACGGCTGATCTCTTCGTAACTCATCTCCTGAACGTAGCGCAATACCACCGGCAATTGATACCGCTCGGGCAGCGCATCCACTGCCCGATGGATGGCTTCATAAATATCTTCGGCATCTTCGTTTTCTCTTGAGCCCTGGGACAATTCTTCCACATAATGGGCCCGCCGGTGTGGCAACGGTGTTTCATGGATCAAATGGGGCGCATTTCGCCGCAACCAGTTTGCCGCCATCCGCGTGGTAATGCCTTTCAGCCACGCGCCGAAATGTTCCGGTTCCCTAAGTTGCGGTAAACTGCGATACGCGGCCCAGAAAGCCTCTTGCGAGATATCTTCCGCGCCGCCGTAACGCCCCGCATAATGATACGCTGTTGCATACACCGCATGCTGGTACCGTCGCACCAGATCCGCAAATGCATCGGTATCACCATCAAGGCACCGATATACAAGTTCCTCATCGGTATGACGCATTATTACTTCCCCGATAAATATAAAATTTGGTATGATGCCTCACGTAGCGTCATCATATAAAAGAACCTGTACTTCGCTAAAGCGCTTCAACTTTCAATGCTGAAGTGGTCATGGAGAATGTAGAGCGCACGAATCGTTCCGTTCTGGAACACATTGCTGTGCTTTTGAAATCCACGCGCCTTGAATAACGATATTCGGTGGGCATAACGCCAAACGTGGATGCGATGATTACACAAAGGCCTGCAATCAGGCTGATTTTATCATAAATTAAGGAGTCGAAGCCCTATGGGACAGGACATGGGTGCATCCAAATTGATTATTTTTGATGTTGACGGAACCTTGTTCCAAACTCAATATGTGACGGTACCCGCTGTACAGCAAGCTTTTACTTCTTTTGGATTGGCCGTGCCTGCAGCGGAAGACATCTGTTCCTTTTTTGGTAAAACGGTGGAAGCCTACGAGACTTGGCTTGCGGGGCAGTGCCCGGTTGGTCACGCAATTTCGGTTATAGAAACGGCCAATGCCTTTGAATTGCGGTTTATTGAGGAATATGGAAGGTTGTATCCCAATGTCCGGGAAACGCTTTCTTGCTTGAAGGGGGTCGGGTATGTACTTGCCATTTGTTCAAACGGTCCCGAACCCTATGTGCAGGAGGTTGTCAAGGCCCATGGTCTTGGAGATTTCTTTTCCGATGTTCGTGCGCGCGGAACGTTTTACAAGGACAAGGCAGAAATGGTCGGCGCCAGTTTGGACCTTATACAACCGAAAACCTTTATTCTGGTAGGTGATCGACGGGACGATATTGAGGCGGCTCATTACCATAATGGACGGGGTATTGCAGCCACCTACGGTTTCGGAAGCCCGGAGGAATGGCGAGACGCAGACGCCTGTATTAATTCTATCTCGGAATTGCCGCGATGCGTGGAAAAATTCTTTTCCCTATGATCCGGAACTTCGCAACATCTCAAGAAACCATTGTGCCATGTCCCCGATTTCTTGACTAATATCCGGCCATACATGACCGCCCGTTTCTTTATAAACAAGAGTCGCGCTACCGCCGGCTGCACGCAATGAGGCCGCCAGTTTTTCCGCTTGTTCCCAAGGGACGATGGGGTCCGCTTTTCCTTGGACAATCATAAACGGTGGTGGCGTGTGGACGCGTATACGCGCGGGAGATAGGGCGGTTAATCTTGCACGGATATCATCATCCGTTTTATCGGCAAGGCCGTCATGAAACAAGAGGCGACCCGGGTCAAATCCTTCGATTTGAAAGCGATCAAAACGTTGGCCACCATATTCCAACAGGTCCGTGGGCGGGAAAAATACGCCGGCAGCGACAATATTCGTTGTCCATCTTCGTAGGGGGTCATGAGCGGCAGGATGGCCTTGTTGAGGCGCCAGCGCCGCCAGCGCCGCCAGATGTCCCCCCGCGGAAGCGCCCATGATGCCGAGACAATGAGGATCAATATGATATGTCTCCGCACGGTTTTTAATATGCCGGATAGCGGCATGAATATGGCGCACCATTTGCAACCCTGTAAAGAGCGTAACAGAGCCAGGAGAAACCGCAAATACAGTGAGCCCCCTGTCACAAAGGGCGTCTATTACGCCCAGACCTATGTGTTCGATCAACACGACCCGGTCCGAATGCCATCCACTGCCAATAACATCCACCACGCCATAGCCGGTCATAGTATCTTTTGGATAAAATACATCCATAATCAAGCCAATACCATGAGCTTCCGCGTAAACAACATCATGACAATGCTTATAGTTACCTCTTGTCCGGGGCCGCATGCGAAGGAATGCGGCTGGCCGATACAACATTTCAACAGCGGGTTCATGCGACAGATTCATGGTCAACAAACTTTCTTATAAAACGGCCGGCTGATTACCGAGGTGAATACCCATCTTTTATCGGATAAGGATCCGACGCAAGTTTTACTCGTAACCTATATTACGTGAATAACAGAAGAAAAAAGGGAACCATAACCGGCAAGCATCAAACCCGATAATATTGGGAACATGACAAACTTGCCTCGGGTGCTGTCTTCGTTTTTGGAACTATTGCACAAGATCAAAAAATAGTTTGGGGACATGGGACAATTCCGAAACGCGGTCACAAATGCGTCCGACTTTAAAAGTTTCTTCATAAGTTCCCTTCAATAAATCTTGTACAAACAAAACGGCTTAATAACGCTGCATTTCAGGACGCCTCAAAATATCCAGCATGCCACAAACATCGGGGTAGGGCGACACATAATCCGCGACGGCCTTGAGTTCCGGAACAGCATTGACAGGACAGGCGAAAAAACCAACAGAGTCACGAATAGACATATCTCCAAGCGTATCCCCGATACCGGCGATTGTTTCCCGACTCAGACCCAGTTTATGTATCAAACCGCTAATGGCGGCTCCTTTGGTAACCCCCTTGAGGTCAATATTCAGGTAATAAGGCGTAGGCGTAATATTTACCTCCAGTCCGGGTATCGTTTCGGCAAAGGCCAGGATGCGAGGCGTAATAGAAATAAAGCATTCAGGATGCTCGGAAAACAAGGATATTTGCGCCTCCTTGCCAAACTGATAGACCAGCCCGGAAAAGACCGGTAATATTTCAGAGTCAATGTAGGAACGCAGTCGGTGTAGCCCCTGAATCATCTCCTTAGTAACTGAGGGGGCAAAATAGGAGCGATTGTCCTGAAGGTTATAATATACCGCACCCGCTTCGCAGATGGCTGTGTACCGTATATCCAAAATCTTCATAAGTACTTCTACATACGGCTGGGGTCGGCCAGTACACAAGGTCATAGGAGCAAGCGCACTCTTTCCCGCCGAGGCCGCTCGACACATATTGGCAAACTGATCAAAAAGAGCACCCTCCCAGGCGCGGGACTCCTCGGGGGAAATACAACCATCCAAATCGGAAATAATCAACCGGGCAACCATGACTTTTTTGCAGTCTCCATGTTTAGGAAAATTAAAAAACAGTTGATGACACAAAACTATTATAGCAATTTCACGATCAGTCGGAGTTCGTGTAAGACTGTTCCTTCGACGACATTACTATCATGCAATAGTGTCTGTTAAGAGTACAGGCCTGTTGTGACAAATTTTTCCAGTTAGTTAGCAAAGCAACTTAAAAAAATTGCTTGTTTGTACCTATTTTGGCAATGTTTGAAATAATACTGGTGTGTTATCCATAATTACGCTTGAACACACATCATAACTTAAGAGAGACCGTCCTAAGTTAGGAAAATCAAAAGATTTTCTATTTTATAATCTATCCAGTATGTTCTTGTTCAGATCTTCTTTACCATAGAGCAACTACACATGAATGCAAATGCGCCTGTGGTTATTATTAACCCGAAACATCAAGGAACTCACATATGCACTATATACACCATAAAAATGAAACAAGAGGAAACGCCATACGTAAATTGGCTAGCACGTGTGTAGGTATTGGACAAAACACCTATACACCCACGCAATTGGCCTTGGCAAAAGCAAAAGGTTGTTACTTATGGACTGTGGACGGTCGCCGATTAATTGACTTTACGTCCGGCGTTCTTGTTCAGAATCTTGGGTATCAACATCCTAAATTTGAAAAGTATTGGGCTGCTTATAAAAAAGGTCTGCCAATCAACGCCTACAACATGGTTTCGAAGGTATTCGCGGAAGCATCAAGGCGCTTGATAAAAAGCATGAAAAACAATCCGAATGCACAAAAAGTGCTTTGGGCTGCCAGTGGTTCCGAAGGAATACAAAAGGCAATGTGGACCGCGTTGCGCCGGTATCCAGATCGGTCAATTCTGGTGGCTACCCGTTATGGATTTCATGGGAAGAAAGGACTTGCCGAAGATGTAACAGGAGACACAAGCAAGAACCCGAACGTTCGTTTCATATCATTCCCTATGCACGAAACTAATTCTCCGGAATTTTACCAAAGAGAACTGCAAGCATTATATAAGAACCATGCTGAAAAAATAGCATTGCTGATTACGGAGCCTTACTTGGGAGCAAAAGGCTCTTATCACCCTCCGGTATGGTATCATCAGTTACTCCAACAATGGTGCAATGAACATGAAATTCCTTTCATTTTTGATGAAGTACAGTCCTGCTTTGGAAGAACGGGCAACATGTATGCTTATGAATCTTACCAGGTACAACCTGATTTGGTTGTTTTGGGTAAAGGATTGGCGAATGGAGAACCTGCCGCCGCCGTTGTTGGACGAGCTGACTTGATTGATATGCTGACTTATGGAGAAGCCTCTGATACCTACAGTGCATCCATTCCTGCATGTGCTGCCGTATGCGCCGTACTAGACGTTTTCAAAGAAGATCAAATTGTGAAGCGTGTTCGTAAAACTGCAAATATTATGAAGGAAAAACTAAACGTACTTTCAAATACCTTTTCTTTTATCCGTGAAATCCGCGGTGAAGGAATGGTATACGGCATTGAGATTAACGACAGAGATACAGCCAATCAATGCGTATTGGAAGCGTATCGTGCGACAGATAAACTTGGGGTACATTTTTTAGGACCACTTGCGGAAAAAGTTATTAGAGTAAGTCCCCCTCTCATCATTAACACTGAAGAACTTGATCAAGCATTTGCTTTAATACACAAGGCATGGAAAAAAATTAAAACCAAACAACGCTAACACCTGTATCAACTATCACTCAGAAAAAAATATCGTCTATATATCATGCGCGAATAGGCATTACCACGTTAATATAGGTGTCCAGAGGTCCTTCTTCATAGGGCTTAATAACCCCCGGGCTGGAAGTATCTTTGAGTTGAATACATACGTTTTCCGTATCAATATAACGTAACACATCAAGCACAAATAAGGGGTTGAAGGCAATTTCCAATTTACCTCCGGAATAATCAACTTCAAGTTCCTCTTCATATTCCCCCACTTCAGGAGTCTTAACAGAGAAGCGCAAGATGCCTGAGTCAAAAATCAATCTAACGCTCCTGAACTTCTCATTTGTCATGGCTGCGGCACGACGAATACACCGCATAAAATTATCCACACTTAGTACAAATTCCTTTTCCTGTTTTTTAGGAATAACCGCTTCATAATTTGGAAAATTACCCTCAATCAAAGAAGTAATAACGCGTACATGTTCAAAAACAAAAGCCGCCTGGCTTTCATCAAGAAGAACATCTACGGTACGTTCAAGATCATCACTTAATAAAGACTCCAGTTCATGAATCATCTTTGATGGGACAATCACTTTGATATCACGATCCACATCCACACCTTCATCGCTGACGGCCATACTCAACCGTCGTCCATCCGTAGCCACCACACGAAGAGTATTGGAGCGGGTTTCAAGTAAAAGACCAGTAAGATTATATCGGGATTGATCCGTGCAGATAGCAAAAGACGTTTTTAAAAACATCCTTTTCAATAACGCTTGTTTAAAAACCAGAGGATCTACATGTTCAAATTTTCTGACAGGGGGATACTCTTCAGGAGCAATACTGAATAATTTGGTCTCAACCACGCCACAACGGAGTTCCACAATATTACTATCCATTAGCTCTATGACAACTTCCGCATCGGGAAGTTCATTTAAAAGTAATGACAATCGTTGTGAAGAGACAGTAAGCGCGCCAGCCTCTTCAACCGTACAGTCTACTGTACACTCAATGCTAACCTTCAAATCAGTAGCCGTAAGTTTCAAAGTACAACCTTCCGCTTCCATCAAGATATGTGACAGGATAGGCAAAGAAGATTTGGAAGAGACTACCCCTTTAACGATATTTACCGCTGAAAGAAGTTCTTGTTTGGAGATGGAAATTCTCATGTGTTTTCTCCCGGTTGTTATTAACTGGATAAGTTATGCTCTTCTTATACCGGTTTCTTTAACTATAAAGCAAGTAATAGTAGTAGTAGGCATTGTTAATTTCTGGAAAAGTTGATTTTAGCCTTTAGTCATAGGGGTTTTGGGATCTAATAAGTTCTGTATAACTTGTTTATGTTATACACTGTTACTCACAGATGTGGACAAGTATCATACCTGAAAAGCATAAGTCCGTTCTATTTTGTGGAGTATAGAAGATGAATTTTCACAGAAACGAAAAAGTTATAAACAAAGGTTAAATTTTGAGATGTTTCACGAAAGTAATGGAGTTTTCCACAAGATCAAACGAGTTTTTATAAAGGAGTTATAAGGATTTGGGTTATGTTGTCCACATACTGTGGAACAGAAAAGAAGAGACTGAAGATGCAAAAAGATGATGAAAATTTTTAGGTATAAACTTAATAATTTCAAGTAGTTGAAAAAAGCCTATTGGTGTTTTACTATTGACGAAATAGAACACATAATACATTTTTGGAATCAGTTACGTTGTTATTAGATAATAGAAAACCTGTTCCGGCATCTTAAGATATA
>JAEAMG010002307.1_pt1 | contig 12184 bp, 14 predicted proteins | sample 8958741 | NCBI WGS metagenome assembly JAEAMG01 (sample SAMN16933256, study PRJNA681125) | bioreactor sludge metagenome | isolation source: anaerobic bioreactor treating anionic surfactant - SDBS | place: India: Bengaluru | collected 2019-02-28
TCAGTGCAATTATTGCACCGATATGTCCGTATAACAGGCGGTGCTTTTCAAGATAGCTTCTCATGTTCCAATTATATATTAAAAGAAGTCCAGTACCTTAGATGAATACTGGATTTCTTGTCACATATATACTTGGCTCAGGACGATAGAACAAGTTATAACGACAGTTAAGCACGAAATGACAGTAGACTAGACTCCCCGTGTTAATAAAATAATCAACAATACGCACAGAGCAGCCGAATATGGCGACCAGATCCGCTCGATTTTACTCCGCGAAATCGCATTCATAATGATACCGATACCAAAATAAATTGCCGTAAACCATAGAAAAACCATCTCAAAAGAGCTTTTATATAGACTTATGCTACCTGTAAACGACAAAATGACCGAAATAATAAATAGCAGGAATACTGCGGAAATAGCACTTGAAATCCTCAACTTTTGTGGCAATACTGCATCATGCTGACCAAACTATCAAAATATAGTCGACCTTGGTTGATCAGATACCGCTCGAATAATTCGCCCTGTGCTGCTCGCGAGAAATTCTATTGCCTTTTTCATATTCTCTCCCTTACATTAGGGCCGCTTGTAATTTATTTCTGTCAAAACCAATTATCTTATCAACTGTGCCGTCATCATGCTCAATAGTCGTAAACGGCACACCCTGTTGCCCACTCTGACTCACCATCATTTGGGCAGCATATGGGTTGCTATCGACCATGTAATTCGTGTACTCAACGTGCTTTTCGTCGAGCCATTTTTTGAGCATGACGCAGTACGGACATGTTGTTGTGCTATAGACAGTTACTTTCATGCGAGCCTCCTTATTCGGTGATTAGCTTTCCGCCCATCGCCTGAACATCTTGCAAACCACGCAGATCAGTAATATTTATGTAGCCAGCGTTTTTGAGAATAGTCGTGGCTTGGCCTGAACGATTACCGCTATGACAGTACACGTAAATTTTTGTGTCTTTTGCTACATCTGGTAACTTACCGGCCTGCATATCTTGGAGACTCCAATTGGCGACACCCTTGAAATGCCCGGTCTTGTACTCGTCGGCGGTACGGACATCGTACAATTTAGCTCCATTTTCTACGTCTTGCGTGACGGCAGCAAACGTCATACTTGGTACGCTGTCATCTTTTTTTGACTGGTTGAGCCATATCAGCCCACCAAAGACTGTGGCGATGACCCCTACCCAAATCACTACTTTTTTCATACACCCTCCTTATGACATTGTTTGCATATTCCAGATACCGTCAGACTGCCCGATATCGAGCAGTCGGCACCAATCGCTTGTTCAATCGCTGGTCGCACAAGATCGCCAAGCCGTGCATCGCGGAGTAGACCGCAGACTTCACACATAAAATGATCGTGTAGTGTGAGATTCGCATCGTAACGGAGCACATTGGCGGCACCAGTCGGTGCCAGCTGTAGCTCACCGCGTTCGTATAATCTCGCGGTTATACGATGTACAGTGGTAGCACTGATGTCTGGGTAAACTGCTTGCAAATGGACAAGAATCTCAGCGTTTGTCGCATGCCTCTGCACCGCTATAAACTCGCGGACAGCGCTGGTATATTTTGTCGTACGGTCTTGCACGGCTCGCATGACTCAAGCTTCCTTTTCGAGATATTCACGAATCTTGAGCGCCGCCGTGGCGCCATCACCGACAGCGCTGGCGATTTGCATAGTGGCGTGACTGCGCACATCACCGGCCACAAAGACACCAGGTACTGATGTTTGAAGATTTTCATCCGACTTCACCAAGCCAGCCTCATCAAGCTCGACACCACTATCTGCTAGAAACGCCGTGTTTGGTAGTAACCCAATGAATACAAACACACCGTCGGCATCTATCGTTCGCTCTTCACCTGTTTGCTTCTGCTTTACTCTCGCGCCTATTACTTTTTCATGCTCGGCAACTATTTCTTCAACTGTCACGTTACTATGCACGGTAATCTTGTCGCTCATTGTTGCGAGTTTGCGCTGCAAGACTTCGCTGGCTTTTAATTCACTGCGTACCAGCAGGTCGATATGGGTCGCAAAGCGCGTCAAAAACATCGCTTCTTGTACACCGCTATTGCCGCCGCCCACTACAATCAGCCGCTTGCCAGCGTAAAATGCCCCGTCGCAGGTCGCACAGTAATGCACGCCGCGTGCGTAGTGTTCTTCCTCGCCCGGCACGCCAAGTTTGCGGTAGTTGCTGCCAGTTGCAATGAGCACTGCGCGTGATCGGACTTCGCTATCATCAACCGTCAAAATTATTGCTTCGCCATCTCGTTTAAGGCTTTTCACCTCACCGAATTCTATCTTGGTACCAAATCGCTCGGCCTGTCCGCGTAGTTCATCAGCCAAGCGCAGACCTTCAATACCCTTCATATACCCCGGGTAGTTATCGATCCAGTCGGTGGTGGCTGCGAGCCCGCCCACGATGCCCTTTTCATACAGTGTGGTGTCGATTTCTTCGCGTGTGGTGTAGATGGCTGCCGCGAGCGCTGCCGGCCCCGCCCCGATAACGACGAGGTCGTGAATATCTTTTGTCTTATTCATACGTTTTAGTATAAAGCCTTTACTTGTTAATGTAAATGGTTTACATTAAATAGCATTGGTTTATGTAAATAAGGGGAACAAAATATGGATCGAATCATCATCGATGTCCGCGAAAAATTTGAGTACAAAATGAGCCACGTCAAAGGCGCTATCAATTTGCCGCCCGCTAAACTCATGCAAGGCCTCCCCGACGAGCTCGCCGACCTACCTAAAGATACCGAAATTGTATTGTACTGCCTAAGCGGCGCTCGCTCTGGCGCCTCTATCCGCATCTTGCAGCAATATGGCTTTACAAATCTCGTGAACGGCATCAACAAAGACCATGTCAAGGCTAAATATATAGCTCCTTCTCTGAATAATCTATAAGATTGGTCAGGGAACCCGGTCTGGGTATTTACCTGCTGAGTCTGGCTCACAACAATAGAGAAAGTTATAACTGCGATTAAGGCTAACTACCTAACAAGCTAGTTACCGTTCCACGGGCGTCGAGCGAATCCACTATCCTCCAGAAAATAGCCATATCAAAATCGGGATGTTGGAATAGTTCGTTAAAATCGTCCAAATCGTTATGGTGCTCACGGCGAGAAATGAGTTTGAAGACGGCGACCTTTTCGGCGGGTACAAGCGTTACTTTTATGTTTTTGAATGCTACGGGTACTGTCTCCGTTGGTGGGGAATGGTAAGAATGGCCATCGATCTTGGATGTGTACCTATTAAGAAAGTCTACTGAACCATCATCAACGGGCGTTGATTTATTCATGCTATTGTATGGTCGCTCTATGTGCCGTGGCCCCAGGTTAAAAAGTGCATTTGCTCGATCAAATGCTTCGTCCGTAAACATGATGTCTACATCTTTTGGTTTACGATCATTACCCTGAACATAAAGAGCAACGCTTCCGCCAACGGCATAGGGGATATTAGCGCTATCGAGTTGCTCAAGAATAGATTCAAATTTTGGAAATGTAGCGATGACTTCTTGAAATCTTTTTACGTCCGTTTTCATGCTATTATTATAGCAGAGCTAAGTTGTAGAACGGTTTCAGTTCTGGCTGGGGTATACAAAAAGTCAGAACCGAATTATCAGTTCTGACTTTATCTATTACGGCCTGGCTCACAACAATAGAGGAAGTTATAACTGTAATTAAGCAGGATCTTATAGTTTCAGAACGGCGCTAATTAACTGCCAGCCTCGGACTCCATCTTTTCAAGACGAGTGTAGTAGTCAGGGATTTCTTTAAGATGTGCCCAAGCAATTTTGCCGGTTAAAAGTGGATCGCTATTGGTAACGTTAGTTTCTGGGTCGTGTGATCCGTGCTCTAGTTCAATCGCTAATCCTTTGCGAAATTCCTCAAGATCAAACTTAGTAAAATCTACTCCGATTTGTTCGCCAATCTTCCTTGCGTCATCAGTGCCAAATTCATTTTTCATAACCTAAGTGTATGATTTATATAAACCAAAGAGGTATACTTAGATTATGATAAAAGTCAAAAAAGAATATTTACAAAGTGCTATGTTCGGGTTTAACGATGCACTTGTATCGACTACCGGCGTTATAGTTGGTATTAGTACTGGCACAGGCAATAAGCAGGTGGTTATTTTGGCCGGAGTTGTCACAATATTAGTTGAGGCCCTTTCGATGGGATCTGGTCAATATTTGAGCTCCAAGTCCGCACATCAGCTAGATCGAAGCGATTCATTCAAAGTGCCGCTAATCAGCGGCTTAATAATGTTCGGGGCATACTTTTTGGCTGGTTTGGTGCCACTTTTGTCAATCATAATTTTCCCCATGAGTTACTCAAGAGATATTGCAATTGTTGCGGCTTTAAGTTGTCTACTCGTACTCGGTTATGCAAAAGGTAGAATAGTTAAAGTTCCACCAATCAGGAGTGCCATGGAAGTATTAATAATTGGCGGTATTGCAACAGCTATAGGTATAATAGCGGGCAATATTTTTTCCGTGTAACCACCTGCTAACTATTAGGCTAACCTCTACTAGCTAAGGATGTGCGGCATCGAAGCATACGAAGTAGATATTAACTTGGGCGTTTAACGTAGGGTTTGTTATTTGTGACAGAACGACGGTCTTCGTTGCGGTTTCAGTTCTATTCTGGGTATACAAAAAATCAGAACCATTTTCACAGTTCTGACTTCATCTAACATGGCTTGGCTCACCGTGATAGAGGAAGTTATAACCACAATTAAAACCGATTTAGCCAATTAGAAGCTGTCGCAACTCGTTTGCATTGACCGCAATATATGTAGCGCCTTCATTCTCAAGCTCTTCTTGATTACCATAACCCCAAAGCACACCAACAGAGTCTACACTGTGTGCCTTTGCAGCCTCAACGTCATGCCTACGGTCACCAATCATAACTACGGTAGACATATCCGTAATGTCCAGTTCACTTAATGCTTTTGAAAGAATCTCTTCTTTATCTACAACGACATTAGGCTGCTGGGCACTAATAAACTCAAAATAATCTATGAGTCCTGTTTTCGCTAAGGTCTCTTTTGCTATGTGATCTATCTTCGATGTCACAACAGCAAGTTGCCTGCCTGATTGCTTTAACTCATTAAGTAGTTCTGAGATTCCAGGATATGCTTCATAGAGCTGTACGCCTTCACGCTGCATCATATCTCGAAAGTGAGTTACGGCTTGTTCAGACTGCGCTTCGTCGAAGCCGTAGTAATCTCTAAAGGCGTGTTCGAGCGGCGGTCCAATAAGCCGACGAAGGTTCTCATCGTCTGTTTCATGAATGTCAAATTTGCTTAAAGCATATCGTGCACATTCAATCATAGATTTTCCTGGATCGCATAATGTACCGTCAACGTCGAAAAAGATAGTTTTATAGTTCATATAAATATGGTAGCAGAAGATTGAGTTTCATTCTAATCTGGGATATAAAAAGTCAGAACCGAATTAACAGTTCTGACTTTCTCTATTATGCCTTGGCTCCGGCAGCTGGGCTCGAACCAGCGACCTAATCGTTAACAGCGATCCGCTCTACCACTGAGCTATGCCGGAATACTGTTGTATTATAACCCGAACCGTATGTGCGGTCAAGCATCCTCAACCGCGAATTTTCTCAATTTGCCTTGTCAGGTCTGCAATATTAGCCCATGAACTGCCATCGGTCAGGATTGTCAGCACATATGTACCACTCGGGCTATATACAATTGCCGTATCGTGGAGTAGTCCATCCAAAAAACCAACCTTATCCGCCACCGTACCACTCGCTCCATCAGGGATACCTCGCCGATATACATTTCGCTTCATCGCGTCAATAAGACGTGAGCGGCTTTCGCTTGATAGCGGTAATTGTCCAGATTCTAACATGGCCATGAAGTTCGACAAATCACCGGCCGTCGTTTTGAAACTTTCTCTGTCAATAAAGTTCGTCCCCTTTAGTCCCAGCCCTGTAACATCCTGGTGGAGTGGCGTGTAGCCAATCTTTTGAACAAACGCCTCCGCGCATGCATTATCCGACAGAACGATCATATCGTCAAAGCACGTCGCCATATCCTTCCCATTTACCACAGATTCGTTCCATGAAAATGCGCCCGATTCCACTCTCTTTAACACCGAATACGCTACATAAACTTTATAAGTACTTGCGGTGGTGAAGGGAAGAGACGCGTTATAATCGGCCCGGCGGCGCTGTCCTGACAGCTCAATCAGAGAAACTCCATATACGCCCGGTTTATCCTTGGCATAATTCGCAATGAGCGCAGACAGTCCTTCGTTTGATGAACTATACGATCTCGAATACTCCACCCGTGGCTCAACAACCAACGCCGCAGCCTGCACCTCATCCGACTCATCCGTCAGATATGCCACAATCCTGTCCGCGGTCGTCTGAACGTCCAATTCCCGCCCCGTAGCCCCATCCTCTCGAGAAACTTCAGTAAAATCGTATGTCGTCACCTTCGTTACGCCCGCAGACTGCGTTAGTTTTTGGCCCATCTTTTCCTGCAACACACTGTTTGCCTTTTCTCCATCCAGCAATACGCGCAGTTCGTTCTGCTCCGTCGAAAAGACAAGCCAACTCCGTACCTCGGGCGCCTCAAGGGCTATTGTTTCATCACCGACGACAACTGGTATATCTCGTTTTAGTTTCGATTCAATTATTGCCACCAACTTCTCCAGTTCCGCCGTTTCAATCGCCGGATAGACAGGCTCGACTTTCAGCCGGATATTCGTCTCTGTCCGCAAACTCGGTTTAACCTGTTCAAGCGCTGCGACAACCTCCTCTTTTTTACATTTTCCGCCATCCACACCCTTTATAATCGTAATCTTCTCGCGACTTACCTCTGCTCGCGGATTTTTCGGACTTAACCAGCACTCATCACCAAATGCGCCCTGAATATACGAGACTACCGTGTCCGAATCCGAAGTATAGGCCGGTTCATCGGTTTTTGTAACCAATCCATACCACCATAGCGACGTAGGAATGGCCCGGATATACCACGGGTATGCTAGTTTTTCCACGACCTGCGTACTGTTTACATTCAAACCAATTTCCGCCAAAGTCGGCTCGTCAAAAGTCTCGCTTGCTTCGCCGGCAAAAATACGTACTTTCTCTTTAGTATACGCGTCGTTTAAAGTCTTTATTGCCTCCTCTTTCGTCTGACCCCCAATTGACACCCCATCAAGCTTCAAAAACGGTACAAGTTTGTCGGTAGGATAGAACACCTGTATAGCCAGCGTCCCGACACTAAGTATTATAGCGCTAACGACCAGGAATCTTTTCCAATGGCTAACAAACCATCGTCGAATGGCGAATGCATGCTCTCGCAATATTAAACCTCTTTTGATAATCCCAATACCTCCAACGCCCGACTAACCACCTGTTGATCCTTTTCGGTCATTCCCGCCAATTCTTTCTGGCGCACTATCTCCGTTAACCACTGCCGATGTTGCTCGTCTAGTTCCTTATTTGCCGGTTCGCTCCCTGGCATCACAACCTCAAGCGACCGGGCCTCGTTCTCTCGCTTCACCAACCAGCCGCGAGCAATGAGATTATCCACATGTTTGGCAACAGTCGAAACCGATTTATACTCCAACGCTTGCATAATCTCCCGAAAAGTTGGACTATATCCATTACTCTTGACGAACCCATCGATATAATCAAGCATGATTTTCTGCTTCTTTGTTGGAATAACCATATACACCATTATACCATTCTTCCCCACCCCTAGCATCCGCATGGTCTCCAGTGGTATACTAGGCATAATGAAAAAGCAACGTTCATCCGTCACTTTTACGCTCCTCTTGTTGGTTGGTGATATTATCGCCATCCTTGCCGCCTATAGCCTGGCATATATCTTACGCGTCAAAATTAGCGACAACCCAGTGGCGAACTTCGTTGCCGCTGAGCCCTACTTCTTCTCTCTTCTTTCGCTCACGCCGGTGATTATCTTATTCTTTGTACTTGCGGGCACATATCGCCCAGAGCAAAAAGCGTTTAGCCAGACTCTTCGTATTATTCTTGGAGCGCTTACTGCCATGTTGTCTTTCGTCACGATAGATTACTTTTCTCTTGAAACAATCTTTCCCGCAAAACTCGTCCCTGTTTACGGATTTGGCATTAGTATCGCCCTTTTGGCGCTTGTCCGTATCATCCTTCACGCAGGCCGATGGATCCAATGGCACCAAGGGAAAAACCTTCCGTCTGTCGTCATTGTAGGCGGCGATTATGCCGCCAGAGAGATTATTGAGGATATTCAACGTCGCAACTCTGGCTATACTCTACTGGGAGTTGTCGGCGACCAGCGTTTCTCGTTTACTACCCATAAGACATTCGAAGCCATCACTAAAGCAAAAGGTAACCCGGATATTATCATTCAGGTTGCCACGAAGCAGCAGCCTACCATCGATCACGATTTGCTAGATTACGCGCACCGGCACTTCATTGAATTCAAATTCGTTCCAAGCGACACGAACGAGATGAACAATCCTATCGAGTTAGAGCTATTTATGGGCAACATACCAGTCATGGCGATCAACCAAAACACCATCACAGGCTGGGGAAGAGTATTCAAACGCGGGTTTGACGCCATCGTGAGCCTCTTTGCGCTGATTATATTGTCGCCCGTTCTCCTCATCATCGCCATCCTTAACAAAATCATATTCGGCAAAGTTCTATTTCATCAAACACGGCTTACTCGCGGTAGCCAACCATTTGAAGTATATAAATTCCAAACCGTACGAAGCGACTTAAACGGCCTCACCCCCGAAGAAGCCTTTGAAAAAATAGGGCGACCCGATCTCATCAAACCATACCGAGATGGCGGAGATTATCTGCCAGACGACCCACGCTACGGCTCGTGGAGTAAGTTCCTCCGCAAAACCTCGCTTGACGAGCTACCCCAGCTTTTCAACGTGCTCAGAGGCGATATTAGTCTGGTCGGACCACGCGCGCTCATTCCTCAAGAAATTAACGCCTATGCGCAAAAACACGCCATACTTAACATTAAGTCTGGCATTACCGGTTTGGCACAAATCTCAGGACGACGCGATCTCCCCTGGGAACAACGCCGCAAACTCGATATTTACTATGCTCAAAACTGGTCGTTTGCGTTTGACATAAAGATTCTTATTAGTACCGCGTGGCAGGTCCTAACCGGCCGCGGGGCAGAGTAGCAACCGCCAGCAAGCTAAAGGTCAAATAGATGTGAAGCGCGTTTGGATACCCGCTGAAAAATAACCATTGCACCATAAACGCTACGATGATTGCAAAGCACCAAGATTGCTTCCGGGTGATTACAAATAACCCACCAAGCACTGCAAGAAATCCCATAAGCCCAATAACCCCCCTCTCGAGGAGCACTTCGACATATTCATTCTGAATAATCTCACGAGCACCTAGCTCATCGGGAAACATCTCATGAATAGCCATTCCCGCCGATCCAATTCCTACACCAAAAAGCATCGTGGGAACATCAACGCGCCACCGCCGCAACGCTAACTCCGTTCGTGTCATCCGAGCATCGGTCGACTCGGCAACGTAACCGTCAAAGTGCGGCTCGCTATCCTCATTTTGTTGAGTCGCTTCAATCGATTGTTCCTGAGACACCGCCTCGCGAATATCCACCACGCCCATCGTCAACTGATGAATACTCTTTGCCACCGCCCCCCGAAATGTTTCGTTTATCTGAGGGTTCAGAACCGCCGCCGTTCCCTGCAGGACAAGCGCGCACCCCAAGGACGCTATTCCCAATCCCGCGCACAAAAACCATCGCCGCACCTCGCGACGATAGATAACCCATAACACTAAAAGCCCTGCAATAAATGCCAAAAGCGCTCCGCGGCTCAACGTCAACACCAGCACGGTCATGACGATAAATAGCGCCGTCCTCATGCGCCAATCCTTAGTTCCTAGCACTACTTGCCGCGTTAGCAACAACGCGGCAGGAAGTAACGCGCTCCCAAGAAACTGCGGTTCAATCAAAAAAACATTCGGCCGAGCAAACCCAAACTGCTCCGCTACACACCCTGCGCAGAGCAACGTGGTCGATGCATCAAGCCAAATACCCGCAAAAAACTGCACAAGCGCCAAACCACACATAACCAGCGCACTACCTATATACACGCGGATAATTCGAGACATTAACATATGTAGTCGTGCCCGCTCCGCCACTGCGCCCAAGAAAACAGCATACAACATTCCAGTTACGCCAACCGTGAGTATCCCCCGCGTCATATTCATCGTCCAGAAAATACTCATAATGCTTATCAGGACAAATATCGTCACCACCCAAGCCATCCGAGACGCCATAATCTCTCGAATATGATGCCATATGCTCGGTAGACTCGCCAGCGCCATAATTGCCACATACAACATCGTTATCGACAATTCAAAATACATCGTCCCGTCCTGGCCTAAACGAAACAAAGGTTGATACGCAAACCATATCGCCACGGGCGCACCGAGCCATAACCACTCAAATAACGTATACTTGCTACGCTTTGCCACGTGCTATCACCCTCGAAAGTTCCTCGCGAAAACTCTCTTCCGAAAACTTCTCCGCTGAGCGCTGTACCGCCTCTACGTCAAACGATAATGTCTCAAATCGTTCGATTGCCCCAGCCAAACTCTCTACCGTTTGCTCCTCAAACAATACCCCATTCTCGCCATCCTTAACGATATCGAGCGCACCGCCCTTCGCCAGACCTATCACTGGCGTGCCAGCCGCGAGCGCTTCAACCGACACAATGCCAAAAGGCTCAATACTCGGGAACAAAAAAGCCCGAGACCGCACAATATACTCGACAATTTCCTCCAAACCTTTATATCTAGGCAAAAAGGTAATATACTCCGAGTTCTCGCTCACTCGCCTTAAGTTTTCGTTCTCCGGACCATATCCAATAACCGTCAAATGTCTTTTTAACTTCACGGCCGCCTTTACGGCAAGATCCATCCGTTTCCAGCTCACTTGCCTACCATATATGATATAGCCCGACCGTTCTTCTCCGTCTGACAGCTTCTTGTCCCCCATTTGCTTAATCTCCCGAACATTCACATTTGGCCAAACTACGACCGAATCTCGCCCATAATGTTTCTTAATCTCATCCTGAATATATGTCGAGTTCGCAATTACAACATCTGGCCTCTGTGCCGCCCGATAATCTTCCTTCCGAAGCGGAGAAATTAAAATCCTTAACGCCAGACGAACTACAGGATTTAATACCCCAAAACCCGGATTCTCAATATATTGGTCGTACAATGTCCAATAATACTGGGTTGGGGCGTGCATATAACTGACATGAAGCGTCTCAGCGCCCGTATTCACTCCTTTTGCTTCCGCGCCAGTGATTGAAATAACCACGTCATAGTCACTCAAATCTAGCCGTGAAAAGTACCACTGCCTTAAAAACGGAATAAATCGCTTCAACTTAACAGGAAATCGATTCAGCCACCCTGTCCGTACATCGGCCGTTTTGAACCACTCGGCCGTCTTCGGGCGAAATTGCGACGTATAAATCGGTGCGTCAGGATACATCTCATGCACCGCTAGAATAACCCGTTCTCCTCCACCCACATCAGTCAACCAATCACACACCAGCGCAACTTTTTGCTTACTCATAACCGTCCTCCAGCGACAAAACATACGCCCGCCCAGATGACGTTGTTCTATATTGTTGATTCTTACTATTTGGCTTGTCTGGGACTGTTAGCGCTAGATAACCCCTTGTAATTAATGGTCTCATAAAGCGATTATAGTTACTCTGGTTATTGTAAAGGTCAAGATGAGCCAGCACTTCTCTTCGCTTCTTCGGTCTCCCGCAATAGCGTAGAATCTTTTGTTCAACTTGTGCTCCAACTTGTACCTCATAAGCACCTTCACCCCTGTTAACTTGTGCTCCAACTTGTGCCTCATCGCGCCAATCAGGATGAATTGGTAGCTCTACGAGAAAATAACTCAACTCATCATCGGTGTCAAATATCGGATCAGGGGATCCGTTTAGCTTCATGGCTCGTTTTATTTTTAAGATTCCCGTTCCTTTACCTTCCGTCAACCTCAGCTCTTTTAGGAAGTCTCCCACGCGACGATTTCGATATTTCCGAGCAACAATCCTACCTGCACGCAACTTTTCCTTGTTAAGTGGAGGGAGTGGCCCTGGATAGC
>JAEAMG010002312.1_pt1 | contig 12171 bp, 7 predicted proteins | sample 8958741 | NCBI WGS metagenome assembly JAEAMG01 (sample SAMN16933256, study PRJNA681125) | bioreactor sludge metagenome | isolation source: anaerobic bioreactor treating anionic surfactant - SDBS | place: India: Bengaluru | collected 2019-02-28
ATCGAAAGGGCTTCCGGATCTTCTGGCGCCGCAGATCCCGAGGCCCGATCGGGCGACCCCGCATCCCTGCCGAGCACATCACCTTCATCCGCCGCATGTCCGGCGACCATCCCGAGTGGGGCGAGGACCGGATCGCCGAAGAACTCGCCGCCAAGTTCGGCATCGAGCACTCCCCCAGCACCATCCGCCGCTACATGGCCCCGCGACATGGGTCGCCTCGGGGAGATCAGACCTGGCGCACCTTCGTGCGCAACCATGCCAAAGAAGTCTGGGCCTGCGACTTCCTGACTCAATACACCGCCCTTTTCGCGGTCGTCTACATCTTCGTCGTGATGGAAACCGGGTCGCGGCGCATCGTCCACACCAACGTCACGACCAATCCGACACTGCCCTGGGTGAAGCAACAGATCCGGGAGGCAACGGCCGAGGACGGCACGCCTCGTTTCCTCGTGCATGATAACGACGGGATCTTCGGACAGTTTGGAAGGCCCCTGGTGGCCGAGGCCAAGGGCAGAAGGCGCAGCTACCGCTGCCATCTGGACCGCTGGCTCGACGAGGTCATCGGCATCGAGGGGCTGCCGATCCCGTTCGGAGCGCCCAACGCCTCGCCCCACGTCGAGAGGTTCGTCCGGACGCTTCGGGAGGAAACCCTCGACCACTTCATCTTCCTGAGCGTCGATCACGTTCGTCGGGTCGTCAACGAGTACACCCGGTACTACAACGGGGCGCGTCCATCGCAGGCGATCCATGGGATCCCGGATCCATACCCGGAACTGAAGCAGCCTCCGCCATCGGCTGGAAGACTCGTCGCTCTCCCCGTCCTGGGCGGCGTCCAGCACGATTACAGCCTCGTGGCCTGAGCTGACGTCCATCCCAAGCCTGCGATCCCCACTCCCGCCACTACCAGTGTGCCCCGTCGTGTCCAGTCCCTCGATCCGACGCCCACACTGAGGGAAGAGAGCTGTTCGGCCGCCTTCACTACCGCCCGCACTCGCTCGATACCAGCCTCGGCAGGCCGTGGATCGGTCCGCGCTGCCTCGGGATGGACTTTTCGCGGACTACGGGGACGACTACGTCCAGACTGTCAATCCGACGGTGGCCAGGGCGATCTCACGCGCCGCGGATCGCTGACAATCGAGAGACCCGCGCTCTTGACGCCCCACTTCGAGGGCGCTCTGACGCCGCCAAGTGCCCCGCAACGCGGCCGATGAGGTTTTCGGTACGCACAGTGATCGCGCCTCGCTCGCCCTGGCAGAGCCCGTTCGTCGAGCGGTTGATCGGATCGATCCGGCGAGAGTGCCTCGATCACACCATCGTGCTTGGCGAGCGGCACCTGAAACGAGTTCTCACTGACTACTTCGGCTACTACCACCGCTGGCGAACTCATCAGTCGCTCGAGATGGACCGCCTTGAACGCCGGGAGGTCTGCCCTGCCGATCACGGTTTCGTCGTCGAGGTTGAAGAGGTCGGTGGGCTTCATCATCACTACGAGCGCGCCGCGGCCTGACTCGCCTGCAGCCCGCTCTACTCCACTCGCAGACCCGACCGAGCCATGTCCGAGCCGCGCCTCTTGAGGTCTGAATCACGTCGCAGACTTCAGCCAACGCCATCTGGGAGCCACATGCAGCCTCACTTGCCGCGAGAGAGGCCGCCTCGCTTGAGCACATTCAGTCATTGAGCGCGCAGATGGAGTTTTCGGCATGCACAACCGCCGCCCTTCCCGTCCTCGACGGCATCCATCACGACTATCGCCTCGTGGCTTGAGGCGACGCCCACCCAGCGCCCGGATGTCCTCGGACGCACCGGCATTTGTGCGCCCACTGAGCCAGGTTCGCAAATCCGACGACACCGAAGCAGGAGACTGCCCTTCGGCCCCTTCACCCTCGGCGTCGACCACTCGACGCCAGCCTCGGTGGGCCGCAACTCGGTCCGCTCAGCACCGGTACGGACTTTTCGCGGACTACGAGGGTCAGGACTTCCTCTCCCCAATTTGCTGCCTCCACATGGCGTAGTAGAGGCCTTTCTGCTCCAGAAGGGTGCCGTGGCTCCCCTCTTCAATGATGCTTCCCTTTTCCAGGACGTAGATCCTGTCCGCATGCATGATGCTGGAAAGCCGGTGGGCGATCATAAGGATCATCTGTTGTTTGCCTGCGGAAATCTCCTTGAACGTTTGGGTGATCTCCTCCTCCGTTATGGAGTCGAGGGCGGAGGTGGCCTCATCAAAAATGAGGATCCTGGGATTGCGGACCAGGGCCCGGGCGATGGCCAGCCGTTGTTTTTCCCCTCCGGACACCATCTTCCCGCCTTCGCCGAGCAGCGTGTCCAGCCCATGGGGCGAGGATTCCACCAATTCCAGGGCGGACGCCTTGCGCAGGGCCTCCAGAAGATCCCTTTCCGAAGCGTCCTGTTTCACAAACAGAAGGTTCTCGCGGATGGTCCCCGAGAAGAGCTGCGTTTCCTGGGTAACGAATCCCAGCTGGCGCCGCATCCTGTTGACCCGGATGTCACGGGCCGGAATGTCGTCATAATAGATGGTGCCGCGCGTCGGTGTGTAGAGTCCCACCAGCAGTTTGACCAGGGTGGACTTGCCGCACCCCGAGGGCCCCACGAACGCGATGGTCTCGCCCCGCTCTACCCTGAAGGAAAGATCCTTGATGGCGTCGGTGGCACTGTTCTTGTACCTGAAACTGATGCCCTCAAAACGGAGATTGTCAATCTCCCCGATCTCCACAGGCTCGTCGGGCCGGTATTCGGGTTCCTTCTTCATCAGGTCGTCAAAGATCTGCAGCGATGCTTCCGCCTCCCTATAGGAGAGGATGATGGTGCCCAACTCCTGGAGGGGATGCATGATCCTGGTCGTGATGAACTGCATGGAAATGAGCTCCCCGGTGGTGAGCAGGTTGCGGAAGATCAGCCACAAGAGAATGAAGAGAATGGACTCCTTCAGCACCAGCAGCACAGAGCTCTGGAGAAAGGTCAGGGTTCTGATGCGGCGGACCTTGGCCATCTCCAGGTTGAAGATCTTCAGAGTAAAGGTTCTGAGCCGGCGGATCTCGGGGTAGGTGAGCCCCAGGCTCTTGACGAGTTCGATGTTGCGAAGCGACTCGGTGATGGCCCCGCTCATTTTGTTGGTTTCGGAAATGACCGACCGCTGGACGGTCCTGATCTTGCGGCTCAGGTAACTGGTGAGGCTGCCCAGGACGACAACCCCGATGACAAACACGGGGATCAGGAGCCAGTGGGTGGTCACGGCATACCAGATGACGAAGAGAACCCCCACCAGCGAGCTGAATAGGATGGTGACGAAGGAGCTGATGAAGCGCTCGTTGTCCTGGCGGACTTTCAGGAGGACGGAGAGGACGTGGCCGCTGCTGGTCTCCTCGAACTCGTGGAAGGGGAGCCTGAGGGTCTGTCTGAGCCCTGCATCGAAAACGGATAGGCCGAACTTCTGAACCACGAGCCGGGTGACATAGTCGGTATAAGCCCTGGTCAGCCTAGCCAACAGGGCCACGCCGACCGCAATGGCCAGCCATGTCAGAACCCCCCTGACCAGTTCCTCTTCCCGCAGGCCGTCGGGATTCACCGCGAACATGTCGATGATCTTCCCGAAGATGACCGGGTCGAGGAGCTGAAGGACTTCGGCGATAGCTGCCAGCCCCATGGCCAGAAAGAGCCACCCCTTGGCAGGCTTGAGATATTTCCAGATGGTCTTCACAAGCAGTATGCTGCGGCACGCCGCGGCTGGAATCCTTCTCCGGTGCAGATGCCTCGAGTAATGATCGTGCTCGGTGAAAACTCGGCGCGTGGGCCCGGGATGCTGCTTTGCCGGCATCCCGCCCCATGCGCACGTTCATTCTATCCCTTCTCGCCACCCTCCGGGCAGCCCTGAAGTCGCGGGCGGCGCTCGCCCTCGAGAACGCCGCGCTCCGCCAGCAGTTGGCCGTCTACCTGCGGACCTCCAATCGGCCCCAACTCCGGACCCGTAGTCCGCGAAAACTCCGTCGCGCATCCCTCAACGAGGGGAACCTCCTTCTCCAAGGTCACTTCCCTCCGCGTGCTACCATCCCTCGCCATGCGCACATTTATTGTAGCTCTTCTCTCAGCCTTGCGAGCAGCCCTGATGCCACGGGCGGAGCTTGCTCTCGAAAACGCCGCTCTGCGCCAGCAACTGGCCGTCTACCTGCGGAGCAACCACCGCGCTCGGCTCCGCACCGAGGATCGCCTCTTCTGGGTTGCCCTCCGAAGGCTCTGGCCGAACTGGACCCGCCCGCTCGTCATCGTCAAGCCCGCCACCGTCGTCGGCTGGCATCGAAAGGGCTTCCAGATCTTCTGGCGCCGCAGATCCCGGGGACCGCTCGGGCGCCCCCGCATCCTTGCCGAGCACATCGCCTTCATCCGGCGCATCTCCAGCGACCATCCCGAATGGGGCGAGGACAGGATCGCCGAAGAGCTCAACGCCAAGTTCGGCATCGCCCACTCCCCCAGCACCATCCGCCGCTACATGGTCCCCCGGCAAGGGTCGCCTCGGGGAAATCAAACCTGGCGCACCTTCGTCCGCAATCACGCGCGGGAGCTTTGCGCCTGCGATTTCTTGATCCAGTACACGGCCTTCTTCACGGTCGTCTACGTCTTCGTCGTGATGGAAATCGGGTCGCGGCGCATCGTCCACACCAACGTCACGACCAATCCGACACTGCCCTGGGTGAAGCAACAGATCCGGGAGGCAACGGCCGAGGACGGCACGCCTCGTTTCCTCGTGCATGATAACGACGGGATCTTCGGGCAGTTTGGGAAACCTGTGACGGTCGAGAAGAAAAGCAGAAGGCGCAGCTACCGCTGCCATCTGGACTGCTGGCTGGACGAGGTCATGGGCATCGAGGGCATCCCCATTCCCTACGGCGCGCCGAACGCCTCACCTCACATCGAGAGGTTCGTGCACACGTTGCGGGAGGAGGCGCTCAACCACTTCATCTTTCTCAGTGCCGATCACATTCGTCGTGTCGTCTCCGAGTACATTCGCTACTACAATCGCGCTCGTCCATCGCAGGCGATCCATGGGATCCCAGATCCGTATCCGGAACTGCGGCGGCCTCCCTCCCGACGCGGGAAACTCATCGCCTTGCCCATCCTTGGTGGCGTACTCCACGATTACCGGCTCGTGGCCTGAAGCCACATCCCGTCACGATTCCGAGATCCTAGTTTTGTCAGGCACCGCTGCGTCCCTCGAGTCTTGTTGATCGATCCGGCACCTGCGGCCGCCCGTCGAATGACCGTGGCCCTCTCCCCCCATCGGCCCTTCCTCTCAGGACGTTCGTCTTCGGGAGGCCTGCCGCCCCTCGTCGTACGCCGTGATCGACTTTTCGCGGACCACGGGTCTCCCCGGCATCATCGTGCAATCTGATTCACTGCATCACGGTCGATGCTGAGCCCCCAGCTCCATTTCTCAAGCCCGATTGTGGTTTTGCGGCGGGTCTCCACCCAGCAAGCACGAGTTCAGCGAGAACCTTGTGGGCCACGTAGCCCCGCCCGAAATGCAGCACCGTCAGGTCCTTGTAGTCCTAGACCAACCGTCGGAAGATGCCCCTTAGATCCTCCGGCAGCCTCGCCCCCGCCCTTGAAGATCGCCGTGGTCTGCATCGGTCGATCTCCACCGGCCAAAAGTCTTACTGGATCAATACGACACGCCTCGTTCCTCGCGCCATGCCGCCCACGCGAAGCTCGCAGAAGTACGTCCCTGAACCTGCAGGGACACCGGCAGCGTTCTTTCCATCCCACACGATGACATAGTCGCCCCTAGCAAGGCTCGTCTCCACTAGGGTCCGGTCCAGGCGCCCAGTGGCATCGAAGACATCCAGAATGACCTCAGCCTCAGTATCAAGCACGAAGGTAATCCGACTGTCATCTGCAGAGGGAACCGGACCTCCCCCATCGCAATAGGAGTCGGCCGATCCGGTTGCCAATCAATCTCCGATGTTAGCTGGTACTCGACGCAGGCCGTGCCCACACTTTCTTTGTAAACAATCACCTCGTCGTCGCCATCACTGTCAGTATCCACGTAGAGAACCTTGGCAGTTTGCGCATCGCTGAGTCCGGCAACATCTTCCAGACCGTCGACTGGACACAGCCACCCGGCTTCAAGGTCCACGATGCCGTAACCAGAAACGGGCAGGCCCGTTAACACGCAAGCTGCACCGTTACCGCGCAGGTCTCCGCAGCTATGCGATGGTTCAACCGCGCCCTGCGTAATGAAGCCGCTACCTGACACAAAGCGCGACATAAAGACACGTTCCCCCGTGTCGGTATGTCACTCCACAAAGAAGTCGGCTGATGCAGGCATCACCCCTGAGGACAACACAATACTCATCGCTGCAGCAGCCAAGTAAGTGATTCTCATCTCTCGCTCCTCCCCCTGATGCAAGTCACTTGCTCACAGCGCAATCTTCAGTGCTTCGCAAGAACTCCACAGTACGTAAGATGCTCTTTCTCATCGTCCAATGGAGAGCAGTCATTCAGCGCACAATCACAATATATGCAGTGTTGGTCCCTTCCGGCGTGGACAGCCGCAGAAAGTACCTCCCTGCCGCAACGGCACGTCCAGCACGGTCACCGCCATTCCACACAAAGCAATGTTGGCCCGCCATCAGCACCGTTGAGGCATATTCAAAGACGCACCGCCCAGTAATATCGCAGACTGTGCCTGCGACCTGACCGGCATTGCCCATCTCGAAAGTGATTAGCGCCTCTGACGAGACCGGATTCGGGCGCACGCTCAGAGGCGATGCGACGAGGTTGGTGCGATGACTCAAGACATGCGAACTCGACTCGCATTGCAGCGGCAGGATCGTCAATCCGTAATCGTTATGAGCAACAAATGCGCCCACATCGGAGAGAGCGACGCACCTCGCAATTCCTTCAACATCTGTGCTTCCAACGATCCGAAGAGTCATGGGGCTTGCAATATCAATCACGTTGATATCAGAATAGCCTATGACATAGGCATACATGTTCCCAACGGCCACGCTATAAGCTCCCCCGGGCAAACAAACGCTGCCAACGATCGTTGGAGCCGTAGGAGCCGTAATATCGACTGCGCATAGTCCCGAATACGTACCGTCTGTAGCAACGTAGGCGTAGTTGCCAAGGACGCTGACACCTGTGACAGCGCCGGGCGCAATCACACTTCCTATGAGAACGGGGTTCTCGACATCTGACACGTCGATCACCTGAAGGCCTTCCTGACTGTCCGCGACGTATGCCTGAACACCACAGACGGTCACACCAACTGCATACCCAGGAGTATCGAGACTGCCGACGATCTCTGGGCAGGTAGGGTCCATCATGTCTATCAGGTGGAGGCCAATGCCATCCACTACGTAAGCCATGTTGCCTGATACTGCTACGCAATACGCGTAGCCTGGTGTGTCCACCAGGCCAACGAGTTGGGGAGTTGCCGGACTGCTGACATCGATCACCTGGACACCCCAATCGCAGACGGCCACGCATGCGTACGTGGCTGAAAGGGCAACGGAATACGCATAACCAGGAGTACTTATGCCGCCTATGAGTGTAGGGCTTGTGGGCTCAGTTATATCTATCACTTGGAGGCCGGCATCATGGTCTGCTATGTAGGCGCAGGTACCGGAGACTGTCACTCCAAAGGCAGCCCCGGGAGTGTCCACTTTACCCGTTGTTGGGGGGCTGGCCGGGTTGGAGATGTCGACAACATTTAATACACCTGCACTCTCACCGACATATGCATGGGCGTTGCCGACTGCCACGCATTGGGCATCTGCCAAATCAACACATCCCACAAGCCGAGGGTTCGTCGCGCAGGAGATGTCAATTACTTGACAACCGGATTCCCCATCAGCGAGGTACGCGTATTCACCGGACACGATTAGATCGTTGGCACGTCCTGACGTAACCAGGTAGCCGACGATCGCCGGGTTGGTGGCCTCGGCAATGTCGATTACTTTTAGAGTGTCAGTAGAAGTCACATATGCGTACGTATCCTTGACGACTACGGAATACGCGGGCGTCGTCAGAGAGCACATGAGTTGTGGGCGGGTTGGATTCCTAATGTCGATCACGTGGAAACCGCCCCACCAAGAGGCGGCAATATAGGCCAGCGAGTCCGACACCGCTAGGTCAGACGCATACCCCACTATACTTAGGCTCCCGACAAGTCTCGGATTGGCAGGATCTGCGATATCAATCACTTGTAGCCCGTCGTAGCCATTGGCAACGTAGGCATATGCGCCTGATACTACTACTTTGCGGGCCGATCCTGGTGTGTCCACGTTGCCCACAATCTCTGGGTCGTGGGGGTTCGAAATGTCGATTACCTGCAATCCGTAGGTATTGTCCGCGAGGTATGCGTGTGTCCCCGACAGGGCCACATCGAATGCCCATCCAGGGGTGTCAATACTCCCCACTATCTGAGGGCAAGTAGGATCTTCTGCATATATCACCTGGAGCCCGCTCTCGTGGTCCGCGACGAATACATAGCTGCCAGAAACAGCAATTCCATGTGCCCATTCAGGCAGTGACACGCTGCCGCACCACTTGAGGTAGTCACCGTACTGAATGCAGTGGGCACCCACGGTGCCGCCGAGGGGCACTAGCCCGACAGAGATACCGATCATAGGCAGCACGCACGTATTTAAAGCCTTTCTCAGGATCTTGGCAAGAGTCGAGGCCACGCAAGTCTGCATTGCTCCCTCCTCCCGACTGATGAAGCTCGCTAGGTTACTTTTAAGAGTACCACGAACGCCGCTTGCTGCGGAACTGCCATCGGAACGGAGGGAGCGAGGCGACCGAACAGGTCAATATGGCGATTTCGGGCGGGTGTCCGTCTGGGATCTACTCGGATTCGTCGAAAAGTGCATGGAAGGAATGATCAAGTTCGTAGACGGTTCGCATCGCGCCCTCCGAGCGAGAACGGTCTGTTGACCACTCTCTCCCGGAGAACGGAGAACGCGGAGAACTCGGGGCATTTTGAGGCGCGATCGGCGCAGAGCGGGCACCAACGAGTCGGCAGAGATCGCGATCAGAGAACGAGGCCGACAACCACGCCCCCGCAAATCTCTCGGTCCTTGCGGGATATAGCGAGGCCCCGACCGATCTCTCAGTCAGGGCCTTGCGTCGACCAAACGAGCCGCCACAGTTCGAGGCGGCTCATGTCAGCTCCCCAAACGGGACATTTTTCGAACCACTCTCTGCTCTCCCCCCGGCTCGGTCCGTCGCCCGCAGCCGCCGCCAGCTGGTTTGCGGCTTGGGGAAGCTCGGATCGTCCTCGAAAGCGCGGCGACGGACTTCTGGCGAAGGACGGGGCTCCAGCATCACTACGAGCGCGTCGCGGTTAGATCGAGTCGACGGCCCACCCCTCCCCACTCGCCGACCCGACCCAGCTATATGCGTGCTACGCCTCTCCAGATCTGAATCACGCCGCAGGTTTAGCTGGCCATGCTCAGAGTCCAACTTGAACCCTCACCGGCCTCCAAGAAGCACATCTCGTCCGCGCTCGCCACGGTGTTGGGTGGGCAGATGGGATGATCGGGAGGGACAGGTCTCGGTGCTTCGGAGATCCTCTCCTGGCAGCCCGGACGCGGCGTGACCGTCCTCGCGATCCTACTTCGCGTCCCCGCGGAAGAGCGCCTTCATCGCGCCCCAGGTGGTCTCCTGCACTGGCGTCCCTTGGCAGCCCACCGGCTCCGCTCCGATGAGATCGCACTCTGGGTTCGGCGGTGAAAATGGGACGCAAGGAGAATCCGCGTGCAGCGAGAAGTCGAAGCTGTCCGGATCGCAGAAGAGGGGATTTTGGCTGATGTTCCCGGAGACGCCGTACTGGTCGGCGATGTCACCCACCCAGTCTCCGCCAGGGTTGCCGAAGATGTCGCAACACTCAAGGGTGGCGGTCCCCCGAAGGCATTCGCCTCCAGTATTGAAAGCAAGGATGGTCCGGTTCAAGGTCACGGCACCGAGCGTGCCGTCGATCCCGCTCGTTCCGTCGGAATGGTTGAAAGCAAGAGTGCAGTTCTGCATTTCAAGCGAGGACGCCTCCTCGCAATACACGGCCCCCCCGGACACATCGGCGATGTTGTCATAGAAGAGGCAGCCTTCGACCAGCGCGCTGCAAAACGAGCCAACGTAGATTGCCGGACCCTCGGGTGCCCGATTGCCCCAAAAGTCACACCGGGCGATGGTCGCCGAAGCTCCGTGGCCCAAGACACCGGGACCACGATTCCCGTAAAACCGACAATCTTCAATCGTCCAACTGCCCTCTTCCCCACGCAGACCGTACCTTGCATGGCCAGTTACGCTACAGGTACTAAATGAAGGCGATGATTCTCCATGCCAAAACGCGCCGTCAGGAGAGTTCTCCTCGAACACGCACCCTACGACCTCCGGCGACCCCAGGAAGTAACAGTACAACCCTGCTCCAACACTGGGGACCGCATTTCGCACGAACCTGCACTCGACGATGCGTGGTTCCGACAAATGGTAGCAAGAGACGCCCCCGCCACCATGGGCGGTGTTTTCAAGAAAGACGCAATTCATGATCGAAGGAGACCCATCCGCAATGAACAGAGCCCCGCCCCCACTTCCGATGGCAGTACCACTCATGTACCCATTGATAATGGTGATTCCACGAAGGGTCGACTGCACCGTCTCGCCTGAGACAAACAGAAACCCCCGATGATTCTCGCCGGCCGTTCCCTGGCAGTCGATGATGCATTGCTCCGCCACATCGCTATCGGATCTGACCGTAATCGGTTTTCCGCGAAATGTCAGATCGCGATTCCCGCTACCCGTGAACACTCCGTCCGATAGAACCACTTCATCCCCTGGCGCGGCCGCGTCGATGGCCGCCTGGATCGTCGGGTAGTCCCCAGTCCCGTCTGGCCGGACGAGGTAGGTGGTGGCAGAGGCGAGGGAAGCGATGGCTAGGGACATGGCAAGCAGCGCACCCAGCACTCGCATACGGTTCCCCCTCGTGGTCTGTTCTCGGACGAGCGTGATCGGAACCGAACGGCTTGAGTATACCGCCTGCGGGAGTCCCATGCGAGGGAATGCAGGCGGGGTACTACTGGACCGTGGCGGCCCCTTTTCGAATGATGGCCCACGCTCAACCGCCCCAGCTACCGAGATGTCCCCCAACCGCTCGGCGGTTCGCGGCTGATCGTCCGAATGGAATCTTGGGATGACGCCAGAGTGTTCCCCCCGCACAATTGCATCCGTTGACTCCGCTCGGCGGCCAAGGCGGGACTGTTCTTCGGTCGGAGCACGATCCGCCAAGCCTTTGCACTCTGCCGAGACACGCAAAGCGGAGCGAGCCGGAGGCATGCAATCGGGTGACCGCGTCACGCCCGGAGAGAGGATGACATGCTCAAGGTCGTGAATCTGGAGAGATCCTTCCGCAGATTCGAGGATACCTTCTCACCCAAGATCGTGGCTGAGATCAACGGCCAGCACGTGAAGCTCGCCCGGCTCGAGGGGGACAAGGTCCCATGGCACACCCATGACAACGAGGACGAGCTATTCCTGGTGCTGGACGGAACCCTCGAAGTGCACGAACGGAGCGATTCCGCGCGCTTGGACGCAGGCGAGTTCTGTGTCGTGAAACGTGGGGTGGAGCACCGCGTGGTTCCAATAGGCCATGTGAAGTTGCTCCTCTTCGAACCTGCCGGCATTGCTCACACGGGCAAGGTCCGGTCGGAAATCACGAAGGACCACTACGATCGCCTCGAGGACTAGACCCGCAGTCCGCGAAAACTCCGTCCGGCCAGAGGCCATTGCGGTTACGCGGCATCGAAGTGCCCCAAGTTCGCAGACTGTCTCCTTCGGGCCCCGAGTGAGAACGGCCTGTTAACCACTCTCTCCCGGAGAACGGAGAACACGGAGAACTCGGGGCATTTTAAGGGGCGATCGGCGCAGAACGGGCACCAGCGAGTCGGCAGAGATCGCGATCAGAGAACGGGGCCGACAACCACACTCCTGCAAATCTCTCGGTCCTTGCGGGATATAGCGCGGCCCCGACCGATCTCTCAGCCAGGGCCTTACGTCAACCAAACGAGCCGCCCCAGTTCGAAGCGGCTCATCTCAGCTCCCCAAACGTAACAGTATTCGAACCCGGCGGGAAAACTCGCACGAGATCTGGTTCCGGATTCT
>JAEAMG010002313.1_pt1 | contig 12167 bp, 6 predicted proteins | sample 8958741 | NCBI WGS metagenome assembly JAEAMG01 (sample SAMN16933256, study PRJNA681125) | bioreactor sludge metagenome | isolation source: anaerobic bioreactor treating anionic surfactant - SDBS | place: India: Bengaluru | collected 2019-02-28
ATCTATAATACAACTGATACCACATATAGTTACATCAGAAGGCTAAAGTATTACTAATTTCCCGATGTCACGTCAGCGCTGGGGTGCGTTATCCCATAGATTCACCTGTAGCTTATAGCGTGAGTTTCGGTGCTTTTTCGTGGGTTATATGTGGACATATATTGTTGCGCAAAAAAATTTATCGAGAGTCGAGAAAGACTTTTACAGTAAGATAAAATGCGCCTATTTAACCTTGAAATATGTTCCTTGAAAAAAAAGTTGTATAGAAAATAAGGGAAGGCATTATGTATCTCACAGGATCACTTTTGGGGAACGTAATACTTTGTATGAGTCTTGTTTCAATGGGTTTCTCATATGTCAAAGGTAATGCGTTCACTCTGCCGGATGTAGAAGTCCCGCAGCATATAGTATTGGAAGAGATGGCAGGGCAAACAATTCCGACGAAACCCGGAATAGAATATCTTGCTCAGCAGGAGGAGACGTCAAACTTGGATTATGTTACAGATTCTTGTCAACTAGACACCATAGAATCAGCCTTGGCTAAGGCGCGTCAAGAATCTGAGACATTAAAGAAAGCGCGAGAAAATCAGCGCATCAGCCAGGAAGAGTGTGAAAAAGCGCAGGACAGAGCCGCAAACGATTGCACAAAGGCGGTTATCGCAGGTCTTGGCGTTGTCGTTGCCCCCGCCATACAGATTAAAATAACGGCTATTGTTTTGGCCGCAGCTTTTGGCGGTAAATGCTATTGGGATGCCAAACATGTTTCTAACGCTTGTAACGCGGCTTTATCTGACCAAGCGAACGTGGATACAATAATAAAGACTACGGAAAAGGAAGTATTACAGATCGAGCAAGCCAGAGCGGAAGAGGCTCTTATTGCGGCTAAAGAAAGATACAAGGCTGCAGTTCTGTATGGCTCACGTGAAGAGCAAAAAGAGGCGGAAAGGGAAATGTTTCAAAAACAACAAGATTACAACAACGCCAAAATGGCACTCCAAAGCGGTAACTAAGTGCAAATATGTAGGTCAAATTGGAACTCACTATAGCACATAACTTTAATATGCGAGAGTAATATCATGGTAAAAAAAATATTATACCGTTTTTCTTTCGGAAGAACTTTATTTATCTTCGTTCTGATAAGTGTCGCATCGGCAACCGCCTCACTTGATGACGATCTAGATCAAGCTCTTGACATCGTTAAAGTGAAGCTCAATCAATTCGATCAGGCAACGGATTCTTTTGAAAAGTTTAAACAAAAATGGCTTACTTCTAAAAATAAGTTGATTAATTTGCCTGTTGATGAATTAGATGATATTGAATCCTTAGTGGAAGCGGCAAAGAAATTCCAAAAGGCGCTGGAATTGTATACTGATTCTAAGGAAGATTTGGAATCTGCAGAAAAAGTCTTGGATGATGCTATTAATACCTATGCAAAAATATATGAAGAGTTCCAAGACAGTAATGGCACTCCAGATAGCGAATTCTATCCGAATCCGCAAGATCTTTTGGATGAGTTAAGGAAAAAACATGATAGGTCTCCTCTTGTTGATAAATATACAAAAGAGGAATTGAAATCTTTTTCTGGTAGGCTGGAAAGCCATCCTCAAGCAAACAAATTAATTGAAGTTATTGAGTATCTAGATGAAGTGACGGAAGATAACAATGTTCCTCTACCGGAAGATGAAGAACCAGATGTAACGTCCGAGGGCCAAAGAAGCAGTAATGAAGATGAATATCTAGACCATCTTGATGCGCTGAAAGAAGCTTTTAATGAGTCCAAGCGAGTCCTTGAAGAGGAAGAACAGCGTTTGAATATTGAGAAGGGGGACCTTGAGAACAATTTAAATGATTTGTTAGAAGAGGATCCGTTGGTCGGAAACGAAGATATATTAGAAGAACTTTTAGAAGAACATAATAAAGCACTAGAAGAAATAAATGATAATGCTACAGAACAAGTGGATGAATTAGAGGACTGGGCTGACAGCAGGGAAGAAGCGATTGAATCGGAGTATGAAGCACAGAAAGAAGCATTCGAGAAAGAAAAAGAAGAATTGAATAAGGACTACGAAGCCAAAAAAAGCGAAGCCGAAGAAGAATGCAGTGCCGAAAAAGAACAAGCATCTCTTCTCTACAAAGAGGAACTAAGCTCTATCCAAGAAGAGTATCAGCAAAAAATAGAAAATTTCCAAAAGTCAACTACTAAAGAAGTGCAGACCTTACAGGATGCATTAACCGAAACAGAAGAAAACGAAGAAATGGCAGATATCATACAGGAAATTGAAACGATCCATCAATACGTGAAAGAGAAAGAAGACGAACTCATCACCGCGCAGAAAGAAGCGGAAGATGAGCTAAAAATAATACTTGATGCGCAGATCAGCGAGATTGAGAGTCAATGCGAACAATCAAGAAAAGAACTTGATGAAAAATACTATGCGGACTTGGAGTCTCTAGAAGAGGAATATAAAACGGAGATTCAAGAAGCGGAAACGGCGCGGCAAGTTGCTCTCAATACTCTCGAGAACGAACATAACAGGCGCATAAACGAAATTGAAAACGAAACGAAAGCGGCGATAGAAAAAGAAAACGAAAAGTATGAAAACGAGTGCAAAACTATCACGAACAAGAACGACAAGCAACTTGAAGATGAGATTGAAGGCTATCGTGAAAAGTTGGAATCCATTGACAATGCATTACTAGAGCTTTCTGAAGAGGAGCGTGATCTCATTGAAAGATATAGAGAAAAACTTGCCGTATTGAACACTAATTATAACAAACCTTCTGATGAAAACAGCGATATCTTTTACTGAATTCAAAAGGAACCGTTTTCTTTAGGAAATTTATTTTAAGGTATAGGGAAGCAGGCATATTCGTGGAATATATGTGTTTGTTAAATAATAATGGGCTCGGTCCCTTCAATGTAGTTTAGTACTTACTGTAAATTGCACCAACCGGTTTATAGTAAGGCATGGGGTATCTGACATGAAATCGAAAACATGCAAACAGAAGGCAGAAAAAATGGCCACAATAGTTTTTACGCAATGTCTCTTAAGTCTTACCCTTCCGTTTGTATGCGCCATAGTATTTTTCATTCCAGTTGCCGGCGGAGAAGAATTGAATCCCTACGGCAGCCTCGTTATCACGTGGGCAGGGGTCATTGATGATGGAGAGGGAAATGATCCCCCGCATGGCCCTTATGGCAGTCTTCATGTTCTTGTTTATGAGATTAGCGTTCAGGATCCTGGGGACCAGCGTAACTATCCAAAGCCTTTGTCTCATGTATATTTGAACGGTCCCACTAAAACCCCTGATGACAAGTATGAATGGCTTGACGGCGACGAGAAAGAATTTCCTAACTTAGAAATCTTTCGATGGCGAAAGCAGGATGATGAAGTCGCAATTCTCGTATACGAGAGCGATCCCAGTGCCATACGAATCAAGATTCCGGGCATTGACACGAATAGAGAACACGATCGTCTCTTTTATGGTAAAATCTGCCGCATGGATACTGTCGTTACGCCATTGCTTCTCTCAAGCGCTAATGTCCGACTCGCGACAGGGGAGGCCGTACAAAACTCAAAGAAGCGTGAATCAACTCAAAGATGGGTAAAGGAGGTTTTTGCACAGATAGGATCAAAAGGAACAAAAGGATGGGACGGTTCTTTCAATCTATATATTCCCGCCATGTTTGTCAAATTCGCGACAGTTAATGAATCAGCAGAGACAACAAAGGATTATCGTTAACCTAGTTAGTTTTATGAACGATTAAAAGTCTACTTTTATGGAAATACCATAAAAGTTATTTAAATGAAATATTAGTTTAAGTATGGAAACAAAAAAAATGAAAGGCAAACCTATGAAAAACATCCGTACCATATTATTCGTTGCGCTTGTGTTTTGTTTTCTTTCGCCTTGCGCGCAAGATTCCAATACTACAGAAGTTGTGCACCATCCGATTACCTTGGCCAATCCATCAATTATAAATAAAGATAAATTATTAGACACAATACTAGAATACTCTGATATAGGAAGAATAGCAATCAATCAGCAGATCGTAACTAAATTTGTTTACGGGGGATATGAAAGACCCATTCTGGCAGGGCAAGAATACTGGCGTCGAGTTGGTGATGGACAGGATCTTTCGAAAGTTGACGCTGGATTATTGAAAAGTTCCACTTTCTATCTTATACCTTGTGTTCTCATAGATATAGATGTAGCCAATACGTCATGGGAGAAGGCATTCGATTGGACAGATGGCAAAGGCAATCCTCTAAAGGAAGCACGATTCCCAGTAGAATTCATAAATGACAATATGAAAAAAGCAGCGAAGGAAAGCATGAGAACCATACGGAGAGATGTTGATTTTACTATCGAAAATTTTAAGATTTTACCGTACGGGTATTCAGAATTAGTCGTAGATAACGAGGATTTTCGCGCAACATTACTTACACATCCACCATATGATACCAGGGGGAATTGGGTTCCTTTTGTGGATTATCCTATAACACCACTTGCTACGTTTCGAGGCGACAAGATTTCATTCGATAAACTCTTTAAACCTTATACAAGATGGATCAATAATTTCATATTTCCGGCGAAGGTTATGAAAAGCAATTCAGTAATATTTACCTTAAATACAGTCGTGGAATCAGGATATGGCCAATTTCTGACCGGAAAAGCAGACTGGATTCTGTTTGAAAAATGGAGGAGTGATTCAGAGGCGGCCAATCTCCATGCGGGTCCAATCTCAATCGGAGCGCAGGATAGTAGCGGGTGGGGTACGGTGCATCCACAGTGCTGGGTCACCCGCACCATGGTAAAGCAAGTCTCTCAGTGTCTGGCTTCTCATTTAACAGGAGTTTGGTGGATCGAGTTTCCTGACCCTAATTGTAAATTACTCTATTCGGATGAAGTTACAGATAGGCTTATGGACTTTCTGATAGAAAAAGCGGATAAATCACAACAAAAGATTGAAGATTTCGCGTACAAGACTCTCGAGGAGCTCAGGGAGCATCCTGTTTGGAAAGATGTGCGTCCCGATGTATTTGAAGGAATTAAATCTGATCTAAAAACATCTGACGATCTTCTTGCGGAAGAAAGACAAAATATTACTTTCAAAGCCATAGGGGCGGAGAACTACAGCAAAGGTTCCTATGTTTCGAAAAATGATTTCATTAGAGATGACAAAGGGCAATTGACAGTTCCTAAATCTATTACTCTCTACATGTTCGATGATTCTTCTTTTATAGGATCAGAGACGCGCAGCTTATCTTATACCCTTGTTAGCGACAAAGTTTTTCCTATTCGGCAATATCCTCAGTTCGTGAAATATGATAACGTACCAAAGATAGTTATGAACGAAGATGGTAATGATTTTAAAATCGATAACCTAGATAAGAGATATTACAACGTAGATACTGAAGTTGATAGTGGAGGGGGTGGGTATATAGAATATTATATTAAATCAACTATTGAAGAGAAAAATAAACAACTATTGTGTAATATTAAGTATGAAATTTATGAACGCAAAAACGATCTAGAACATGACAGTACATTATTCCTCGAAAATTCAAAACCATTTGTATTAATACGGGACATGGAGAATGTGATATTACCAGATAATATTAAATTGGAATGGGAAATTCGTGATATTGTACATGGCGAACGCCACGATAGATTTCCAGTAGATATCAAACTTGAACCGGACAGCCCGTTTACGAGCATTGAGATAAAAGTAGACCACGAAGGTAGAAACGATCTTAATGCTGCCGAATTTCATGGAATAATACGATTTGATTATATTAAAAGAATAAAGAAAAGATACGACCCACATATGGAAGAATACTTTGAGCCTGTCTAATAATTTGTATAAATTTTTAAATATTTTACTTAAGTTTTCATTTGACTCAAGTAATCGTATGCAGTAGCATATAGCAAAGGAATGCGACACTGTATTTTGGGTAAGTCCACGGTGTGGTGCTTGATGAGTGAAGTTTGTCGGGCATACATGGTTAAAATTGCGATGACCGGTGGGAAGCCTATCTATGCCTAACAAGAGCACGGACGAAAATCTACCTGATCGAAGAAAGACCAATATAATAAATATCATATATTATCTAAACTGAATACGCAGATGGTATAAAATTTCGTGGAGTTCCACTCTAAATAGCGACAAACAATAATCATGAATTCTGATAATTTATAGAAATACTATTGTACAGGTCCCACTATCAATTCCATATTAATTGTCTACGGAACGTTAGGCGAGTAGGAGGCATTCTCAAGGGCAAACCATTTGCTTTGCTGTGCCGAGCGTGCCACTTCTCACGTTGAAGTCCCGGACGAAGTAAAGTAAGTTATTTTCAACGCAGTGTTATAGGAAATACAAAGTTCGACTACAGGTAAAGAGGTCAACGAAAGGTTTCCTGTTTTTTTAGTAATGAAGTACGAGTCAAGAAAAAGATTAGAATCCAAGGGGCCTTATATGGGTTGTGCGTTAACTTACCGGATTCACGTCTTCACGCGAATAACGATAGAGGTATGGTTTCTTCTATTAGATTTTAAACTACTGTATCGTTTGAATAGTTTGTTTACGTTCAATGCTGGGGAATTAAAGTAATGAATGTATATTATCGAACAATTTATTTTCTGATTATATCATTATTTGCACTAATAGTATATGCTAGCGAAATGCATACAATTCAAGTGAAATATTCAGCAGAACTAAAATTTAACGAAGCTTATGGCAGGTTAGAGGTGACAGATGCTGGTTATCAGTTAAAAGAAGGTGAGAAACTTTCTGGGGAAATATGCGACGTCGTATGGTTAGTACCTTATGATTATGTTATGATTGAGATTGCGAATCCTAAATATGCTAAGTCATTCCGTGAATATATTGTCAAAACGCAATGGCGGGAGTATGCCGAGGAACCTAAATTCCAACTTCTGGATGAAAATACCTCTTATGGCCTGCCTTTTGTGACACAGCCGCAACCATGGGAAGTACCTGAAGACCCTCCGGATAAAAAGACAAGAGAGCAATCGCTTTATCAGCGTGCACGCCTTCTTCCTCCGCCAAGTTCAGGCATAGAAATTCCTGACGGGGACTATCCTTTTCTCCTCGAAGTAACGTGTAAAGCGGATAACGGTGAAGAACTAGTAAAAGAAATATTATATGCAACGGAGAAAACAGAGATTGGCTTGATCACGAAGTTTTGTAAACTAACGTTAGGGGGGAGCCAAGGGCCGGGGATTAAATGGTCTGGTGATGGGGAACAAGAATATAAGTTTTATATTGAGCGTAAGGGGGGCATAGATAATATTAAAAACGATTTAATATGGACAGAAGAAGGGAACGAAAGATCTTTAGCAAAACTGGAAACTCGTAGTGTTGAATATAAAGAACTCAGAGAGCAGTATCCATCTTGGAACGTAACAATTACAATCCTTCGACGTGCGCAACAGAATGCTCTTTCCAAGACCTTTAGTCATAAATTTTTTTTTTGAGATTTTAACTCATGAAGATACAGAATAGATTTGATTAAAAGAAAAAAGGTATCCGAACATGAAAAATGAACTTGATAAACTTCAGTTTTTTCAGACGGGTGAAGAACTTATAGGTCGAATTTATGAAGCAATTCGATCAGGACAGTCTGTACTGGTTACTGGCCCACGCGGATGTGGGAAAACATACTGCATAGAAAGGGCCATCGAGAGAGCGATTAAGGACAAAATCATTCATAAGAAATGGGTTTTTCTTCAAGGTAACCGTGAGATTCCACGAGACTATCTTGCTGAAGACGATATCGCTTTTGTGGTGAAAGGGAAACAGAACGAGGCTAAAGTTATTCCTGAAATACGGACAGCGCCACTTTTTGCGGTTGCCCAACGCAAGGAAGGAAAACTTGTACTCAAACAGCATATCGATGGGCAAATCCCGGAAATTACGGTTTATGACGAAGATTTGAAAGAGGCTATAGAGAAGCCATTTGTACTGTTTCTAGACGAGGTGAATCGGTTTTCCGATGGCGTCAAGGACAGTCTGTTGAGTGTGCTTGAGGAGAAAAAAACCGTTCTTGCCGGGGAGCAATACAGGATTCCCGTGGTTGTATGCATGTCCATGAATCCTCCCGGGTACGATGTCAGTGCAGGGCGTTTGAGCCCCCCCCTGGCCGCTCGAATTGGACGTTGCTATAGACTCTATACTCCCGATTTGGACACGCTGGCCGATGTTATAGCAAGAACTCGGCTAAAGGAAGTGGAAGCGCGGTATAAAAATAATTATGGAAAAGCATTCGAGTTATTTATTGGACTATCTGACGAAATTGTGGCTAAGGAAAGAGAAGTAAATGCAGCACAGAACCAGCAGGCAGGAAATTACAATGGGCCCCGATTATTGGCTATAGATGAAATGCTTGTGCGTAAAGTGGCTCTAATTACACTTTGTTTATGGGGTGAGGTCCGAGAATCGCGCGACAACAAAATTAATGAAATCTCGACCAAGGGTCATGAATATCTTACGCCAGCAACCCGAAGTCTGCTCAAAAAAGAAGTAAAGGTTCTGGATCGACTGGTTGCCCAAAATATGACGGATATTGCCGGGTTGATTGAATTTGGTCCTGATGCCCGTGCAGTTCCAGATTGGCTGGTGGTAGCCATTGAAATGTGTATTTCAGAAGCGGAATCATTACAAAAGCGTGTTGCGATTTTGACTGCTCAACACCTCTATCGTACCGTCTTAGAATCCATTTCTCACAAAATTTATGATAATTTTTCTCCCGCCACGCGTCCTGACAAGACTGTCCAAAAAGAGCAATGTGTAACGATAATAGCGCACCGCATTCTTTTTTCAACAACTTTCGACGAAGTTTTAAAGCGTACGGTTATGGATGCCGACCGTCTTTGGATAAGTTTATCAAATCTTTTTCCTCAACAAGATGGAGAAACTGCGGAACACATAAAGTGGATTCAGACTCAGTTCTTGGATGCACGGGTTGTCAATGATGTAGAGGTCGAGCGTTGGTTAAGTGCTGCTGCTGAAAATAATTTAGTGGATGGGCTAAAACATATTGAAAACGGAGTTCAGATTCTGCGTGGAAGTAAAAATAACGTAGTTGGCGACATAGAATATGGCTTCACAAATGAACGTTTTTTTAATTTGGCCCAAAAACTAAGTTCCGCCACTCCTGGAGGACCGCTTGCTGCTGAACTTAACGAGATCTTAAACGAAACCCAGGGAAATTTATTGCCAATTATCCTTGAACTGGAAGAAAAATTTGATATATTCCGAGAAATTGGCGTGGATGATTTGGATGATAAGACTCTTAGAGAAATTAATGTATTAAATTGCACCTTAGTGCCAAATACGAGCGTTACTAAAACTGAAATACTAAAAGAAATACTTCAGAATTACTATGACTGGGCCCTTTATAAAATTCTTGACGAAAATTCTAATATAAGGAACCCACCAAGTGATGAAGTGACTTTCACTACATCTTGGTCAAACGATCCAGATTTTACCATGGTTGTTCCTGTGCTAGTAAAAAAATTAAAAAGGACTTTAAAAAACAGGTGTCCCAAGCATAGTCCGCTGTTATGGTGGCGGTATCAAAGGGCGTATTCAAAAATTCGGTCTAAAATTAAAAAAATACAAAGATAAAAATTTTAATGTTTATATTGATTATCATATTATCTTTTATATTGTGTATATTAGCGATAGGTATCGCTATCTCCATGATTTTGGGGCATACTTTTTTCTCTATAGTAAGACGTATTTCCATTGGATTGATCTTGCTGACCGTATCGTTTCTTTGCGTTTATCATTTATATGGGGACGGAATACGTCTTCCCCGGTCTACCGTGTTAATTTACCACGATGAAACCGAGAAGGACGAACTTAAGTCGCTTCTTATTGCATCTCATGAACTCGACAGGTTCGCCCAGATTGTTGTCGCAGATAGTATAAATACCGATGTTCTAAATTCAATATTATGGCTTGGCAAGCAGGCTACCATGAGCAGCCAGAAGGAAAAACAATGCACGGTAAAAGCCGATTGGCACACAATAACAGAAACTATGGCATCGGCACTTGAATCGTCGAAACGGGCCCCTTGGATACTTCCTGACAGTTTCTACAAACCAACCGTATTCATTATGTATGATGAGGCAATGTTGTCTTCCTTTAAAGATCCAAATCTTAACCAAGTACGCGAAATATTAAATGATGAAAATTTGGAATTATTTGTTCAAGAAAAGGGAGGAAAGATAGGAGACTTGAACATCCTAATGACCACCGACATTCTACCTGCAGGAAAAGCGTTAGCAACGCTGAAAGGTTCGCGTGTGGATAAGGTAGAAGTCCGAATCACGAATTTTCCTTTTGAAATTACTGATCATATTCCCTCTCAGTTATTAGTTGAAATTGATGGTAAAGAAATCTGGCCTGATTCTAATGCATCAAGTGACGTGAGTCTTCTGTCAGATCAAAACAATTCCTGGCCTACCTATAATTTAAATAAAGAAGAACTGGTTTCCGCCAAAAATTCATCAAAAGAATACATTGTGGAATTCGACCTTTCTTCTTTAAAAAATAATACGACTGGCGAAGACCCCGGATTAGAAGACGGTTTTCATCGGCTTTCAGTCCGGTTGAAAGTGACATGTACCTTCAAGGGTAGTTCCTTTGAACGTACTGTTTTTGGCTCGAAATATTTCAGAGCCCAAAAGCCCGCTTTATATGTTTTGGAATCGAATGATGGAAAAGCCTCAAAAAACGCTTTTCTTGGGAATACAAATGTATTCACAATAATTAAAAATAGACAAATGGAGGTAGTTGAAAATGGCGTTTATAGCGGCCCTATGGGATTTACAGAAATAAAACAGATAAATTACAATGATGATGCATGGTCGGAAACGTTTAATACAAACTTGAATAAGTCGTGTACGGGATGGGATGGGCTCTTACTTTTTATGCCCACAGAGGACATTCTACAATCATTAGATGATAAATGTTCATTAAAACAACTTATTTCTGATGGTTTGGACGTTCTCGTGGTATGTCCCCCGCCTATACAGAAATACACATGTGAGTGGTTGCCTTACCGGGCGCAATGTAATGACGTTGTGCAAACGAAACCAAAGCGAGTGTGGCGTCATCCGAAGGTATATTTCAGCTTGGATGAAAGCCGGTACATGCGCATGCCTCCAAGAAAAAGCGAAAATGGGGAAGAGTTTGACAAACAGTCACCCGTGGACGTGCAACTGGAAATTGTAAAGAATGTTATGCAGCAATTAGAGTTTGTTGACAATCAAAGTAAACCCATTCCCCAAGAGTTTTTATTCGATGATAACGGGTGGGTAAAAGAAGATGAAGACAACATAAGATTTACAAATAGTTTAAGTAGTAATGAGCTCGCAACATTATTACCGCCTTTAGGTTCAATGGCAAGGAATTACTGTGATTATTCAAGCGATAATATTGAAACTACATATACTGAATATGAGCGCGCTGGTGCTATTTTGGATGTTGCGCCCGGTGATCTTGGTAAACGTTTTGAGAAGCTCTTTGAGAACGGGTTGGATAAACTGAATTACGGCGACCTGTATCCGGCAACCATAGTGGTTCTGTTTGTTTTGGAGGGGTTCTGCTTTCAACTGGATTATGCGGTTCTTAGTGAGGATTCCCAAATGCCCTCTGGCTTAAAAGGGCTTTTGACCGGCGCTACCTCTAAAAATGTTCTTGATGATCTTAAAAAAATGGGGATAACGCCCGTCGTGGTTCAGATGAAACATAACGTAGTTAAAAACGACTATTATAAGGAATTAATTAAAAATGGCTATAAAGACATGTCGTATTCGGTTGTTGGTCCTATTTCCTTGGAATTACCATATTCTAATAATATTAATGTAATTGCAAATAAGATCGTTGAGCGTATACGTACACTTCAGTCAGGACAGATTAAAGTTAAGCAACGGGTACGCGTAATAGATCCAAGAGTTAGGAACAGGCCAACGGCTCCAGATGTACATTACATCGTGACGGAAGATCCACGAGAGAGTGTCGTCTATGCAGAAGTAACGGCCCAAGACAGTGACCCATACGGCCTTGTTTATAAATTGCATTTGGGTCAGGGCACCGTAACCACTCTTGCTTATTCTCCTTTTTCGAG
>JAEAMG010002314.1_pt1 | contig 12166 bp, 13 predicted proteins | sample 8958741 | NCBI WGS metagenome assembly JAEAMG01 (sample SAMN16933256, study PRJNA681125) | bioreactor sludge metagenome | isolation source: anaerobic bioreactor treating anionic surfactant - SDBS | place: India: Bengaluru | collected 2019-02-28
CATACAGCAAGCCGAAAGGAGGATGGCATGCGGGTAATAAATCACATTGAAGGCACTGACAAAGGGGAATTGCTAATCTACACCCTCAGTACCTGCGTCTGGTGCAAGAAAACAAGGGCTTTCCTCGATAGTCTGGGCGTTGGTTATGACTTCGTTGAAGTAGATCTTCTCCCTGATGAAGAAAAGGATAAAGCACTGACAGAAATGAAACACTTCAATTCACAGTGCTCTTTTCCAACCCTTGTGATAAACAACAAGAAATGTGTTGTCGGGTATGATGAAACTAAGATAAAGAAAATACTCGGCCTATGAGCAGCGAAGAAAATCCGACTAACCAGGAAATCGATCTTCTCTATGAAAAACTAAAACAGGAAACCACCACGGGATATTATCTGAATCCTGACACGGAATTTACGAAAGCCCTTATTGCCGGCCTTATCGTCAATGAAAAGCGCTACGGTTACGGCTCATGCCCATGCAGGCTCGCAGCAGGAAAAAAAGACAAAGACCTCGACATCATCTGCCCCTGTGATTATCGTGATACCGATCTCTCACAGTTTGGCTCTTGCTATTGTGCTCTTTATGTGTCAGAAGAGGTTATTGAAGGTACAAAGAAATTGTCATCCATTCCGGAAAGAAGACCACCACAACAGCCTGTTACAAAGAAAGACGAAGTATCGAAGGCCCGTATTGATGGCCTCGCTTATCCTGTCTGGAGATGCAAGGTTTGCGGATACTTATGCGCGCGAGGAGAACCACCCAATGTTTGCCCTATCTGCAAAGCAAAAAAGGAGCGATTTGAACAATTCATATGATAAAATGGACCCTGTTGACAGGGCAATCCTTAATACGATTCAGGAAGAATTTCCGCTGACAACAAAACCGTTCGAGGTAATCGGGAAGCAAGTCGGGATCACTGAAAAAGAAGCGCTGGACCGCATTAAAACACTCACAGAAAAAGGGTACATCAGGAGAATCGGCCTTATCCTGGAGCGTAAAAAACTTGGATACGCGAGTCTTCTCTGCGGCGCTCGTGTAAATAAAAATATGATTGAAGCGGTAGCTGACACAATCAACAAAGAACCTGGTGTTACCCATAATTACGAACGCGAAGGGGAACTTAACCTCTGGTTTACAGTAACAATGAAGAAAATGAACGATATCGATAAATTCATAACAAATCTTGAAAAGACCTTCCCAATCAAGGTATATAAATTCCCTGAGAAAAGGACTTTTAAGATCAAAACGTATTTTCCATTATGAACACTGTAAATGAAAGAGAAACGTCAAATTACATATATCAGGGAATTTATACTGTGAGCAAAGCGAACATGAAGGGGTGGCTCCGCGAGCTAATGCTCGTGGAGGGGGCGACGTGAGCCCCATTAATAGTTTCCCTGAGAAAAGGACATTCAAGATTAAAACATTTTTTCCAGTATGAAATTTTAGCTTAAGTTGTTCAAACCGTTTAAACTGCTTGAACTGCTTGAACAATTTAAAAAGCAGGTAAATATGACCGACAACTCCGAACTCCGAACTCCGAATTCCGAACAGGGGACCCGCAAGCGGATTTTCCTCGTTGACGGCAACTCTTACCTCTACAGGGCATTCTACGCGACACCTCATCTTTCCAATTCCCGGGGCATACCGACGAATGCTATATACGCTTTCATCAGTATGATCAAAAAACTCAGAAACACGGAAGTCCCGAATATACTCGTTATTGTTTTTGACTCTAAAGTGCCTTCTTTCCGGGAAGCAATTTCAAAGGAATACAAGGCGCAGAGGCCGCCCATGCCGGGAAATCTTATCGCTCAGGTCCCCTACGTAAAAGGGATTGTGGAGGCTATGGGTCTTCCAGTGCTCGAGAAAGAAGGGTATGAAGCCGACGACATCATCGGTACAATCGTAGAACATCTAAAAAACCATGACGACATGGAAACTTATATTGTTACCAGCGATAAGGATATGATGCAGCTTATCTCACCCACGGTATGCATCTACGATTCCATGAAGAATCAGATCATCAGAGAACCGGAAGTCATTACAAAGCTGGGGGTTAAGCCGTCCCTTGTTATCGATTATCTTGCCCTTTGCGGCGACACATCGGACAACATCCCGGGTGTACCCGGTATTGGTGAAAAGACAGCCCGCGAGCTTCTGACCACCATAGGCTCCATGGATGATATCTATCGAAGGATCGACGAAATAAAAAGAACGTCTGTGAGAGAAAAACTTCTCGCGGGAAAAGAGCTGGGCGAGATGAGCCGGAAACTCGCCACCATAAAGGTTGATGTTCCCATAGATGTCAGCATTGAAACGCTCACTGCAAATAACGAAGATCCTCAGACATTACGAAAGATATACCGGGAGCTCGAATTCACTTCACTGTACAGGGAAATACAGGGAGAGAACAATACAAAGAAGGAATGGCACAAAAAAGAACTGTTACAACTGAATATGAAACACATTGCCATCCTGACGTCTTTTCAGGGCAAAAATGCCGGCACCTTCCAACTCGATGCTTTTGCCGCATCCGATGGGGAGGGCGTATTCTTTTCTCAAAATGAAAATGATTTCTTTGAAATTATTAATCGCGCTGAAGAAATTATCACTCATAATCTGAAACCGCTCCTCATACTAATGAAAAATCCCAAATTCCAAATTCCAAATTCCAAACTTGAAACAACGCGTTTCTTCGACACCATGCTCGCGTCTTATCTGGCAAATCCCCTGAGAAAAGATTACGGGATTGGCTCCATCATCGAAGAACATCTCGATATTGCGCTGACATTACAGAATGCTCAATCAACCCTGACAGAATGTGTCCCCTACCTTTTTGAGTTAAAAGACACGCTTATCAAGGCAATGGGGTCTCTTGATCTCATGAGTCTTTTTACCGATATTGAATTGCCTCTTGTTTCAGTGCTCGCCGATATGGAACGATATGGCGTAAAGGTGGACCGCAAAATCCTCTCTGAATTGTCGAGGGATTTTGACGGAAGGCTGACGGGAATAGTTAAAGAGATATACGCGATGTCCGGAGAACCGTTCAACATCAACTCTCCCCAGCAATTATCGAAAGTGCTTTTCGACTCGCTGGGCCTGCAGCCGGTGAAGAAGACAAAGACCGGTTTTTCAACTGATACGGAAGTCCTCGAAACCCTTTCTCTCCAGCACCCACTTCCAAGAAAAATCCTCGAATACAGAACGTTCACCAAACTGAAAAACACTTATATCGATGTACTACCGACTCTCATCAATCCTCATACGGGAAGAATACATACTACCTTCAATCAGATGGTCGTCTCAACGGGGAGGTTATCGAGCTCTGATCCCAACCTGCAAAACATCCCGATCCGCGGGGAAGAAGGCATGAAGATACGACAGGCCTTTGTGCCTGAAGAAGGCTTTACGCTTATTTCTTCAGATTATTCCCAGATCGAGCTTCGCGTCCTCGCGCACATATCAAAAGATCCTCTCCTCATCGAGACATTTCTGCGAAATGAGGATGTCCATTCCACGGTCGCGCAAAATATCTTCGGAGTGAGCGCCGGAGCCGTTACGCAGGATATGCGCAGGACAGCAAAGGTTATTAACTTCGGCATCATATACGGCATGAGCGCCTTTGGATTATCGAAAGAACTGGGGATTTCACAGAAAGAAGCCCAGCAGTATATCGACGGTTATTTCGCGAGACACACGGGCGTGAAAAATTACATAGATAGTATTGTTGAAGAAGCAAGGATAAACGGATTCGTGAAAACGCTCTTCGGGAGAATACGCTTCATACCGGAAGTCAATAATCCCGATCAAATGGTGCGTCAGCTCGGCCAGAGGACGGCAATGAACACGCCGATTCAGGGGACAGCGGCAGATATTATCAAAATGGCGATGATCAATATTAGCGCGAAGCTTAAGCTAAAGGGATTTACATCGAGGCTTATTCTATCCATTCATGACGAACTGGTTTTTGAGGTGAAAAAAGACGAGATTACCGAAATGGAAACACTCATAAAGGAAGAGATGGAGCACGTCATCACACTTGATGTGCCGCTTAAGGTTTCATTGGGCAGGGGGCCTAACTGGGCAGCCGCACATGAATAATGTCAGATCGTCTGCATTTGCATACCTTTGTTGCCTCCTCGTCGTGAATCCTCAACGTACTTATAGTACGCTTCCGGTTCCCTCCTCGGATTCGTCGCGGTCTGCTTCTGTATACAACCTGACATATAAGATGGCTCATCAAATAATGAATAAGGAGGGGATTCATGCATAAAAAACTGATTGTAATACTAATCGGATTGATAGTGTTCATTTGGGGAGGAATTGCGGGGGCAGGAGAGAAACATAATGCTAAAGCTGGCGAAAAGTCTGAGAAATAAATAACCGTTTCGATTAAAGACGAGAAACAAAAAATTCTGTGTGAAAAAGTGACCGTGTTGATAAAAAATAAAGCAATTGAAAAATATGCGCTCGACAGTGTGATTGTTCCGGATATGCCTAAAACAGATAGTATTTTGAATATAGATATTGACGGCGATGATATTTCAGACAAAATAATCCGCTGTTGTGGAACTGGCGAGCGTGGATTGGAAATCGAATTGTCCGGTGGAGGTAAGATAGAATTTGATACCAGCCCTTTCTTTCTTATCCGATTAGGAGGGCAAATATATGTATTGGTTGGTGTTGGAATCCTTTCAAAACCGAGTAAAAACCCAACTTTCGGATTGTATATTGTAAACAATAAAAGCGTAGAATTAATTTGTGATACTTATAAAACCAATGTTAAATGACGGCAATCTCAAGGATGCGGTTGAGTAACGTAGCAAATTATAAGGCTATGAATAGTGAATAGTAAAAACAGAATAGCTCAACAGAACACAGAATCCCTTTGCCAACACAGCAGGCGAGAGGAAGAGACTTCGGCAGCTTTATTGTTGGAGGGGATGACGTGAACTCCGGTAATGACAAAACACAATTTAACGTTACATTTAAGAGCATGTTCGGGATGGCGTTGGTTCTATCTATTATCGCTTTTTTCCTGATCGGAACGGGAATTTTATATCAAAAGCCTTTTCTGTTTATATTTGGCATTGTATTTGTCGCATTGCTTTTTGCGATTCGATACAGACTAAAAGTTGTCGTCGATAATGAGCAGATTGCATATACCGGTTTATTTACGACGAAAGTCATTAAGTTTGCGGATATCATCCACACAGGATGGTTGTTTGAGCATGGACATTCGAAAGACAGATTCTTTGGTTCTTTTGTTTATGAGATACTTTCAAAAAATAACTGCATCAAGATCAACTTCAGGTTATTCTCACTGGATTTGATGAAAAGTGTAATAGATACATTAGAAAATCTATCGAAAAAACTTCCACCGATAATGAGTGATATTTAAGAGCGGGATTTCCTGAAAGATTTATTGTTGACCTTGTTGCCTTGGCCGGACGGACCGGAAAGGATCGAGAGTATTTCAGCGCAGAGCACAAAAACAAATACAGAGAAATAGACCCAGAGGAAAAAGGCGATAAAAGCGCCGTAAGCGCCGAAAAAAGCAGTATACTTCCCGAGGGAAAGAATAAAATATTTGAAAAGATATTTCCCCCCGTACCATATAACCACACCAGGAATCGTTGATATAAGAAGAAGCTTTTTGTCTTTCACCGGTGTAAGCAGATAATAGAGAAGGTAAAAAAAGATAAAGACAAGGCACATCATGAAAAAAGAGAAAAGAGAAACAATGGATGTTCTCGTTACGATATCTCCAAGGACCTTGATGAATTTCGCCTGAAGCATGAAAGAAACAACAAAACCGAAAAAGAGAAGGGTCTGGAGAATTGAAAAAAAGAGCGTCATGAGCAGTTCTTCCCACTTTCCTTTAATGAATCCCTTAGGCTTCTGGCCGAATATAAGATGAAATGAAGGACGTATCACAGCAAACAATCTCATCGTGAAAAAGAGCAGGAAGGCAAGACCAAGTGGTCCCGATAATGTCTTTGTAACTGCAATAATATTCAGTTCACTGAGGACTTTATTTACTATGACAGCATCATAAGGCGCGGGAATAGCGCTTCGAACGAACGTCTCAAGATAGCTGGCGGGATTGCTGAGATCAACGACATAACCCAGAACACAGATGGAGAATAGTGTAAAGGGAATAAAGGTGAAGAGTACATAGAAAGAAATGGATGAAACAATGACATTCCCACGGTCCTGTTGATATTTCTTGAAGAGTGTCTTAGCGATACCGAATATTGACATGCTCTTTTTCATGGTCAATCCTGAATAATGCTATTATTCATTTTTTCACTCTTTAACAGGGCGCATCGCACCTTGTGGCCCGGTGAGACTTCAACGAAATCTACCTCTCCTTCCTTACATGATTGCATCACTCTTGGGCATCGGGAGGCAAAGCGGCACCCTGGCGGTGGATCAACAGGCGACGGGGGATCGCCGGGCAAAGGGCTGAAACCGCGGCGCATGGCAGGATCAAGAGACGGTATGGAGGCGAAAAGGGCCTGTGTGTAAGGGTGCATCGGGTTCGCGAAAAGCTCCTCTGTGGGGGCCTCCTCCATGATCTTGCCTACGTACATGACGGCGATCTTCTCGGCAATATGACGCACCACAGAAAGGTCATGGGCAACAAAGAGATACGAGAGGGAAAATTCCCTTTGGAGGTCTTCAAGCAGGTTTATAATCTGCGCCTGAATCGAGACATCCAGGGCTGAAACAGGTTCATCGCAAACCAGAAAAGAGGGGTTCACGGCAAGCGCCCTGGCAATACCTATCCTCTGTCGCTGTCCGCCTGAGAACTCGTGCGGATATCTGGAAGCGGCCTCTTCAGGAAGCCCCACGATCCCCAGAAGTTCTTTTATTCTCTTTTCTGTAAACGATTCCCCCATAATGACAAGCCCTTCCCCGACAATATCCTTGACAGTCATGCTCGGATTGAGAGAGCCAAAGGGATCCTGAAAAACCATTTGGATTCTTCTTCTGTAGGGCTTGAGTCGTCTGGCGCTCAGGCGCGCTATGTCCTCGTTGTCGATGAGAACCTGCCCGCCATTGGGTTTGAGAAGCCTTGCTATGCATTTACCTACCGTTGTCTTACCACAACCCGACTCACCAACAAGTCCTAAAGTTTCACCGGAAGATACGGAAAAAGAAACGCCATCCACTGCCCTTACATGGCCCACCGTGCGGCGCATAAAGCCTTTCCGGACGGGAAAGAACATCCTGAGGTCTCTTGCCTCCAGAATCATGCTTGCCCTCCCACACGTACCCAGCAGGCGCAGGTATGCGCGTCAGCAATAGCCATAAGTGTCGGTTCTTCCTCCCTGCATTTTGGTATTGCTAGCGGGCAACGTGTATGGAATCTGCAGCCCGAAGGGAACGCGAACGCGGAAGGGACCGTCCCTGATATTGTATAGAGCTTGGAGCCCCGGGCGATTCTCCCCGGCAAGCTTTTGAAGAGACCTTCCGTGTAGGGGTGCGCAAAGGAAGAGAAAACCGATGCGCAGGGGCCCATCTCAACAATCTTTCCCGCGTACATGACGGCTACCTCGTCAGCCATTTCCGCGATAATGCCGAGATCGTGGGTGATAAGCAGCAGAGCAGTGCCTGTCTCTTCCTGCATTTCCTTTATAAGTCTGAGGATCCCGGCCTGTATAGTCACATCCAGTGCTGTTGTAGGTTCGTCGGCAATCAGCAGATCCGGTTTAAGACAGAGGGCCATTGCGATCATTACCCGCTGTTTCATGCCTCCCGAGAGCTGGTGCGGGTACTGGAAAAATCGCTGGCGCGGTACCGGTATGCCTACTTTGGAAAGATATTCAATGGCTATTTCGTTGGCGCGTGCGCGGTCGATATCTGTGTGTAAGCGAACAGCCTCAGCAACTTGCGTACCGATGGTAAAAACAGGATTGAGGCTTGTCATGGGTTCCTGAAAAATCATTGAGGCGAGTTTCCCACGCACTGAGCGCATGTTCAGATCCGAAAGGGAAAGGATATCCTCACCGGAAAGCATGATACGGCCGGTCATGATTTTACCCGGGGGGGTGGGAACAAGCCTCAGTATTGATAGCGCTGTAACCGACTTTCCGCACCCCGATTCTCCGACGAGGCCTAAAGTCATTTTTCTCCCGACGGAGAAAGAGACTCCGTCAACCGCCCTAGCGATGCCTTCACTGGTGAAAAAGTGCGTTCGAAGATTTTCTATCTTCAGTACTTCTTCCATGTCATCCCTTCCTCAAGCGTGGATCGAGGGCATCCCTGAGCGCGTCGGCAAAAAGATTAAAAGCCAACACGAGAACAAAGAGAAAAGCCGATGCCGTTGTCAGGTTCCACCAGATACCGTTGGCAAGTTCCCTGTCCGCCGTCATGATCATCTGCCCCCAGCTTCCTGTGCCGGGTTCAACGCCGACATTAATGTAGGTGAGTACTGTCTCGGACATGACAAGCGCCGAGAAATCGAGCGTCATTTCGATGACCACCAGATACATCACATTGGGCAGGATGTACCTTGCCAGTAAACGGAGATCACTTGCTCCCAACGCGCGGGCGGCTTCCACGTATTCCATGCTCTTTACCTTCAGGGTCTCTCCTCTGATAAGACGGCACAAGCCCACCCACATGGTGACGCCGAGAGCAAGACAAAGCTGCCACAATCCCCGGTCCAGTACCATGAGCATGGCGATGAGCAGAAGAATGCTCGGGATGGAAGAGAGAACCTGATACATATATTGGATGAAGTCATCGATCCAACCCCCATAGTAACCGGCCATGAGGCCGAAGATAATGGCGAGGAACGTCGCTATGAGCAACGGCACAATACCGATGATAAAGGCTGTGCGGACGCCTTTCAGGGCGTTATAGAGCACGTCTTCACCGAGATTGTTTGTACCCAGAAGGTGGCGGGATTTCAGGGGGAACACAGTGCGGTTAAGCGTGCCTGTTTTTGCCAGAGGCGGGGAATAGCATTTTTCTACATCTTTTTGGAAGATGGCATCGATAACGGTGCGGTCCCATTTTGTTCCTTTTATATCTTGCCGGGGCAAAGGTATGACATCGAGAACCGCAATGAGCGCGAAGAGACAGATGACACAAAATCCCAGGACAGCGAGCTTGTCCCTCTTGATTCTTTTTATCGCTATATTGAGGTGTGATTCAGCCACGCGTCATCCTTTCTCGAAGGTAATCCGCGGATCCACCAGCGTATAACTGATGTCCGTCAGTATGCTCCCCGCGATGTAGAGCAGAGAATAAATGTAAACGAGAGTTCTGATAACAGGATAATCATGATTGTTGATAGCGTTGAGCATAAGATTGCCCATGCCCGGTATGCCGAAATACATCTCCAGGAGGAGACTGCCGGTAATAAGAAAAGGGATGGACTGAACGGCTGTAGTAAGGATGGGGATCATGGCATTCTTGAGAACATGTTTGAAGAGTATTCCGCCCTCGCTCACTCCTTTTGCCATAGCAGTTCTTACATAGTCGGAACGGACTTCATTGAGCATAATTGTGCGGTAGAAACGCACGCCACCGCCAAGGCCCGACGCCACCGCCAGTATGACGGGTAAGAGCACAAATTTCCAGGCCCCCGCGCCAAAGTCGTAACCGTAGACAGGAAAATACCTGAAGACAACCCCCAGGAGATATTGTCCTACGATGATATAGATCAGTGTGGCAACGCTCATGAGAATGACGCAGACAAAGAGCGCGAGCCTGTCCACGTATGTGCCCCGGTAGTAAGCAATGAAAAGGGAGATAGGTAACGTCACGAGAATGGAAAGCAGGAAAGCGGGTATGGTGATCGTCAGTGAAGGACCGATTTTCTGTTTCAGGAGATCGCTCACTTTTTCATGAAGGTAGTCTGACTCCGGGAATTGGAAAAGGATAAGCTCCTTCATGTGATTCCAGAATCGGCTGTCGAAGGGGTGTGTACGACCATCTTTACCCAACTCAAAGTTGAAAAACATGGGCTTGTCCATACCATGGGCGCTAACCCATGCCTTGATCTGGGTCTGGGTTGGATTTTTGCCGAGTTGCTTTCTTGCTACCGACTCAGGCGAAGCAAAAACATTGAAGAGCAAAAAAGTAACGACACAGACGCCGAGAACAGTTGGCACAGCAAGCAAAAATCTGCGAATGATGTAGCGGGCCAAACTATTTTCTCCTTTTTACATAAGTGATGATCATGACAGGAACACAAATGAGGATCAGGAGAAAAACCCCGTACGCAAGCATCCTCAAATTGGGCCTGTTTTCGGCCTGCCGATAGGCATTCCTGAGTCCCGGATCAACACGGTGATATTTCCTGTAGTTTCCGGAAATGCTGTGGGCCTTGCCGTTCTTATACCATGCATGCCGCAGCACATAGGAAGGAGAGTGAAAGTTGAATATCCAGGGACATTCCTCGATGACGATCTCTACCATCCTGCGGATTACCTCCTGCCTTTTCGGTGTATCTTCCATTGTCTTCATCTGTTCGTAAAGCCTGTCATATTCAGGATTGGAAAAAGCCGAGCTATTCGGATTCGGAGGCGCGTTCGGTCCATAGAGCAATTGCAGAAAATTTTCCGGATCGGGGTAATCTGCCACCCAGCCTCCGGATGTCATCTGAAAGGTCCCTTTGTGGGTTCTCTCCAGATATTGTGAAAAGGTGTTTACCTGGAGCTTCATTTTAATGCCCACTGATTCGAAACAGCGCATGTCAAAAATGGCCGTTTCGCGGGCCCGTGTCGAATCGGACCCGATATCATAGGTAAGCTCAAGCTGCTTACCAGTATTTCTGTCTATCCCGCCCGGATAGCCGGCCTGCGCGAGAAGCTCCTTTGCCCTTTCCAGGTTATGGACACTGTAAGGGCTTTTTAGTTTCGGATCATAGCCGAAGATGCCGGGCGGCAAGGGCCCCCGAGCGTCAATGGCGCGCCCGTTCATGAATATTTCATTGTAGAGGCTTGTGTCATAGGCAACAGACAGGGCCTGGCGGAGAAGCTTGTTTTTGCCTAACACAGGATCGCGCATATTAAATGCCAGAAAGTAGGTGGAAAGATCACTGGCTATTTCCAGCGAAACACCTTTCTTTATAAAATCCCCCGAAAGCTCAAGGTTTTTCGTTACGACACGGTCAAACTGTTCTTGCGGTACTCCGGAAGCATCCAGATATCCCTGAAGAAAGAGAAGCCACACAGGCTGCCCCGCGGATATGATGGTATACCAGACCTCATCGAGGAAGGGCAGTTTCTTGCCCGCATCATCAAGGAGACCCTTTTCGCGGTCTCCGGGAGCCCCGGTCGACGGGTAGAGTTCGGTTCTAAAGGAAGAGCTTCTCTCGAGGACAATTCTGTGTTGTCTTTCCCATGATTTGAGCTTGTAGGCTCCGGTCCCCACGGGATGACGCGCAAAACCGTCCCTTCCCGGCGCATTGTAGTATTCCACTGCTTCGCGGGCCACCGGTGCCGTATAGGGCATACTCATAACATAGATAAAAGCGGGAAGAGGTTCTATCAGCGTAATTTTCAATGTACGGTCATCAATGGCTTTGAGTCCTTCGATTCCTTCCGAGTAATCCGCCCTGCCTTTTGCCGCGGCCTTCTTGAAGAACGCGTCTATACCCTTTATCTTTCCCGCTACAAGCCAGTAACCCGTTGATTGCACGGCAGGGTCAGCCAGCCTCTTAATAGCGTAGATGACATCATGGACTGTCACGGGCCGTCCCTTGCCTCCGGGGAAACAGGGATCATCCTGAAAATAAATGTCGTCTCTCAATGTAAAGAAGTATTCCATCCTTTTCACTTTTTTTCTTATTCCATTTTCTATGACATCTTCAGAAATAATGCGCCGCACGGGATAGTCTGTTGCGAGCGCCGGTACCACTCTATAGGGTCTGTCGAGATATGCATTTTGATAGAGGGCATCGTAGATCTGCGTCAACACTTCTGCTGATGTAGTATCTGAGACCTGCGCCGGATCCAATGTTCGCGGGTCCTCTCCAAGCGCCGTATAGCCGATCATTTTACCGCCATCCGGCGGATAGGGATTGTTCCCGCATGCAAAAAGTGTAACAATGCAGAAAGCACAGATAAGAACTTTTTTCCCGGGCATGACCATGAATTGCGGTTATTCTAACAAACAGGATTATTAAAGTAAAGAAGGG
>JAEAMG010002322.1_pt1 | contig 12158 bp, 12 predicted proteins | sample 8958741 | NCBI WGS metagenome assembly JAEAMG01 (sample SAMN16933256, study PRJNA681125) | bioreactor sludge metagenome | isolation source: anaerobic bioreactor treating anionic surfactant - SDBS | place: India: Bengaluru | collected 2019-02-28
CCAGCGCGTCGCAGGCCGCGGCATAGCCATCCTTCTTTGAGCCGCGGAAGCCATCCGAACGCACGGGCAGGACGGGAATACCGGTCTCGGCCGCGATTTTGTTGCAGACGCCGTCAACATCGTCGCCGATGACGCCGACGATGCAGGTGGCGTAGACAAAGGCGGCCTTAGGATGATAGCGGGCGATCAGCGCGCGCAAGCCGCGTTCGAGCTTCTCCGCGCCGCCGAAGATCACGTCCCGCTCGCGCAGGTCGGTGGTGAAGCTGAGCCGGTGCAGCTCGGGACCGGAGGAAACCGTGCCGCGGATGTCCCAGGTGTAGGCGGCGCAGCCGGCGGGGCCGTGCACGAGGTGTACGGCGTCGACGATGGGATAAAGCACCACGCGGGAGCCGCAGAAAACGCACGCGCGCTGGCTCACCGAACCGGCGAGGCTCGGTTTAGCGCACGCGATGGCGGCCTTGCCGTCCTTGACGGTGGCAACCTGCGCGCGGCGTTTTTCTAAGACTGCGTGACCCATGGTTTTCCAACTCTCACGGTATGGACGCCTCGGACGCACGATGAGCCGTCCGAGACATCCGGCTCAATTTACATGGTCAGTTCGACCTGGGTCTCGGGACAGGTGGCGTCCTTGTGATCCAGCAGCGCGTTGAGGATCCGCTCCAGCAGCCGGATGGCACCCGCGTATCCCACCAGCGGGAAGTAGGTGTGCCCCACACGGTCCAGGATCGGGAACCCGACGCGCACAAGCGGCGTGGCCTCGTCGCGGGCGATGTACTTGCCGTAGGTGTTGCCCATCAGCAGGTCCACCTTGCCGTTCTTGATCCACTGGTGCAGCAGGAACATGTCCGCGCTCGCGCCGTTCTTGCACTTCGCCTCGGGGATATCCGCGAGGAGCTGGCCCATCCGTTCCGCGAAGGCTTTGCCCGGCGTGCCGCTCACGACGTAAACCGGCCGCATGTCGATATCGGTCAGGAATTCCGCGAGCGCCACGAGCTGATCCGGGTCGCCCCAGAGCGCCACGCGTTTGCCCCAGAAGTACTGCTGCATGTCAGTGATGAGGTCGACCAGCCGGCCGCGCTCGTCCGCGATGCTCTCCGGCACCGGCCTGCCCGAGATTTCGCTCATCTTCTGGATGAAGCGGTCCGTGGCGGAAATGCCGATCGGCAGGTCGAGCGTGGTGAACGGCACGCCGCACTTGATCTCCAGCGCCTTGGCTCCCTCCTCGGAGGCGAACGCGCCCAACGCCAGCGTGTGCTTGTTACTGCCCGACGCCACGACGTCCGCGACCGGCGTACCGCCTTTGGGGTACATCTCGTGACGTCCCGTCATCGCGCTGTCGAGCACGCCCGAAGTATCCGGAAAGACCGTGACCGGCACGCCCATCTCCTTGGCCAAGCGCTTGATCTCGCGCATGTCGGAGGGTTCCACCCAACCCGGGATGATGTTGAGCTTATCACTCTTGGCCTCCGATTTCTCCGGGAGGCCGCGCACGATGCCCTTGACCATGTTGGAGAACCCGGTGACGTGCGAGCCGACATAGCTCGGCGTACTGGCGTAGATCACGCGGCGGCCCGGCGGGATCAGGCCGTCCTCCTGCGCCTTACCGACGATTTGGTTAAGGTCGTCGCCGATGGTTTCGGAGAGGCAGGTTGTGTGGACCGCGATCAGGTCGGGGTTGTAGACCGTAAAGAGCGTATCGATGGCGGCGAGCAGGTTCGCCTGTCCGCCGAACACCGACGCGCCTTCGGTGAAGGAGCTGGTTCCGGCCATGACCGGCTCCTTATAATGGCGGGTCAGCGCGCTGCGGTGATATGAGCAGCAGCCCTGTGAGCCGTGGCTGTGCGGCATGCAGCCGTGGATGCCCAGGGCCGCGTACATCGCGCCGATCGGCTGACAGGTCTTGGCCGGGTTGACGGTCAACGCCTCGCGCTCTTTGATCTCTGTCGGTGTGTGTCTGAGAAGCATGATGTGTTCTCCTTTTTGAAATCCTTACTGGTTTCGACCCCTTATGCCGTGGCGTACTCAGCCACAATTCGCGGCGTGTCCTGCCACGGCGGGCGAACGAGCTTCCAGACCTTGGCATTGACCATACGGTCGATGTCGCGGTAGAAGTTGATTGCGCCTTTGAAGCCTGCGTACGGGCCGCCGTAGTCATAGCTGTGAAGCTGTTTCATCGGCACGCCCATCTTCTGCACGCAGTACTTCTCCTTGATGCCCGCGCAGAACACGGCGGGATGATAGGTCTCGATCAGCCGCTCCATCTCGTAGTGCGAGATGTCATCGATCACGAGCGAGCCCTTCTCCATCTCGGTCATCATGCCGTCGTAGTCGTTGAACTCGTAGCCGTGCTGACCGAGTGTCTGCATCTCGTCCGTGGACTTGCGCGGCGCATACTGTGCCGGGTCAGGCTCCACATGGAGCTCCTCGATGTTGCGGCTGTCCGCATCCACCTGGATCGAGGGCAACACGCGGCGACCCTCGTAGTCGTCGCGATGGGCGAACTCATAGCCGGCAGCCACGCTCGTCATGCCCAACTCGCGGAAGAGATCCTGGTAGTGGTGGGCGCGGGAGCCGCCGACGAAGAGCATCGCGAGCTTGCCCTCGGTGCGCGGACGGATTTCGTCCGACGCCGCCTTTACCGCCGCCATTTCCGTCTCGATCACCTTCTCGACGCGTTCGATCAAGACCGGGTCCTCGAAGTACTGCGCGATCTTGCGCAGCGACTTCGCGGTGGACTCTGCTCCGATGAAGTTCACCTTGAACCAGGGGATGCCGTACTTTTTTTCGATCATGTCCGCGACATAATTGATCGAGCGGTGGCACATCACCACGTTCAGGTCGGCCATGTGGGCGTTCTCGAAGGCACCGATCGTGGAGTTGCCGCTGAAGGTCGCGTTCAGCGTGATGCCGCAACTCTCCAGCAGCCGCTCCAGCTCGAAGGCGTCGCCGCCGATGTTATACTCGCCCAGCATGTTCATCACGTACTTGCCGTCGGGCCGCGTGTTGCCGCGGCCGATCACGTGCTTGAAGATCTGGTTGTTGGCGATGTGGTGGCCGGCTGACTGGCTGACGCCCTTGTATCCCTCACAGGAGAAGGCGAAAACGTTGCAGTCGCCGAACTTCTCCTTCATCTCGCGGGAGATGGCATGGATGTCGTCGCCGATCAGACCCACCGGACAGGTCGCGAAGACCGCGATCGCCTTGGGATGAAAGGTGTCGTACGCCTCCTGGATGGCCGCGCGCAGCTTCTTCTCGCCGCCGAAGACGATGTTCTCGTCCTGCATGTCGGTGGAGAAGCAGTACATCATGAAGTTCTCGCCGTCCGGGCCGACCTCGCCGGGGTCGGTCTGGTTGCGGCGCGTGAGCCAAGAGTAGAAGCCGCAGCCGATGGGGCCGTGGGTAATGTTGATGATGTCGCGTGTGGGGCCGAGCACCACGCCCTTGCAGCCGGCGTAACAGCAGCCACGCTGCGAGATGATGCCCGGAACCGTGCGCACATTGGCCTGGACGGCCGGCACGGTTTGGGGATCGTTCACGACCATGGACTTGCTGCGTTTCTTTGCGACCTTGACAGGGTACTTCTCAAGGATCGCCGCCTTGACCGCTGCGGCATCCGGCAGTTTGGTGGGCATGCTCATTCTAAACCTCCTGAAGAATCGAGAACGTTTCCGCCGGAGGCGCCTTCGGCCTTCTCGCCCGTGCGAACGCGGACCGCCTCGCTCACCGGCATCACAAAGATCTTCCCGTCACCGGGGCACCCGGTCTGGTTCGCTCCGATGATCGCCTGGACCGTGCGCTCGGCCCAGTCGTCCGAGACGACCACCGTAAGCAGGCGCTTGGGCACCAGGCGCGGCCCCTGCCCGAGCTGGGCGATGGCCTCGGTGTACCCCGCCTTCGCGCCGTCCAGCAACCGGTAGTCCACGAGGCCCTTGCCTCGGCCAAGCACCCGTCCGGTGGCCGAGAACGAGGTGATCCCTGCGTCATTCAGCGCCTTTTTGGTGGCGTTGATCTTGCTGATGCGGATAACCGCCATAACCTGCTTCATAGAACAACCTCCCCTCAGACTTCTTTGATACCTGAGCTGACGGTATAAACCTCGTCCACCGGCAGCACGAAGACCTTGCCGTCCCCGAAGTGCCCCGGCCCCGTGCGCGCCGCCTCCATCACGGCTTTCAGCACGAAGTCCTTGTCCGCGTTCGGCACGACGAAGAGCAGCATCTCTTTCGGCAGCTCGTCGTAGTGCACTTCGCCGACCTTCAGTCCCCGCTGCTTGCCGCGGCCGAAGACCGGGATCTTCGTCACGGCCGAATAGCCGGCCTCGAGCAGCGTCTCCAGCACCGCATCCGCTCTCTCGGGGCGGACAATCGCTTTGATCATAATCATGGTTCAGCTCCTTTCGTGGGTTTCCCGCATTTCGTTTCAGTTGGCGATTCCGAACGTGACAAGCAGCTTCTCAAGCTCCTCCATCGTCAGTGGCTTGGGAATCACGAACATGTTGTTCTGGTCGATCTTCCGCGCCAGCGCCCGGTACTCATCCGCCTGCGGATGCGTGGGCTCGAACTCGATCACCGTCTTGCGGTTGATCTCGGCGCGCTGCACCATGTTGTCGCGCGGCACGAAGTGGATCATCTGCGTGCCGATCGCTTTGGCTAGCTCCTCGATCATCTCGCGCTCGTTATCCACCTTGCGGCTGTTGCAGATCAGGCCTCCCAGGCGAACCCCTCCCGTATCGGCGTATTTCACGATACCCTTGCAGATGTTGTTCGCCGCATACATGGCCATCATCTCACCCGAAACGACGATATAGATCTCCTGCGCCTTGCCGTCGCGGATGGGCATCGCGAACCCGCCGCATACCACATCGCCCAACACATCGTAGAAGGCGTAGTCGAGCTTGCGCGACTCGTGGTACGCCCCGAGCTGTTCGAGCAGCGTGATCGAGGTGATGATGCCGCGGCCCGCGCACCCCACCCCCGGCTCCGGCCCGCCGGACTCCACGCAACTGACGCCGCCGTAGCCGTCTTTCAGGATCGTGTCGAGGTCCACGTCCTCGCCCTCTTCGCGCAGCGTGTCCAGCACGGTCCGCTGCGCCAGTCCACCCAGCAGCAGCCGGGTCGAATCGGCCTTGGGGTCGCACCCGACCACCATGATCTTCTTGCCCATCTCCGCCAAGCCCGCCACGGTGTTCTGCGTGGTCGTGGACTTGCCGATACCGCCCTTGCCGTAGATAGCGATCTTTCTCATGTGTCCCTTCTTTCTGTTCGTTCTCTCGTGTCGCCTGATTCAGCATCACGTTCCTATTCTCTTAACACGAACCGTGCCAAGGATTCACCGGCAGGTCCGTCAAGGGCCAGCCGGACGTTCTAATGACCGCATCCCCAGCACGTTATATTTTTATTCAAGAGGCCCGGACTCCCTTGTCCAGCTCGTTGGCGGCGATTTTCCGATTCAGGAAATAATTGTCATATTATTGCGTATATGTCTTTAATTAGAGATTGTAACCTGTTTATTATATGTACTTTACAGCTTTAAACAGCAGTTTTGTCAGTAGCCAGATGAACCGGAAAGGAATGTCTTCTGACAAGCCGTCGTGAGCCCATCATGAACCGTTCCGGCTACCGACATATTTGTAGCCAACAGGCAAGACGCTCCTCTTTTCAGGTGAGAAAACCCCTTGTTTCCCGGCCTTTGCGCTTCAAAAGCAGATGCGCCTTCCTATGGCATAAGATCTGCTTTTTTGCTTGCAGGACATTTTATGAACTGCAACCACATGAACAGCGGCTGCGACCGGACCACCGAACTGATGGTCCTGCGTAAGATCTGTGAAACGATGACGCGCTTCACCGGACAGGATGAACCGTTGCAACGCGCTTTACGAATCATCGAGACGAATCTTGGCGTGGTCCGGGGAACCATTATGCTGGTTGACAGTGATCAGGAACATTTGATCGTCGGCGAGACGTACGGCGACGGCGAACCCGCGCAGCTTTCCGCCGTCTATCGCCGTGGCGAGGGTATCGTCGGCAGGGTCCTCAAAACTGGCAAGCCGACCGTCATCCACCGCATTGCCGATGAGCCGGAGTTCCAGTCACGCATTTTTCAGCGCTCGCCCGCTTGGCGCAAGTCGTCGGGCTTCGTCTGCGTGCCGATCCGCCTCGCTTCCGAAACCATCGGGGTGCTCTCGGTCGATGACCCCGGCGTGCGTGCTGAATCCGACCTGCTGGAATTGTGCGCTTTTCTCGGCATCGTGGCACAGCTCATCTCGCACGACGTTCAGTACCGCCGCCAGCTCAAGCAGGCGCGCGAGACCTTCGAACGCGAGAACGAGCGGTTGCGCTCCGTCGTCGACACACAGGCACGGCAACGCAAGATGGCCGGCAACTCGGAAGCCATCCGCCACGTGCAGATGCGCATCCAACAGGTCGGCCCCACGCAGGCGACGGTATTGATCCGCGGCGAATCCGGCACAGGCAAGGAGCTGGTCGCCTCGGCGATCCACTATGCCAGCATGCGGGCGTGCAAACCTTTCGTGCGTGTCAACTGTGCGGCGTTGAACGAGAATCTCTTTGAGAGCGAGCTGTTCGGGCACGAGCGCGGCGCGTTCACCGGTGCCGTCACACGCCGCATCGGGCGGATCGAAGAGGCTCACGGCGGCACGATCTTCCTTGACGAGATCGGCGAGATATCACCATCCATGCAGGCCAAACTGCTCCGCGTCCTTCAAGAGGGCGAGTTCGAACGTGTCGGCGGTAACGAAACGCTCACGGCTGACGTCCGGGTGATCGCCGCGACCAACCGAGACCTCGAGGAGGCGATGCGTACGGGCGCGTTCCGTACCGACCTCTATTACCGCATCAACGTCTTTCCCGTCAGCATACCACCTTTACGGAACCGTCCCAGCGATGTCCCCGTGCTCGCTAACCATTTCGCCGTGAAATACGCCAAACTGATGACCAAGGCAACCCCGCAGATCGCATCCGAGACCATGCAGACACTGACCCGCTATACGTGGCCCGGCAATGTGCGCGAGCTTGAAAACTGTATCGAGTATGCCATCCTGCTTTGCTCTGGCACACTTCTGCTTCCGGAGCACCTGCCGCAGTCTGTCCAGGCCGAATCCGCCGTCAGCGTCAGTTTGCCTGCGGACGCGACACTCAGGAGCCGCATCCGCCAAATGGAGTCCACGGTCATTTTGGACATGCTCAGAAAGATGAACGGCAATGTCAGCGCGGTAGCCCAGGAGATCGGCATCACACCGCGGATGGTGCGATACAAGCTCAAAAACCTGAAGATCGACCCGCACGCGTTCTCACAGCGAAAAACGCCACCCAGAGGCCGCAAACACAGCGACGCCCCCGCAGACAAGGAATAGACCATGATCATCGATGAAGCCTCCCATTCGGATATCCCGACTTTATGTGACCTGCTGGCGATCCTCTTTACGCAAGAGCAGGAGTTCAAACCTGACCCCAACCGGCAGCGGACAGCCTTAGGACTGTTAGTAGGCAACCCTCAGCGCGGACGCGTTTTCGTTCTGCGCGACGGCGAGAAACTGTTCGGCATGGTCAGCGCACAGATCCTGATCAGCACCGCCTGCGGCGGCGACGTCCTGTTGTTGGAAGACCTCGTCGTGTGGCCGGAGTACCGTAACCGCGGATATGGCACGGCCCTGCTTGAATACGTCGTCGACTTTGCCCGACACGGCGGTTACAGGCGCATCACGCTGCTTGCCGACACGGTGAACACCGATGCGCAACGCTTCTATTGCCGGCACGGTTTTTTCGTTTCCGATATGACCCCCTACCGGATGCTTTTCTGAGAAACAAAAAAAGGCCCCGCGTCGCCGCAGGGCCTTCTTCACGTTCACTGAAAGGCAAAAGCCCGGCAGCGTCTACTTCAGGTCGTTGAACATCTGGAAAGCTTCGGACGGTTTCATTCCTTTGTGAACCACGGCCGAGACCGCCTGGATCATCGCCGTCGGCTTTTCGGACTGGAAGACGTTGCGGCCCATGTCCACGCCCGCCGCGCCGCTCTGGATGGCATTGTAGGCCAGTTCCAGCGCTTCCAGCTCAGGCAACTTCTTGCCGCCGGCAATCACAATCGGCACGGGACAACACGCCACGACCTTCTCGAAACCCTCCGTGTAGTAGGTCTTGACAATGTTCGCGCCGTTCTCTGCGCAGACGCGCGCGGCCAAACCGAAGTAACGCGCATCGCGCACCATGTCCTTGCCGACCGCCGTCACGCCCATCACCGGGATGCCGGACGCCTGTCCCGCATCGACCGCCTGGTAGAGGTTCGCCACAGTCTGCGCCTCGTAGCTGTGGTCGCCGATTGCCACCATCACCGCGATCGCGGAAGCGTTCAGCTTCACCGCGTCCTGAATGTCGATGACCACGTTATTGTTTAGCTCGGTCAGAATCGAGGTGCCCGCGTCTGAGCGCAGGCAAACCGGCTTGCGGCTCGTCGGCGGCACCAGCGCGCGCAGCACGCCGCGCGCGCACATCAGGCAGTCCGCGTACTCGATCAGCGGGACGATGCTGAGGTCGATGCGTTCGACGCCCGACGTCGGGCCCATGATAAAGCCATGGTCGAAAGCCAGCATCACGGACTTGCCGGTCGCCGGATTGAAAATGCGGCTGAGGCGGTCCTTCATGCCCCAGTCGAGATTGTTCGATCCCTTCAGATAGAACCCTTCGTTCTTCTGCTGCACACCGACGCCATACTCTTTGCCGTCGCGGATATCGTCTAAATCAGCCATGATAAAAAACTCCTTATCCGTTCGCCTTTGCGAACGCGTTAAAAATGCAGGCCATCGAAGCAGCCCCCGCGTCACGCGGGCCGATGGAACGGTCGCCAAGATTCTTGGCGCGGCCGAACCGGGCGCGCATCGCGCAGGTCGCCTCTGCGCCCCTCTCGGCGGCATCAGCGGCTTTCCTGAACATGCTCGCCACGCCCTCTCCCTGGGCCGACACCAACGCTTCGGTCGCGGGGATGAGCGCATCCATCAGCGTCTTGTCACCCACGCGGGCGCGGGTAACGGCTTCAAGCTCCTCACGTCCACCGTTGAAGACCTTGGCCAGCGTCTCCGCATCGACAGCCGCAGCCCCTTCCGAAGCCGCATCGCTCATGCCCTGCAGCCAAGAGCCGTACAGCATGCTGGTCGAACCGCACGCCTCGTTTTGCAGCGCGTCGCTCAGGGCCTTGAGATAGCTTTTGAAATCCGCGCCGTCGGCCTTCGCCATTGCGTTGAAGGCCGTCACGATCGCGGTCCCGTGATCGCCGTCACCGCCTGCCGCGGCATCCAGTTGCGAGAAAACTTTCTCTCCCGCCCGGATGTCGTCGCCGGCTGCCGCGATCATTTCTTTGAATTTTTGCAGCGTCAGCATCATGGCTCCCTCACGCGGTCCAGAACGGGGCGCGGGAGCGGGCCTTCAGCAGCTCCGCATGATCCGCATCCAGCTTACAGAGGATCATCTGGAACCCGGCCATCTCCTGCACGGTCAGATACTCGCCGCACGCGCCGGGGGTCACATGGACGCCCTTTTCAGCCAAAAGCTGGGCGGCCTTGCGGTAGACGATCAGCATCTCCATCAACGTGGTCGCGCCCACGCCGTTGATGATCAGCAAGGCGGTGTCGCCCTTCGTCACGCCGGTCGCTTTCACGAGCGGCTCGATCATGCGCGCCGCGGTCTCGTCGGCGCTGAGGATCTTGCTGCGACCGCCGCCGGCCTCGCCGTGCTGGCCCATGCCGATCTCCATTTCGTCATCCGGCAGCACCGCGATCACGCCGCCGTTCTGCGGGTGCGTGCAGCCGGTCATGGCCACGGCAAGCGTCGCCATCTGCTTGTTGAAGCGCTCGCCGATTTCGACGATCTCTTCCAGGCTCTTGCCCTGCTCTGCAGCCGCGCCGACCACCTTATAGAGCGGAATGCAGCCGGCCAGCCCGCGCTTGTCGTCGACCGGCGTGTCCACGCCTGCCGAGATATCTTCGTGCGTGACGATCTCGACAACCTTGATGCCCTCTTTCTGCGCGTCGCGCAGCGCCTTGGTCGCGCTCATGCGGTCGCCCGCATGGTTCAGCGTCACCAGCAGGATGCCAGCCTCGCGCTTGAACAGACGCAGCGCCTCGAGCACTTTCGGCGCACCGGGCGCGGCGAAGATATCGCCGACCACGCTGGCGTCCAGCAGGCCCTCACCCACAAAGCCGCTCAGCGCCGGCTCGTGCCCCGCGCCACCGAGCGTCACGATCGCGACCTTGCTCGCGTCCTTGGGCGAGGCGCGCACCACGATCTTCTCGTTCACGATTTTGACTTTGGAGCTGTAACACAGCGCCAAACCTTCCAGCAGTTCTTTGGTCAGATTCGCGGGATCATTGATAAACTTTTTCATGGCCATGATAAAAATCCTTGTTAACGGTTTCTGGTTGATAACTTCAAGTTGATTACCATCAAGATGAGGAGGCCGTGACTCCCATCATAATCGTAAGCCTAATCGTAATCGCTCCACACGTGCCTCCATCGTTTGCTCGCGGCGGCGCCGCGCGGGAGGCTCGTCCGCCCACTCAGCCCAACTGCATCAACTCGACGGGCATGCCCTGGTCGTAGATAAAGGCGATCTTCAATCCCGGCATCGGCTCGCAAATCGGCCACAGGATGCTTTTCCCTTTCACGGCCTCCGCGATGTTTTCCACAATGTAGGCCACATGTGTCTCGTCCTGGATCGCCGCGGCCATCGGGCTGTCCGGCTCAAAATAGAGCCACTCGACCTTGTAAAGGCTCGCGCCCGCATCGGTCACCCAGACCTTGAGCGGCTCGACAAACATCATGCCTTCCATCTTCTCGAAAACCGGTATCCCTGTGTGATGATACGTCATGATCTCTCTCCCCTTTTGAATTGAGGCGGCCGGCCTTCATGCCGGCCGCGGTTACCCTTTGTAAAACCTCAGAAGCCGACGCCCGGCACCGAGAAGCGCAGCCCCGTCCCGTCGTGGTACGTTGCATACTCGGTCACGATCGCCCCGTCCTTGCCTCCCATCATGAAATGCCAAGTCTCTGGCGCGGCCAATTTGCGCACAGAGCCGTCAGCTTCCCACTTTTCCACATGGACGCTCTTGAGGTGCGGAATCTGAACCGCCGAAAGCATGGCCTTGGCTTCGGGATATTTGTCGAGGTTGGGCTCGCCGACCTCGCTGAAGCCGTACACGTAGCCGTTCCGGACCTGCCAGCTCTCGATCTTGCAGCGGATGGTCTTACCGTCCTTGTCCGTTGTGGGCAGGTGGCGGTGTTCGGCGATGCTCTGATTCGGCAACAGGTAAATTTCGTGCCCGAAATACCCCTCGGTCTTCTCGTTCACCCAGATCACGCCGGCCATTCCGAACGAAGCGAAATCGCCTTTGGCGAAATCCACCGCCCAGAAGAACCCGTCGTCTTTCTTCAGCGCGGCATAGACCGGCACGTTGAAACGGGTCATCATATCGAAATAGGCCTGCTTGGCCTTCGCGCTGTCAAACTTGCCGTCTTTGTAAAAATCCGCACTCTTCATCCGCACAGTCTCCTTCTTTGCCTTACACCCACAGCACGGCATCGAACAACCTGCTGTGAACCCCATTAATCCGACACCTAGCCCGGCCGCCAACACACCGGCCACCACGTTTGAAACAAGACTCTTTTTTTTCATCAGACGTCCCTTCTCCATATCCGCGCCAGAACAGGCGCCAATCAATCCTTTATGATGATTTTGTTAGTGTACCTAACATCTCCGGTCCTGTAAACTCGAATAACCTCGGCGCGGAAAAGGTTTTGAAGGATGTTTCCCGCACGCACCCGCTTTTCAGCCCGCCGTGTAAAAAACGGCTATTCGATAAAAACAGTGGGTGATAAGTTCGGGTTGTTGCGTTTCAAGTATGGGCCGGTCTGCATGTTACGTGTCATGCGGGATGTCTGTGATGGCGGATACGAATGGGGCTGGGAGCACGCTCTGCCTGCGCCGGTCCCTGCCGCCAGCCGGTCCTCTGTCCTCCGTCCTCAGTCTTCCTCCCATCCCACCGTCCGCGCCCAGTCCGTCCTCTGTCCTCCGTCCTCGGTCTTCCTCCCATCCCACCGGTCCCTGCCCGTCGCCCTCGGAAAGGCGACGCCAAAGTCCGAACGGGAGTCCGC
>JAEAMG010002325.1_pt1 | contig 12149 bp, 9 predicted proteins | sample 8958741 | NCBI WGS metagenome assembly JAEAMG01 (sample SAMN16933256, study PRJNA681125) | bioreactor sludge metagenome | isolation source: anaerobic bioreactor treating anionic surfactant - SDBS | place: India: Bengaluru | collected 2019-02-28
GAAGAAGACTTTCACTTCTCTGACATGATATGCTTACAGGCGCACTAGAAGCGGCTTCCAGCCGCTTTCCTGCAGCTATGGGTGAACTGTAATCTGTAAGCGGTACTGGAGAACTTATGATCGAACTGCCCGGCAGTAAAGCGATTCACGGCGAAGAAGGACCCCATACCTACACGAATGAGGCTCCAGGCTTGACGATGGCGCCGCTGGACTTGCTTCCGCGCCGGGGATTGATTCTGGCCCATAACCGCCGGAAGCAATACTTTCGGGAAAAGGATTACCACCGCTGGGCTGCCTATTGCAGCCGGGTGTGTCAATGCCCCAAGGTGGATCTGCTGGCTTGGGGGCCCATTCCGCAGGGGCTGCTGTCCACCATCGCGTATGTGCGGGAGTTTGACGGTGTGGTATCACTGCGCACGGACGGAACAGCCCCGCCGGACGGCCTCGAAACGGCGGCTCAAGAGGGGCTCGGCGATGTTTTTCTCTGTCCGCCGGATGTGACGGACTCCCTGTTCCAACAATGGCTGGAGGCATGTTCCCTCCTGAAGGTGCCGGTGCGGCTTCAACTGCGGATGCCCCGAATGGACCCTGCTCGTGCGGAAGGCCTGCTTTCGGCCTTGCCGGGTGCCGGGGTGCGTATGATAACGGTGGTGCTGGAGGACCCTTTTCAGCCCGGTTGGACCTGTCAGACACCGGAGGATGGAGAGCAGGTTATCGAATTTTGTAATCTCGCGGCGTCACTTCTTCCGAAAGAAGGCGTGGAACTTCACCTGGTTGGACTACCGCCCCGGTTGCTGAACCCTGCCGCGGCACCCTATGCCGTGACCGCGCGAGGATACCGATACAATCATCACAGTTACGACCGGCAGGCATATTTGTTTGCCCAGCGCCTCTTCTCCGTGCCTCCCATGGCCGGGAGAAGCATGCTGCTGCTTGCGTTGAAGCGGCATACCGTTTCGCTTAATGTGACGGACCGCTGGCTGACGGAGAAATTGTATATTCACAGTACGCCTCTGCATAACGCGTATATGTATGCCGCGAAACGCTGGCGCGCGCGGCGCGGCACAGGTATGGTGCGTGTATTACATGACCGTAAAGGGAGCGTACTTCAGTCTCCCAGCCGTGCTGTTCCCGGACACGCGGAGCAGGAGCGCGCCGTAGGTCTGTTGCGCTTGGAAGGGCGTGTTCCGCCGGATGTGCCCGGGGCGGCGGTACCAGGGGAAGTGTTGCGGCCAAGGTATTATGACCGCTTTGATCAAGAGAGACTTCGCCAGGCCGGACTATGGCGCGAACTGGCCCGTGAAGCGCGCGAACTGGAGCGGACCGTGGCACCGTCCCGTATCTGTGATGAGAAGGAATGGGCGACCTATGAGGCGTTTGTCATCCCCGAGTACGGCGCCACCGCCTGGCTGACTTCCCTGTCCGGAAAAAAAGTATCCACACAAATTGATATGTTGAACCTGCCGTTTATGGTATCGGTGACCATAGGCGGCGGCATCGCGGAGCTCGCGGGATTTCAACTGACTCCGTCCTGCAAAATCCTGTGTCCCATGGTGGAAACCCGCCATACGCTTACCCTGTATGTCCGGGGTGACGGCCGTTACGTTTTATTACGCGATGGCGTGCCCATGGATCCGGCGCCCATCCCCGGAGAATACCCGGCCCCGCGCCGTGCGCCGTGGGTGGTCCGCCTTCGTTTCATCGCGTGGGACATTGAAGAGCGTGTTTCGTTTTCACCCCTGCGCCTGTGGAAGCAGCCGGCTCCGGAAACCGTGTCCGCAGCGAAGCCGGTGTATTCCGCGGTCATATTTTGCACGCGATTTGCGAGAAGGCTTTCCGCCGTGCTGCAATCGCTGGCGCATCAGTCGGACTTTGACCTGTCAAAACTGGAAGTGGTCGTGGGCTATGTTCCCGGTTTGGATTCCACTGAAGACGTGCTGGAGTCCCTGCGCCTGACCCATCCGCATCTCCGGGTGGTACACGCTACGTTCCCGAATCAAAATGTGCGCTCGAAGGGCTATGTGCTCAACCAATGCATGGAAATGACGTCTGGAGCGCATATCCTGCTTCTTGATGCCGATACGCTCCTTCCCCCGACGCTCTTTTCCGAACTGGAGCACAGGTGTCCGGAACACCCCTTTATTTTCCCCAAAGGACGGGCCATGCTGGGGCCTGAACTTACCGCTAAGGTCCTGCAGGGCGATGTACGGCCGTGGGAAGACTGGAACGGCCTGATGGCGTCCGCCGAAGAGATACGTGAAAATGAGGCGCTGGGCGTTCCCATCGGCTATTTCCAGTGTTTTAAACGGGAGTGCCTGGAAACCCTGCGCTATCCGGAATACGAACACTTCCAGAGTGCGGACTATGAATTCGCCCTGGGGCTTCGGGCCTGTTTCGGAACCGAATACCGGCTACCCTTTCACGTGGCGCATCTGGACCACGCCGGCAGCCAATGGCTGGGCGCGGAACGTCATTTTTAGCAACCCCCGCAATGGTAGAAGGAAATTAAACGCATGCGGTTGGCATTTATAGACTTGGTATTTTCCTGGCCGCCTCTGGGCGGTGCTCCGCTGGATTTGTATTATACCGCGTCCGGGTTAAAGGATCTCGGCCATGAGGTGCGCTTATTTTATGCGTCCCAAACCGAGAACTGGCTGCTTGATCCCGTTCAGGAGGAGCGCCTTCCCTTCGAGGCCCAGGCGGTGCCGTTATCACGCGCGGAAACCACGCCGGAGCGCATGGGCTCCCGGTTCCGGGAGTCCGTGGACGCCTGGCGCCCCGATGTGGTGTTCCAGTGTTTTGGGTTCTTCATGAAACCTTATGTATCGCTGGCGCTGTCCCATTACCCCCAAGTCGCGCGGTACTATGCCTACGAGCCTTTTTGCCCCCGCGATTACAGGCTATATTGGAAAAAGAAGGCCTGTTCCAAGAACTACTTGCGAACGCCCAACGTGTGCCGCCGGTGTGCCTTGCGGGATATCGGGCCTGCCTTTAAAAATGGGGTGGTCGCCGGATACCCCCTGGAATACGAACAAACCCGTGCATGGTCAAGGCAATATTATCGCGATATGACGGACAGTATCCGTTCCTATAAGGCCATCATTGTTTACAATCATTTCACGAAAGGGTTGTTGCGGGGCTTCAATGATCATGTGCATGTCATCGGCGGCGGGGTGCACCTGGAAGATTTTACCTATGCGCCCCTGAAGGAAAAAGCGCCGGGGGAAAAGAACATCATTCTCATGTCCGGTCGGGCGGACGATCCCACCAAGGGGTTGGATGTGTTATGGGAAGCGGGAAAACAGCTATGGCAGGAACGCCAGGATTTTGAGATACAGGCCACCTTGAACACAGACGTCTCCAAGTTCCCCTTTTTCAAGTCGCTCGGGTGGAACGATGTGGAAAAAAGCAGGCAATTCTACCGGGAGTCGGATATTTGCGTGATCCCATCCAAATGGGAGGAACCCTTCGGCCTTGTGGCCACGGAGGCCATGGCCTGCGGTCGGCCGTGCATCGTTTCGGACGTGGGCGGCCTTCAGGAGATCGTGCTTCCCGGCGAGACCGGCTATATCTACCGGCGCAACAGGCCCACGGAACTGGCGGCGTATTTGCGCAACCTATTGGACGACCAGGCCTTGCGGCGGCGCATGGGCGATGCCGGACGCAAGCGCGTGGAAGAGGTATACGATTGGAAGCAGGTGATACAACGGCATTACCCGTCCCTGCTGGAGGAGGTTGTCCGATGACCGCACCTTTCAAGATTGGCATCCTGTTCAATGTCACGGAAAAATCCGCTTCCCTGCTTAAAGGGGTGCGCAGGCGTCATCCGGAGGCACATATTGTAGCCGTCGTGTCGCCTGGTGCGCAGTTTTCCCCAGAAGATATGGCCGGGGCTGATGAACTACTGCGCCTGGAACTGTCTCCCATACATCTGGTCCTCAAGGGAACGGTGTTCTCCGTGACGGAGCATTTGCGGGAACAAGGTTTCGACCTCTTTATTTTACGTTTCGGCACCCTCAAGTTGCGTCTTCTGGCCGCCCTGGTACGGCCTGCCCGCTGCGAACTCTGGCTGGTAGGGGGCATTATAGCGCCTGTAAACGCCAATGGCATTGTGGCGGCGGCAAGGGAATTCTTTCAGCGCTGGAGGGCGGGGCGCAAAACCGTAATTAGCGCCTGGTGCAGCACCCGTTTCCGACGCATCCGTCCCTATCGTGCTGAGAAGTAAGTAAAGAGTATTGTTGTAGGACGGGCGGAGCAAAGTGCGGGAGAACGCCTACAACCCTGAAAACAGTGGTTGTGTTTGGAAAAGCATGCCGAACGAAAGGACTGAAAGGACCTACGCTTCGTCCGGGACTTCGCCCGGAAGAAGAGGCGCCTTCGGCACAGAAAACGAAATGATGTGATTCTGGGATCGCTGGCGTCCTCGCCGGCCTGGAATATCAAGGAAGATTTTGACGATGACATAGCCGGCGAAGACGCCAGCGATCCCAGCATTTTCAAACTCATAATAAATTGTCAGCGAAATCGGCTTAAGCGCCTAAGAGACTCAAAGGACTCACCCATCAGGAGTGCGTTACAGGGACCTTTTGGTCCTTTATGTCCTTTTGGTCCTTTGAGTTGTCTCCCCACAAACATTGCTCTTTTATCACGACTCGAAGAACGCCTGATCGAAATCCTTCCAAACCGGGTCATACCCAGACCGGACAATCATTTTCACCACTTCGGCGGGGCTGCGCGTGTCCTCGATTTCAAACTGAGCCAGATTGTGGTCTTCCGGCCGTGCGTAGCCGCCCGGGCGTGTGCTCGATCCCGCGCTCATGGAGGTAACGCCCAGGGGAACCAGGCGGTCGCGCAGAGCGGCCGGTTCCCGTGTGGAAAGATTAAACCCCGCCTCGGGAAACATAAGCCGTAATGCCACCATCATTTGGGTGAGCTCCGCGTCCGGCATGGGGGCGGGAATGTCGAAGCCACCGGGCACATGGCGCAGGCGCGGGAACGAGATGGAGACGGCGCTCTGCCAGCAATGTTTCTGGAGGTGTTGTACGTGCAGGGCAAGCCACACAGCGTCAATCCGCCAGTCAAACAATCCCAGTAAAATACCCGTGCTCAGACGTCGGACACCTGCCTTGCCGGCTCGTTCCAGGGTGTCCAGGCGGTACCGATAATCCTTCTTCTTGCCTGCCCGGTGCATGGCGGCATAGGTCGCCTCATCATAGCTTTCCATGTACAAGGTTACGCCGTCCAGGCCATTGTGGCATAACAACGCGTAATCTTCCGCTTCCATGGAATAGACCTCAACCGCCACAGACGAAAACCAGCGCCGCGCAATCGCGCAGGCCTTGGCGATATACTGCGGGGAGGCCACAGCGGGCGCATCACCCGTCAGCAGCAATACGCTTTTATAGCCCATCTTCGCCAGGGCTTCACACTCCGAGGCAATGGCTTCATCGGACAATGTGACCCGGGGCTGGGACGTGTCGGCGCAAGCCGAAAACCCGCAATAGACGCAGTTTGCCGCGCATACGTTCGATAGATAAATCGGCGCATACAGGCTGATGGTACAACCAAACTGACGGAGGGTTGTTTGATGTGCTTGTGACGCCATCTTCTCCAGGAAGGGTGTGGCCTGCGGCGAGAACAAGGCGATAAGGTCGGGAATATCCCGATGTCTCCGACACAGTGCCGATTCCACGAGGGCCGGAGTGACTGCAGCATACAACGATGCAATGCGTTCTCGAGGCCAGCGATGTAGGGTATCTATAAAAGTCACAATGAAACACCTGGATCTGGAAACAACGGCCGCTCTTCGGCGGCGGGATTCTTTTTTGTACTCAAACACGCGTGCGACAGATAGTATCAAACTCCATGAATCCGCGAGAAATGAATATTCTATTCCGTCAAATGCCAATAGAGAATCATGGCGTTACAAATACCGCAAAGAGGGGGAAACACTCTTCCTCGCTCCTTGGCGACCGTGTTCCCCGTTTATATCAATTGCCAGTGACCTTGGGAAAAGGTTCGGCCGCACACTTTTATTTTTTTTCTTCCATTAACTTTCGCAGCTGCTGAATTTCTTCCCGGGCCGCGTCACAGTCGCGCCTTGCTTCGGCCAATTGTCGGGTTAATTTCGCCTTCGTACCGCCTGCCAGAGATTCATCGAGCAATTTCTGTATCATATTTGCCCGCTTGCGCTCTTCCTCCAACTGCGTTTGCAGGGAGGTAAGTTTTCTGGATGTGGGCGATTGCTGCAACGTCTGCTCCATGGCATCCATCTTTTCCTTGAGTTCTTTCGCCTGCATCAGCGCCGCGTCCTTTTCAGATAAGGCTTCATATACCGCCTCACGCAAGCTTTCCATTTCCCGGCGCATTTCCGCGAGTGCAGCACATGCTTCCTGACGCTCCTGCTCGGAAATACCCAGTTGCAGACGTAACTTCTCGTTCTCTTCGCCATTTTCTTTTCGGTTTTCCAGATTGGGCACTACCTTCTTTTTCGCCTCTTCTTTTTGCTGTTCCAGCAAACCCCACTGTTTGCGCAAATCTTCAAACTCTGTAGAAATATTTTCAAGGGAAGTCCGGGCTTCCAAAGCCTCCTTGGAGGCCGCTTTCACTTTGTTTTCGGCCACTACGACATCCGCCCTTGCCTGCTTCAACGCCTCTTCCGCCATGCTCTTTTCTGCCTTGTAATACTCCCTTTCTTTAATCAGGGCCGCCATCTGCTCTTCCGTATGCACAGATTGTGCTTTAATGCGCTGTTCATTTTCTGCCGTCTCCGCCATTCGTTGTTCCAGTGTCGAGATGGCAGTGTCCCGTTCGGAAAGAGCAGTTTCCAGTTCGGTGATATGCCGCTTTGCCTGTTCAAGTGCCCCATTGACTTCCATAGCCTGAAGGCGTATCATCTCGGCTTTATGACATTCCTCCACGGTTCGTGTACGTTCCTGTTCCAGTAGTCGTTCAACATTTGTCGAGTTCAGGCTGATGTCTTCCAGGTTTTGCCTATACGCCTCTATTTTTTCGGCAAGGTCGTTAACCGTCACAGAATGTTGTTTATCCAAGTCCTTGAAGTGTTCAAGTTCCGTTTCAAGGACATTCATTACCCGTGTATTTTCCTCCTCTCTGGCACGGTCGAGGGTTAATTCCTCCGTTAATCCCGACATGTCCGTCTGCAATTGCTGCATTTCTTCGGCTAATGTATTGTTTTTCTGCTGTAAATTAAGAAGTTCTTCTTGCTTTTCTTTTAAGGATGATTCATGCCTGTGCGCCACTTCTTCGGATTGCCGGGTCGCTTCCCGCAACACAAGGTTCTTTTCCTCCTCCTCTTTCAGGCGCTGTTGGTACTTGTTGACATCTTCCTGCAGCAATTCCAGCAGCGTATTGGCCTCCAGAAGTTCTTCCTTTTGCCTGCAGACCTGTTCCAGTAGTTCGTCCTGGGTTTCTGTCTGCGCCTCCGCATTTTCTGGTGCGACAGCCGCATCCTCCTGCTTCCGGAACGCCATTTGCCCTTTGATAGTTTCCAGTTGGATTTCCAGTGCCTTTAACTGGGCATTTACGGCGGCATTCATACCCATTTTGACACTAAATTTTTGCCGGAGTTCCGCATACTTGGACTCCATGGATTGCAGCCGCGCGTTCTTATGGCTTATTTGCATGTTGAGGTCGGCTGCTTTTTGCAGGGCCTCCATACGTTCATAGGCCATACCTTCTATTTTCTGTTGTAACCGTAAAATACGCTTCCGCGCGACATCTATTATTTCGTTCTTCTTCGTGATCTGTACTTTGAGGTTTTCAATATAGTTGTCCAGATTTTGGCTTACACCGGCCTGAAGTTGTTCCTGCAGTTCTTTTATACGGGTTTCACTGGTTGCCAGCGCCTCTCGGACCCGGAACAGTTCTCCTTCAACTTCGTCGAGATGTTCTCTGTCCAGACTGCTTGTGCCCCCTTCAGATGTCAGTTTATGCCGTACCGTTTTTACGACCTCGCGGTACGTGGAATCCCGGGATGTATCCTGCTGGAAATCGGCAGACGCGGATTCAACCATCGCATTGAGGTCCTGGCAAAACTGTCCCAGCCGTTCTGTAAATGCACTCTGTGCCTCGAAAATACGCCTGAGGTCCGCCTCGTATGCGTCGTCCAAGGCGCGAAACACGTCATTTTCCCGGTCATGTTCCGTCATGCGCTTCTCCTGATTCTCTCCAGTAAAAAACATGGTATGGGGTTCCAGAATACTCTGTTCACCGGATCTATATCGTGTCCTTTTGTCATTCCCTGAGAGCTGTTTCAAGGCTGCAAACGAAAGGAATGCCGTATTTGGACCGTCCTGTAGCAGGAATTCCGTTCTTATGCCTGGCAAGTATCTTATTGTCTGAAACAACAAGGGCGCTGCGGTTTCCAATTTCAATGTTGGCTTTTTTGGGGTTCCGGAAGTGGCGCCGCCGCGATGCTTGTGGCGACCCGCTCGGCAAAGCGGGTGACCACAATGCCCATAGCCTCGGCCAGGGCAGCAGGTGTACTTTCCCGCAACGGTTCTGTTTCCCGAATTGTTTCCGCCCACAGGGACCCCGGCTCCGTAGCCTGTCTCAGTTCCAGCCTGACCTCCAGTTCCGCCGTTGGCGGTTCCACGGTGCGGTTCTCGTGATAAATGCGCAATTCACCGGTTAGCAGCAAATTGGGTCGTGCCATATCGGCGGCATTGCCAACATCGGCAAAGCGTCCCGAAGCTGCCAGCGCATCACTTATTGCGCGGGTAACGACCGCAGCGGGTTGTTCCGCCCATTCGTCTTTGGGGTGATAGCCAATTTGGAGGTCATGATCCAGATAGGCTATGGCCGTGCCGTACACCCGCGCGGAAAATATAGGTCGGATGCCCAGGGTCAGGGGTGAGGCTGTCGTCGCCTCCACAGTTATCTTTGGGGTCACGGTATAGTAGCGAATCGTTTCTATTTTCGGCGCGTGGAGACCGCCGGTGGATAAGAGCAGGGCTATCCCCGTAACCAGCAACCTATAGTGCCGCTTTTTAGAATCTCCAGGAACATGGTATCGCATACAAGCATTTCTCCCATGACGGATATGCTATTTACTTGGTTTGCCGCGCCCGCGGATGAGAGCGGAAGGGTCCTCCTTGAGTTGATCCGCCAAGACGCGAATACTTTCAAGGGCATCCCGCAAATCGGTCAAGGCCCCACGCAACGAATACTCAACATTGCCTGTCTGATGCACGATATTCGATGCCGCCACATCCATATTGGCAACGGTACCGTCCATATGTTCCACCGCTTCCTTTATTTCCGTGACCAGGCCATTAATCTGTGTTTGCAGCATGTTTACATCGAGTTCTTCTCCCCGCTTTGTATAGGTCTCCACCAGGGTTTCGATTTTTTGGCAGAGTCGTTCCAGGTCCTTGCTGCGCGATTCGATGTGCCCTACCAGGGTAGTTGCATGTTCGCGGACATCTTTTACGGCGTCCTTGGCTTGGTCCACAAGGCTGTCGGTATTTTCCAAAAATTCATTGCCACGGTCTACAAAGTCCCGTACATTGTGAACAATATCACTGACAGCCGTTTCATCCAGAGAAGCCAGCTGGTTGCGTATGCTGTCACCTACGGACGCGATATCTTCCAGTATTTTGGTCAACTGGGTGCTGAAGGCTTCAATAGTACTGGTCTTGGTGGGGATTTCACTGCCTTCAGCAAGTAGCGGACCGTCAGGATCGCCTCCGCTCAAGGATATGGCCATGGTACCCGCGGCGATACTATAGATAACGAGTTTACCTTCGGCGCCCTGACGTAAGACCACCTTTTCGGAATCAATTACTATCTCCACATGGGCGAGTTGCTTGTGTGTCACATGTATTTCACGGATTTTTCCCACGGGAACTCCAAGATATTCCACCATCCCGCCTTCATACAGTCCCAGTACCGATTCATCAAATTCGAGCCAATACGTTTTGCCGGGTTTCTGGTAAATGCCCGTGACAACCAGGGTGCCGGCAGTCATAATCCCGAGGCAAATGAACAGGAAAATGCTCACCTTAAGTTTTTGTCTTCGTGTCGCCACTATTCAGGTTCCTTTTGGAAGCCCATAAAGTTCAATCCGCAGCCCGTTGCGATATGTATTCATCGGGACGCCGGTCGAAAAACTGGCGTAATCTTGGTACAGGAGATTTTCTTGCCTCCTCCAATGTACCACAAAAGATCACGTTTCCCATATCAAGCATGAGAATACGGTCCGCCACCAATTGGATGGATTCCAATTCATGGGTCACAATAACGAAGGTCGTTTTCAACATCCGTCTCATTTTCAGAATCAGGTCGTCCAGGCCGGCAGCCATGATGGGGTCGAGCCCGGCGGATGGTTCGTCAAAATATACCAGCATCGGGTCAAGCGCAATCGCCCGAGCCAGGCCCGCCCTCTTGCGCATGCCTCCCGAGAGTTCGCCGGGCATTTGATGTTGTGCGTGAGCCAGACCGACCAGACTGAGTTTGAAGCGCACCAGGTCATCCACCAGATTTGAGGCAACACCGCCGAATTCACGCATAGGCATAGCGATATTCTCACCAACCGTCATGGAATTGAACAGGCCGCTCGACTGGAAGGCGATTCCTATGGTGTGTTGCATCGCGCTCAGTTCATCTTCGTCCATGTGGGCGATATCCCTGCCGTTAAACACGATGGAACCGCTGGTCGGCTTGAGGAGGCCGCACATATGTTTGAGCAATGTGCTCTTGCCGCAGCCACTGCCGCCTATGATCATGAATATTTCGCCGCGCCGGACGCTGAAGCTGACTCCGTCCAGCACCTTGAAATCACCATAGTGGGAAACCAGGTTATCTATCTCGATTAAGGTATCATTCATCCAGTGCGCCTCTATAGCCTGTTTCCAGTCATCCGAGCAGGTAATAAAAGATCACGGCGAAAACAATGTCAATACAAATCAGGGAAAAAATATCCATGACCACTGCGCGTGTGGTCATCAAGCCGACGCCTCTCGAACCGCCCGTCACCCGCAGGCCGTTGTGGCAGCCAATCATGACAATCGCAATGGCAAAAAATATCGTTTTCAACATGCCCTGAGTCAGGTCTTCCATGGTGACGGCGTTCAGTGTTTGCTCATACCAGATTGAAGGCCGGAATCCAAGCACGATAACGCCCCAGAGGCCTCCTCCCAAAACACCCGCAATCAAGCCCAATACGGAAAGGCAGGGCAGGACAACAATAAGCGCCAGTAATTTCGGGGTAACCAGGTATTGCGCCACGTTTAGTCCCATACCCCGGAGTGCGTCTATTTCCTCTTGTACCGTCATGGTGGCCAATTCAGCGGCAATGGCCGCGCCCGTCCGCGCGGAAACGACCACCGCTGTGGTAACCGCGGCGAGTTCCCGGGCAAACCCGATGATGATAAGGTTAGCCACATAAATCTGAAGTCCAAAGGATTCCACCTGTTTTGCCGATAACATGGCGATGATAAGGCCCATCAGGAGATTCATGACAAACACAATGCGCACCGCGCGTACTCCCATCTCATGCGTCTCGTCCAGGAAGGCATTGAAGCGAAGACCCTTGCCTTCAATGGGCGCGATAAGCGTCCAGTAAATGGCGTCAACGGAAAGCCCGAGAAACTCCCGAAACTCCCCGCCCACACGAATAGCCAGTTCTCCAAAATGTTCAAAGAAACCGGGGGCGCGTGGCGGGTGCGGAGAAGGAGAGGTCAATGCGGGGGACAGCATGGCCATAAAGTCCGCCGTTTCCGCCTGTTCGCCCTGCCAGGTCAATTGTGAATGACGCTTCCTTAAATAACCGGAGATTTCCAAAAGCCAGGCGCCGCCCGGGGAGTCCATGCTGTGCGTATCGCTCATATCGAGCACGAGGGACGCGGTTCCCTTGCGCCATTCTTTCAAAACCTGATGGTATAAGCCGGCGCCGGTATCCTGATCAAGTCTGTCCGGACATTTTATGCGCCATTCGGTCATATTTCTTCCTGACTGTCTGCTTGAATCATCTGTTCAAGCATCTCTTCATCTATCACTGCCACACCCAGTTCCTCGGCTTTTTCCCGCTTGGAACCCGGATTTTCTCCGGCCACAACAAAATCCGTTTTTTTACTGACGGAAGAGGAGATGCGCGAGCGGCGCGGCCGGGACATTGCCATGATTTT
>JAEAMG010002290.1_pt1 | contig 12144 bp, 12 predicted proteins | sample 8958741 | NCBI WGS metagenome assembly JAEAMG01 (sample SAMN16933256, study PRJNA681125) | bioreactor sludge metagenome | isolation source: anaerobic bioreactor treating anionic surfactant - SDBS | place: India: Bengaluru | collected 2019-02-28
ATAAAGAAGATGCGGATAAAATTGGCGCAATGTTTGGTAAAACAAGAGAAGAGGCCGTAGTTCTCGCAAAGAAAGCAATGGAGCAAAAGAAAAAACCCTAAAATACTCTTTTATTTTGTAGAATAATCATTTTGTAAAATCTAATCCAATAACCGACTGCAAGTTCGTCATAATTTTATTATTTAACAAAACGCGATATACACGTTAAATCTCAGCGACACCCATTTTGGGTTCTGAACAATCTTAAAGCTTATTAGAATAACCAATCATTGGGGCTAATCTGCTTAATTAGGATTTTACTAACGATACACTTTTTGTTCACAAGAATTAAATACAACAATTTTTTCTTTTTTTCTCCGTGCAAGTAATTGCACAAAAATTTGGAGAAAAGAAGAAAATGCTTAAGAAAAAATTTTCTATTCTAGCAATAATCTCAATTCTGCTAATATCAATGACAATAACCCTTGTTACGACGCCTCTTACGTTTGCACATAATCCGCCTCAGAATATCTCTACATTTGCATACATAAGCGCTAACCCTGACCCTGTCGGCGTAGGCCAAGAAGTCCTAATAGTTGTATGGCTAAACAGAGTCATAGAAGGTGTGGACGCTGACAACGACATAAGATTCCATGATTACAAACTAACAATAACAAAACCTGATTCCACAACTGAAACCGTGACATGGAATGTTATCTCAGACCCTACATCATCAGCATATACACAATACGTACCCAACCAAGTCGGAACCTATACTCTGTTCTTTGAATTCCCAGGCCAAACCTACACATGGAGCGGCGCATATCAAGGAGACTACTACCTACCAAGCAATGCAACAACCACATTAACCGTACAAGAAGACCCAATCCAAAGACAACCCGATACCCCACTCCCAACCGAATATTGGACACGCCCTATCGAAGGCCAAAACATTCTATGGGAACAACTTGCCTCTAACTGGCTAAGTGGATCAGCGACTGCAGATCGGTGGCAAAAATACGGTAGCGCCCCTAAAACCTCACACGTAATGTGGTCTAAACTATACGAATTAGGCGGACTAGCTGGCGAATCAGCTGAGGTCGGTGCAACCTACTACTCAGGATTTTCATATGAAACAAGATTCAACAACCCAATAATCATCAGCGGAATACTATGCTATCAACGATCACTCGGACATTCAGGAAGCGGCGGAGGATACGTAGCAGTAGACCTAAGAACAGGCGAAGAACTATGGCAACGAGATGACATTAGCCCCTCATTTGCCGAACTCTACGATTATGCATCACCCAACCAGCACGGAATAGTCGGCGGAATACTATGGCAAACTAGCGGCTCTACTTGGATGGCAATTGACGCTTTAACTGGCAAAAGCATATTCAACCTAACAGGAGTGCCAAGCGGCACCGAAGTTTACACAGATAAAGGCGAAATAGTCAGATACGTACTCAATTATCCAAACCGATGGCTAGCTCTATGGAATTGGACTGCGGCAACCAACACAAAACTGGGCACATCAGGCACTAACGAAGACCAATGGAGAGTAAACGGAAAATCAATCGATACAAGCAAAGCATACTCTTGGAACGTAACAATACCTAACTTACCCGGTCTTTCATCGCCAAGCATAATTGGCGTAATACCCGGAGACGTCATCATTGGTCGCAGTAGCCAAATAACACTAACATCACTATCAAGAGGCACATCCAATCCCTGGACAATGTGGGCACTAAGCGACAAAGACGGCTCAAGAGGACAATTGCTATGGATCAAAAACTACACTGCACCCGCAAATGACATAACTCGAATGCTAGCTTGGCAACCAATCGACCCAGTAACACGAACAATTGCAATGACAGACTTTGAAACTGGCCAAAGACTTGGCTACAGCATCGACACTGGAGACCTTAAATGGGGACCAGTGGGGGACTTCCGATCATTCAACTACTACAGCAGCAGATCAGGCTTCCCTGCAAACGGCAACCTATACGTAAGCGGATATGGCGGAGAATTACTATGCTTCTCAATGCAAGATGGCTCATTACTATGGAAATTCAACGACACAAACAGCGGTATCGAAACACCTTGGGGTCTATACCCAATTCAAACAGCAGCAGTAGCCGACGGTATTGTCTATTCATACGCTGGAGAACACTCGCCAAACACGCCACTATACAAGGGCTATAGAGTTTATGCGAATAATGCCACCACTGGAGAATTACTCTGGGACTTACTATCATGGTCAGCTTCAGGCTTAGGGACATCTCTTGCACCCATTGCTATCGCAGACGGATACCTGGTACATTTGAATGCTTACGATGGTAAACTATACTGTGTAGGAAAAGGTCCAAGTGAAATAAATGTAGAAGCACCTTTGACTGCCTTGTCATCAGGACAAAGCGTGGTAATTCGTGGCACAATTACTGATATTTCAGCCGGCACTACTTTATCTGAGCAAGCAGCGCGTTTCCCCAAAGGAGTTCCTGTCGTTAGCGATGAGAGTATGACTGCTTGGATGGAATACGTCTACATGCAAAAGTCAAGACCAAATAATGCCACTGGCGTTCCAATTACTATAAGCGTAGTCGACTCAAACGGCAACTACAGAACAATCGGAACAACCACCAGTGACGCAGATGGCTTCTTTACATACAACTGGAAACCAGACATCGACGGCCAATACATTGTTTATGCATCCTTTGACGGCAGTGAAGCCTACTGGCCTTCACATGCAGTAACATCCTTTACAGTTGATCCAGCAACAGCAACACCAACACCGCAACCAACACAACCACCTTCAATGGCTGACCTATACTTCCTTCCAGGCATAGTCGGAATTATCATAGCCATAATTGTTGTCGGCGCAGTCCTAGCACTGTTGCTGCTCAAAAAACGACCATAAAACGAAGAAACGGAAAAAAACTTCCCTTCCTTTTTTATTTTAAATTTCAATTTTAAACAAAGACTGAGCCCGCTTATAGTTCCAACTAAACGATGAATTGCCGCTTGCCCTTATGACTTTGTTTTATTACATTTCCTGTTCTTACCTATACCGCGATTAACCTTGTCGATACCAAAGCATTTTATCTGCTGAGAACTAGAGCAATCGATACACCTTTTCGCAGATAAATTACCCACGAAATCACCAACATCAATAGCGTTTTCCTTTACAACTATTTAAGTTAAGCAACTCCTCAATTCAGCAACAATAAAAGATAAGGACTAACAAGAACCGTAACTCATGGTTCAAAAGAGTTAGATTTTCTAAGCACTGATTGCGCTACTGATAATCGCCACGAAGTCAAATCCGCCAGTGTTGCCAAATCTTCTACATTTAGAAAAGAACCTGCATTCTCATCGAACAAAATATTCGCTGAAGGCGCAGCTCTTCATCGGTCCAAAGTATGTATGTAAGTAAGACCCCCGACAGAGCAGGAATTTCAGCAGAAGACCGTCCATACTCTAAAGGCTTGCCGCCCAATAACTTAGCAGCCTCAATAAGATCATCAGGTTTCTTACCGAAAATTTTTACAATCGGTTCAATTGCCCTTCGGATGAAAGCATTTTCGTAAGCATATCCACCAGGGAAGTCTTTAAACTTAACCAGTTTGGAGCCCCTGCCTTTTTTTTTATTAGCTGTAGAATAATTTGAGAGCAAATCAGATATTTGTTGATGCATAGTTGGATTTTTGTACTCAATTACTCTCGAAGCGACCTCTTGGAGAACATCATGGAATTCCCCTGTTTCCAAGTTAAGAGCGAAAGCGAGAAAACGGAAAATATTGTCATTTCCGGTATCTGATAATTGTTTAAGCCTCAATAGTTGGTTTAATGATAGATTTAACTTAGTCATTTCCTAACCCTCTTACTAATGGGCTTATCTTTTACTGATATTAATAAAGCGAGTAAAAGAAAAAAGGAAAAGTTGATACTTAGTTTACCTCAGACAAGGGTATTCCCAAAGCTTTTGCGACTCCCTCACCGTAAGCAGGGTCAGCTTTTAGGCAATTCTTTATGTGCCTCATTTTGATTTCTCGGGGGCTGTCTCCTAGAGCTCGTGCAGTATTTTCAAATAGGACTTGCTGTTGGGCTGTATTCATTAACCTGAATAATTTTCCTGGTTGAGTGTAATAGTCGTTGTCGTCTTCTCTGAAGTTCCATTGGAAAGCAGAACCAGTTAATTCAAGCGGAGGGTCTTTGAAATCTGGCTGTTCTTGCCATTCTCCATAGCTGTTGGGTTCGTATCCGATTGTGCTTCCAGAGTTACTATTGACTCTCATCTGACCATCTCTATGATAGCTGTTTACTGGAAATCTGGGAGCATTTACAGGTATTTGATGGTGGTTTACTCCAAGTCTATAGCGTTGCGCATCTCCGTAAGAGAAAAGTCTGCCTTGAAGCATTTTATCCGGAGAGAAACCAATTCCTGGAACCACATTCGCAGGATTAAAGGCTGCCTGTTCTACCTCTGCAAAATAGTTTTCTGGGTTGCGGTTCAACTCAAAGTAGCCTACTTCTATTAGTGGATACTCGCCGTGATACCAGACTTTGGTTAAATCAAAGGGATTGTACGGCATCTTCTTTGCTTGGTCTTCAGTCATGACTTGGATGAACATCTTCCATCGTGGAAAATCACCGCTTTCTATGCTATCGTATAAGTCTCGTTGATGGCTCTCTCTGTCTTTAGCTACGATAGCTTCGGCTTCCGCATCAGTCTCGTTGATGGCTCTCTCTGTCTTTAGCTACGATAGCTTCGGCTTCCGCATCAGTCCGATTCTTTATGCCCTGCTGAGTGACAAAGTGGAATTTTACCCAAACTCGCTCGTTTCTGGCATTTATCATGCTAAAAGTGTGGCTTCCGAAACCATGCATATTCCTGTATGAAGATGGGATGCCTCTATCGCTCATAGTGATAGTCACTTGATGTAGCGCTTCAGGTAGTGATGACCAGAAATCCCAATTATTTTTGGCGCTTCTCATGTTAGTTCGTGGATCACGTTTTATTGCATGGTTTAAGTCCGGGAACTTTAGCGGATCACGCAGGAAAAACACGGGCGTGTTATTCCCTACAAGATCCCAATTGCCCTCTTCAGTGTAGAACTTCAATGCGAAGCCGCGAATATCTCGTTCAGCATCAGCTGCGCCGCGTTCTCCAGCTACTGTCGAGAAGCGAGCAAACATTTCAGTTTTCTTTCCTATTTGCGAGAAGAGTTTTGCTTTGGTGTATTTAGTAATGTCATGTGTTACGGTGAATATTCCATAGGCTCCGGAGCCTTTGGCGTGCATTCTCCGTTCGGGAATAACTTCTCTGTCAAAATGAGCTAGTTTTTCAAGGAACCATACGTCTTGAAGTAGCATTGGACCTCTTGGACCAGCGGTCATAGCGTTTTGATTGTCAGGTACTGGGGCACCTGCTACTGTTGTTAGCTTTTTTGCGGATTTTGTCATAAAATTAACCTCTTTTAATAACTAATTTATAATTATTATTATTTAAATTTTGTTATTTTTTAGAAAACGTTTTAAACTGGTTATTCATACAGTTAGACTGATGAACGATCAGCAACTAATAGCCCATCTCCATGAAAAGGGGTTTAAAGTTACACCCCAAAGACTTGCAATTTGTAAATCCGTCCTCTCAAGTAGAGAGCACCCAACAGTCGAGCAGGTTTACGAAACGGTAAAGATAAAATATCCAACACTTAGCTTAGCAACCGTATATCAAACACTACATTTGCTCACACAAATTGGGTTGCTACAAGAATTAGGCTCAAGCGACGTAAGTTCACGATATGACCCAAATAGTTCACCTCATCTCAACATCATTTGTAAAAAATGTGGGAAAATACAAGATTACAAATCAGAAACTATCATTAACTTCATTTCGCAAATAACCCTTGAGTTAAAGCACCCGATTATTGGACAAAACCTAGAAATATACACTTACTGCTGCAAATGCGAAAAATAAGAATATCTCTTTCTTTCTCGCAACCCAAAAATGTTTAAGCAAGTTAATGCTTGCTGAATTCTAAGGATTTGTGATATAATATGGAGCTCCCAGATTACATTCCTATAAAAGAAGTGGCCAAAGTCTGCAAAAAATTAAATATTAGAGACTGGACCAAGCTTGAAAAAGCTGAAGTAACAGACCATGAAGCACAAATAATCTTAGCAGAACTTGATGTAGGAGACATGATGATCTCTGTAAAAAACTTCCGAATAGGTTTAGAAGTCGAGCTTGAGCATGGAATACGGTTTCCTGAAGCAAACGTAACAAACAATCATCCGATATTGACGGGAAAAATTGTTTTGGCGCACTTTAAAGAGACTCTGGACTATTACCAGCGTTTAGAAGTAGCCGAAATCGAAGGAGATCTACTAAAAGCCTTGTTGAAAAAGAACCCTTCAAAGGTTGCTGCTCTATACGAGAAACTATTGAGAGCTAAACGAGAGCTGAGTGAAGCGGAAGTGCAGATGCTATAGCTACCTTTCAACTTTCTTTATAAATTTAGGTTGTGAACTAAAGCAGCTTTATAATTAAATTTAACACATATTAAACAATTGACTCGATGAATGCCATGTCGACAAGGATCAAGATCTTTGTTATAGCTTTGATGGCGCTGATCTTATCTATAGTTTTGATAGCATACTGCCTTCAACTGCCCCCTGCATCTATGCGAGATTTATCTCGTGTTGCATTAGTCGGTGACAGCCTAACCCAGATAACTTCGTACCCAAGTACCCTGCATTTGTTATTAAACTCCACTTTCATATATTCAAATTCAACTTTGGGTAACTTTGGAGCAAGTGGTGCCACTGTAACCCTCACGTCAATTAGACCATACATGTTTGATAATGCCTCTCAGGAAGCAAAGGAGTTTCAACCTACAGCCGTTATCATGATGCTGGGTACCAATGACGCTCGTGCAGATGCCTACCCAGATATTGGCAGATTTGTAGATGACTACAAACTGCTGATAAGTCAATTCCAATCGCTTCAAAGTAATCCTCAAATCTTTTTGGTTATACCTCCTCCAATCTACAATAACACCATTAACATAAGCGGTGCTAACTTCACATCAGTGGTAATCCCTAAAATCGAGCAGGTTGCTAACGAAATGTATTTGCCCCTTATCGATTGTTATTCACCCCTGCTAGGTCATCCAGAGTACTTTGTTGACGGTGTACACCTAAATGACGAAGGCTCACAAGCCATCGCAAACATAATTTACCAACATCTTACTGGTAATGATGCCTAACCGATGAGTTTTTTGAGTACAGGAACTTTTTTCATAAGAAGAATAAGCCCTAGAGTAATAAACAAAATCCCAACTGAAGCCAGTGGAACTTCGACAAGGGGCATTATTGAGAGGTTTAGTGTGAAACCTAAAAGCCCCCTTGAAAGAGTCTCCAGTACGATTACATGCAAGAGAAATATCGGAAGAGTGTTTTTACTGATGGTTTCGATTACCTTCTTTAAATATGGATGCTTTTTGCCAGGCCAATCAGATGAGAAGGTTGAAAGGAAAGAGTATACGCCAATTGACATTAACACTACGTTTATCGATAGATAATCAAAGAAGACGAAGTCATTATCTACCGATGGAACCCGGTAAGTCATAACCGCTGTACTAGCGAACGTGAATACGAATCCAACCAATAAAAATGCGTACATATATTTGCGCCGTAGCTGGTTTTGTTGTAGATAGGCGCCTAGAAGGAAGTAGCCTGAAAATCCACTCATAATGAAGACCTCACCGTTTAAGCCATAACCCGTAAAGAGTGGGAGAAGCGGAATTAGGCAGATGCTGACGAACCATAACCTGACTAGATACCTGAGAAGTTTGTTCTCTTTATAGGCAATTCCTGCTCGTAGCAGAGGTGTAATCAGGTACAGTCCTGCTATTAGGTAGAGATACCAGAAATGATAGTAAGCGCCTGTGAAAAAGCTGGTAATAGTCCCCATCGTTAAGTTATCTAACGTAAATGGCGTTTTTGTGATGTAGAAGCTCCAGACTAGATAAATTATGGTCCAGAACACAAATGCTAAACCAATACGTTTGCCTCTTTTTTTGAGGAAAACCCTGATGGGCTCATTTAGCTTTGATGGCTGTAGCAACAATGCACCGGTGAGCATAACAAATAGAGGCACGCAAGATAGTGCCAGAGACTTGTAACCCCCAAATATCAACCAGTTGCTATCACTAACGGTCCACTGGCCATCACTAACAATGCCCAAATTGGCTTGATTGAAGAAAGTGTTTGTTGCATGTAGGAAGATTACCAAAAAAATTGCGCATACACGGATTAAGTCAACAGGGATTGAAATTTTTTCTTTGTTTTCTGCTTTGTTGACGGGTTCAAACAGTCTTATGGGTAGTATCCAACCGGCGGAATTTTTTTTAGAAGCATAGTTTTGCTTCTATTATAGTTTTAGGCTTAGTGATCTTGTTTCTAATGTTCTGAGGTTTGATTATTTCTCTCGGGTTTATGTAAACCGAAAGTCTTATAGGTAAAATTTTACTATTATTTGGTAAACATTAACTATGGTTGTGGCGAGAGTAAGAATCGAAGAAACAACAAACAAGAAAATTATTGAAATCCAATCACTCCTCAAACCTGAGCTAGGAGAATCTATTCATGGGATTACTCTCAAGTGATGAATCAATCGTTTGGCAGGAATTCCAAAAGGGAAAAAACACAAGCGCAATCGCCGAAGAAAATACAGCAGTGCCCTGGAGCCCCGCGTACGTATCAAGAGTCCTAAATAGGGCTCGAGAAAAAATAGCTAAATCGCTCAAAGAACACGCAAACAGCCATCGCCTAGACATAGAATCCGTTCTAGACTACAAGGGGCTTCTGATCGGTTTTGATTACCAGACAAGCGCTCAAGTATTTATTATATTCACAGTTAAACTCGGAACCATCGTTTGGTACAAGCATGACTCCTACGGTGGAAGACTCTGCTCAGAATGCCCTAAAGAAATTGACTGTGGAGAAACACTTGGCGTTATACTTCAAGAGTACAATATCCAACTAAGACCTGAAGAAAAACAACTCTGTTTAACTGATCAAGCGATAGTGGTTTTCAATAAACTTGCTGCTAAAGAATCGCCAAGATACAAACGGAAAGGAGGTGACTGATTTGGGGAAAAATGATGAAAAAGTAATCCGACCTCCCGTTAAGCCGATAACAAGTGGAAAAATTTTCAAACCTTCAAAAGCTCTCCTAAATAAAATGATAATTCAAAGCATCTTAATCTTCATAATAATCTGGATATTGACAATTCTATCGTTCATAGGAATAGCCTACTTGGCTGCAACGGATCCTGCTAGCCCTAGTGCAACCCAAATAATCAACGACTATTTTATGCCAGTTAGCCTCTGGACAATAATTATCGACTTGATCTGGTTTGCACCAACATTAGCACTAATACTCCCATACTTCAAAAGCATTGAATACTCAGTGAAAGCCGAAACAGGCGATACCATGCCGGAAATATACTCAAAGCGAGGAATAATTACTATAACGCGTCGTCATGTGCCATTTAGGACAATAACAAACATTTCTACAAAAGCCGGACCATTTGATAGATTATTCAAAATAGGCTCAGTTCACATTGAAACTGCTGGCTACTCCGGACCCAACCAAAAAGGTCCCGAAGAATCTCTCAACGGTATAGTATTCTATGAAGAGGTTCGCGATTTCATACTAAAGGAGCTAAGAAAATTTAAAGAACCATATGTAACAGGCACAGAGGTAGTTATTCCAAAGGAAGAGCCTTTTCCAAAAATGCCTGGGCTTGATGATGAGATGCTGACGACTCTGCGAGAGATACGTGACTTGCTAAGAAACCGAAAAGACAGCCTCTAATTTTTTTCTTTTCACTCTTTTATTTCTAGATTTTTGTTCGTGTTGGTGAAATTAAAATTTCGACAGAAAAGGAGAACCATGACAGGAATGCGAACCAGAATGAAGGAATTGAGGGCAAGATACGACTTAACACAGGAAGATCTCGCTAAGAAGGTAGTAGTGAAGAGAAACTATTCTCTTCGTTGAGAAAGGAAACTATAACCCCACAATAAAACTTGCATATGATATAGCAGAAGCACTTCAGACTACGATTGATGAACTATTTCTCTTCGAAGAATCTTAAATTAAGTTTGTTTAACGCTTACCCTTAATTCAGTTCTCTCCCTCCGCAAACAATGCTTATCTATTAGTAAATAGACTGGGGACACCAAGGAAATCAGAAGGATACCTAATGAAATAATTTCTGTACCAACTGGGCTAGGCCAGATAAGAAGACTATTACTCTGTACATCTTTTATGTATGCCACCATCAAGTCATGGCGGATCGAGTAACTCAAATTCGCCAAGAAACTAAAAATAACCGCCACCGAAATCAACCAAGCTCCTATGAGGTGGTAGCTGGCTTTGATTTTTTCAATGGCGACCGATGCGAAAATCACCAGCAGAGTTGATGGGATGTACATTTGCCTTGCGATACTTGCCCATCCACCTATCCAGAAGTCTCTTTGAGCGTTTCCACCTAAATTTGTCCAAGACATAAACAACCAAAAAACAATCGCCACTAATGCAAAAAGTATAGCCTCTTCACCAGCCTCTTTTTTTACTGCCCTAAAAGTTAAGAAAGAGAACAGCAGGATGGGTGAAACAAAAAATATTCCAACGGGTGAGAACAATGAACCCATTAAGCCCTGTAGGTTTAGCCATGTGCCGATTGGTTCGCTTGTCGACGAATAAAATATGTCTAATGTCATAGATGCATGGACGAGTTGTCGCGGTGTCATGAAAGCATCTCCAGTTGTTGAAATGTTCCACGCAAAGAAAAGCACAAGGATTGGTAGTATTCCAATCACAATCGCATAGACATTTTTCTTCGATTGGAACAAACCAATTCTGAAGAGATAATAGAAAGAATGGTGCAGTAATTATGAATGCATTAAATGAGAACACAGTTAAGGCATAGAAGAACGCAAACAAGAATAAATTAAGAGATTTACGGTTTGTCTTGTAGTTCAGTAAAAAAACTATTCCAAAGAGCATTAACATGGCAACGATAGGTTGTGGATAGAGAAGTTTTGAGTAAGAAAAAGCCATAGTGGCAAAAGCAAAGATAAAAGCTGAGACGGTGGCAATCATCTGGCTTTGGTTTAGGCTAAGACTTATTCTACGAATTAATAACGCACTGATGCAGGTGAAGAACATCATTCCAACCATAACTGACCGAACAAGAAAGTCCTCGCCAGACAGCAGATATCCAGCAGCATAGAAGGGAACAAGTAAAGCAGCCGCTACTGGCTCCTCGATTGCGTAGTATTTATCACCAATCATCACGCAATCCCTTGATAGATCTGGCGGTTCACCTTGAGACAGCCAGTTTCTTCCTTCGAAAAATGCACTTGTTTGGTAGAAAACTGCATAACATTCAGATGAGTGAAGGTGTTCTGTCCAGCTTGAACTAAATATGAAGCCTTTATCGTCGGCTTCAGGGAGTCCAGGATAGTTGCAGACATCAAAAGAAGATCCAATGTATATTGTTAAGAAGATTGCCATTATTAGGGCGATGCTTGCGATTCTATGTAGCCAAGCTGGATTTTTCAAACATTTCCCCTTGTAATATCAGGTATTATGTGTTAGTGGTTTTAAGTTTGATCAGAAAATACCCTTTCATAGCAATATTTAGGTGCTTAGACATTCTACGGTATTAGTTAAAGCCAGTTCCGAGACCTACTAAGTGTCCTCCCAGCAAGTTTCAAGCTTAGGCAGTCTTTCTCCGGACACATTTCTACACATCGCAAACACAACATGCACATCGAGGTATCTATCGTTCCATCGTTTTTTTCATAGACCTCCTCTACCTGTACTGGGCACACTCGGCTACAGATACCGCATTTGGTACATTTCACTCCTTTCTTACTTAAACGCAGAAGAGGCAACCACCTAAACCCCCTCAACCTGTTCACGATAGCAATCGAAATTCCTGTAGGGCAGAAGCGACACCAAAAACGACGCACCTTAAACGACGCCAGCAAGATTAACGTAACAAAAATATAGGCTAAGGGCAGAGACAAGCCAGTATCGCGCAAGTAAAGCAAGATTTCTCCTACATAAGGAAACGTCAG
>JAEAMG010002324.1_pt1 | contig 12141 bp, 3 predicted proteins | sample 8958741 | NCBI WGS metagenome assembly JAEAMG01 (sample SAMN16933256, study PRJNA681125) | bioreactor sludge metagenome | isolation source: anaerobic bioreactor treating anionic surfactant - SDBS | place: India: Bengaluru | collected 2019-02-28
AAGTTTGCCTGACTCATACGTGGGCGTAAAGAAAAATCATATGCGAAGTCACATAAAAAAATAGGAAGGATTAAACCTTCTCTTGTATCCGGAGAAATAACGCCTAAAGAATTCCCAGCAGGAGAACCGGGCAATACTGAGCAAATCATGGTCCGCTGGTTGGTTGCATTTTGGATAGCACGATATCCAATCCGGATGCATGTTGATTGCGGATTTGAATGGTATGCTGGTGACAACCCCATCGCAAACTGTGGCTCTGGCAACGTGGTTTGATACTGTGATCGCCTTTCCCACCGGGCGGAATGGGTAGCACCTTTTAGATAATCAGAAGCACAACTGTTCATTTGCCATATCATCACTCCCTGATACAGCGGTAATGCTATGGCGGGGCCGGTGACTTCCTGGAGTTCGCCGTCCACTTTGATTTTCAGGGGTTTGCCGTTGGCTTCGGTGAAGGTGACGATGGGGATGTCGTCTTCGTGGATATAGTGGGTGGCGTCGCGGCTGAGGAGGATGCCTTCGGGGATGTCAGCGCGGGGGATGGGGATGTTGTTATAAGGCGGTTGTGCACAACGCGATTCACCTTCGGGCAAGGGTTTGACACTCAACTCCCCCCAGAGTTGGTCCACCGGTTTCCACGGCCCCTTGATCCAGCGACTGTACTCGTCCGGGCGGTAACCCCATTCTTCCCATTTCGTGCGCGGCGGGAAGAGTTTGGAGTCGTTGGTCATGTGAAATTCTGTGGCATATTTGATGCCCCACCCATCCGGCCTCTGGTCACCAAGCAGCACGCTGTTGGCGTAAATCTTCGTGAGCACTTCAAGGTCTCGTGAGGACTGAATTTCCAGAATGGCGAGGCTGTTGGGGCTGAATTGAACGACCCGTTCGCGGGGATATTCCACGGCGAAGTCCTCGGCATGCTCCCAATCAGCCAGATTGCGCCGCATGAACGCTACTTTGAGGTGTCGGGTGGTCGGTGGTCGGTGGTCGGTGGATGGTGTCCGCAGGTCTTTTTCTTCCCTACTCCCTACTGGCCACTCCCTACTCCCCCCTCCCTTCTGAACAATCACCGGATTGAACTTGAAGGAACGGTGAATGTCAAAGATGCCTTCCCTGTTTTCAAATCCAAAAATCCATTCCCACCGGCATTCGTCTAAAAAGAGTTGTCGCAATTCGCGTGTGCCATGGTCGCTATACAGTCCGGAGGGCACAATGAGTCCGAGCCGGCCTCCGGGCCGGTGGTCGGTGGCCGGTGGTCGGGGGTCGGTTTTATCCTCACTCCCTACTGGCCACTCGCCACTCCCTACTCCCTCTCCACGCAGCAGCGCATGAGCCTGTTCCAGAAACATTTTGTAGAGGTTGATATCCCCGGAGCCCTGATGCTGAAAGGCATGGTCTTCATCGGCATACCCCGTGGTTTCCTCCCGTTTCTGTTTCCATCGCGCATGCCGACGGGCGGAGGTATCATAACTGCTCTTGCCCTTGTCGCCGAGATTCAGGTCATGTTTATTGCGGTTATTGCTATCCGTAGTAACACGATCACCGAAGGGGTATCCCGCGTATTTCATCCAGTTGGACATGGCACGGAAAAAGGCATTGTATTCCAGCCAATGCGATTCCGTATTCGTATCGTTTTGGAAAAAGTCCGTTTGAATCCGTATCGCTTCCTGTTTGCCATAACTGCGGTACAGCGGGTCAACAGCGGAAAAGAACTCTTTGCTGTTGGGTTTCGCGATATCCCACGGCGGATTACCCAACACGGCATCGAAACCCTGGCCACTGGCATGGAACACGTCCGGGAATTCAAGTTCCCAATGGAAGAAACGCCGTTCCGCAGCGGTTTTTCGCGCGACGGCGCGTGTTTCTTCGGAGAGCCTGCCCGAGGCGAATTCGAGGGGCATGGGCGCGTGTTCGAGGTGTTCGGACGGCCAGAACCACAGGGCGCACCAGAGGTCGAAAGCCTCTTTGAGTTTCAGGAAGTCGGGATGGGTAATGAGCGCTTCATACCGTTCCGCCCTTTCCTGCACCTGGGTGATACCGTAACCGTGAATCTCGCGCAGGGTCTGCACGGCGGAGTCATGTTCCGTTCGGACGGTACTGAGGTCCACGGGATAATGGAGCACCTGGCCGTCAATAAAATCCTTCAGTTCCGACTTGACGGTATTCATCCTGTCACTGATGGATCTGGTCCAGGTTTCCTTCGAGAAATGCACTCCGTTGGTGTGGTTCTTGTCGCCCCCTTCCCGCGCCCAGGCCATGGCGGGATAGTGGAGGAACTGATCGAACCAGGCGCCCACGAGGGAATTGCCGCACTTGATCTTGTGGTTGAGGAAGGTAAGGGGCAGATTTCGGTCGAGGGTCTCAATCCAGAGACTGAGCCGGCAGAGTTCCACAGCCATGGGATCAAGGTCCACGGCATAAATGCACCGCTCCACGATATGGCGGCGCAGCACGGCCTTGGTCGCCTCTTCGAAGTTATCGTCTTCCGGACGACAGGGCAATTTTTCCTGCGCTAACAGTTCCCGTCCGGCTTCATCATAGATGAGTTCGATAACGGCGAGGCCGCTGTTTTCCTGGATGCGTTTGTGATAAATAAGCGGATTCATACAAGGCGTTGGTCAGATAGCGAAGCGCCGCGAGGGGAAACGAGCCGGAGCCGCATGCGGGGTCGCAGACTTTGAGGGCGAGGATTTGCTCGGGGGGTTTGGGCGTTTTGGTGCTTTGTGGTCGGTGGTCGGTGGCCGGATTCCGAACGCCGGTTACTGGCCGTTGGCCACCTTCTGTTCCAGGGCGCGAATGAGACCATTGAGCAGGCGACCCACTGTCCGGGTTAATTCCCGTACTTCCGTTTTCTGTTCCGCTGTCAGATACTCCAGTCTGAGTGCGATTTCCGTCTGCGTCTCCACTTCCAGCAGGGATCCCCGCGCCATTGACAGATGGTTCAGAAACTCTTTTGTTGAGCGTCGTCCCTGGCCTTCCGCTATGTTCGAGGGAACTGACACTGCCGCGCGGCGCAACTGACTGGTTAATCCGTATATTTCCTCCTTGGGAAACTTCCGGGTCCGTTTGTACACCAGTGTCACCAACTCCATTGATTTCTGCCACACCTCCAGTTCCTCGTAACTCTGTAAGGGCATCTTTATTCTCCTTATTTTCGCCGTCCACCGACCACTGACCACCGTCCACATCGTAACAAAGCGGCTCAAGCGTCCGGTGAACCGTCGGCATGGCGAGGGGCGGCACCGTGTAGAACGTGCCGGAGCCTTTTCGCGTGCCGCCCCAGCGCACAAGATACCACTCACCGGGCAGCACCACCTTGGTAATGAGTTGCCGGGCCCGGGCAGTCAAGGTCCGCTCATAGTCCATCTTCTTTTCCGGGGTCATCTTGCCGCGCGGTTTCGTCACCAATCCGGCAGTCTCAACAGCATGGCGCGCCCATTGCTCCGCCCGGGCGCGCAGTGTAAATCGCGGATCGTTCTCTTCCGCGGCCGTTTCTTCCGGAATATTTTCCGTTTCTTCTTCCAGTTCTTCCCCGGATTCTTCTTCCGATTCCGATTCTTCTAAATCAGTATCCTCACCTTCCCCGTCTTCCCCTTCGTCACTTTTAACGGAACTATCCTTCATCTTTTCAAAGAGGTTCTTGATAGCCTTGTCGTCCATGGCCTCGAGTGTCGCAAGCGGCAGGGCTGGCTGATTGCCCACTGCCAGGAAGACGATAGGCTGATCTTCCACACCGCACCGCAACTCAAAATCCAGCAGGCCTTCATAGAGGATGCCTATATATTCATTGCCAAGACTGGAGAAGTCCACGGGCATCATGGTCCAGGTGGTGGCGCGTCCCTGGCGTATGGCGACCCGGGTACGGGTGAGCAGTTCGAGCATGTCCCGTACCAGCCCATCATTCATGATGTCCTGGGCGAAGCAGGCGTTTTCGAAAACATGGAGCGCCCGTTTCACGCCATCGGATACGTTAAAATCTCCGGGGGCAAACAGGTCGCCGCCGTATTTTGGGACAGGCATGGCCTCGTGGCTGGAACCTTGGCAGACCATACGAAACAGCGCCAGCATGCGCGGCCAGGCGCTGTAGCCGCTGACCAGCCTGGACTTGCCGGAACGGTCGAGCAATTCGCGTAGTCCCTGGAGGCTATACGCGGTGTGATACACCGGGTTGTCGCGCGGGAGGAGCCCTTCGCGGCTTTCCGCAAAGAGGATAACGACCATGCGCATGATGACGCGCACGGCGGCACGATAGATGTCCTGGGCATCGAGCTGGCCGTGGAGCGGGTTGAGCGCCGGGGCATGGCCGTCAATGAGCAATTCCGCCGCCATGCGCACCCGCTCGCCCAGTTCCTTGGAGAGTTCCGACTGGCCTTTGCGGCTGTTGTTGATAGCTTCAAGGAGCGGAGAAATACCGGGACTGACCCTGGCGGAGCCGGGTCTGTCCTGGTATTTCGTGAAAGGCAGGTCGGAAGCCAGGGACAGACACGTCTCGCTTCGCTCGCTTGCATCAGTCCCTGCTTCCTTATGCTCGCTTGGGACGGTCCCGGGGCGGTCTTTGGGAGATAGGGACAGTCCCGTCTCGCTTCGCTCGCTTGGGACAGTCCCTGTGCGCTCGCTTGGGGCAGTCCCCCGCCAAAGAGGCGGCGAAATCAGGGCGCGGAGGGCGTTAAATTCGTCGGTGAAGGCGCCTTCCGCCATCCATTGTTCCAAATCCCATTCGGTCCAGGCTTCGTAATCCAGTCCGGCAAAGACAATGCGCCATTGGTGGCCGTTGGTGACGAGGGCGAGTTGTTCCCGGCCCTGGCGCAGCCATTGCAGGCACCGGGAAACGACCCGTTTTCCCCGGCCAATGCCCAACCGCTTTTCGGTATCCATGAATACAGGGAGCGATGCTCCATTTGCATCCAGCCAGAGATGACTGGGCCGCAGGCTTTCACCGGTCATGCCACGCCGAGTCCAGGCGGCAGTCACATGGCTCCCCCGGTTCCATTCGCCCAGTGCGGCGGAAAAACCGCATATCGTTTCCAGGATATAGGCCACGAACCTGCCGCGTTTTTCCTCCGGATCGTTCTGGAAGGCAATGATTTCCCGGCGCAACCGTTCCTGCTGTCCTTCCGGCAGGGGTACGGGCATTTCCGGAACCAGGTCGCCCAGGCGCTGGAGGTCGAGCAGGAGCCCGCCGTGGCGCAAATTATTCCACCAGGACAGGTGTTCTGTTTTCATGAGCGTTTCCCCCCGGGCAGGGACAACCGGATTTCAACGGCCACCGGGAACACCTGGGCTTCGCCCTGCATGGCGTAGCGTTTGGGCAGCAGGTTGCGGAGGATGCGTTCCCGTTCCCGCGCCAGTTGTTCACGCACCTCTTCATAATGCTGTTTGCGGCGTTGCAATTCCTCCTGCTTCATTTCGATTTTCCGGTCCAGGTCTTCCAGGTACGCCTTGTCCTCAAAAAGTTGGTCTTCCTTCATTTCCTTGAAGCGTACAATCTCCCGTTCCAGTTTTGCCAGGGTGTTTTCGGTAATGAGCGTGGAGAGTTCACCCTGCCGGCTCTGGTAGCGTGCCTCCTCTTCTTTCAGGGCATTTTCACGGTCCTTGTCCAGTTGCTCGCGCAGCCGCTGGGACAATTGGTCCCGCATTTCCCTTACCAGGTCCTGCAGATCGGGTTCCAGTTCGCCGAGCAGCGCCGAGGCCCGCGCCTGCACCCCCGGATCGTTGCAGGCGGCCGCGTCCCGAAGAGCGCTTGCCGGACGGTGTTCCAGGGACGGCTGCAATTCGCCCTTGACGATGGGAAGCGTAATGGTTCGAATCCAATGGTGAAAGGTTTCCCGGAGCCTGTTGACCGCGAGTTCCTCGACATGCAGTACTACCAGGGCTTCCGCGTTCTTCGGGATTTCGCCCTGGCGTACCGTCCAGCGTGACACGGCATGGGGCCCGGGAAAACGATGGCGGGTGAGTCGTCCCGTGGCGCGCTGCATGAGGGGATGGGCCAAGTGCAGCATAAGCGTGTCCGCCCGGGGACGGAAAACGGTGCGCGCGCCCACGGGCGTCATGAAGGGCGCCACACTGAAGGTGAGACGCGGCACGGGCCCCGCAATCCCGCGTCCGGTACGCTTTCGAATGGTTTCGTCTATGGTATCTTTCCAGCCGGGGAGATTCGGATGCAGCAGGGTGAAGCACTCTTTGCTGTCCGGTGCGCTCAGTTGGGGGCGGCCGGCGTCCGCGGCCAAAGCCGCTTCCAGGGTTGCGTGGCCTGAGGCGGGATCCAGGTCGAGTTCCGCGGCCAGGGCGCTGATTTTTTCCGTAATGGCAAGTTCCCCGCCGGAAACGTCGTCCACGACCGTATTGTCCGCGTCCATGCTGGTTTTTCCGGCAATCTCCGCGAGCTGCACCTCCAGTGTCCGCTGGATGACGCCGTGATCCTCACCCAACACCAGGCAGCGATGGGTGGCTTCATCAAACAGTTCCCCCGTAGCACCCAGGTCTTCGCGTATCTGGTTGACCTTGAAAATAAGATAGGCCAAAAACTTCAAGTCGGCTTCCTGTTCACTGGCGAAATGAAACACGTGCACGTCCCGCGCCTGGCCGTGACGGTCGAGGCGGCCGTTGCGCTGTTCGAGACGGGAAGGGTTCCAGGGGCAATCGTAATGCAGTACATAGCGGGCGGTGCTTTGCAGGTTGAGCCCTTCCGAAGCGGCATCGGTGGCAATGAGCACGCGCACGTCATTGGCGGGATCGTTGAAAGCGTCCTTGATGGCTTCACGGTCCACATCGTCCATGCCGCCGAAGAGGCACAGAAAACGGGCCGCATCTGCGGGGAAGGTTTCCCGGAGACGGCGGAGCAGGTAATCCAAGGTGGTTTTATATTCCGTGAACAATACCAGCCGCTCATCGTCACGCCAGGAGCCCTCCTGCCGCAACCGGGTATTTATGAAGTTCAGCAAGGTTTCGAAGCGGGCATCATGGACCAGGTTCTGGGAAATGATTTCCCGTTCCATACAAATACCGAGTTTTTTTGCCGCCGCGTCAATACGGGTGATTTCCATTTCCAACGCATCCGCCAGGGGCTGCATCCATGCGCCAATAACCGAGGCGGCGGTGGCGGTGCGCTGTTCGGCTTCGCGGTCGTCATCCGTTTCTTCCTTTGCCGCCTGGCCCGCCGTTCGTAACTCTTCGTCATTGGCGGGTTCATCCGTTTGAAGGCCCATTTTACAGCGCCGCCAGGACTCTAGAAAGGTGGCCGGACCGCTCAGCAGGCGTTTTCCCAGGATTTCGATGGCGAAGGCGCCGGCAAGGCGTTTCTTCCGGGTGCCGGAGGCGATAACCTCACGCACTTTTTTACGGAAGGCTTCAAAGGCGTCCATGAGCGCCTGCTCTTCTTTTGAGAACTGAAGCACCATCGCCTCGGGATGTTTGCGCGTGCAGAAGCGGGGCGGGTTGGTCCGCGCATTGACTTCACTCTTGAGACGCCGTATGACCACCTGTTTAATGCGTTCCTTTTCCGCGGGACGCAGTTCATCGGTGCGGCTGAAACGGACGGGGTCAAGCAGTTCGAGGAGTCCGGAAAAGGCGCGGGTGTGGCCATTGTGGGGCGTGGCGGTGAGGAACAAGCGATGTTCAAACTGGGGCGCCACCAGGCGCAGCGTCCGGCACAACTGACTGTCCTCGCCGAAGGGCGATGGCATGAGGTTGTGCACCTCGTCCACAATGAGCAGGTCCCACGGCAGATGGGGCGATCCCTCAGGCGTGCGGCAGGCGCTCATGAACTGCTCGATAACATCCGGTTGGCGCAGATAGTGGTAGGACGCGATAGCGCGGGCGGTGCACCGCCAGGGGTTGGCGTCCAGGCCCAGGGTGCGTTTCAGGTTCATGGTGTACTCACGGTCAACCACCTCAAAAGGCAGGGAAAACTTGTCCCAGAGTTCATCGCGCCACTGGATGCGCAGGGATGCCGGGGTGAGGATAAGAACACGGTTAATGCGCCTGCGGATGAGCAGTTCGCTCAGTACCAGCCCCGCTTCTACGGTTTTGCCCAGTCCGACATCATCGGCAATGAGCAGGTTGACCCGGGGCATGCGCAGGGCCTTCAGGAGCGGGACAAGCTGATAGTCTTCCACCTCGATGGAGCCGTGGAACGGGGAACAGACCGGCAGCCGGTCAAGGGGCCCCTTGTCATCGGGATCAAGATAGGGTGTAATGGCCGTCCACCGGGCAGCGCGTACCAGGGCGTCGAAATCCTCGGGGGGCATGGCGCGGTCGGAGGCCTGGGGCATGGCGGAAGGTTCGAGCAGGCGGGTCTCCGGTTCCAATTCCCATAATAAATCTTCGCTCAAAGGGCGCGCGTCATCCTTGTACTCCACGCGCACCAAATGGTTGCGCCCCTCTTCGCCGTCAAACTCCCGGACTTCGCTGATGATGCTCCGCCGCTTGCGGACAATGGCCAGCATACCGACTTCAGGATTCATTGTCTGTTCCTAAGTTTTCGCCATTTGGTTAAAGACTTTCCCAAGCGTAACCGGCCCATTATTTGCCTTTGCCTGTTCTTGCGTTTCCTGTTTTTCAGGAGGTTTTGGGCTTAACTGCGGCCCCACCGGATTTCACCCAATCATCCCCTTCCTTTTTTCTGAACTTCCATAACCAGCCCATGCGATGCGCGGGCATCCCGTTCTGGTCTATCCATTTATGGACCGCGTCATTGCTTACTCAGAGGTGTTAGCGGATTTCTTCCACGGACAACCAGCGATCTTGCATGGCAACCATGCTCGTGCATTCCTTTACAGAGGCTTCGTTAAACATCAGAATTCGTGGAGGAAAAAGACAAACAACGCTCCCACATAACAACACTATCAAGGTATGCGATTACCGAGGCCAAAATCAAACGCTGCAAAGCGATTTTCAACCGGTTCCTAGCGATTGCAGAGGATGAATGGGGAAAGAATACAGGTTATTGGCCCTCAGATTCACCAGGGATACCTTCAACATTGCTTGAAAGCTACGTACTTTTGCAGTAATTTTGTCTGTACATGCCCGGTGTTTTCCTATGGACGGAACAACAAGGACTGCCGGTATGTGCACCTGTTCAAAAACGGGGTGGCCGGCCTGCCGGTGAATGAAGAGCCGGAATTCGCCTGGGTTGCGGTGGTATTGGCTTTCAGGGGGATTTCTACGTTACAATGCACTGATTCGCTTGCACAGCCTCTTCTCTTTTGCTGTTGTATTTTCATGGAATTGGAAGGCACAGGGACAGATGGGGGCCACCCTTTTTCTCCGCAGGGATTGGGGTACATACTTCAAGATCCAATTAACCTGTAAGTGGTTGAGACGCCCATGAATATTCTGTATATCGGTGATATTGTCGGCAGGCCGGGCAGGCGTGCCGTGAGTCACTTTCTACCCCGTATCGTTCAGTCGCGTCAAGTTGATTTGGTGATTGCAAATGCGGAGAATATAGCGCACGGTATTGGCGCGACGCCGGCTCTTATCGAGGAACTTCGCCGTTGCGGTATCCATCTTTTCTCGATGGGGAACCATACCTGGCGTAAGCAGGAAATGGTGGACGGTATAGATGCGCTGTCGGATGTAGCACGTCCGGCGAACTTTGCCGTGTACGCGCCGGGGAAAGGGTGTGTGTTGCGTGCTCTTCCGGACGGCTCGTGTATAGCCTTGATCAGCCTGATTGGCAGGGTATTCATGGAACCGGTGGATTGCCCTTTTGCGGCTGTGGAACGTGAACTGGCTTCGCTGCCTGGGTCTGTTCGGCTTATCGTGGTGGACATGCATGCCGAGGCGACCTCGGAAAAGGCGGCTATGGCATGGTATCTGGACGGCAGGTGTACCGCTGTGGTGGGCACGCATACCCATGTGCAGACCGCGGATGAACGGTTGCTGCCCCAAAAGACGGCGTTCATTACCGATATCGGCATGTGCGGCCCTTACAACGGTATTTTGGGCGTGGATAAGAAACTGGTAATTGAGAAGTTGACTACGGGGCTTCCGCGCAAGTGGGAATTGGCCGGGGGCGCCGTGCAATTTAATGCCGTCCTCATTCATGCGGATTCGTCTGCGGGCAGGGCGGTTGCGATCGAGCGCATTTATGAGGTTGAAACTATAAGCATGAAGGAGAACGGTTGAGGTCATGGGTTTTGTTTCTTTAGCGCGCCTCCATGCCGGCCGATTATGTAAGAACAACGCCGGGGAAAGATACCGGGAGATTTTCTGTGAGTCGCTTTATTTTTCCCATACCGGATATCGCTTAACTTCCGATACTATTCAACGTGGACGGGTTGACTAAATGTACTTCAAACGAATAAATATGCACGGCTTCAAGTCCTTTGCCGACCCCACGGGGATTAATCTTGACCTGGGTATTACGGCGATTGTCGGTCCGAATGGGTGCGGCAAGAGCAATATACTGGATGCGTTGCGCTGGGCGCTGGGGGAGCAAAGCGCCAGGGAACTGCGTGGTTCCCACATGCAGGATGTGATTTTCAACGGCAGCGGCGGGCGGCCGCCCACGGGCATGGCCGAGGTTTCGCTCGCGTTTGACAATGCGGACGGGCAGTTGCCTGTAGAATTTGACGAAGTGGAAGTTACGCGTCGCGTGTATCGCTCGGGTGAAAGCGAGTATTTCCTGAACAAGGTATCCTGCCGTCTGCGCGACATACAAGAGTTGTTCATGGACACGGGTATCGGCACCAACGCCTATTCGCTTATCGGCCAGGGGAAAATAGACCTGGTGTTGAGTACCAAGCCGGAAGACCGCCGCTATCTTTTGGAGGAAGCGGCGGGCATTATCAAATACAAGACACGGAAGCGCACCGCCATGCGCAAACTGGAATCGGCGGAGCAGAACATGCTGCGTTTGACCGACATCATTGCCGAGGTGGACAGACAGATCCGATCCCTCAAGCGGCAGGTGAATGCGGCCATACGCCATCGCGAGTTGACAAATGAATTACGCCTTCTCGAGATACGGAACGCATGGCTCAAGCATAACGAACTCAGTGAACAAGTGGCCGACTTGCGAGAAAAACTGAAACAGGCCGTAGACCAATTCCAGGAACAGACCGCCAAAACCACCCGCCAGGAAGCGGAGATGGAGGCGGTGAATCTGAAACGGGTCGAGACGGACCAACTGTTGACTCAAAAACGCGAACAGGAATATGCCGCAGATACAGAGATGGAACGGCTTGAGAACCAGGTATCGCTCTATAAGAAGGAGATTGAATTCGCCCGCCAAAGGAGCGCCGAATCGTTGGCTGAGAAAGAACGTCTGGAGAAGCAGTCGGATACCATCAACGGCGAATCCGCCGTTTCCGCCGAACGGCTGACCGCCTCAGAAAAAGAGACAGAGGAGATTCGCGCGACTCTTCTGCGGGAACAGGGTCAACTGGATGCGGCACGTGACTTGCTGGTCGAAAAAGAGCAGCAGGTGGAGAACCTGCGAAGCATGACGCTGGAATCGGTTACGGTGCGAAACCGGGCGCAGACGGAATTAGAAACGGTAGGAGTGACCATTGCGAATATTGATGCCCAAATCGGCGCATCCACCGAGTTGGAGAAGACGCTGGGAATGCGTTTGGAAGAAACGGAAGCCGGTGCGGCCCGGGTCCGCGAGGAGGAGCATCAGGCTCAGGCCGCGTTGACTGGCGCCTTTACACGGCGTGAGGAGACACAGAAAAAACGGCGGGAGGTGGAGGAGGAAACGGTTTCATTGAACAGACAATGGCAGGAGCTGCGGGAGCAAAGAAGCAGCCTCGAAGCACGTCTTGCCTCATTGATAGAACTGCGCGACAGTTACGAAGGTTTTGCGACAGGCGTTCGTGCGGTAATGATGGCGAAGCAAAAAGCGTTTCCGGGAATGAGCGGTATTATTGGACCTGTGGGCGATGTGATCTCCACCGACAAACGATATGAATACGCCATTGAAGCGGCGTTGGGCGGCAATATCAACAATGTCATCGTGGAGACCGCCGACGCGGCAAAGGCAGCCATTACCTTTCTTAAAGATAATCGGGCGGGCCGGGTGACCTTTCTGCCCCTGGATACGATCCGGCCGGGACATTTTGACGAAGAGCCTGACTTACGGGGCAAACCGGGAATTATCGGGCTTGCCGTGAATTATGTGCACTGTGAGGATCGGTT
>JAEAMG010002327.1_pt1 | contig 12140 bp, 11 predicted proteins | sample 8958741 | NCBI WGS metagenome assembly JAEAMG01 (sample SAMN16933256, study PRJNA681125) | bioreactor sludge metagenome | isolation source: anaerobic bioreactor treating anionic surfactant - SDBS | place: India: Bengaluru | collected 2019-02-28
GTCTGGGATGCCCGTTTCTTTGATACTGGTTTTATTTTCCGGCCGCAGTGATTTTCAATGGATAACGAGGCAGCAAGGAGGAGAAAACCGGAAGCGTATCAGAGAATACGTTGAGGATTTTCGACGACGAAGATAACGACGTTTGCCGCGAAAAGCACAAGGCCCTTAGGACACCTGGCTCGATGAGGCGAAAATTTCGTCTCATTGAGCCAAGATTAACTACTGACCCGTAGAACCAAATCCACCCTCGCCCCGAACGGAATCAGGTAAGACTTCAACAACCTTCCAGTCAACATGAGCGACTTTCTTGAAGACCATCTGAGCGATCCGGTCACCATTATTGATCGTAACGGACTCGTTACCGAGATTAATGAGGATCACCTTCACCTCGCCGCGATAATCCGCATCTATCGTCCCCGGCGTATTAAGCACCGTCACCCCGTACTTAATCGCCATCCCGCTCCTGGGCCGCACTTCCGCCTCATACCCTTCCGGAATACTTATAAATATACCTGTCGGCACAAGCGCGCGCTCAAAGGGTTTAAGGACAATAGGCTCTTCAACGAAAGCCTGGAGATCAACTCCCGACGACGCGTCGGTAGCATAAAGGGGCAGTTGCGCCCCTTCTTTTCTCGCGATGAGGACTTCTAATTTTTCCATACTTTCTCAATTCTTTCAGCATCGGCGTTTCCAAGGACTGTTATAGATATCTCTTCAGGTTTTTCAAAGATTTTTTTCGCGATAGCATCGACATCCTTTTTCTGAATGCCGTCTATCTCATGAATAGTCTCTTTGAGAGATATATAATCATTAAAATAAATTTCATTTTTCGCAAGCCTTCCCATCCGTGTCTCTGAACTTTCAAGGGAAATAAAGAGATTGCCCTTGATATGTTCTTTCGAGAACGAAAGCTCCGCGTCGGTAATACCCTCATCTCTAATTCTTTTGATTTCAGTCTTTATAAGCTTCAGTACTTCTTCTACTGATTCACGGGACGTTGACGTGGCGATGCCGAAGGTTCCTGTATCATGATAACAATTCACGTAGGAATAAATATTGTAGACTAGCCCTCTCTGTTCCCGCACCTCCTGAAAAAGATGAGAACTCATGCTCCCGCCCATGATGGCATTCAGCACATACATGGGATACCTTCTCGGATCAACCTGGCTGACACCATCGGTGCCGATACAGAGGTAAATATGTTCAAGGTCTTTCTCGTAAACATCAATCCCCCTGTTCGGTGTCGGGGCTTCCATAATATGCTCTGTTCCATCATTGACAACATCTTTGAAGAACTGCTCGATCTTCTTGACACAATCGTCGTGGTTGATTCTCCCCGTCATGGTAATAATGGCCGTTTCAGGCGCGTAATACGCTTTAAAGTATCCTTTCAAATCATCTTCGGTGAAGCGCTCAACATTCCCGACTGATCCGAGGATGGTCATACCGAGAGGATGGTCTTTAAAATATGAAGCGTTAAACATATCGTAAATTGCCTCTTCAGGCGTATCGTCAACCATTTTTATTTCCTGGGCAACAACGGACCGTTCCTTCTCGATATCATCGTTTTTAAAGAGTGGGTTTTTATACATATCGGATATAATATCGAGGGCGATATTCATATCCTTTTTGAGTACCCTGGCGTAGAGACAGGTATATTCTTTTCCGGTAAAGGCATTAATGCTCCCACCGACGGCATCAAACTCTTTCGCGATATCGTAAGCGCTCCGGGAGGCCGTCCCCTTGAAGAGCATGTGTTCGATAAAGTGAGAAATACCGTTATTGGCAGGCATTTCATAACGACTTCCCGTTTTCCACCAGATGCCGAGAGACACTGTTGAGAAGTACGGGATAGAATCGGTTACAACGGTAATGCCATTGTCAAGAACGGTTTTCCTATACAATTTACTCCCGGTCTTTCTGCTGCTCTCTCAAAACAGCTTTTCTCGACAGTTTTATCCTGCCGTTATCCTCGATATCGATAACCTTTACGGTCATCATATCGCCTTCTTTGGCTATATCGGAAGCCTTCTTGACAAACCCGTCGGCAAGCTGGCTTACATGGACAAACCCGTCCACATTGGGCCCCAGTTCGACAATCGCGCCGGCATCAATGACTTTTTTGACTTTGCCTGTATAGACAGTGCCTTTTTCTATCTCCTTGGTGAGCATTTTGATCATATTGATGGCGGCATTTGCGGATTCTTCATCGATAGACGCGATCCTGACAACACCGGAATCATCAATATCAATCTTGACGCCCGTCTCTTCAATAATACCTCTGATAATCTTTCCGCCCGGACCGATAACATCCCGTATTCTGTCCGGCTTTATCTGCATGGTGAAGATACGTGGGGCATAGGGAGACAGGTGATCTCTCGGCTGCTCGATTGTCCCTTTCATGATATCCAGTATCTTTACGATCCCCTCTTGTCCCTGAATAACGGCTTTGGACATGGTTTCTTTTGTGATGCCCTTGATCTTGATGTCCATCTGGATGGCGGTAACCGCATCCCGTGTTCCGGCTATCTTGAAGTCCATATCGCCGAGATGGTCTTCATCTCCCAGGATATCGGAGAGAATGATTTCTGTGTCTCCTTCTTTTACAAGGCCCATGGCAATCCCGGCAACCGGTTCTTTGATAGGCACACCGGCGTCCATGAGGGAAAGACATCCGCCGCAGACCGTGGCCATAGAGGAAGAACCGTTGGATTCGAGAATTTCAGAGACAATCCGTATCGTATAGGGGAACACTTCCTTAGAGGGAAGAATGTGTGTGAGGGCACGTTCCGCCAGGTTTCCGTGACCGATTTCCCGCCGCGATGGCGACCGTAGGAAGGCAACTTCACCGACCGAGTAAGGCGTAAAATTGTAGTGAAGCATAAAGGATTTATACGTTTCCCCTTCGTGGAGCGATTCTATCTTCTGTTCGTCATCGGCGGTCCCGAATGTCGTCACCGCCAGGGCCTGTGTTTCACCCCTCGTAAAAAGCGCCGAACCGTGCGTCCTTGGAAGAATACCTACCTGGCAGGTAATATTTCTGATATCCTCAGAAGTCCTTCCGTCGATCCTCTTTCCTGTTGCCAGGAGCTGTTCCCGCATAATCTCACCGGTAACCTCATCAAAGAGTTTACTGATCTTTTGTCCTTCTGTTTCAGGGTATCCTTCCTTGAGTGTCTTAAGTATCTGGCCCTGCCGGGTCCCTCTCTCCAGTTTCGCTTTTATGGCAAAGCTCTCGAGCAGGTCATGTTCTGCCTTAGTCCTGATCTCTTTTTTCAGTTCCGAAACATCTTCCGGCTCTTTCGTCTGCCACTTTGTTTTTGCGACCTTTGCAATCAAGGCTTCCTGCATTTCGATAAGCGGTATAATGCTCTGATGACCGAACTGTATCGCGTCAATGAGATCACTGCCGCTTACAAAGCGGGCTTCACCCTCAACCATAAGGATTGCGTCCTTTGTGCCGACAACGACGATATCGATATCACTCTCGTCCATATCGGCAGGCATGGGATTTATCATAAAAGCCCCGTTTTTTCTGCCTACTTTGACACCGGCGAAAGGACCTTCAAAGGGTATCCCTGAAAGGACCATGGCGGCTGAAGCCCCGATCATTCCGGCCATACCCGGATCGTTCTCCTGATCCGCGGAAAGGACCGTGGCAATGACCTGCACCTCGTTTCTGAAACCCTTCGGGAATAAAGGCCTGAGCGGTCTATCTATCAATCGCGACATCAACACCTCAAGGCTTGAAGGCCTCCCTTCCCTCTTAAAAAAACCGCCGGGGAATTTTCCGGCCGCGTATGACATCTCCTGATAATTAACGGTAAGAGGGAGAAAATCATTCTGCGACTCTTCCTTCTCGGCAACTGCCGTTACGAGAACAACGGTGTCGACATACTGGACAAGCACACTCCCGTCTGCCTGTTTTGCAAGTTCGCCTGTGGTAATGGTGAGCGGTCTTCCCGCAAAATCAATGGTAATACTTTCTTTCATATTTTTTTCCTGTTTTATTATATTTTTATTTTCTCAAACCAAGCTTTTCGATGACCTTCCTATACCGGTCAACGTTTTTTTCTCTAAGATAATTAAGGAGTCTCCTCCTGCTTCCCACAAGGACGAGCAATCCCCTCCGGGAATTGTGGTCTTTTCCATACTTTTTGAAATGCTCTGTCAGGGTCTTAATCCTTTCCGTGAGAAGCGCAATCTGGACTTCGGGAGAACCTGTATCTTTTTCGTGGACCTTAAAGCCCTCGATGATCCCCTTTTTTGTTTCCGTGCTAAGTGCCATGTAATCCTCCTTATTTATTGATCAATCTCTTTATTTTTATCGTTTTTGAGACACAGTCGGCAAGGCCGATGCCAATAAGAACACCGCGTTTATCAAGAAGTCTTGCAGCCTCGCCGTCTTTCCATTCTTTTGTATTGCCTGTAATTGGGACAGGCATGCCCTGTTTTAAAAATTTCTCCAGTGCAGACTCCACAGTAACACCGCGCATAGATTGTAGAACATTTTCCAACAATAATAAATAGTTAATTAAATCCTCTTTGGTCTTGAACTGTTCGATATCAATACCCATATTCTCGGTGAACTCACCATGCCGTGTTCTCTTCAGGGTATAGAGTGTTGATCCGCATCCGAGTTTGTTGCCAAAATCACGCGAAAGGGCCCTTATATACGTCCCTTTCGAGCAGGTCACTTCCACATCCACGTAAGGATGGGCATAATCAAGGAGCTTAATTTCGAAGATGGTCACTTCTTTTTCGGGTGCTTCCACAGGTATACCCTTCCTTGCCCATTTATAGAGAGGTCTCTTGTTGACCTTTTTCGAAGAATAAACGGGCACCTGCTGGGTTATTTTCCCAAGAAAGCCTTTAAGTGTACTTTCGATGACATCATGACTGAACGGTTCCACTGTGGCTTCCGACAATACCTTACCCTCAATATCGAGCGTATCAGTCGTGACACCGAGAAGGAAACGCGCCCGATAGGCCTTTTCCACATTTTCAAGAAAAGGGATCAGTTTTACCCCTTCATTAAGGGCAACAGGCAATATTCCCGTCGCGTTTCTATCGAGGGTGCCTATATATCCGATCTTTTGAAAGGTGTTGAGCTTCTTAAGCTGCCTGATCACATCGTACGAAGACATCCCCGCTTTTTTATCTATAATTAGAAAACCGTTCAAACAAAAACCTCCATCCTGTTAAATAAGTTTTTTATCCGATATTAAAAGCTTTTTTAAGCTTATTCTCCACTTCATCAAGGTCGCCGTCGATAGTACAGCCCGAGGCGTTCTTGTGCCCGCCGCCGCCAAAAATACTACATATCACCGACACATCTACATTACCCTTTGAACGCATGCTGATCTTATAACGATTCCCGCCTGTCTGCCTTATGAACACCGAGACCTCGACACCGCGAATTTTACGCAATTCCTCGGAAAAACCATCGGTATGTTCACTTGCCGTACCAGTCCTGCGGAACATCTCTTCTGTGACATGCGCCATGGCAATCCTGTTCCCATCGTAGGTTTTCAGGGTACTAAAAACCTCTCCGAGAAGGAGGAACCGTTCTTTGGGGTGGCTTTCGTAGACCCTTTGCGCCACATAGGACGGTTTGACCCCCGCTTCAACCATCTTTTTACAGATTATAAAGGCCTCGGCGGAAGCGTTGTCATATCGCAAAGATCCCGTATCGGTAAAGACAGCAGTATAAATATTGATTGCCACATCGTGCGAAAAGATAATCTTCATCGACTTGTACAGCCCATACAGGATCTCTGCCGTTGAAGAGGCCCCGCGTTCCACCATATTAATATCACCAAATGCCTCGTTTGTTTCATGGTGGTCAATGCTGACAACAGTGCCCATCCTTTTTACCCGCTCGAAACCATCGCCTATTCTGAAGAGATTTCCGCAGTCAAGGACAAATACGGCGTCGAAGAAATCCTCAGGCAGTACGTGGAGCAGATCGGGAGGCCCCGGCAGGAAATCATACCGGTAAGGCACATCATCTTTGAGATAAATTTGAACGTCCTTTCCAAACCCCTTCAGGACCCAGTAGAGGGAAAAAACAGAACCAACAGCGTCACCGTCGGGATCTATGTGGGTTGTAATGAGAAATCTTTTCCCTTTACGGATAATATTGTTAATCTCTTTGAACATTGGCGTTTTTCTTTAATATTTCTTCTATCCTGGCCGCTTTTTCATAGGTATCGTCAATAACAAAATGCAACTCCGGCATATACCTGAGCTGTATTCTCTTTCCGAGCAGAAACTTGATGTAGCTCTTGGACCGCTTCAGGGCATTCATAGTTGCGGTCTTTTGGATCTCATCACCATATATGGAAATATATACTTTTGCATCTTTTAAATCTTCACTCATCTTCGCGCCGAGGACGGTAATAAAACCCATTCCCGGGTCGCGTATCTCCTTTTGAATAATGAGGGCGATTTCTTCCTTCAGCAAATCCTGGACTCTCAGTTTTCTATACTTCATTTCCCATCACGATAATCTCAGTCCAGCTATCAATTACTTCTCCTGCGTAGAGAGATTCGATATACTCCTGAACGTTTTCAATGGCAACCTGGACGTGGTCTTTATTAATACCCATTACAGCGAAGGCAACATGTCCTTTCTGCCAGAGATTGGAATCGGCAATCTCTATCATTGACACATTAAACTTCATCCTTGTCTTATCAACAATCTTCTTTATCATCTGTCTCTTGTCTTTTAGGGAATGAGCCTCAGGAAAGAAGATTTCAATTCGTGAAACACCTACAACCATAATCAACCGTTAAGGGTCTGTTTTTCCTTTTCTTCAACGAAAAATTCAAAAGCATCCCCTTCTTGCAAATCATTATAATTCTCAAGAGATAGTCCGCATTCATATCCCGCCATGACTTCTCTCGCGTCGTCTTTGAAGCGTTTCAGAGAAGAAATCTTACCGGTGAAAAGCACTTCGTTGTTTCGGATAACTTTCACAAGTGCGCTCCTGGTGACCTTCCCTTCGGTAACGTACGATCCGGCGATAGCACCGATCTTTGAAACCGAGAATACTTTGCGGACTTCCGCTTTTCCTATATTCACTTCAACGATTTTGGGCTCAAGGAGTCCTTCCATGGCCTTTCTCACATCATCAATCATTTCATAGATAATTGAATAAGTCCTGATCTCAATCTTCTCCTGCTCGGCAAGGGCCTGTGCTTTTACGTTGGGTTTTACGTTAAAACCGATAATGATAGACCCTGTTGCCATGGCAAGGTTGACATCTGTTTCCGTTATGGCGCCTACGCCGCTATGGGCGAACTGTACCTCAACCAAATCGGTAGAAAGCTTTTTCAGTGCTTCCACAATTGCATCAATAGTTCCCCGCACATCGCCTTTGAGGATAACATTCAAAATGACTTTCGATTCCCCGATTTTTGAATAAAGGTCTTCCAGGGTTGTCCTTGAACTCCTGAGTGTTTCCTTCTCGCGCAGTTTTTCCTGCCTGAACCTGGAAAGTTCTCTTGCGTAATGTTCTTCCGTGGTGACAATAAAGCGGTCACCTCCATGAGGCACATCCTGAAAACCGACTACAAGGACAGGCGTTGACGGTGGGGCTTGAGTAATCCTTTTCCCCTTGTCGTCGATCATGGCGCGGACCCTTCCGAAAGTCATACCCGCGATGAATGGGTCCTGGATCTTCAGCATTCCTTCCTGAATAATGACCGTTCCCACGGCGCCGTGCCCTCTGTCAAGCTCAGACTCAATAATGGTGCCTTTGGCAAGTTTATCAGGATTGGCCTTCAGCTCAAGCATCTCCGCCTGGAGAATGATAAGCTCCAGAAGCTCCTCGATGCCTACTTTTTTCTTCGCCGATATTTTCGCGAAAAGTGTTGTGCCGCCCCATTCTTCAGATATAAGTTCATATTCTGAAAGTTCTTTCATCACTTTCTCAGGGTTGGCATTCTGTTTGTCTATTTTGTTAATAGCCACAATGATGGGAACTTGCGCCGACCTGGCGTGATTAATCGCCTCTACCGTCTGCGGCATGACACCGTCATCAGCTGCGACAACGAGGATAACAATGTCCGTTACAAGAGCTCCTCTCGCGCGCATTGCCGTAAAAGCCTCATGGCCGGGAGTATCGACAAAAACAATCTCCTTGCCGTTGACATTCACCTTGTAAGCGCCGATATGCTGCGTGATGCCTCCTGCTTCGCTGTCTGCGACGTTCGTATTGCGTATTGTATCAAGAAGGAGCGTTTTCCCGTGGTCAACATGCCCCATGATGGTGACAACCGGTGATCGCGGCTTCAGGTTCTCTTCGCTGCTTTTTTCTTCTTCTTCACGCGCCAGAAACGCATCCTCAATGGAAACGATCTTTTCTACTTCATATCCGAGTTCCGTTGAGGCAAGATAGGCCGTGTCGTAATCAAGAGTTTGGTTTACCGTAGCAACAATACCGAGCGGGAATAATGTCTTGATAATGTCCTGCGCTTTGAGGTTCATCCTCTTTGCGAGTTCACCGACCTGGATTTCATCGCTGATCTTTACCAGCTTTCGTACCGGTTTTATTTCTTTCTTTTCTTCTTCTTCAACTCTTTTTTCTACTCCCTTTTCTCTTCTATCTTTTCTAAAAGGAGCGCCTTTCGGCCTCTGTCGTCTGAAGGCATAAAGGTCCTCTTCCTTGATAATGACCTTTCTTTTAAGCATGCCCTTCTTTTTAAGTCTTGTTTCTTCAAGCTCCTGTTCCTCTATCTTCTTAAGCAGTTTTTCCGTCTTCTTTTTCTGCCGTTCTTCGCCGCTCACTTCCCCCGCGAGAGTAAAGTCTTTTTCAAGATCCTGTTTGTACGCTTCCTCAAGGACTTTTGTTATCTCCTTTTCTTTTGCTTCCTCAATATGTTCAATATCACCTTTAAGCGTCCCTTCTTTCTCTTCGGAGACTTCCTGGAGCGCCTGTTCTCCCTCTTCCTGCGGCCGCTCTTTGATAACCGCTCTGGGTCCTGTTCTGGCCTTTCTCCCGGTTGTTTTCGGCGCTTCTTCCTCTTTGACGATTTTTTCTTTCTCTTCAGCCTTTTTCTTAGGAGCCGCTTTTTTCTCCGGTCTGGCTTCTTTTTTCTCTTCCGGTGCTTCTTTCTTTTCTTCTTTCGGCGCTTCTTTTTCTTTGACAGGAGGTTTCTGGACTCTTCTGCGGATGATTGTTGAAGCCACTCTTTTTTCAACGAGCGTTTCACCTTCGGGAGAAAGATGCTCCTTCTCCTCTCCACGACCCGTTTCTTCACTGGATTTATCTTTTATCTTGACGCCGATCTTTTTCAGCTTGGCGAGAATTTCTTCATCACTGGCTTTATCGGTTAGAGCTGTAATCTTTATTTTTGTCATTGCCTAAAACCTTCCTTGTTCCCTTAAATGTGAGGAATTCCGAAAAAATGTATCCTTATTTCTATGCTGTCCCCTCTTCCCGGGTCTCCGTGCCTCCTTCAGTCGCCATCTCTTCGGCAGTCTTTTCAGGTTTATTGAGTATGGATCTCGCTTCATCAATGATACGTTTACAGTCTTCGATAGAAATGCTTGTAATCTTGTTCATTTCCTCAGGCGTCAATTTCGCGATATCTTTAGGATCCCTCAAATATTCATCATGCAACACACGGGCAAGAATCTCGCTGACCTTCAGATTTCCCACGAGTTCATCGATAATCTTTTTCGAAGTCTTCTCAACTTCAGATTCACTGCTGATGTCAATTTTCCAGCCCGTCAGTTTTGACGCGAGACGGACATTCTGACCTTTTTTTCCTATGGCAAGAGAGAGCTGATCGTCATTGACGATAACCTCCATGGAATGATCTTCTTCGTTTATATACACCTTTGACACTTTCGCGGGCGCGAGGGTATTACATACGAATTTCGCAATGTCTCTGCTGAAAGGAATTATGTCTATCTTCTCGCCTTTCAGCTCCTGGACTATTGCCTGTACCCGTGATCCCTTGACGCCGACGCAGGCGCCGATAGGATCGATATCAGCGTCTTCACTGTACACAGATATTTTTGCCCGCTCGCCGGGTTCCCGGGCGGCGCCGATAATCTTAATAATCCCCTCCTGAATCTCTGGGACTTCCAACTCAAAAAGTTTCATGAGAAAACCGGGGTATGTTCTTGACATGAGGATTGAACAACCTTTTTGGCTCTTTTCCACATCGAGGATATAGCCCTTAACCCGCTCTCTCTGTCGAAATGTTTCGCCGGGTATCGTCTCCTTTACAGGCATAAGGGCTTCCGTCCTGCCGAGATTAACAACATAATGGTTCTTCTCTATCCTCTGGATGACACCCGTTACGATTTCACCTTTTCGATTTTTATATTCGTTGTATACGACATCGCTTTCGGCGTTACGTACTTTCTGGATAATAATCTGTTTCGCTGTCTGCGCGGCAATCCGCCCCAGAGAGGACGTATCAAGCTTGATGCCAATGGCGTCCCCTATCATACATTCCGGATCATGAATTTTCGCATCATCGGCAGTGATTTCCATATCCGGCTCTTTTACCTGTTCTGTGACCGTCTTGAACTGGAATACTTCAATCTCTCCAAGCTCTTCGTTGTAGTGCGCTTCAAGATCAAGATGACTGCCGAATTTCTTTTTCGATGCCGATAAAATCGCTTCTTCCAGCGCCGCGATGATGGTTTCTTTCGGTATGCCTTTTTCTTTTCCTACCTGGTCTATTACATAATTCAGATCAAAATACATCGTTACCTCTCACAGTTCAAATTCGAGATGTGCCTTTTTTATAGCATATATCGGGATAGTAAAAATACCCATTTTTTCCTTAATCTCTACCTTATCGATAGTGGTTTCCCCTATTTCTCCCATGAACTCATTTTTCCCAGCCACAACTTCCCGTGTAATAATCCGGCACATTTTCCCCTTGTTCCTGAGAAAGTCCTCACTTTTCCTGAGCGGCCTCGTGAGCCCAGGTGAAGAAACTTCAAGCGTGTAGGGGTGCTCAATAATATCTTCCACATCGAGATGTCTTGACAATTCCTGGCTGATATAGGTGCAATCGTCAACGGTCACTCCGCCTTCTTTATCGATGTAAACACGAAGGAGCCATCGTTTGCCTGCCGGCTTGAACTCTACATCAACAAGCTCAAGACGCTCGTCTGCGACGATGGGTGCTAATATACCTTTAATCTTTTCTATTATTACCGTATCGGATAACATCCCTTTTAAACTAAAAAAGCGGGTCGAGCCCACTTAAACGTATCTTTTTTACCATACTATGAAACTAATTTCAATAAATAAAACCAATAACAGGCAACGGATTACAAGTGGTGGAATAATACCATCCGGCAGTGGATACACAAAAATCCAAAAGTCACTTCTCATTTATTGCCTTATTTCTGTTGACTTTACAGCCATTGCGGGTTAAAAAGAAAAAACAATGTACAATTATCACACATATCAAATTCCGAAAAAGATCCTTGTAACGGGCGGCGCGGGTTTTATCGGCTCTCATCTTTGCAAACGGCTTCTCGACGACGGCCATGAAGTATTGTGCCTCGATAATTATTTCACGGGCACAAAAGAAAATATCGCCCATTTTTCAGGGCATCCTCGTTTCGAACTTATACGGCATGATATAACAGAACCTCTTCTCATAGAGATTGACTGGATTTTCAACCTTGCCTGTCCGGCCAGTCCCATCCATTATCAGTATAATCCGGTGAAGACAATCAAGGTCAATGTCCTCGGCGCGTTGAATATGCTTGGGCTCGCGAAGCGAGTGCGGGCAAGAATACTACAGGCCTCGACAAGTGAAATTTACGGCGATCCTGAAATACATCCCCAAAGGGAAGATTACTGGGGACACGTGAATCCTATCGGAAAACGGAGCTGTTACGATGAAGGCAAGAGAGTTGCTGAAACACTTTTCTTCGATTACTTCAGGCAAAACTGGGTGGACATCAAGGTGGTGCGTATCTTCAATACATACGGACCGCACATGCGACCCGATGACGGCCGCGTGATCAGTAATTTTATTGTAAGCGCCCTGAACAACCAGCCCATCACAATATATGGTGACGGGTCACAGACAAGGTCTTTCTGCTATATCGACGATCTGATAGAAGGCCTCATACGGATGATGGATTATGAGAC
>JAEAMG010002329.1_pt1 | contig 12138 bp, 11 predicted proteins | sample 8958741 | NCBI WGS metagenome assembly JAEAMG01 (sample SAMN16933256, study PRJNA681125) | bioreactor sludge metagenome | isolation source: anaerobic bioreactor treating anionic surfactant - SDBS | place: India: Bengaluru | collected 2019-02-28
CAAATCTTACCTGCTCACAAAATAGTTATATAGGAATTAATGGTAGGAGGAAGAATTAGGGATCAGGAAGGGTAGGAGATTAACCTTTGACAAGGGACAACAAGCAACAAAGAATCATGAATTTACAGTGAATCAGCTCTTTGCCGTTATTAATAGTATTTCTTTGTACACAGATTCTGTTACGGGTGTTGGGACACCTGTTTCTTTTCCCATCCGTATGATTGTTTCACCGAATAAATCTCCTTCGTTTCGCTTTGCTTTATTTTCCACATCTCTCTGATAGGATGTTTTTGTCTCAAATGGAAAATGAGAAGCCTTCGCCACAGAAACAGCCACTATATCCTTAGGGAGCGCCACATGTTTTTGCTTTGAAATAAAAAAAATCTCCTCCATTATTCCGTTTACAAGACGTTTGTTTTCGGCATCTTCAACGATCTGACCGAGGGTATAGCCCGTCATGGCGCTCACAAGCCCGAAACCCGCTATGAAGAGATATTTCTCCCATATGGCAGGCAGGGCATCTTCAAACCATTGAAAGGAAATCCCCGTTTCGTTGAAGAATTGCAATATTGCTTCAGGATAGAAATCTGGATATCGAGGGTCTCTACCCATGAGTATCTTCCCTTCACCGCCTTTCTGAGTAACTGTTCCCGGTTTCTCTATGTGCGTACCCACATATATACAGGCAGGCAGAACAACCCCTTTGTCGAGGACTCTTCTGACTCTTTCATAGATATCAACACCGTTCAATAAAGGGATAATGGCCGTTTCGTGTTTAATATGTCCGATTAGCGTGTTACACACAGCACCCAGGTCATAGCTTTTTACGCAGAGAAAACACAGATCCGGTGAGGGCAGCTCTTCGATATTATCAGTGGCGAGAGTAGGCACACAGACGAGATTATGTTCTGCACCCGTATTCAGGATCAGTCCTTTTTTCTGAATCTGTTTCAGGTGTTCTCCTCTGGCAATAAAATAGAGTCTCGTATCTTTCCGTTGTTCTTTCCGGAGAAAATGGGCGATTTTTCCTCCGATGTATCCACCAACACCGCCTACCCCATATACCCAGATCACCTCTTTATTCATATTCACCTTACCTTACACATGATTTCGGAGCATCAGCTCAAGAGGACCCGGATTCAGATAGACCTGCTTTTTCAGATATGGCTCATTATATTTTCTTACATAATGATTGAGAATTGTTACAGGTACAATAAGCGGGATAAACCCTTTGTAATAGTTCTCAATAATTTCAAGCAGCTCCTGTTTCTCGTCAGCCGTAAGCCGTTTCTTGAAGTAGCCCATAATATGAGAAAGGACATTTGTATGTTTTTTCTTTGTAGCGGGAAGACTCAAACCCTCCATTAAAGTTTCTATGTAGATGTCATTTAGTTGTTTCTGATAATTCTTGTGGTCTGCCACATATCTGCCAAGAATCGTGACATGTTTCGGGCTGTGAGCAAGCATGAGCAACTTATGTCGCGCGTGGAATTCCTGCAGGTCTTTTATTTTGCCGCCTTTTTTTAAAAATTCATCCCACCGGTAAAAGACAAATACTTTTTCAATAAACACCTCCCGGAGCACTGGATCATTAAGCCTCCCTTCATCGATAACAGGAACAAGCGGAAACCTCCGCATAAAGACACCCGCAAAGATGCCGACTCCATTTGTGTGGGGCACGCCCTTGTCATCGTATACCTTTACTCCCTTCATGCCTGAAGAAGGCGAACGGCTCTTAAAAATAAATCCGCATAATCCCTGCTTGCCAAGCTCTTTAGCTTTTTCTTCAGACCACTTTTTCATGCCCTCTGTATGGTCAATGCCGGTGCGAATGGTTACAAGACGGGGATTTAGGGCCTTCCCGACAAGCCGCATCGGTTCTCTCGGCACCGGAAGCCCGTATTCGACTTCGGGACACACTATCGTAAAATCAAAATACTGACCGAGCGTATCTGTGATGTAATGATCCTGCTTTTGTGATCCGTCATAACGGACTTTTTTTCCGGTAAGACAGGCGCTGATACCGATGTGTATTTTTTCCATATTTACCTCGTCGTACAAAATCGAGAACATCTTCACGGCTAGCTACTTTGCATTTTTGTGTGAAGTTCTTATCCCTTGCCCTTCCCTCTTCCCCGAAGGTGAGAGGGAATGTGGTCCCTCAACAGCAAGCTGCAGGGAATCATTTAGCCCGAAAATCAATAATAATTTTCAGGTTTTCTTTCTTTTTCGCCTCTTCAAAGGCATTCCGCGCGTCTTTGACAGGAAATATACCGGAAATGAGAGGCTTTACATCGATCTTTTTCTCCGAAAGGGCATTGATTGCTTTTTTAAAGGGACCGCAACGGGAACCAATAAGTGTAATTTCGTCTATCACAACGGGCGCTAAATTTATCTGCTGCGATGAGGCTATAGTACTCTTCAGGACAACAATCCCTCGAGGTTTGACGTGTTCAATTGCAGATGTAAAGCCTTCCGGTGAGCCTGTTGCCTCAACAACGATATCGTATTTCTTATCTATCTTTTCTTTTTTATCATTTATATTCACAGTTTTGATCTCTTTGTTTTTCGCTATACGCAGTTTTTCCTCATGCTTACCCGCCAGAGTGATATGAGCACCTGAAAGATTAAGCACCAGCGCGCAGAGGATGCCCAGTTTTCCATCACCGAGCACAAGGATATCGTGTGCCGGCTTGATTTCAACCTGCTCTTCTATTTCAAAAGCAGCGGCGAGTGGCTCGACAAACAGGGCTTCTTCATCAGATACAGCGTCAGGCAGAACATGTAAATTAGAAACAGGGAGAGCTGCATATTCCGCGAAAACGCCATCCTTGCCCTGAATGCCGAGGGTTTTCCTCGATGGACAGTGTTTTTCCATGCCTGTTGTGCAGTATTCACATTCACCGCATCCGCAATTAATTTCACCAACAATCCTTTTATTAATTAAATCTGCCGCGTATTCGGGGGCACGGACAACAATACCCATAAATTCATGGCCCATAACACCTCGAAATCCAAGATACCCTTTTATTATTTCCATATCCGTGTTGCATATGCCCGCCATGCTTATCCGTATGAGGGCCTCCTGTCTACCCGCTTCGGGAACAGTATAATCATCGACAAATCTTACCCCACCATCAAACACAATCGCTTTTATCTTTTGCCTCTTCTAATGAGATTTTTATACTATTCACTAACGACTATTCACGGCTTTTCCTGCTATTTGCTAACGACTATTCACCGTCTTTATACCATACACTATCGGTTTTTTACTGTTTTCTTATTTTTCGCCACGAACCAGTCAATGAGTGACCTTGCTATGCTTATCTTCCCTGGAATATTAGGAAGCCGGTCTACTGAAAACCATTTAGCCTCAACGATTTCATCACCGTCAATGGCAATTTTTCCTCCGGCGTACTTGGCGGTAAATCCAATCATAAGCGAATCAGGAAAAGGCCAGGGTTGGCTTCCGAAATAGCGGATGTCTTTCACTTCTATTCCTGTTTCTTCTTTTATTTCCCGTGTCACCGCTTCTTCGAGGGTTTCTCCCGGTTCAACAAAACCGGCTATGACGCTGTACAATTCTTCTCTGAATCTGCTCGCGCGGGCGAGGAGAACTTTCCTTCCACGCTCAACAAGGACAATAACGGCAGGGGAAATACGGGGAAACATGGTAAATTTGCAGCTAAGACATTGTTGCGCGAGAATATCGTTTCGTCTTTGTACCTTTGACCCGCAACGGCTGCAAAATTGATGGGTATTATCCCAGTTTATAATAGAAAGCGCCCGCACTGCCATACCATACAATTCTTCATTTAATTCGCCAAAAAGACCTCTAAGACCACGAAATTCCATATTGGAAGGCGTTTCAGTTTCCTTTGGGAGATAAGCAGCAACACAACGGATTCCTTTCAAATTTCCCAGGGGGTGTTCATAGGAAGGGCGCAAGCCAATATCCTTTAACGTAACCGACAACGGTATCCTTGAAGCAGATTTCTCTTTAAAAACAAGCATTTTCTGTCCCTGAAAGATAAACCACCATGCCTGCGTTCGGGGTTTTTTCATCGGCACTACAACAGGCGAAAAGAACATTTTATCCATAATCGAAATCATTACCTATGGAACAGCGAATGTCAAGCAACTATAACAGAAAAAAGCATTCCGACCGGGTGCAAACCCTGTTTGAAAATATATGTTTTCTTGACAAAGATGCCGTAGATAATTAATTTATACTCATAGGATTTTTAGGTTTTATGGAATATCTAAATGAAAGGGAAAAAACTGTTCTTGAGCTGGTAATGGAGTATTATATTCTCTCTGCTGAACCTATCGGTTCGGGTATTATATCCAGAACAATGCATAATAAATTAAGTTCTGCCACGATACGGAATACCATGGTAGACCTTGAAGGTCTTGGTTTTCTCTACAAACCGCATTCTGTGGCCGGCAGGATTCCAACGTCAAAAGCCTTCCGGTTTTATGTAAACAATTTACCGCCCTACGGCGCTCCCGGCAAGAAAGAGATCAGGGCGCTGGAATCGCTGGTAAAACCCCGATACATACATGTTGAAGACATCATGGAAGACGCATCAAAGATACTTGCGGCTATTTCCAGTTGCACAAGTATTGTCGTTGAGCCAAAAGTAGACATGATGCTCTTCCAGGAGGTTGAATTTGTAAAACTATCCCGGCATACAATCCTGATGGTTTTCATAACATCCTCCGGAACAATCCACAAGAGGCTTGTTGAGACAGATGAGGATTTGAGTTTGCGTTTACTTACGGAAATGAAAGAATATATGAACAATAGGTTCAGCGGCACCCCTTTTTACGCGTTGAAAAACGCCTTATTGCAGGACTTGAAAAAAGACAGGGAAGCTTTCGCGATACTCAACGAAAAGATAAAAGACACCCTTGATACGATAATCGGTGAAGAAGAAAAGAGAGAAATCTATATCGAGGGAACTTCAAAGATGATCGGCGTCCCCGAGTTTTCCGACATTGAAAAACTGAAGGAACTCTTTAAGGCATTGGAAAATAAGGAAAGACTTTTGAAACTCTTTGACCGGTGCATGAGGCAGGAAGGAATTAATGTCATCATCGGAAACGAAAGTGAAGTCAAAGAAATGCGAAATATGAGCATCATAATGTCAACGTACCGGATCAGTGAAAAAAGCCGGGGCGTTCTCGGGGTCATCGGACCGGTGAGAATGAATTATTCAAAGATTATACCTCTCGTGGATTACACCGCGAGGACAATGACAGATATTTTGAGGATAATGTGAGGGAAAAAAGCACCATGGAAGAAAAGGAAAAAGACCAACGGGAACAGGAAACAGAAGAAAAAGAAGAGGTCCATGAAGAGCATAAACATGACGACCACAAAAAGAAAAAAAAGAAGGAAGATGGCACGGAAGAATTAAGAAAGCTTCTTGAAGAAAAGGAGGGAGAAATAAAGGCCCTCCAGGAGAAGATGCTCTATCTCCAGGCCGACTTTGAAAATTTCAAAAAGCTGAAAGCAAAAGAAAAAATTGAAACATTGAAATACGGCAATGAAGCGCTCATTAAAGAATTCATCCCTGTGGCGGATAATCTGGAGATGGCCATCAATCACGCTTCAACTACCGATGATTATAAAGGTATCCTTGAAGGGGTGAAGCTGACTCTTAATGAATTCATGAAGGTACTTGAGAAAGCCGGAGTAACAAGGATTGACGCGGTAGGAAAACAATTTGATCCTAATATCCACGAGGCTTTTTACCAGGAAGAAAGAGATGATATGGAGCCCAATACCATCATCTCCGAATTTCAGAAGGGTTATCTCCTTAATGAGAGGTTAATCAGGCCCTCGCGGGTTATTCTTTCCAAAAAACCTGAAATCCAGTAAACTAAGGCGCATCAATGAGAAGAGAAAACGTTGATTATTACGAACTCCTCGGAGTTTCAAGGAACGCCACGGACGAGGAGATCAAGAAGGCATACCGGAAACTTGCCTTACAACACCATCCCGACAGAAACCCCGGGAACAAGGAAGCTGAGGAGCATTTCAAAAAGATCAGCCAGGCTTACGCGGTGCTCTGCGATCCCCAAAAACGACAGCGCTATGATCGGTTCGGGTCTGTTGATGATATGGGTTCTGTCTTCGATTTCGGTTTCCACGGCAATTTTGATTCTGTTTTTAACGATCTCTTCAGCGATTTTTTCGGCACACAAAAGCAGCATCGGAGCAGAAAAGGCGATGATCTCCGGTATAACCTTACCATAGAGTTTGAGGAAGCCGTATTCGGCGGCGAGAAAGAAATTGATATCCCGAATGAGGTGCGGTGTTCCGCCTGTAATGGCAGCCGCGTGGAACCGGGTCATCATCCGGAAACGTGCACCAATTGCGGTGGAAAAGGCCAGGTACGGCAAAGTCACGGTTTTTTCACTATTAACAGGACCTGCGAATTTTGCGGTGGGGAGGGTCAGATTATTAAAAACCCCTGCAAAACCTGTAAGGGCAGGGGCAGTGTCAAAACAAAGAAAAAGTTGAAAATTAAGATCCCTCCCGGTGTTGATACGGGAACAAGGCTGAAGCTGCGCGGCGAGGGCATGCAGCAGGCCGGTGATACGGTCCCCGGTGATCTCTATATTGTGTTACAGGTAAAAGAACACACCTTTTTTGAGCGTGCCGGCGATGATATCGCCTTACAGGTAGATGTCAGTTTCCCTACGCTCTGCCTTGGAGGAGAAATAACCGTTCCTACTCTGGAAGGCGAGACAAAGATCAAAATCCCTTCAGGGACACAGCCGGGGAAGGTTTTCAGATTAAAAGGTTTCGGCGTGACAAAATCAAACGGTTACGGGCGGGGAGACCAGCTCGTCTATCTTAATATTGTAGTTCCAAAAACACTCACCGGAAGACAAAAATCCATCATGGAAGCGCTTGCAAAGGAATTCAGCGAAACAACCCCCAAGGCCCGTAAAGGTTTTAAGGAAAAATTCGCTGAAATGTTTGAATAAAACCTTTATCGTTTAACACACTGCGCGATTCTGACGATCAGGACAGAGACAAATCCCCAGGCAAAGGGCAGCCAGACAGGAATATTGAGAAAGGTGGGAAGCGTATATCTCCACACACCAGCGCGCGTGGCAATAATCTCCGCCGCGGAGCCAAGAAGAGCTCCGGCAATAAAAATAATATGGTCCTCCCGGTTGGGCCACAGAAAATATCGCAGACAATAAAATCCCAAGATAATTGCCGTTACGGCGATGTTATTTTTCCAGACAAGGATGACGAGGAACAGAAGGATAAAAAAGATAAGGAGGTCACGGAGCAACACGTGTCTTGTTTTCATATTCCGATCCCTTTAGGGCTCATTGTCGAGAATATTATAACAATTCTAATTCAAAAATAGAATGAAGATGCCGAGGAGGAGTAAACCGGAGCGTACATTTTAGTACGTGAGGATTTACGACGACGAGAAAGCTTCGTTATATGAATGAATTAGAATTGTTATCAGAGTTTTAGAATACCTAAGGCACCTCTAACTTCTTCCATCGTTTCTTCCGCAATTTTACGACATCTGCCGGCACCGTCCCTCAATACATCCATAACATAATCAGTGTTGTTTTTAAGTTCAAGCGCTTTTTCACGGATAGGGTTCAGTTCTTTGCGGACATTCTCAAAAAGCATTTTTTTACAGTCAATACAACCGATATCCGCTGATCTGCATCCTTTATCGATGGCAAGGAGCATATCGTTCTCAGAAAATGCCCTGTGGATTGTATAGATGTTGCAGATTTCCGGGTTCCCCGGGTCCTTCCGGCGCACACGGTTCACATCCGTCACCGCTGTCCGCAATTTCTCCCAGACGGCCTTTTCGTCTTCCATAATACCGATATAGTTATTAAGCGTCTTCGACATCTTTGATTCACCGTCGACACCGAGGATTTTCGGTGCCATAGAGAGCAACGGCTGTGGTTCAGGAAATATTTCGTGGAAACGGCTGTTGAACTTTCGTGCGATCTCGCGGGATAGCTCGATGTGCTGTACCTGGTCTTCACCGACAGGCACATAACCGGCTTTGTAAAGAAGTATATCGGCGGCCTGGAGTACAGGGTAATCCATGAGCCCCATGTTGATATTGGCGCGATGTTGTTTGGACTTGTCTTTAAACTGGGTCATCCGTTCCACTTCTCCGATGGGGGTCACGCAGTTGAATATCCAGGCGAGCTCCGTATGCTCCCGCACGTGGGATTGGACGAAGAGCCTGCATTTCTCAGGGGAGAGGCCGCAGGCAAGGAGTATTAAAGCGGTTTCAAGGATTCTGTCTTTGAATTCTTCCACAGTGTATTCTACGGTGATGGCGTGGTAGTCTACGACACAGAACACACAGTCGTATTCTTCCATCAGGTATACCCAGTTGCGTATGGCGCCTACGTAGTTTCCCAGATGAATTTCCCCTGTGGGCTGGATGCCGCTAAAAATCCTTTTCATGCGCTCCTCCGCGAAAATGTTGCATTAATGTACACTAACATGCTGTCTAAATCAAAGTTTTTCATGCGTTAGCATTCATGTCTGTCTTTATGTATTTTGTTGTGAAGGGACAAGCACAGCTCACAGGTTATATAGTATATCTAATGGTACGTTATTAGCTATCTCGTGCCAGTAATAGAGTATTGCATTTACTTATAAAGTTGCACTCGATTCTTCAGCAAGGGATTGTAAACTACAGATAGAAATCTTACAGTGACGGATGGCAAAGCGCCAATGTGAAATGGCTTGATAAATATATTCACCCCGGACTTCTTTTGAGGTAAAGCTTTTATTTCAAGGCTATTCGGGCATCTACCACGCGATAACCTTCCGCTAGCACCTTTACTGGATTAAGGTCCATCTCGACAATCTGAGGAGTGTTTTCGAGCAGGTCTGAGACTCTGAGCAGGAGGTCCTCCAGCGATCCAATATCACATGGCGATGACCCCCGGTACCCCTTCAGCAACTGGGCCATCTTCACGGAATTGATGAGTTCTTTAACGTCTACATCGGTCAAGGGAAGCAACTGAACCGCAGTGTCTTGTATCAGTTCTGCGTATATGCCTCCCAGGCCGAACATAATCACATGGCCGAGGCTGGAATCCTCCACCACTCCAACAATAACCTCCGCCCCATCTTCAACCATGCTCTGGACTGTGACACCCTGCATCTCATCCTCGCGCCCGATAGCACGAAGTTTTTGTTTGATCTCGTTGTACGCATCTTCTGTTTCTTTTTCGGATTTGATATTAAGGATAACTCCTCCAACATCGCTTTTATGTGTGATAGTGGAAGAGGCAAGTTTGATAGCAACAGGAAACCCTATACTGGTGGCCAGATTGGCAGCTTCCTTCGCGGTACTCGCGATTCCGTTGCCTGCCAGCCGTATACCATAGCACCCGAGCAATTCATTAATCTCGTCCTGCTGCAGCCACAATGGCCTGGAAGGGCTGCGGGTAAGCGCGTTACTGATGATCTCGCGACCTCTGTTGTGCTCTATATCATCGAACTGCGGGACAGTGCCCAGCCTCCTTCTGGCCATTTCGCCATATCTGACTGCATTGACCAATGCCAGTGCAGCATCTTCCGGAAAGAGGTAGTAGGGCACGAACTTGTTGTTGCTCATTACCCTGCCTTTCGAGTCTGTTTGGCCGACAAAACAGGCAAGAATCGGTTTGTGGTTCTGTGCGATAACGGGCGATACTCTGTCTATTGCATTCTCAATAGCCTGTATGCTTATTCCGGCTGGCGGCACGTACATTGCTATGATTGCATCAGTATCCGGATCCTCAGCCAGTATCTTCAGGCTCTCTTCGAATTCTTGAGCGGAGACTGCTGCCGTCAGATCAAGGGGATTGCCGATATTAATGTCACGACTTACGATTTCCTTCAATTGGTTCAAAGTGGCGGCCGTTAACTCAGGGACTAATAGTCCATTCCGCGCGCATGCGTCAGCTGCAAGAGTTCCGGGGCCACCGCCGTTTGTGATTATTGCAACTCTGTTTCCCTTCGGAACCGGCTGGTTTGCCAGCAGCACCGCCGAGTCAAAGAGGCGCTCTATGGTGTTTGCTCTGATAATACCGGCCTGACGAAACAGCGCATCAGAGATTATTTCGGAAGTGGCCATGGCCCCCGTGTGTGACATGGCCGCTCGTGAGCCTGCAGCAGTACTCCCGCCTTTGATCGCCAATATCGGTTTTTTTGACACCACCCTTCTTGAAATACGAGTGAAGGAATCCGGATTGTCGAATGATTCGAGGTACAGGAGAATCACTTTTGTCTGTGGATCGCTCTCCCAATACTGAAGCATGTCTGTTGAGGCTATATCGGTACGGTTTCCGACGCTAACATAGCTCGAAAAACCTATCTCCGCATTCTTGGCATATTTCAATATACCAAGCCCCAGTGCTCCACTCTGAGACATGAAAGCGATATTGCCGTGCAAGGGGAAGATCAATGCAAATGAAGCGTTGAGCTGAATTCGAGGATCAGTGTTTATGAGCCCCATACAATTGGGACCAATAATACGCATTCCGTACCCGAATGCAGTCTCCCGTAATCCCCTCTCCAGAGCGGCACCTTGAGGCCCGCTTTCACTGAATCCATCAGAAATAACAATAACGCCTTTCACCTTCTTTCTTCCGCATTCATCGATTACTTTAATTGCCTGTGAAGCCGGAACGGCGATAATTGCAAGATCGACATCGTCGGGCACATCCAGTAAAGACGGATATGCCCTGACTGACATTACGATTTTTGAGGAAACACTGACAGGATAAACTACACCTGAGAAATTATTTTTTATCATGGATTCAAATACGAGCTGTCCAATTGACCCCGGTTTGTTTGAGGCCCCTATTACAGCAACGGATCGCGGTTTCAAAATGTATCGAAGAGAATTGAGCGTCGCGACGCGCGCTCTCTCCTCTTTCTTCATGATCACTTCGGGCGTTTTGGTCAATGGGAAACTGATATTGTACACTTCACCCTGGGTTTTTCTTTTCATACTAAAGCCATAATTCTGGAATACTGACAACATGGATCTGTTTTCCTGCAATACATACGCTTCGAAGGTGTCGATTCGATTTGTACGGGCAACGGTGGCAAGCCATTCTATCAGCTTTGTACCAATGCCTTTCTCCTGGTATGAGTCGTCGATGACAAATCCTACCTCTGCTGTTGTGCCTGAGGGCAAACGAGTATATCGTCCGATTGCGACGATACGTTTTTGTTGATTCTCGATGGCTTCGGCGACGAACGCAAAAGTATCAGTATAGTTGACCGTGCAGTATCGAACAGCGTCCTCGCGAGCCAGTTTGGTTGGCCCGTGAAGACGAAGATATTTTGTTCTGTCACTCAGACTATTGTAGAATGCGAGCCAATTGTCAACGTCATCCTCTTTGATCGGTCTCAACAAACTTGATGAGCCGTCCTTCAGTACTATTCTGGTCTCATATTTTGACGGGTAAGCTACGTGATTTTGGGTCGCCATAAAACCTCCTTAATACATTCTCTCTTTTATCATTTAGCATGTCACGTGAGATTCCTGTGTGCAGAGCTAAGCACTCTCTTACAGATCTTTAATTCATTACGGTCAATATCTGCTGCAACGGAATCATCTATTTTACGTACTATCGCCGTCGCTCTATCCATCACTGACTTGCCTTCATCCGTGAGGTAAATGTTTTTTCCTCTTCCGTCCTCCGGACTCGGCTGTCTCCTGATCATACCCGATGACTCAACGCTTGCTACTAATCTGGCTATCGTAGTTTTATCCTTAAATAGCTTTCTCGCCAAGTCGTTTTGGGATATTCCGTTGTAGTTCCAAACATGTACAAGAATGGGCCATTGTTCGAGGGTAATGCACAAACCTTCTCTTGAGAACTCATATTTGATCTGCTTCATGATTGCTCGATAAAAACGAGCAGCAAGATGGCCAAGTGAACTTTCGAGTATGTATCCTTTTGAATCATCGCTCATAATATAGTTGTAGTATACAACTATGATCTTCATTTTGTCAACAACACTTCCGGACCACCTGTCATTCTAATCCACAGGTAAGAACTGATCCTCCCCCGATTTTATGGACACACAGTTAGGCTATCATATGTTTCCTCTCG
>JAEAMG010002295.1_pt1 | contig 12132 bp, 7 predicted proteins | sample 8958741 | NCBI WGS metagenome assembly JAEAMG01 (sample SAMN16933256, study PRJNA681125) | bioreactor sludge metagenome | isolation source: anaerobic bioreactor treating anionic surfactant - SDBS | place: India: Bengaluru | collected 2019-02-28
TTATATTGGCGCCCTTGAGAAGCAATTCGATATTCACTACTTCCATATACCCCATCTGAATTTCAAAGGCTCTCAGTCCGGGGGCCAGGTCCTCTTTGAAAAAGCTTCTCACCCCAAAGGGTTTATCCACAGTGGTGATGGAAACAATAATATTGTCCTCATAGATGATATTATTCATAAACATGGTGTGAACGATGTAGGAAGGCACTTTCTTGTAACCGCGCGCGAAGAAGAGTGCGGTGCCTTTAATTTTATTTAATTCCTGATAGATTTGATTGTAGCTGTGAAGAAAGACATCAAGATCCAGAGGCCTTATTGTCCGGTAGAGTTTTCTCTGACCTCCGGTATAAATCAAAATCATCGTGAGAGGGATAGCCGCAATGATCAATGACCAATAACCGCCATGGGGTATTTTATAGGTATTGGATATAAGAAAAGCTATGTCGATAAGCATCACGAATAAAGCGATTGATGCCTTAGAATAGTCTTTTCTGAGAAAAAATATTGAACTAATCAAAATCCCGGTGAGTGTCATATCACCGGTAACAGCAAGACCGTATGCGGCGGCGAGATTGCTGGATTGTTTAAAGAAAAACATAATAAAGAGGACCGAAATGAGGAGAAACCAATTTGCGAATCCAATATAGATTTGAGATCTCAACTCAGTAGAAGTATGTTCAACCTTGAACATGGGCATCAGGCGCGTATTAATCCCCTGGTAAATGATAGAAAAAATCCCGCTGATTATGGCTTGGGAAGCAATAATTGTAGCGAGAATACTAAGAATAAGAAATGGCACATAAAGGAAAAATGATTGGTAAAATATCATGCCAAAAAGTACATTTGATGAATTGCCTTTATTGCTTAGTATAAATGCCCCCTGCCCCAGATAGTTAAGAAGGAGAACAAAAAAGACGAAGTACCATGCCCTGATAATTGGTTTTCTCCCCAGATGACCCATATCGGCATAGAGGGCCTCACCACCTGTAGCACAGAGAATGACCTCCGAGAGCACAAAAAAACCTGCCATTCCATTCTGATACAGAAATTTGACAGCGTAGAATGGATTTATTGCTTTACAGACCGACGGGGCCTGGACAATCGATATGACCCCAAAAATTCCAATTGCTAAAAACCAAATAAGCATGAGGGGTCCAAAAGCACCCGCCACTTTTCCCGCACCTTTTCTCTGAAAAACAAAGAGGACAACGGCAATTGCTGCTGCTATCAAAACAAGGGTCATCTGTTTTGTTTCCTGGAACCCGGGGATAAGCAGCATACCTTCCACAGCGCTGAGGATACTTATTGCGGGAGTGATGACTCCATCGCCAATGAGAAGAGATATACCGATAAAAGATAAGATAGTGATGAAGACCATGCCTCTGCCTGTTTTCAAAAGACGAATTAATATACCTCTTAGAACGATTGTTCCGCCTTCACCTTTTTCACCAAGGCTCATTGCGAGCCACGCGTATTCAACGGTAACAAGGATAATGAGCGTCCAAATTATGAGGGAAAGAACACCTATAACATTATCGGTGGTGGGCTTGAGGAGAATAAAAATAACGGTGAGAGTATAAATGGGGCTTGTACCAATGTCGCCGAATACAAGACCAAGAGATTTAATTATATCCCGCAGGTCACCGACGATTTGGTGTCTGCGGTTAGGTTTTGTCTCTGAGATACCATTCTCCATATATAGAGAATTATGTTACCCTTAAATGAACGGAAATTCAACATTGTTATATTATTAAACGTTGAAAAGGACATGTTTTGTTTTTAAGTTTGTATAATTATGTGAGGTGTTGATGATAGAGTCGTTACATCTCAGTTCTCGTGATAACACCGTGAAGCTTATTGGGGGGAAGATCCTGAAACTGGACAAAGGGTGGTGCCAGTCTTTTCATCATGGAGAATATCTTCCAGAAGAAGTTTCTTGTGGTTATCTCTTCGAGACCATAGAAAATGCCTTTTTCATTAATACCCGCGCCCTTGAGAAGCAATTCGATATTCACTACTTCCATATATCCCATCTGAATCTCAAAAGCTCTCAATCCCGGAGCCAGGTCTTCCTTAAAGAAACTTCTTACTCCAAAAGGTTTATCCATTGTGGTGATGGAAACAATAATATTGTCTTCATAAATAATATTGTTCATAAACATGGTATGTACAATATAGGCAGGTATTCTTTTGTAACCACGGGCAAAAAAGAGCGCGGTACCTTTAATTCTGCTCAGTTCCTGATAGATTTGATTGTAGCTATGAAGAAAAACGTCAAGATCCAGGGGCCTTATTGTCCGGTAAAGCTTTCTCTGGCCTCCGGTATAAATCAAAATCATCGTGAGAGGGATAGCCGCAATGATCAATGACCAATAACCGCCATGGGGTATTTTATACATGTTGGCAGTAAGGAAGGAAAAGTCAACAAGTGTCACAAAAAAAGCGACTATAGCCTTGAAAAAGTCCTTTTTCAAACTGAATATAGAGGTCATCATGATTCCCGTAAGGGTCATGGTACCGGTCACCGCGAGACCGTATGCCGCCGCGAGGCGATTTGATTCCTTGAATTCATACATAATAAAAAGTACAGAAACCAGAAGAAACCAATTTGCAAATCCGATATATATCTGTGACCTAAGATGAGTTGACGTATAATCGACTTTGAATAATGGCATCAGGCGCGTGGTAATACCCTGGTAAACCACGGAGAACATACCACTTATCATGGCCTGCGACGCAATAACCGTCGCGATGATACTGAGAATAAGAAAAGGTATATAGAGAATTGAAGATTGGCTGAAGACCATCCCAAAAAGTACGCTATCCTGCTTTCCAGCGCTTTGTAAAACAAAGGCACCCTGCCCGAGGTAACACAAAAGAAGGGAAAAGAACACAAAGTACCACGCTCTGAGAATAGGTTTTCTCCCTAAATGGCCCATATCGGCGTAAAGCGCTTCACCACCTGTGGCACAGAGGATGACTTCGGAGAGTATAAAGAACCCTGTAATGCCATTCTCATAGAGAAAAGTAATGCCATAATAGGGATTAATTGCTTTACAGACTGACGGGATTTTTATGATTGATATGATCCCCGAAACAGCAAGGACGAAAAACCATAGAAGCATAAGGGGTCCAAAAGCACCGGCAACTTTATCTGTCCCCTTTCTCTGAAAAGCAAACAAAGCAATTGCAATTGCCCCCGCTATGAGGATAAGAGTCATTTGTTTTGTTTCCTGAAACCCGGGTATAAGACGTATACCTTCAACGGCACTGAGGATACTGATTGCAGGCGTGATAACACCATCGCCTACGAGGAGGGATACTCCGATAAACGTCAGCATACTGATAAATACGGCGCTCCTCCCTTTTTTGAGAAGTCTGGTCAATACTCCCCACAATACAATTGTCCCCCCTTCACCCTTTTCACCGAGACTCATGGCGAGCCACGCGTACTCAACAGACACAAGAATGGTAAGTGTCCAGATGATAAGAGAAAGAACACCTATTACATTGTCGGAAGTGGGTTTGAGAAGGAGAAAAATAACAGTGAGAGTATAAATTGGGCTTGTGCCAATATCGCCGAATACAAGGCCAAGAGATTTAATTATATCCCGCAGGTCACCGACAATACGACCTCTATAATTAGTTTTTGGGCTTGAGATACCATTCTCTATTTCCGGTGTTTTTTTCATGGACATAAACTCAATGCCTCTCGATCATACTGCAATGAATATGCGGAAATCCTCTTTCCCAGTGCCTGGCAATAACGATTAGATCTACATTTTTTTCTATCTGCTCTTTAAGGATCTCTTCGTAAGGTTTGCCTTTCCTGATATCCGGGATTATCTCAACAGATTTTGCCTCAGGGAATTTAACCATTTGTCTTTGCATCATCTCGTTTTCGCCTGCAGTCATTCGAAATCGATTAACGTGAAGGAGATATATCCTCGCGTTTTGTTGTTTAGCAAGATCAATTGCCACCCCCAACGCTACATCTGAGGGTTCTAAAAAATCTGTTGGAACGAGTATTGTTTTCAGACCGTGTCTATTCATCTCTATCACGGCAATCACTCTCCCTATGAAACATCCTTCATATCACTAATTTTAAACAGTTTGATATAAAGTGGGCGTTAAAAGATTGGCCATAAGCATAAAGAAAATATAAAGAAAATATCAGGTAATCGAAATTGGATGAACATTTAGAGCTACAATACTTGATTCAAGTGGCATAGGCGATTGTCTCAAAAGGTTCTATGGATGGGTTATTGGGCATCAAAACGTACCCCTATATTATTATTAAGACCGAACGTATGGATAAATGAGTATCCACTGTATACATTGGACATTATCTTGAAAAAGATATTAGGGTCATATATAGTTAAATTATAGAAATAGAAAACGGATTTGGTGTAAAAAGGTTATTCTATCAAATGTTTTAAAAGGCACAGATCATTAATGAAAGAAATAGACAAATCCAATCTCGAGAAAAGACCAGATCCCAACGCACTTCTCAAGGAAGTTGAACGTGAGGAAACAAAGAAGGGTCGTTTAAAGATCTTTCTTGGATATGCCCCTGGCGTAGGTAAAACATATGCCATGCTACAGGAAGCGCGTATTCTGAAGGCTCGTGGTGATGATGTTGTTGCCGGAATCATTGAAACACATAAACGTTCGGAGACCCAGGCTCTTCTTGCTGATTTGGAAGCTGTACCAAGACGGCAGGTAGAATATGAAACTCTTATTCTCGAAGAACTGGATATTGATGCCGTTATTACCCGTCGACCCTCGGTCGTTTTAGTTGACGAACTTGCGCATACGAATGCACCCGGCAGCCGTCACGTAAAACGATATCAAGATGTGGAAGAATTATTGAATACAGGAATCGATGTGTATACCACAGTCAATATACAGCATTTTGAAAGCCAAATGGATGTGGTGGCAAAAATCACCGGTATCAGGATACAGGAAACAGTTCCGGATACTCTTCTGGAAATTGCCGATGAAGTCCAAGTAATAGATATTCCCCTGGAGGAACTGTTTCACAGATTGAATGAGGGCAAGGTATACATCCCGGAAAAAGCAAAACAGGCCATGCAGAACTTTTTCCAGCGGGGCAATCTTGTCGCCTTACGTGAGCTTACCCTCACGCTCGTGGCACGAAAAATGGATACGGAACTTCTAAATTATATGAAGGCGAAAGCTATTTCAGAATCCTGGCCCGCGGGAGAAAGGATAATGGTATGCATCGGCCCTACACCATATGCCATGCAACTCCTTCGTCGTGCTTACAACATTGCAAAAGACGCCCGCGCTGAATGGTATGCGGTCTATGTTTCCACTCCGGCTCTGAAAGACCTTTCAGATACTGGAAAGGGGCATTTAACCAACGCGTTAAACCTCGCCGAAGAGCTTGGAGCAAAAGTTATGACTCTTCTGGGATCGGATATCGCCGTCGAAATAGTCCGTTTTGCCCAAGAAAAGAACATCACCCGTATTGTCATCGGTAAACCCTTAAAAAACCGCTTTCCGATATTCAGGAAAAACTCTCCTGTAAACAAACTGATCAGTGAAAAAACAGATTTTGAGTTTCATCTCGTGACACCAACTATTGAAAAAAAAGCAATGGCAGAGAAACAGACTATAGAGAAATCTGTGTTCCACTCAAGAGATTATATTACCATTCTTGGTATGATCGCCTTGGTCACTATTTTTAACTTTTTCTCACAGGCATTTATTGACACGCGGTCCCTTGTTTTTATCTATCTGCTTGTAACTATCACCAGCGCTCTTTTCTTCGGGACAATTCCATCGATCTTTGCATCTATAATAAGTTTGCTGACGTTTGATTTTCTCTTCACCGAACCACGGTATAACTTTTCCATGTTTCATACATCAGATATTATCAGCATTGTGCTTTTTTTCTTTACCTCAATAGTCGTCGGCCAGCTTGTTAAGACAACGAGACAACAAAATGTGATGTTACAATCCCGTCTAAAACGGGTCTCCCTTGTTGAGGAGATGAGCAAGGAATTTATGATGCTTCCACCTGTTGAACAGCTAATCGGCGGTTTTGCGCATGATTCAAACGATTGGACAAATATCCTGTCTTTTCTTCGAACGACAGTCCTTGACGACATGGGCCACATTACAGCCAAGTATGTTGCAACAATCATTGAAGCGCCTTGTTTTATACTCTTTAAAGATAATAACAGAAAGTTACGGGTATGGGCCAGAAAAGGATTGGCAAACGATCCTGACGACAAAGAAATGGCTGTTGCTGAATGGGTATACGATCATGGGGAGACAGCAGGGGCGGGAACACAAACCCTTTCAGATATTAAGTTATTTTTTATGCCCATGAAGACACCTGATGAAACTGTCGGGGTGATTGGCATTCAATACGAATTTAAAAATCTTATGCTTGATCAACGCCGCATACTTGGTACTATATCCAACCTGTCATCACTTGCCGTGGCCAGGTGGGCAAACATTTAGACCACTCGTGAAACTAAAGCATTTTATCAAGACTCAGATTCAATTGAAGAACATTAACAGAGTCCTGACCGAGAAAACCCAAAAAAGGGGTTTCAATACGCTTTTGCATTAGCTCTTTCACCGCTGACTCAGGAACCCCCCTCTCCCGTGCCACACGTCTTATTTGAATCATTGCGGCCGCAAGGCTAATATGTGGATCAAGGCCGCTTCCCGAAGCAAGAACGCTGTCTGCCGGGACAGGCGCCAGAGGTTCAAGTCCATTTTCTTCCCGGATCTTTCTAACCCTCTCATTGACCGTCTGAAGAAATATTTTATTCGATGGCCCCCAATTACTTCCCTGAGAATTACGTGCATCATATACCCTCTCCAGCGCTGATGGCCGTCCGTGAAAATATCTTACGCTCGTGAACTCTTGTCCAATCAGGGAAGAACCTGCAACTTGTCCTTTATAAACAATGAGATTTCCCCGAGACTTTTGACGGAACCCCAGGGCTGACACCCCGATAATAACCATGGGATATACAACCCCTGTGATAAATGACAAAAGGATAAAAACGCGCAAGTACCGTGTGAACTCTTTCATTTCTGCCCTCCTAAGCAAGGCCTAATAAAGTGATCAAAAGATCGAGCAGCTTGATTCCGATAAACGGCAGAACCAACCCTCCGATTCCATAGATTGCGAGGTTGCGCCACAGAAGGGTCACTGATGCCATAGGACGATACTTAATGCCTTTTAACGAAATCGGTATAAGCAATGGGATAATAATAGCATTGAATATTATTGACGCTAAAACGGCACTCTGTGGTGTAGTGAGATGCATGATGTTGAGAATACCCAGCGATGGAAAGAAGGGTACAAAAATAGCAGGAATGATGGCAAAATACTTGGACACATCATTTGCAACACTAAAGGTGGTCAGCGCTCCACGCGTCATAAGGATCTGTTTCCCAATTTCCACAATATCAAGAAGTTTCGTTGGATTTGAGTCAAGGTCGATCATGTTTGCGGCTTCCCTCGATGCCTGTGTACCCGCGTTCATAGCCACAGCAACGTCTGCCTGAGCAAGCGCCGGGGCATCATTTGTTCCATCCCCGATCATAGCAACCAAATTGCCTTCATCCTGATACTTCCGAATAAGCTTCAGTTTTTCCTCGGGTCTTGCCTGAGCGACAAAATCATCTGTGCCTGCCTCTGCGGCAATAGCTGCTGCAGTAAGAGGATTGTCTCCTGTTATCATAATGGAGCGTATTCCCATTAGGCGAAGCTGGGACAAACGATCTTTTATCCCTTGCTTAAGAACGTCTCTCAAACCAATCACTCCGAGTACTTCAGAAGAATTTGCTACAACAAGGGGAGTTCCTCCGTCGTGAGCTACTCGATCCACTGCCGTCCTGACAGATTCGTGTATCACCCCTCCTCTTTCCTCCACAAACCTGTATACAGCATCTGCGGCACCTTTTCGAACTTCGACGCCATCCCAGGATATACCGCTCATGCGAAGCTCCGGAGTGAAGGGAACAAATGTTGCCTCCTCGGGGGGTTTTATTTTTCGCCCCTGGATATCTATAGACCGTTTAGCCAGTGCTACAATGCTGCGTCCCTCAGGTGTTTCGTCTGCCAGTGAAGCAAGAAGAGCACACCGGATGAGTTCATCACGATCTACATTGGAGACTGTAATAAACTCCGTTGCCATACGATTCCCCAGAGTAATTGTGCCTGTCTTGTCAAGGAGCACAACATTGACGTCACCGGAAGCTTCCACAGCCCGACCGCTCATGGCAATAACATTACGCTTGATCAAACGATCCATTCCTGCTATGCCAATAGCCGGAAGCAGTCCTCCGATTGTTGTCGGTATGAGGCAGACAAGGAGCGCGACAAGGATGGGTATGGTAATCCTTACTCCGGAATAGGCTGCAATCGGTGCCAATGAACTAACCACCACTATAAAGAGCATGGTTAGACCTATAAGAAGTATTTCGAGTGCTTTTTCATTTGGCGTCTTCTGGCGTTTCGCACCTTCCACCATGGATATCATATGGTCAAGGAAGGTCTCCCCGGGATTGGCGGTAATTCTGACTTTTATACTCCCGGACAAAACATGCGTGCCGCCTGTCACTCCCGTGCGGTCACCTTTCGCCTCCCGTATCACCGGAGCCGATTCTCCGGTGACAGCAGATTCATCCACAAGGGCAACACCGTCAATGATTTCACCGTCGCCCGGTATGGGATCATTGTCCCCCACGATCACAACATCATTTTTTCGTAAAGAGAGTGCCGGAACGGTTTCAATCCGGCCATCAGGTTTAAGCAACCTGGCATATGCTTCATTTTGGGCTCTACGCAGTGTCTCTGCCTGAGCTTTACCGCGGCCTTCCGCCAGGGCTTCCGCAAAGTTCGCGAAGAGTACGGTAAACCAGAGCCAGAGACTTATGTGAATGTTAAACCAGAATGGTCCGGGATATATTAGGTTAATTACTGAAATGACCGTTGTGATAACAGAGACCATTTCCACGATGAACATAACAGGGTTGCGCCATAAAATGCGCGGATCAAGTCTCAGAAACGATCCTTTGATTGATGCTTTTAAGAGATCGGATTGCCAAAATTTTGGCTTCTCTTTTTCCATGTATTTTTCCCCTTCTCAGAAAGTGCGGCCTGAAAGGACTAATAAGTGTTCAAGAAATGGTCCGAGCACCAAAGCTGGGAAGAAAGTAAGAGCACCGACAACGATTACTATAGTTGTCAATAATACAACAAAAAGCACACCGTTTGTGGGAAAAGTGGCAGAGGTATTTGGTACGTTTTTTCTTGATCGAAAGTGATCCGGCGATGGCCAGAGCAGGCAGTATTGTCAGAAACCGTCCGACAAGAATAACAAATCCTGTTGCCAAGTTATAATAAATTGTATTTGTGTTAAGTCCGGCAAAGGCGGATCCATTGTTGCCGGCAGAAGAAAAAAAGGCATAGAGTATCTCGGAAAGCCCATGTGGCCCGGAATTATTCAAGCTGCCAAGACCTGCCGGAGTTACCACTGCGATACCAGCGAAGATAAGAGAGGCAATAGCTGGTGCAATGATGGCGATAACAGCCATGATCATTTCTCTTGATTCGAGCTTCTTTCCTAAAAATTCAGGGGTGCGGCCAATCATGAGACCTGCGATGAAGAGAGTAAGAATCGCGTACATAAGCATACCAATGAGACCGACGCCGACGCCTCCGAAGATGACTTCGCCGATCGCCATATTGAACATGTATACGAGACCCGCAATGGGCATCATACTATCGTGCATAGCGTTCACAGATCCGTTTGAGACAGTTGTTGTGGCTTGGCCCCAGAGAACAGACGGCCCAATACCGAAGCGAACCTCCTTTCCTTCCATATTCATACCATATGCGACGCCCGACCTGACAAGCAATGAATTACCCTGCCATTCAGTCCAGAAAACGACGCTCAGTCCAATGAGGAAGAGGATCATCATGGCCGCAAAGATCGCCCAGCCCTGACGCTTATTGCCGACCATTATCCCAAAGCTCAAAGGCATCGCTGCAGGAATAAGCAGAATAGCGAGCATTTCAAAAAAATTAGATAATGGTGTCGGATTTTCAAAAGGATGAGAAGAGTTGGCATTAAAAAAACCGCCACCGTTGGAACCCAATTGTTTAATCGCGATTTGGGAAGCCACAGGCCCCACGGCAATAACCTGTTCAGCGCCTTCCAGGGTCTGTGCCTTCACGGAAGGACTAAAAGTCTGTACCACTCCTTGCGAAACAAGGAACACTCCAAATATAATACTCAGGGGAAGAAGAACATAGAGTAGAGAACGGGTCATATCAACCCAAAAATTACCGATAGTTTTTTTTAGTTTGCTCGTAAATGCCCGGATGAGAGGCAACAGGACAGCCATTCCTGTTGCGGCAGAAATGAAGTTCTGTACCGTTAAGCCCACCATTTGTGTGAAGTAGCTCATGGTTGTCTCGCCGCTATATGCCTGCCAGTTTGTGTTTGTTACAAATGATATAGCCGTATTCAAAGCAGTGTCCCAACGCACAGGGCCAAGGCGCATGGGATTGAGGGGCAGTCGATCCTGAAGTATCTGTAACAGGAAAAGGACGATAAGACCTATCATATTAAAGAAAATAAAGGCAGTGGAATATTGCTTCCATGACATCATTCTTGTTTCATCAATCCCGCATACCTTATATAGATTGATTTCTATTGGACGTAGCATGAAACTTAAAACATTGCGCCTGCCGGTAAAGACTTTTGCCAGATAATTGCCGAAAAATAGGGCAAGAAATATCAAGATCCCCAGAAAGACTATGATATATGTTATATCCTTTATCATTGCGATCGCACTCTTTCAGAGATATCCTCCACAAGACAATCTTACATAATGAGATGTAAATTAGTTGTTAAAAGATGAGCAATAAGTATAAAAAAGCCATAAAGAAGTAAGAGGATTGCTTGTAAAAGATTTATCAAACTGAATAACTTGCATTTGATATTTATTTTACTGTTGTGGAACTAATCTCTTGTTATCAGTCGATACCCTACACCGGGTTCAGTGATTATATAAGATGGTTGTGAAGGATCAACTTCTATCTTATGACGCAGTTGTCCGATATACACACGCAGATACTGGGAATGTTCTTGATAGTTTGCTCCCCAGACAGCAAGCAGAAGCTGCCGGTGGGTTACTACCCTTCCTGCCTGTTGGGCCAGATACTTGAGAACTTCATATTCCGTTGGCGTGAGCCGTACTTCCTCTCCCTTGATAGCTACAATCCTATGCGCCAGATCAATTGAAAGCTCATCAAAGGTAAGTATTGGCGAATCTTCCGATTTGGCTGTACGGCGGATGGCGGCCCGGAGCCTGGCTATAAGCTCACCCATACTAAATGGTTTCGTAACATAATCATCCGCTCCGACATCAAGGGCTTTTATCTTGTCGTCTTCATGTTCCCTCACCGAGAGAACAATAACAGGGACCTGTGTCCATTCGCGGAGGCGCTGAATAACCTCAATACCGTCCAGGTCAGGCAATCCCAGATCGAGAATGATCACGTCAGGATGAAATATTGATGTCTGGCTCAGGCCTTCACGTCCGGAAGCGGCCTCTCCAATATTGTAGCCATAGCCCTCTAAAGCAGCCCTTAACATCCGGCGTATCTGTTTCTCATCATCTACAACAAGGACCCGTGGGCCATCATTTGGCATGATTTGTTCCCTCTCCTGTATCTCGTTGTTCCAAAAGCTCTTCCGGCGGCGGGAGAGAAAAGATAAATTTGTTTCCGTACTCCAGTGATGACTCAACCCATATTTTGCCTCCATGAGCTTCGATGATTCCCTTGCAGATAGACAGGCCAAGTCCTGTTCCGCTTGCTTGTTTAGTTTGGAGCCGATAGAACTTGTCGAACACATGCTGTTGTTCCGTCTTTGGAATAGGAGGGCCGGGATCGGCTACTGTGAGAAACAGTGTTTTGTCCTGGTAAAGAGCTGAAATAGTTATTGTGCCGCCAGGTAGAGAATATTTCGCCGCATTTTCCAACAGGTTAATTATTACCTGTTCCATGAGAATAAAATCAACATTGATAGAAGGCAGGTCAGAAGGAACATCAACCTGCAATGGATG
>JAEAMG010002342.1_pt1 | contig 12091 bp, 6 predicted proteins | sample 8958741 | NCBI WGS metagenome assembly JAEAMG01 (sample SAMN16933256, study PRJNA681125) | bioreactor sludge metagenome | isolation source: anaerobic bioreactor treating anionic surfactant - SDBS | place: India: Bengaluru | collected 2019-02-28
GCTGAGCCAATTGACGCACGAAGCAACGGCAACGATTTTCCGAAAACCCGGCGCCAGGCAAGCCGCAAAAGGCAAAATGTTCGAGCCGCCGCTCAAAAAAATGCTCGACCGCCAAGTGAACGATGGCTTCATGGTCGGGCAAAACGCCGGGGATGCCCGAGGAACCGCCTTCGTGCAAAACGCCGACCGTGGGCAGCCGGAGCCGGCGGACAGCTTGGACCAATCGACGATTTTCAAGCCGGGCGATGACGCCCTGGGGCCGCCAGTCTTTTAATTTGTCAGGCAAGGGGTCGCCAAAGGATCGTTCTTCATGATGAAAGGTCCAAGGGCCGAACGTCCGAGCGTAGGAAGCAATGCCGGCCAGCAGATTGCGTCCGTACCCGCGCGAACTTTCGATCAACAACGCGATGCGAAGCGGTTCAGGCATGGCCCCCCCTTGGGAATCAACCGAGGATGAATACGGATGTCATTTACTATGACAAAGAATATCATAGACGGCAAGAGCCGAAAAAGCGAGAATACCCAAGTTGTTTTCACGACGTATTCGGTGTTTTTGTTCCCGCCTTCCCTCCACGCCTGTCCCTTTCTTCAAGGAGTACGTTCATGAGCCGTTTCGAGATTTCCACGGGTTGTGCCCATTGTCACGTGAACCGCCGGAACTTTTTGGCAACCGGCTGCGCGGCCTGCGCCGGCGCCGCGGGGCTTGGAACGCTGGCGTTGCCGTCACACGGGGCGGAGACCGAGGCGAAGGTGCGCGTTCGGATCATTTATGCGCTGCACGCCCCCGTGCAACCCGGCCCCGACTGGCCGAACATTGGCTTTCAATTCCAGCCGGTGATGGATCAATTCGTTGCCGATTTGCGGGCGCGCTGCCCTGGCGTGGAGTTTGTGACATCGATGGCCTCCCACGAAGAAGCGGCGAAAAAAATCGTCGCGGAGGATAAAAATGCATCGATCGACGGCTATGTGGTTTTTCAGTTGAACTGCTGGAATCGGGTGGTGCAAACGGTTGCGGCAACGGGCAAGCCGACGCTCTATGTCGATTTCCCCTACGGCGGCAGCGGCGGATATCTCGTGTATACCTCGGAATTTCTTCGCAATAAAACGCCGAATATTGGTTTTATTTCGGCAGCGAAGATCGAGGACGTGGCGGCAGTTGTTCCTTGTTTTGCCACGGCCAAAAAGAACAACTCGGCGGCGAATTTCGCGTCAATGGTGGCCGATATTCGGCGCGGACGTACACCGGCACAAAGCAACATGCAATGCACGGCCGATGCCGTGGCAGCACTTGCTCCCAAAGATTGCCTGGCAAAGCTGCGAGAAGCCAAGTTGTTGGTTGTTGCCAACGATACGAACAAGCCCATCGGAGGCGGCGATCTTATCCAGCAGCAAATGGGGATCGAGGTGGTCGCGGTTCCATTCGCCGAGTTGAACGAGGCTTGGAAAGTTGCCGACAAGGATCAAGCCCGGGCGATTGCCGACCGTTGGCAAAAGAACGCTCGCGCGATCGTGGATGTGTCGCGTGACACGTTGGAAAACTCGGCTGCGATGTACTTGGGCCAAAAAGCCTTGCTCACGAAGTACGGGGCCAAGGGCATTACGATCAATTGCTTGGGCGGTTTCTACGGCGGACATATCCATGCCTATCCCTGTCTGGGGTTCCATGAATTGAACAACGAGGGGTTGATCGGCGGGTGCGAAGCCGATGTCCCATCGGCAATATCCATGATCGCGATGAACACATTGACCCAAGGGCGGCCGGGCTTCATCTCGGATCCGGTGATCGACACGGCGGCAAGGCAGATTATTTATGCCCATTGCGTGGCATCGAACAAACCGTTCGGGCCGCAAGGGCCGGCGAACGCCTTCGAGATTTTGACGCATTCCGAGGATCGCAAGGGAGCAGCCGTCCGCTCGCTATTCCCCGTGGGTTACATGACGACCACCGTGTTGTTCAGCGCTCCACGGAAGGAGATTCTTTTCCATCAAGGCAAAGGCGTCGCCAATGTGACCGATGATCGCGCCTGCCGCACGAAACTGGCGGCCGAGCCCGTCGGCGACATCGAAAAGCTCTTTACCCAATGGTCCAGCTGGGGCTGGCATCGCGTGACTGTCTTCGGTGATCTGAAGGAGCCGGTATTTGCATTGGCCGATGCCTTGGGATGGAAGATCGTCCAAGAGGCGTAGGTCGGTTGCTGGCCGTGTTCCGTCATTCAAGGAATTCCCTATGCAACGAGTCGTCTTTGTATTTTGGATGATCTTTGCATTTGCGGCGTTGGCCGTATGCTCGCAGGAAAAACGATCTACGGGGACAAATCGCGTCGATTTCCGCTATGCTCTGCCGTGGTGGCAGTCGGCGATCTGTCTGCCGGATGATTCCGACAAGATTCTTGTTGGTAAAGAGGGGCAGGTATTACTGGATTTCGGAGGCGGAGGTGTTCGAAATTTTGGCATCTCTTTGCAGCCGGATATCGTCGGCGGCGTGAAATGGTTGCGGCAGCAGACCATCTCGCCTCGCGTGCCTGTAATGCAAACATGGAAAGATGCCGCCGGGGTCGAAGTGCTTGAGGAGACGTTTGTCGTAACGCCGAAGATTGGTGAAACGGAAGCAGCCTTCAAGGGCAAACGCAGACTTATTGTGCTGCTAACCCTGAAAAACACAACCGGCAAAGAAATTGTCAGCAAACCGTCTTTGCGCATCTGTAGTGCGGCTCCTGCAAAGCTGTCGTCTGGGGATAACGTAGTCACGATCGGTCCCGTTACGCGAGTTTCCTCGACAAACAGCATCCAAGGATTGGAAGTTCTTTCAAAAACGGAATCCCAATTGCTGCTCGCGCCAGTGACGTTAGCCTCGAAAGCATCGCAACAGATTGCATTTACGGTGGACCGCCGTGACAATCGGCCGCGGCCCCCTGCAACGATTGGCGAGGCTACCGTTCTTCGAGACGCTGCCTGTCGATGGTGGAAGAGCGCTGATCTGCCGTTTGAGACGATTCAAGTGCCGGATGCCGATATTCAGGCCATGCTGGAGTCGTGCGTACGTAATATCTGGCAAGCCCGCGAGATTAAAAATGGCAAGCCGGCATTTCATGTAGGGCCAACGGTCTATCGCGGCCTTTGGATCGTCGACGGATCTTTTCTGCTGGAGTCTGCCGCGATTATGAATCGTGCCAAGGATGCACGTGCCGGCATTGAATACATGCTCAGCCACCAGAAACCGGACGGCAGTTTTGAAGTCATCCGCCACTTCTGGAAGGAAAACGGCATCGTGCTTTGGGCCGCGACACGCCACGCGATGCTAACGCAAGACAAAGATTGGCTCCGCTCGCAGTGGCCGGCACTGCAACGAGTGGTCAAAGCGATTCAAAACTTGCGTAGCCGGACATTGAAAGATCCGAAAGCGTTGCAGTTTGGACTCTTGCCTGCGGGCGAGATCGACGGAGGCCTCTCTGGAAGTGATGCGCCCGAGTTTTCGAATACGGAATGGTGTCTGGCAGGCTTGAAGGCTGCTATTGGCGCTGCTCATTGGCTGGGCAATTCATCGGATGCAGCGGCTTGGCAAAAAGAATACGATGATTTTTACGGTGCTTTCCGAAAAGCCGCTGCTCGCGATATGATTCAGGACAAATATGGCAATGCCTATTTGCCGACCATGATGGGCAATGCGGGCAACCACACGCCGCAAAAAGGCCAATGGTCCTTCTGTCATGCAATCTACCCGGGACAAGTATTCCCGGTCGGGGATTCACTTGCGGAAAGTCAGATGGCGATGCTGCGTGCGACGAAAGTGCAAGGCATGGTCTTCGATACAGGGTGGATGAAGGATGGTATATGGACTTACTTCGCATCGTTCTATGGCCATGCGGCATTATGGACCGGGCACGGACGCGAAGCGGCGGAAATGCTCTACGACTTTGCCAACCATGCTGTTCCGACCCGCGTTTGGCGAGAGGAGCAAAAACCGGTCGGTAAGGGATTTGAAGAGGTCGGCGATATGCCACACAACTGGGCTAGCGCCGAATTCATCCGCTTAACCGTTCACCTACTGGAACTTGATCGCGGCGACGAACTGCATCTACTGGAAGGTATGCCCGCAGAATGGTTGCAAGCAGGCATGGTAACCAAGTTAAACGGCGTATTAACGCCCTTTGGCCCTCTATTCATGACGGTGCAGGTGAGCGGAGACGGGAAGACCGCTGTTTTAGAAGTCAAACCACTTGCCGCTAATTGCAAGGGCATTGTCGTTCATTTGCCCGACGGTTCGCTTCGCCGTTTGCCGCCGGAACAAGGTGGAATGTTGACGTTTAGTATTCCTTCCCGATAGGTCATTCCCATGAAATATTCTCCAAATATTCTGGCGGCATTGTTTCTGATCCAGATATGCTGGACGGCGATTGCGTATGCGGGCCAGACATATAACGATGATTTTTCGCAGCGCCCTTGCAATTGGCGATTGGGGGATGTGCCGGCAACGGTTGGCCCCGAGGGAATGGTTTTAGCAATTCCACAACCACATGCCGAAGGCGGGTTGTCTGGCGTTGCGGAAACGACTTTGCTGGGCACTGCGGTAAACCCAGCGAATCTGAGAACTTTTTCGGTTTCGCTCCAAGGGATTTTCGGCAAAGCCGGGAATCCAACGCTGCGGATCGGCTGGCAAAAACCATTCGAGTGGGATTCTTTTATGGCCAGCCCAATTTTCGTGCAAGTGGATCGTGAAGGACGAACACTGCTCCACGTTGAAGGAAAACAGATCGGAGCTTGGCAATTCAAGGTAGCCGAAAACGGACATTTTGATTTGACAATCGTTCAAGACTTACATCGGGTCGTTGTCCGGTCGGGCTCTCGGGAAACTTCGTTTACTCTACCTGCTGGGTTTGAATGTCGGCCGGGCTATTTGACGCTTCAAACGTCGGGCCCCAACGGTTCGGCGGCAACGGTACGGCGAATTGAGATCAAAGCTTCGGACGATCAACCACCGCAGACAGCGGCTCAGCGGCGCGATGATATCCAGCGTTGGGCCCGTTGGCAAATGGGACAAGACGCGAAAATGGTGGAACGCCTTAAGGAGTATTTGCAGGCGGAGACTGCTGCCGGACGTTGGGGCTATAAAACAGCCTTGGAAGTCGCGCCGGGGCTCGTGCGTTTGGGTGAAAAAACCAAGGTCACATTCCATATAACAGGGGCTGTTCCTTCTCCTTGCGAGGCAACCTTGCAATGGAACTTCCTCGGCGCGAATCCGGGCAAGGCGGAACCGCTCGCACTCGATTGGAAGCCGGATGGCCGCGGCGGCCAAGCAGCGGTCGTCGAGCTTTTGCCCGAACAACCCGGCAATGGACGCATCGTGTGGCGCATCGGCGACGAGCAATTGAGCCGCATGTTCGCGGTGATCGGCGATGGCTACGCCACGTGTCGGTTGCAATTCACTGCGTATACCGGACTGCGAAAACCTGACCGTAAGGGGGAAGCATACGATGTGCTTCATCAATACGGTTTGGCTGCCGATTTTTGGGATGGATCGGAACACACGGCGCTTTATTGTCGAACGCCGCCGCAGCTTGCCGAAGAGTATCGCGTATTTGCAACGATGCGGCATCGCTATGGCGACCGCATTTTGCCCATGTGCCAGGGCAACTACATGTTTTCGCAATGCCCGAACAGCAATCTCTCCTGGTTTGATAGGGATGTGCAATACGATGGCATCCGCCAGTTGATGCGAACATGGGATCTGCTGGGCATCGGTCCGATGGATCTGTTGGGCAGTTACACCTATTCGCACGACACGCCGCTCGCGGCACAAAAACTAGGCATCAAGGCCATTGATACGCTTGTGCAATGGCAAAATTGGCGCGACGGCGGCGATGACAGCGCGTGGTTGATCAACCAGTGGGGCGCGCCGACCGTGCCTTATTATGCTGCCAAGGATGACTATCGCAAGGTGGCGCAAGGCCGGTCCATTGTGGCTCTTCCGCAAGGCACGACCTCCGCGGTCCGCATGTATTACATCAATACGCTCGAAGGAGAGCCGCAATTAACGGCCCTGCGAGCGCATAGCGATCAGATGGGCGAGACATTCAACTGCGACCGATTCCAAACGGCGGTCGATCTTTTGCTGGCTGAATCACTTCATCAACGCGAACCGATGTTTCTCTTTGTTGGGCTGGAGAATTTTTGCGATCTGCCCGACTGGGATCAAGCCAACACGTTGGCCATCCGCTATCTGCGAGAACAGGCGAAGACGAAAAAGCTGGTGTTCGTTTCCGGCGTCGATGTTGCGGACTACTATCAACGACATTACTCAAAACAGCCGGAAAACTGGTTCTATTGGCCGGATACCTATTGTGGTTATCAAGTTGCCTATAAGCCGAAGTGCGTTCCGGATCGCATCGAGCTAAGCAATGGGGAGTTTCATTCCCTGCATGAAAAGGGCTCGACATTGCCGCGTTTTTTCTGGGATTATACACGTCCTTGGTCTGAACCGGTTTGGGACGATCAAGCGGCGATTCGCCAGCAGCATGGACTCTGCAATCCCGACCTGCTGACGGCCGACAATTGCGTGCCGCGCATGGTGAATCTCGCCGGAGTAAAGGCTGCGGCAAAAATGATCCCGGCGTCGGATGGCGTTGGAATTCAGATAGACATCGAGTCGCCCAAACTGTTGGGTTGCTTGCCTGTCGCCGTGTGGAGCATTCCACTTAAAGCGGCAGGGCTGAACATCGCGAAAACATCTGAGAACGCTCGCTTCATCTCAATCGTGGACGGCTCGACCGGCAATTTGCATGGTTTAGTCGTATGCAAGAATATCGTGCCGGGCAAAAACATGTACAACGTGATTCTTCAAGGCTCGGCTCGTGAGCCGGTCGATCCGGTTTTGCACATCGGACGGCATGTGGCGGGTCGGCTGTTTTTACGCAACGGCATTCCGCATGTTTATCTTTGGCTAGCGGCGAAAGATTCGCCGGAAGGTGTTTTGAAAATCACTGTTCCGCAGGGTCGAAAGGTCAGCGTGCATTACAACAGCGGAAAGGTGGAAGAGTCACAAGGCGGCGTCCTCCTGGTGAAGCTAGATCGAAACTGGACGACGGAATCGCCGATGATAACAGGTTTGACCAACCAAGAGCTTGTGGCCTCCTCAGTTTTCGAGCCGGCCATGCCAGGATCGTCAAAAAAGTAAGTTTTCTCCATGCAATATGAGTATAATTTATCCGGAGCGGTTATCATGATGCCTCTGAAAGCAGCAATAAGGTTTACAAACTGGGGTCGTGTGGTAGTATTTGCGGCGGCAATTCTGTTGATTTGCGGATGCGCGGCATCGGCCTATGCGTCACCTCGGCGCGTCGTATCGCTTGACGGCTCATGGCAAGTGGAACAAGGCGGCATGGAGGCGATGCCGAAGGATTTTTCGCACAAGGTGGCAGTGCCGGGGCTGATCGACATGGCTCAGCCGGCGTTCACCGAAGTGGGCGTGAAGAGCAAACAGCGCGAGGCGTTTTGGTATCGTCGGACATTCACGGTCGAGGGTGCCGTGTCCGAGGTTGCGTTGCTCAAAATCCATAAGGCCATGTGGGGCGCGAAGGTGTTTCTCAACGGCCAGTTGGTCGGCGAGCATCTGCCGAGCTATACGCCCGCGATTTTGGATGTGAAACGATACCTGAAAGGCGAGGGGCAAGCAAACGAGCTTGTCATTCGCGTGGGGGCTTATCGCACAATTCTGCCCGAGGGAATGCCGAACGCCTGGGATTTTGAAAAATACCGTTTTATTCCGGGAATCTATGATACGGTCGAGTTGATTTTGACCGGCGCGCCGCATGTGGTCAATGTGCAGACCGTGCCCGATGTGCCGCATAAGGCAGTGCGCGTGGTGGCAGAGATCCAGGCGAACAAGACAAGCGATGCCGCCGTGGAAATGGAAGTGTGCGAAGCAGCTAGCGGCAAAACGGTGGGAAGTCCCCAATCGGCGAACGTGCATTTGACGGCCAATCAAACGGCGAAAGTCGATCTCACGATTCCGATACCGGGATGCCGGCTTTGGTCGCCGGAAGATCCATTTCTTTATACGGTGAAAATCCGCACGACAGGCGATATGCTCAACACCCGATTCGGCATGCGATCTTTCGCCACGGATCCGAAGACGGGGCGGATGGTGCTCAACGGCAAGCCATACTACATGCGCGGCACGAATGTCACGGCCTATCGGTTTTTTGAAGATGCCACACGCGGCGATTTGCCGTGGCGGGCCAACTGGGTGCGCAAGCTGCATCAACAATTCAAGTCGATGCACTGGAACAGCATCCGTTATTGCATCGGCTTTCCGCCCGATTTCTGGTACGACATCGCCGACGAGGAAGGTTTCCTGATTCAGGATGAATTTCCGATTTGGTTGGGCGATGGGAAGCCTGAAAAACCAGAGGCCGACGGCCCCGATCATCCGATGGCAGAAAAAATCATTCCACAATACATCGAATGGATGCGCGAACGTTGGAACCATGCTTGCGTGGTGATTTGGGACGCGCAAAACGAAAGCTGGACGCCCGAGACGGGCAAGGCGATTCAGGCGGTGCGAGGCATGGATCTCTCGAATCGTCCGTGGGAGAACGGCTATGAGGGGCCGCAGAGTCCTGCGGATTGCGCCGAGTCGCACCCGTATTTGTTTGTTCGGAATCTTTGGGGTGACAAGCCTTTTTATCTGCGTGACTTGGCCACGACCTCGCCGGTGCCTGATTTGACGCAACAGCAGAAGCGTTTTCCCGTGCCGGTCATCATCAACGAGTACGATTGGCTGTGGCTCAATCGCGACGGCAGCACAACCTGCCTGACCGGCAAGCCTTACGAAATCCTCTTGGGCAAAGGTTCCACGGTGGAGCAGCGGCGGATGTTTCATGCGCGCGGGGTGGCGGCGTTGACCGAGTTTTGGCGTTGCAATCGGCAAGCGGCCGGGGTACTGCATTTCTGCGGACTAGGCTATTCACGGCCGAGCGACAAGCCACGGCCCGAGGGCGGGGCAACCTGCGATGACTTTATCGACATCGAACACCTGACCTTCGAGCCCCTTTTCGAGCAGTATGTACGCGATGCTTTCGCGCCGGTGGGCATCATGATCGACGCTTGGGCCGACCGCTATCCGCCGGGCGCGCGTGAATTTCCCGTGGTCGTGATCAACGATTTGTACGACGCTTGGAAGGGAACCGTCCGGTTGCGGCTGCTTCAGGATGGCAAGGTTTTATCGGAAAAGACCATGCCTTGCGAGGTGACGCCGTTGGGGAGCCTAAAATTGTCCTTGAAAATCGATATTCCAGCCGATCCGGGGCGGTATGAAGTCGAGGCCGCTCTGGTGAGCCCCGACGCCCGGCCCGTGAGAAGCATTCGAGAATTCCAGGTTCCCTAGGGCTTATTAGTGTTCAGGTTAATAATATCGGGTAGTGCAGGGCCAAAAACTCCTGTTTACCGGGCTTCCCGTCGACCAACCTTCGGTCGGTGCCCGGCCCTCCCGACATTGCTTATCTGAAACCCAATAACTACCCGCCAATCAGCGACAAGCTATAATTAGACATTGGTCTTTTATCGTAGAATGCCGTTGAGGAGCGGGTTATGTTGCGCGGCGCGTGGATCGTAATGCTTGGCGGGTTGTGTGCTTTGGCGATCGGTTGCGGGAAGTCGTCCAAGACCGATTCGAAGTCTTATCAGGAGCAGGTTGCCCAGGCGCAAGAGGAGGGCGACCCGGAGCTTCGCGCCAAAAGCTTGACGAAGATCGGCTATAAGCAGGGCAAGGCACTCGACGTGACGGGTGCGGAAGAGACCCTGCGGCTGGCCTGGAAAGATTGCCAGGAAATTGAAGATCCGTCGGGCAAGGCCGGTGCATTGGCGCTGCTGGCCGAGGCACAAGCGGGACTGGGCAATGCTCCGGCGGCACAGCGGTCGATCGAGGCGGCCATCGAGGCGGCCGACGAAGTGAAAGAAACGGAAAGCCGCGCGAAGTCGCTGGCTCGAATCGCCCAGGCGCAAGGCGCCGCCAAAGATCTCGAAAAAGCGAGGGCCACGTTGCAGTCGGCCGAAAAACTGGCCGCGAAGGTCGAAGATGTTCAGGGGCGGGCCATTGTTCTTTGCTCGGTGGCGGGCGTCTTCCATAAACTTCGGCAAATCGATCAGCGCGACCGCGTGTTCAAGGAACTGCTCGACTTTGCCAATTCGGTTGAGGATCCGAAAAAACGTTGCACGGCGATTGCCGAAGCAGCCGCCAAGCAAGCAGACTTAAAGGAAAACGACACCGCCGCAAAAACATTTAGCCTGGCGTTGGAGACGGCGGCAAAAATCGAGGATCCTTTTTCCAGCGCCTATGCGATGGGCGAGGTGGCCCAGCGGCTTTCCGATGCCGGTCTACATGCCAAGGCCCACCAGGTACTCGCGGAGGCCGAACGCAAAGCCGAGAAAATCACACAACTCGACATGCAGGCACAGGCGTTGCAAAAGATTCGCTCGTTGATGGGCAAGCTGCCCAAAGCGGACGACTAAGGGCGACTCTATCATAATGCAACCTCCGGACGACCGCTCGACAAAACTGGGGCAGGAAAGCATTCCCAGGCTGTTGCTGCATTTTTCGGCCCCGGCCATTGTCGGCATGTTGGCCCAGGCGCTCTATAATCTGATCGACCGCATCTTTGTGGGACAAGCTATCGGCGGAGACGGCATCGCCGGCATCACGGTTGCCTTTCCTTTTATGCTGATTGTACTGGCTTTCGGGATGCTGATAGGGTTTGGCGCCACCTCCCAAATTTCGATTTGGCTAGGGCGGCAGCGGAAAGACGCGGCCGAACGAATCCTCGGCAACGCTGCTACGTTGCTCACGCTTGCCGCGATCGTGATTACCGTGGCCGGCTTGCTTTTTCTCGATCCCATTCTGATTGTCTTTGGCGCCAGCGAAACCGTGCTCCCCTTTGCTCGGGATTATTTGAGAATCATCGTCTTGGGCTCGGTTTTTCAAATGATCGGATTCGGGCTGAACACGACGATCCGCGGCGAAGGCAACCCGCGTATCGCCATGCTTTCGATGTTGATCAGCGTGGTGCTCAATGCGATTCTCGCGCCAATTTTCATTTTCGGGTTCCATTGGGGCATGCAAGGAGCGGCCTTGGCGACCGTGATTGCTCAGGCGGTGTCGGCCGTTTGGGTGCTGGCTTATTTCCTGGGCGGCTGGAGCATTTTACGATTGCGCGCCGCGGATCTTCGACTTCAACGCGAAACTTGCCTTGGGATTTTCGTGATCGGCTCGCCGCCGTTCGCCATGCAACTGGCCGCCTGCGTGCTGCAAAGTCTGTTGAATCATCAACTGCGGGTCTACGGCGGCGATACGGCCATCGCCGTGATGGGCATCATCTATTCCGTGGCCATGATGATTGCCATGCCGATTTTTGGCATCAATCAGGGCGCCCAGCCGATCATCGGCTACAACTATGGAGCATGCCGATTCGATCGGGTCAAAAAAACGCTCGAAACAGCGATCCTGGCAGGCTCATCGCTGACCTTTTTGGGGTTCATCGCTTTAATGCTGTTTCCCGCTCAGGTGATTCGGATCTTCGCGAAGAATGACGAAGCTCTGGTCGAGATGGGCACCCATGCCATTCGCATCGCGGTATCCATGCTTCCGATCGTCGGTTTTCAGATCGTCAGCGCGAGTTATTTTCAGGCGGTGGGCAAGCCGAAAATTGCCCTCTTGCTCTCGCTTTCGCGCCAGGTGCTGATTCTGGTTCCGGCGCTGCTGATATTGCCGCATCTTTTCGGTCTGGACGGGGTTTGGGCCTCGATGCCGACGGCCGATTTGGCGTCATCCGTGCTGACAGGCTTCTGCCTGATGATGGAGTTGCGTCATTTAGGACGCAACGGCGCGGCCTGAGAGAACAAATGCTCGGCGTGGCGGGCGAACAACAACCGCCTTTATCGTCTGCCTAGATTGCAAACTCGCTAGATTGTAATGCCCGCATTTGCGGCGCGCAAAATCAATCCTTCTTTGAAATAATAGAATTTCTTGTTCGGTTTTTTCAGGGCCCAGCGGAACGTGCTATGGACCATTTCCGCCGGCAAAGTGCCTTTATCGACCAAG
>JAEAMG010002344.1_pt1 | contig 12089 bp, 10 predicted proteins | sample 8958741 | NCBI WGS metagenome assembly JAEAMG01 (sample SAMN16933256, study PRJNA681125) | bioreactor sludge metagenome | isolation source: anaerobic bioreactor treating anionic surfactant - SDBS | place: India: Bengaluru | collected 2019-02-28
ATAGAGACGTTAATCATTGCATCTCTAAGAAGCTGGTTGCGAAGGCCATAGACACAGTATATCGACTACAAGGCTGCCATAGCTGGTGTGCCCGTGATCTGCATTGATCCTGCTTATACTTCCCAGGAATGCCCTATCTGTCATCTTATATCTCGATCCAACCGTCCTACAAGGGACGAATTTTCGTGTGTCTGCTGCGGCTTCTCTGGTCCGGCTGACACAATCGCAGCGCGGAATATTGCGGCAAGGGTCAAATCGAATAAACTGTGCTGGGGTCGCACCAGATTTCATCTCCAGCACTTCGTCCTTTGATCGCCGGTGCAGAGGAACACGGAGGGATGATGAGAAGATAGATATATAGGCGCTCCCTCCTCTTTCGGCCATGGAAACGAGGCTTGATCCCTGGGGTGCAGTTCATGTGGAAGATTACACCAAGCTCTTCGAGGAGTTTGGGATATCGAGCTTCGATGATATCCTTCCCGAGCTGGTAGATCCTCATCGCTACATGAGGCGCAAGATAATATTCGGCCACAGAAACTACGATGCTGTGCTGGCGGCCATGAAAAGCGGCCGGCCTTTCGCCGTCATGAGCGGCTTTATGCCTACCGGCAGGGCTCACTTCGGCCACATGATGGTGATGAATGAGATCATCTGGCACCAGCAGCAGGGCGGTGATGCCTTCGCTGCAGTGGCCGATATGGAGGCCCATGCGGTACGGGGGATAAGCTGGGAGAGGTGCAGACAGTTTGGCATCGAGGAGTACATCCTCAGCCTCATCGCCCTGGGATTTCAGCCCAAAGAGAACAGCCACATCTATTTTCAGTCCAAGAACTACGATGTGCGAAACCTGGCCTTTGAGCTGGGGATAGAGGCCAACTTCTCCGAGGTCAGCGCCATCTATGGATTCAGCGGAGAGACCTGCATCTCTCATATGGAGAGCGTGATGGCCCAGAGCGCCGATATCCTCCACCCACAGCTCGAGGAGTACGGCGGGCCAAAGCCGGTGGTGATACCGGTTGGCGCAGATCAGGATCCCCATATCAAGCTCACCCGCGACCTCGCCTATCGAATGAGGAGGTTTCTAGTCGAGAGGAGAGGAGACTACATCAGCGTCCGGGGCAAGGCCGCTAGCCAGGAGTTGATGCAAGCGGCTGAATCGGCTCTGCGGGGGACGGGGCTGGGACAGGTCAAGAGGTATGAGGAGCATATCGACATTACAGACCTCCAGCTGAGAGAGGGCCAGAGGATCGATGAGGCCCAGCAGGAGATAGAGGAGTTAATCATAAGGCTGGAGACGGAGCACGGAGAGTATGGCTTCATACCCCCTGCCTCCATCTACCACCGCTTCATGACCGGCCTTACTGGGGGGAAGATGTCCTCCTCCAAGCCGGAGAGCTACATCGCTCTGACTGAGGATCCCAAAGAGGCGGCAGGAAAGATCATGCGGGCCATCACTGGCGGCAGGCAGAGCCTGGCAGAGCAGAAGAAGCTGGGAGGAGAGCCGGATAAGTGCACCATATATGAGTTCCTTCTATTCCATCTATCTGAGGATGACAAGGAGCTTTTAGAGCTTGACGCTGAATGCCGCAGCGGCAGGAGGATGTGCGGCAATTGCAAGAAGGATGTGGCCGAGAGGATAAAGAGGTTCCTTGACGAGCACCAGCAGGCCCGCGAAGAGGCGCGAGAGAGGCTGCCGGAGTTTGGAATTAGGCTTTAGGCTTTGCTCTATATGCTCTCCAGTCTTATCCTTTCTCCGACAGCCAGACCGTGGTCGGGATTGGCCCGCATGCGGATATACTGGTCACCGCAATGCACCCCAATTGCCGGGATATCCTTTTGTGCGGTGGCGCTCTCCAGTGCTAAAAGAATATTCTCATCCGGGAACCTGATTTTGTCGCCACCACGGACCTCTCCATTCATAAATACCGCAGTGACTATATCCGATCCACTGTCATAGATGCTTTTTCTTATGTCTGTGATCATAAGCAAGGTCATGGCATATTAGCCTCAATCGCTATGAACTCCCGATGTTTTCAGAAGAGGAGTCCGGCCCTGGCAGAGGCCGGAGACCGACGACAGGCGGACGACGGTAAAGGAGGTCAACCAGCTTTCTGTCGCTGTATTCCCTATAGAGATATTACTAGTTAATAAAACTTTTGCTATTAGTAGCAATATAGCTCAGAGACGGGCTTTGGAGGCGAAGAATTCGGCAATGGCATGCAAGTGCAAATCAGCCATCGATCAAGCCTGAAATTCCCTTGACCGGTCCCCGGGTTTTTCAAAATTATAAAAAATTTGAGCACAATGGCGCAGAATTGCCTGGAGCCTCATTGAGCTCTTGCCTCAGAATCATTTGCATAGCTTTGATAGAAGCTATCCGGCACCCCCTCCAGCTTTCCGGGGCCATTGATCAGGGGTGGATAGATGAATACTCCGTGCTCATCCAAATCGTAGTCCAGCCCCAGGAACCTCTGCAAGTACTCCTGATGCAGATCCTCGGGATCCAGATCTACATTGTCAGAATGAAAGATCCGCGCCAGATAGGCAGCCCCGATAAGCCCTTTGCTGGCATCGTTTCTCAGGTTACCGTTGATGATGTAGACCTGGTTGTTCTTGACAGCTGTGAGATTGGCATACTCCGGGCGACTCTTGAAAGACAAAAGTGCTTGAGAAATGCCTGAGATGTCATCAGAGTCGTATCCTATTGGCGGAGTAAGAATGATAGTGATGAATATCATATAATCGGGATCGCTCTCAATGACCCATTCGGGGTCCACCTCGATTCTGTAGCTTGATTCCAGGTAGGCGGGCAGATCTTCGGCGATGCTTCTGCCTCCGGCTAAAGTAACCATCTGGCTTAAGGTATCGATCTTTGCATAGGTGAATATCGAATTATCTCCCTCTTTTGGCAGGGTGGCTATGAGCACTCTAGGCCTCTTTTCCTCGGCAAGATTCGCGGTGTATGACTTGATCTCATCGATCTTGCTGATATGCCAATCGATGTACTCCTCCGCCTCCTCTCTGGCCTGCATGGTATACCCCAACTTATGCACGGCATCGGTAAAGGAGGAATTCTCTGGATTGATCAGGTTAGGATAGTATAGACCGGCAAAGACAACAGGCACATCTGGCATCTTCTCTTCCTTCTCGGCAGTCTTGTTGGAGAAGGTGAGGAGGAGATCGGGGCTCAGACTCAAAGCCTGCTCGTAGTCGGGATCTGTGGCTGGAGAGAAGCCGGATACGCCTGTCTTTTTGACCAGATCAGGAAACTCCTTCTCCGATTTGGACATGGCCAGGTCCACACCCGCCACCTTATCCGTCCGTTTCAAGATCATCATCATCTCAGAATTGTCCAGGTGCTCGACGATGGCCCTTTCCACGGGCAGCCTTACCGTCACCGGCTTTCCATTTCCATCAAGTATGGTGATATTCTCTTGAGAATCATTGATGATCATCTCCACCTGGGATATGTCATTTTCATCAACCTTACCGTCGAAATCGGCATCTGCCATGGGAGAAGCATTAACCGATCCTGCTATTATCTCCTGGAGATATTCTATGTCCTTCTCATCTATGGTCCCGTCCATATTGGCGTTGCCATAGATATGAAGGATATAGTCTCCCGCCGATGCCTGCGCCAAAAGGCCGCAGAGCATCATCACTGCTATTAAGCATCCCTTCATTTCCAGTCTCCTTATGTCAGGCCGCTCGATCATGCCAGAGCAGACCATATCGGTCGATCAAAAGCAGCCTTTTTCTATCACAATGATACTTATCAGCATATTTTACTATTTAATCATAACTATCAAAAGAAAAATATTACTAAAATTGGCCAGCATTGATAAAAATTTGGACAGGGCTTGTGCCCTGTCGACTCTTTCTTCTCAGGCTTTGGCAGCCCATTCATAGGATACAGCATCATAATAGCCATCCGGCACCCCCTCCAGCTCTCCGGGGCCCTTGATCAGGGGCGGATAGATGAATACTCCGTGCTCATCCAAATCGTAGTCCAGCCCCAGGAACCTCTGCAAGTACTCCTGATGCAGATCCTCGGGATCCATCTCCGCCTCATCTGGATGGAATATCCGCGCCAGGTAGGCTGCGCCGATAAGGCCTTTGCTGGCATCGTTTCTGAGGTTGCCGCTCAATATGTAGACATCGCCGTTCTGCACCGCTTTGAGGTTGGCATATTCCGGACGGCTCATAAAGGCCTCCAGAGCCTCCTTCATTCCAGTGGGATCATCGGCATCATAGCCGCTGGGTGGATCCAACACCAATCCGCTGTAAGTGGTGGCAACAACCAGCAAAACGATATAATCCGGATCTTCTTGCAGGACCCACTCCGGGTCCACCTCGATTCTATAGGTGGACTTCATAAAATCAGGCAGATCAGACGCCACCGTTCTCCCGCCGGCCAGATCCACCATGCTGGTAAGGGTGTCTATCTGGGCAAAGGTGAAGATGGTCTTCTCATCAGCCTCGGGATAGGCGGCCACCAGGACCGTCGGCCTCTCGCTATCAGGAATACTTCCCGTGGTCTCAATCAGTCTATTGAGCGAACCCATATGCCATTGGATATACTCTTCTGCATCCTGTTGCGCGTCAAGAACATAGCCCAGCTTGCGCACTGCATCGGTGAAAGCAGAGGTCTCAGGTTTGAGCAGGTCGGGATAGTACAGGCCAGCAAAGAGCACTGGCACTCCAGGCAGGTTCTTGTTCTTCTCCTGGGTGACATTGGAGAATACCAGGAGAAGATCGGGATCAAGACTCAATACCTTCTCATAGTCCGGTTCCTTGTGCATGGCTCCCACGCACGTCCGGTTGGACATCTCTGGAAACTCTGCCGGGGATTTGGCCACTGCCAGGTCCACCCCCACTACCCTATCCGTCTTCTTGAGAATCTGCATCAGATCGGCATTGTCCAGGTATTCTACCACGATTCTCTCCACCGGCTTATTGATGGTGATGGGCAAATCGTTCCCGTCCAGAAGGCTCAGATTCCTCTCCGTTCCATTTATGATCATCTCCACCTGAGCTATATCCCGCAAATCAACCTCGCCATCGAGGTTGGCATCGGCCAGGTATGTGGGACTTATACTATTGTTGATGATCTCTCTGAGGGTGGCTATATCCTCCCGGTCAATTGTGCCGTCCATGTTGGCATTGCCAAAAACATGTAGTACATAGCCTGACCCCGATGACAGTGGAATGATATTGGCGAGGAGAACCAGCGCCAATACAAAGATTTTATCTTCTCTCAATTATAGCATCTCCTTTCTCATGGTAGCTGTCGAATTCATCAATCTCAGCTGAAAAATGTCATAGATCCTCTGCTTGCTCTTCAGAGAAGAAGAACGCACCCTTCTCTCGGACATCATAGTCCAAGCCCATCATATTCACATACTCCTGGTGAGCCGCCTGGGGGTCGATATCTGCGAATCGATCCGGATAGAACCATCTGGCCAGAAGGAGGACGGCAGAGGGGTAGTTGGGCGTTATTGCATAGTCATTGGTTATGATGTATATCCCATCGTTCTTCACGGCCCGGACCTCATCGAATCCCGGCAGGCTCCTGATATCCTGGGCGTAGCTTTCAAGGAGGCTGTCATTGACATTTTCATAAGGCCTGATCCCTGGGCCCATGGCCCGGCCTACGATGACCTCTGGATTCTGGGAGAGGACCCACTCAGTCTCTATCTCGCCATACTCGAAGGCTGTATCCTCATATCCAGGAAGGCGGCCGGCAGCGATGTTAACACCTCCTGCCATCTCCACCAGCTTGTGGGCTGCATGGCCGGTGCCAATAGCCGTTCGGGAACTCATGGGCCGGTCGCCCTCGGGCGTGCTCTCCAGGTATACCCGCACCCGTTCATTCTGGGGGATCTTCCGGACCTCATCCTCCACCTGGTCGAGGATGGCGTCGTGCCACTGCAGATACTCCTCTGCCCTATCCCTTGCACCCATCAGGATTCCCAGCAACCGGACCCTCTCTCTCATGTCGTCGGGGCCCTGGCCGCTGCACTCACAATCGAATCGCAGGACCTCAACCTCTGGGGGAAGTTTATCGTCCAGCGACTCTTCAGATGGGTACCAGGTATAAGCGAGGATGGCATCGGGATTGGTCTTTAAGACCGCCTCCACATCGGGCTCTCCACCACTGCCTATGCTCTGGTACTTGCTCAACCGCGGGAACCTGTTGGGCTGCTCAGCGAATGTGTCCCTGACCCCCACCACCTTCTCCTCTGCCCCCAGGAGCTGGAGGATCTCAGCGCACTGATGGGTATAGACCACCAGCCTCTCCAGGGGCTGTCTTATTGTCTGAATCAACGATTGTGATCTCGCTAGGGGTTCCGTTGATGATGCTCTGCACTAGTGAGATGTCTGATTCGTCGATCTCTCCATTATTGTCCGCATCAGAGAGCCATGTCGGCTCTTCGGTTCCCTCTATTATCCTCTCTAGATATGCTAAATCCTGGTCATTGATATCATCGTCGAGATTGGCATTGCCGAATATATGCAGTACATAGCCATTGCCCGATGCAGAGAGCATCAATAATGCAAAGGCCAGCATTAGTGCTTTTAAGGGTATCATCACCATCTTTCCTCTGCCCCGCCCTCCATCCTGCAGCCGAAGCGATCCATCCGGCAAGCAGGAGAAGATAGCGGTCGCATGTAGGCATATCAATCAAACCTGTATTAGAATTTAATCATAATCAAAATAAGAAAATTGTTACTGCACAGGATGAGGACTCAGGCAGATAAAAAGGCCAACACGGGAGATGTGCTGGCCGCTGCCCCCGACAGAGTAACGATGAGTTCAGATCTTCTCCAGCTTCTCTATCCCAATCTTCTTTACCGTCGGCTTCCAGATCTTATCGGGCATCCAGGCAGGAGCGTTCTTTGGCTTCTTGACCTTTCTTCTGTTGCCCTGATAGATATGGACCTTTTTTGTGCCCCTTTCCCTCAGCCTTATATCCTTGACTCCTCTGCTCGCCACTTTGAGGGCTGCTTGCCTGGGTGCCATTCCCGTATAGATGCCAACCTCATTGCCCGAAGCATCTCGGAGGGCGAAATTCCTCTTTTCTTTCAAAATATACCACCTACACAGGAATCGATGAAGTGATGATATAATATTAACTTTTCTGCACAAAGTGCTATTTAAAGCGTATGTCGTGAGCCATCCAACGCAGGCGGATGGAGAATATGGGGGTATTCGATCAGCGTCTGAATGGATAAAATCCATGGGAAACGAATACCCTCTTACCAACTCTAGCGAGCAGAAGCCAATTTATTTTCATTTACCCTCCAAAGCAAGATAATAATATGAATTTATAATATCTCCTACGACAGATTTATTAACGAGTGTAACACGACAGGATTTAATTTTACGGCGCAGGAGAAGGGCTGCGGCAAAAGAAGGAGAACATGGAAGGCTTAATCGACAAACGGATTCTGAAGTTCGCCCCTGGTGCAAGGCGCTGGATCGCCCTCACCTTCTTGTCTGGGCTGATGGGATCTATTGCTAACATCGCCCTCCTCTTCCTGGCGGGAAGGATCATCGTGGGAATATATGATGGTCGCACTCTCCTCTCCATGCTGGATCTGTTCTCAGGCATGCTGGCGGCCATAGGCCTGCGAGCCATTGCCGAGGCCTCCATAGATATCACCGCCCAGCGTTCCGCCGCCATGGTCAAGAGCAGCGTCCGAAAGAGGATCAATCAGCATCTTCTCGATCTGGGTCCCTCTTTCGTCGAGATGCGCAACACAAGCGCCCTGGCCACCACGGTCTTGGATGGAGTGGAGGCGCTTGAGGCCTACGTGGGGCTTTATGTTCCTTATATGGCTCTCTGTCTGGTTATGCCCGTTCTCCTCTTTTTGGGCTTTGCCATCTATGTAGACCTGATCTCCGCCCTGATGCTTATGGCTTTTGTCCCCCTGGTCCCCCTTTCCCTGCTGATATTCACCAATCTGGAGGAGTGGAAGGTGGGTAGAAGAGCATGGGAGACATACCGGGAGCTGTCTGCTTACTTTGCCGAGAGCCTGCAGGGACTGACCACCCTCAAGCTCTTCAGCCAGGCAGAACGCCGGGGGCAAGAGCTTCATAGAAGATCCAGGAACCTGGAGAAGGCATTGGTGCAGAGCCTGCAGCTCTATTTCGGAGCCAGTTTCGTCTCCGAGGTGGTCCCAGTTCTGGGCTACTCCCTGACCATGATCGTCTCATCATTCCGCCTCAGCCAGGGTAGCCTATCGATGGACAAACTGGTCATGGTCCTTTTGCTGGGCTCGCTCTTCTACGAGCACGTCAGCCATCTGCTTTTATATCATCACTACAGCCTGCTGGGAAAAAGAACCGCGAACGCCATATTCGAGCTATTAGATCAGATGCCTGAGGTCCGGGATGGCCAAGATACAGCACCTTCTGCTATTGAGCCGGAGATCAGGTTTGAGGGGGTTCACTTCGCTTATCACGGCGATAGGCCGGTTTTGCATAACATCTCGTTTGAGGTGAAGCCAGGCAGCACTGTGGCTTTGGTTGGGGCGACAGGAACTGGCAAGAGCACAGTCATCGATCTTCTCTTCCGCTTCCACGATCCCCAAGAGGGCAGAGTGCTCCTGGGGGGCCATGATATTCGCAGCTTGCCCCTCAATTTCCTGCGCAGCCAAATGGCTCTGGTTGCTCAGGAGTCCTACCTATTCTATGATACCGTGGAGAATAACCTGCGCTTGGGAAATCCCAAGGCCAGTCATGAAGAGATCGTCCGGGCGGCAACAGCAGCCAACGCTCATCAGTTCATTGTAGCGCTTCCTGAAGGCTACCAGACGGTCATAGGCGAGAGGGGAGTGCTTCTCTCCGGAGGAGAACGGCAGAGAATCGCCATTGCCCGCGCCCTTCTCAAGGGGGCACCGATTCTCCTCCTGGATGAGCCGACCTCCAGCATCGATGCCGAGAACGAAGAGGACATCCAGAAGGCCCTCGGCCGTCTGCAGGCCCAGCACACTGTTATGATCATCGCCCATCGGCTGAGCACAGTCAGAAAGGCGGACTGCATTTTAGTCATGGAAATGGGGAGAATCGCCGAGTCCGGCGGCCATGAGGAGCTGCTGGCTAAAGGAGGCATCTATGCCCACCTGGTGGCGGCTCAGTCCCTGGATATGCCAGAATGCAGGGATGACGAGAATGCTCTCCCCATGAAAGTTGGCAGCAATCTCGCCGCTGTGGCGGGAGGAGGGCCATGATAAGAGGCGTTCTTGATTCCAGATCGGTTTGGCGCCGGCTGATCTATCCTATTCGCCCTCATCTGGGACTGATGAGCCTGGCCGTCATATCCGAGATCTTAAGACAGGTCTCGGGAATCGGCGTTGCCGTTCTTGGTGCAGCTCTCTTCGCCCGGGCGGTGGCCGGCACGGCCATCGAGGAGCTTTATCCCTATGCTGCCGCCATGATCATCCTCGGCCTGGCCAGAGGGACCTTTGGCTATTTAGGCCCTTATCTATCTCATGTGGCGGCATTCCGCATCCTGGTCGACCTGAGGGACGAGTTCTTCTGGGCCATAGAGCCCCTCGCTCCGGCAAAGCTTGCCAGAAGGCGCACGGGCGATCTGGTCAGCACAGCAGTATCAGACATAGAATTGCTGGAGCTCTTCTTCGCCCATACAGCAGGACCAGCGGTAGTGGCTTTTATCGTCCCCATCATCGCTCTCACCGCTCTGGCAACCATCAACCTGCTTTTGGCAGAGGCATTGCTCATTTTTCTCATCCTGCTGATCCTCATGCCCAGGCTGGCTTTCTGGCTGGGCACAACTCTAGGGGAGAGGCTGAGGGGGCAGCAGGCACTTCTCAACTCCCAGGTGCTGGATACCATTCAGGGAATGAAGGAGATCCTGTCTTTCGGCTACAGCAGACAAAGATTAGAAGAGCTATCTGAAAATTCTGCCACACTGCTGGCATTGCAGGCCAGGCAGGCGAGAAACATCGGGCTGCAAAGCGCAGCGAAGATCAGCATCGTCTCTGCAGGGACTCTTGCCGTGCTCCTATGTGCCAGCATCCTGGTCAGGCAGAATTCCCTTGCGCCAGGCTTTCTTCCCATCACCATGATCCTGGCCTCAAGCGTCTTTCTCTCCATAACCTCAGTGGTCGAGATCTCCAAGCAGCTCTCTTTGACCCGCGCTGCTGCTCGCAGACTCTTTCTTCTATTGGATGAGCAGCCAGCGGTAAGGGACGAGTCCGGTCTGGGTCCGGCAGTTCCGATCGAATCCATAGAGCCATCCATTTCTCTGCAGGATGTCAGCTTCCGCTATGCTCCGGATGAGCCTTTAATCTTAAGCTCCATCAGCCTGGAGATTCCCGCAGGATCGACAGTGGCACTGGTGGGGACGAGCGGAGCAGGAAAGAGCACAGTGATCAATCTGATGCTCCGTTTTTGGGATCCGGAAGCGGGAAGGATATTGCTCGGTGGAAGTGATCTGCGCTGCTATCCCATGATGCAGCTACGCCGTTTGTTTTCTGTGGTTTCTCAGGATGTCTTCCTCTTCAGCGATAGCATCAGAGAGAACATCCGGTTAGGCCGGGCAGAAGCGAGCGACGCCGAGGTGGAAGAGGTCGCTAGCAGGGCCCGCATTCATGATTTTATTACCACCCTGCCCCAGGGTTATGATACCCTGGTGGGAGAGAGGGGAGTTCGTCTCAGCGGCGGAGAGCGACAGAGGATCGCCATCGCCAGAGCTCTTCTTAAGGGAGCGCCCATACTTGTCCTGGATGAGGCCACCTCCAGCCTGGATGCAGAGAACGAGAGGGCAATCAAAGAGGCTCTGATGGAAAGGAGAGAGGGTCGCACCACCATCATGATCGCTCATCGGCTGAGCACTGTGGTGGATGCTGACTGGATCTTCGTCATAAATGGGGGACGGGTAGTAGAGCAGGGAAGGCATGAGGATCTAATCGCCCGGAAAGGGAGATATGCCCGGCTGGTGGAGGCGCAATCTTAGTGGAGGCACAATCTTAGTGGAGGCACACGAGATCGCAGGATAATAATATAAATATATCACTATATTATATATCGATATGACCCTTTATACCGCTCTCATAGCCACTGTGGAGATATCTCAGGTCATGATCCCACCGATCGTGATTGGATTTTTCCTGGCCAATGTCATTCGCCGCTCACCCTATTTTCGCTATCTGACCATGACAGGAAGAGGCAGATCACCGATTGTGAACTGATTGTGGCCGTTTTAGTGGGATTTATTCCCAAGGGATTGAATAGCATGCTCATCTTCTCGCTGCCAGTGGCCCTCTCCGTTCTGGGCCCTCAAACCGGCGGCCTTTACGTATGCCTGGATCTACTCGCCAACTTCTTTGTGGCTGGCATCGGCATCCTTGCCGCGAGACGATTGCTCTCAGCCAAGGCGCTGACATTGGAGTGCGAAGAAGATCCAGAACAATGGTATGGATGGGTGGCGATACTAAAAACCGGTCTTAAGGAGTGCCTATCCTCGTCCATCAACATCATCAAGGTGCTGGTCCCCACCATCTTTCTAGCCCAATTGGCCATTGAATATGTGCTGGTACTGCCCATTGTGGAGAGATACAACAGCTTGGTCGAGCCCCTTGGATTCTCATCATCCAGCCTGATAGTTCTCATGGCCAGCCTGGTCAGCCAGAGCGCTGCACTGGTGGCTTCAGGCACATTGCTTCGTGAGGGCTCTCTTTCCATCGTCAGCTGTCTTCTACTGCTGTTTATAGCCAGGTTTTTGCACCTGGGCATAGGATGCTTCAGAATTGGCGTCCCCACTAATATCTCTTATTTCCAGGGATCGTTAGGGCTTAGGATTACCGCTATGGAATACTCGTTAATCGAAGTGGCTAATATTATGATATTATTTCTGCTATTTCTATTTCTCTAATCCGCGTGCAGCCTCGTCAGGATTGCCTTTATCGAAGAGGAATTGATAAACCTCATCGAGAGGAACGAATACAAGAAGAAATGGGGCAGATCCAGAAGTGGATGACAGAGATTTAGTAACAACATTTGCGTACAAACATTTAATATGTAGCACTTAAATTCAGAATAAAGGCATATCATGTGGAGG